>Ga0075163_10011202_pt1 | contig 11692 bp, 2 predicted proteins | sample JI1023141ADNA_FD_71478 | JGI IMG/M metagenome (GOLD analysis project Ga0075163, IMG submission 71478) | Wastewater effluent complex algal communities from Wisconsin, to seasonally profile nutrient transformation and Carbon sequestration -... | ecosystem: Engineered > WWTP > Effluent > Algae... | reverse complement strand
CAACCGACAGCTTACAGTGGAACAGGAAGTTTGCCCAATGAGATTGATGAAAACATCAGTTGCCTCGAAGATGGAGAAAGAGCTGATGTTTGGTACACCTTTACGGTACAGTCTTCCGGCAATTTAAATTTCACCCTTACACCCAATAATATCACTGAAGACTATGACTGGGCTGTTTATAATTTAACGGGTGCCACTTGCTCTGATATTTACAGCAATGCAGCGCTGAATGTAAGTTGTAATTTTTCTTCCACTTCTGGAAGTACCGGTCCAACAGGAGGATCAGCACTTAATAACCAGGATGCATTGGGAACACCTTTCAATGCAACTATACCTGTTGTTGCTGGTCAGACTTATGTTATTAACGTGAGTAATTATTCATTGTCGACCAATGGTTATTCAATTGATTTCAGCGCATCAACAGCATCTATATTCGATAATATAGCGCCGCAAATTCAATCCATGGGATCAACTGCTTCCTGCGGTGGCAATCAGATAGCAATAAATTTTTCTGAAAACATTCTTTGCAATACTATTCAGAATACAGATTTTACCATTACAGGGCCTGGCGGACCTTATACCGTTACCGGATGGTCTTCTGTAACCTGTGCTTCCGGTGCAACCTATGCAAACAATGTAGTACTAACGGTAAGCCCTGCACTAAGTACGAATGGCAACTACCAGGTTTGCTTAACGAATGCGTCAGGGTCTGTTACAGATCTTTGTGGCAATGTAGCACCTCCCGGCTGTTTGAATTTTACTATTGCCACTACAATACCCACATTCAATCCCGTTGGGCCGATCTGCAGCGGATCAGCCGCACCGGTACTTCCAACTACATCCAATAACGGCATTACAGGAACCTGGTCGCCTGCAACCGTTAGCAATACTGCAACAGGAACATATACATTTTCACCATCAACGGGTCAATGCGCAACCGTTGCAACATTAACAGTTACTGTTACCGGAGCTGGTACCGTGCCAACCTTTAATGCTGTTCCGGCTTTCTGCCAGGGCACAACCGCACCAGTACTTCCAACCACATCTACCAATGGAATCACGGGAACATGGTCGCCAGCCACGGTAAACAATATGGCATCAGCTTCCTATACATTTACGCCCGGTGCCGGACAATGTGCCACGCTTACCACTATAACAGTAACGGTTACCAGCAATACCACACCAACATTTACAGCAATTCCCGCTTTCTGCAGTGGCGCAACAGCTCCCGTGTTACCCACTACTTCCAATAATGGTATAAGCGGAACCTGGGCTCCTGCGACAGTGAGCAATACTGCTACCGGAACATATACTTTTACACCGAATGCCGGGCAATGTGCCAGTACCACTACACTTACCGTTACAGTAAACAACAGCATTACGCCAACATTTGCTTTTGCTACTGCAATCTGTAATGGAGCTGCTGCACCGGCTCTTCCAAATACATCAACCAATGGTATTACCGGAACCTGGTCACCCGCAACAATCAGCAATACTGCAACGGGAACTTATACATTCACTCCCAATGCGGGACAATGTGCCGCAACAACATCCGTTACTGTTACAGTTTACGAACTACCTGTATTGTATGTAAGCGGAACGAATCCTTCGTGTACGGGTACCTGTGATGGATCTGCTACTGTTACTGTAAGTGGCGGAACGGCTCCCTATATTTATTCATGGAGCAATAGTGGTAGCACACCTACCATCACTAATCTTTGCGCAGGAACATACTCGGTAACTGTAACAGATTCGCATGGTTGCGTTTCGGCTGCAGTTTCTCCGGCTACTTCAGGTTGTTTCCAGATTCAAAGCACCATGGTAGACGCCTGTTCTGCTATTGAATACGACCAGGAAATGACTTTTTTCCAGGTTGGTTCAAACCCACTCAATACTTCATCACTCACGGTTAGCTGGCCTACGGCAGCAAACTCATGGAATGGACTATGCAGCAATCCTGCATTTATTGCCAGTGTAAATGCAACAATCACAGGCGGAGGTGTTGTACTGCCCCTACCCGTTAGCGGTATCTTACCTGCCAATGCCAATGTTGTACTCATTACAAGTACACCTGCGACCAGCGCCAGTAGTTTTGCCAATCTTACCGATACACTGTATGCGATGTTTCAATGTCCGGGAAATACCAACGGGCATTTTTCCAACAATACCGGATTACCTGGTATCCGAACATTGATTATGAATTTTGGTGCGGGATGTACAGATACTACTACTTATGATCCTTCATTGCTCATCAATCAGAATGGAACTACAGGTGGTAATGCGGCAATCAACAATGGGGCTTATGTTTTGTACTCTGCTAATGGAACACCGACATATTACAATTTTGGTTGCACGATTCCGAATACGATTTTATCAACGCAGGTAATACTGGTAGCACCACCTCAGGTGACTCCAACGTTTATACAGGTTGGTCCGTATTGCCAGAATGCTGCAGCTCCGGCTTTACCTGGAATTTCCAATAATGGAATTGCCGGCACCTGGAGCCCTGCAACTATCAACACATCAACAGCAGGAACCAGTACATATACTTTCACACCGAATGCAGGGCAATGCGCTACTACGGCAACCATGAATATCACAGTTGCAGCAATTGTAACCAGTACAACTAATATTACTATCTGCTCTGATCAATTGCCTTATTCCTGGAACAGTCAGACGTATAATGCAGCCGGAACTTTCAATTTAACATTAACTTCTTCTGCTGGATGCGATTCTATTGCTACACTCAACTTAACAGTGAATCCGGTTGTAACAAGTACAACCAATACAACGATCTGTTCCAATCAACTTCCTTATTCATGGAACAGTCAGACTTACAATGCAGGAGGAACTTACAATGTAACACTGACTTCTTCTGCAGGATGTGATTCCATTGCAACTTTAAATCTAACAGTAAATCCAATTGTAACAAGTACAACAAACACTACCATATGCTCTAATCAATTGCCATATTCATGGAATAGTCAGACTTACAACGCTGGAGGAACTTATAATGTGACACTAACGTCATCGGCCGGGTGTGATTCAATTGCAACGCTCAACTTAACAGTGAATCCTGTTGTAACGAGTACAACAAACACAACGATATGCTCCAATCAACTTCCGTATTCATGGAATAGCCAGACTTATAATGCTGCAGGAACTTTCAATGTGACACTGACATCTTCGGCAGGATGTGATTCCATTGCAACTTTAAATCTAACAGTAAATCCAATTGTAACAAGTACAACAAACACTACCATATGCTCTAATCAATTGCCATATTCATGGAATAGCCAGACTTATAATGCTGCAGGAACTTTCAATGTAACACTGACAAGTACTTCAGGATGCGATTCAATTGCAACACTCAACTTAACAGTGAACCCGGTTGTAACAAGCACAACAAACACAACGATATGCTCTAATCAATTGCCATATTTATGGAACAGCCAGACCTACAATACTGCAGGAACTTTCAATGTAACACTGACTTCTTCTGCAGGCTGTGATTCTATTGCTACGCTCAATTTAATAGTAAATCCAGTTGTAACAAGTACAACCAATACAACGATTTGTTCCAATCAACTACCTTATAGTTGGAACAGCCAGACTTATAATGCAGGTGGAACTTTCAACGTGACACTGACTTCTTCTGCAGGATGTGACTCCATTGCAACACTCAACTTAACAGTAAATCCGGTTGTAACAAGTACTACCGATGTAACCATCTGCACAAACCAATTGCCATACTCATGGAACAGTCAGACTTATAACGCAGCGGGAACTTACAATGTAACACTGACAAGTACTTCAGGATGCGATTCAATTGCAACACTCAACCTAACAGTAAATCCGGCTGTAACAAGCACAACCAATACAACCATCTGCTCTAATCAGTTACCTTATTCATGGAACAGTCAGACATATAACGCAGGTGGCACATACACGGTAACGTTGACTAGTAACGCCGGTTGCGATTCTATTGCAACTTTAAATCTTACTATCAATGGTGTTGTAACAAGTACAACCAATACAACGATTTGTTCCAACCAATTACCTTATAGCTGGAATAGTCAAACTTATAACGCTGCCGGCACTTTCAATGTGACATTAACCTCTTCCGCAGGATGTGATTCCATCGCTACTCTCAACTTAACAGTAAATCCGGTTTTAACGAGCATAACAAACATTACTATCTGTTCTAACCAATTACCATACTCATGGAATAGTCAGACTTTTAACGCAGCGGGAACTTACAATGTAACATTGACTTCTTCTGCAGGTTGTGATTCAATTGCAACGCTTAACTTAACGGTGAATCCGGTTGTAACAAGTACAACAAACATCACTATCTGTTCTAATCAATTGCCATACACATGGAATAGTCAAACTTACAATGCTGCCGGAACTTTCAATGTGACACTGACAAGCACTGCTGGTTGTGATTCAATTGCAACATTAAACCTCACAGTAAATTCAGTTTTGACAAGCACAACTGATGTAACGATCTGTTCCAATCAACTTCCTTATTCATGGAACAGCCAGACTTACAATGCAGCGGGAAATTTCAACGTAACACTGACAAGCACATCTGGTTGCGATTCAATCGCAACGCTGAATCTTACTGTAAACAATACACTCACCAGCACAACTGATGTAACGATCTGTTCTAATCAATTACCATATTCATGGAACAGTCAGACTTATAATGCAGCAGGAACTTTCAATGTGACACTAACGTCATCGGCTGGTTGTGATTCAATCGCAACTTTAAACTTAACAGTAAACAATACACTCACCAGTACAACTGATGTAACGATCTGTTCTAATCAATTACCATACTCATGGAATAGTCAGACTTACAATGCAGGAGGAACTTTCAACGTGACACTGACAAGTACTTCTGGTTGTGATTCAATTGCAACACTAAATCTGACAGTAAACAATACGCTCACCAGTACAACTGATGTATCAATCTGTTCTAATCAATTACCATATAGCTGGAACAGTCAGACTTACAACGCAGCGGGCACTTTCAACGTAACACTTACGAGTACTTCGGGTTGTGATTCAATCGCAACTTTAAACCTCACAGTAAATTCAGTATTGACAAGCACTACAGATATAGCAATCTGCTCAAATCAATTGCCATACAGCTGGAACAGCCAGACTTACAATGCAGCGGGAACTTTCAACGTAACACTGACAAGCACATCTGGTTGTGATTCAATTGCAACTTTAAATCTGACAGTAAATTCAGTATTAACAAGCACTACAGATATAACCATCTGTTCAAATCAATTGCCATATAACTGGAACAGCCAGACTTACAATGCTGCGGGAACTTTCAACGTAAATCTGACTTCTACTGCTGGTTGTGATTCCATTGCGACATTGAACCTAACAGTCAACAACACACTCACCAGTACAACTGATTTAACGATCTGCTCTAACCAACTTCCTTATTCATGGAATAGTCAGACTTATAATGCAGCGGGCACATTCAATGTGACACTGACAAGCTCTTCTGGTTGTGATTCCATCGCAACTTTGAATCTGACTGTAAATTCAATATTGACAAGCACAACAGATGTAACAATCTGTTCTAATCAATTGCCATATAGCTGGAACAGCCAGACTTACAATGCCGGAGGAACTTTCAACGTAACACTGCCTTCTTCTGCTGGTTGTGATTCAATTGCAACATTAAACCTGACAGTAAACAATACACTTACTAGTACAACTGATGTAACGATCTGTTCTAATCAATTACCATACAGCTGGAACAGTCAGACTTACAATACTGCAGGAACTTTCAATGTAACACTGATTTCAACTTCAGGATGTGATTCAATCGCAACTTTAAATCTGACAGTAAATTCAGTATTGACAAGCACTACTGATATAACCATCTGTTCCAATCAACTTCCTTATTCATGGAACAGTCAGACTTACAATGCAGCTGGTACATTCAATATAACCTTAACCTCAACTTCAGGATGTGATTCAATCGCAACTTTGAATCTAACTGTCAACAATACACTCACCAGTACAACTGATTTAACAATCTGTTCAAATCAATTGCCATACACATGGAACAGTCAGACTTATAATGCAGCGGGAACTTTCAACGTAACACTGACAAGTACTTCAGGATGCGATTCTATTGCAACTTTGAATCTAACCGTCAACAATACACTCACCAGTACAACCGATATAACGATCTGCTCTAATCAATTGCCATACAGCTGGAACAGTCAGACTTACAATGCTGCGGGAACTTTCAACGTAACACTGACAAGTACTTCAGGATGCGATTCTATTGCAACTTTGAATCTAACCGTCAACAATACGCTCACCAGTACAACCGATGTTACGATCTGTTCCAATCAATTACCATACAGCTGGAACAGTCAGACTTACAATGCTGCTGGTACATTCAATGTAACATTAACTTCTTCTGCTGGTTGTGATTCTGTCGCAACATTGAACTTGACAGTAAACAATACACTCACTAGCACAACCGATGTAACGATCTGCTCTAATCAATTGCCGTTTTCATGGAACAGTCAAACGTATAATGCAGGAGGAACTTATACAATAACATTAACTTCTTCTGCCGGTTGTGATTCTATTGCAACACTGAATCTCACCGTCAACAATACATTAACCAGTACAACGAATGTTGCGATCTGTTCAACTCAATTGCCTTATACATGGAACAGCCAGACTTACAATGCCGGAGGTACATACAATGTCAATTTAACTTCTTCTGCTGGATGTGATTCAATTGCTACACTTAATCTGTCAGTAAATCCTGTTGTAACGAGTACAACCAACACAACCATTTGTTCAAATCAGATCCCTTATAACTGGAATGGACAGGTTTACAACACAGCAGGCTCTTATAATGTAACTTTAACATCATCTGCCGGCTGTGACTCTATTGCAACGCTTAATCTGCAGGTAAACAATACAAGTTCCAGTAATACAGCCGTTTCAGTATGCAGTAACCAGTTACCTTATAACTGGAATGGAAACAATTATTCAGGAGCAGGTGTTTATCAGGTAACCCTTACCGGTAGTAACGGATGTGATTCAGTGGCAACACTGCAACTGAATGTAAATGCTGTTACAACAAGCTCCAGCAATGCAGTTATTTGTTCCAACCAGGCTCCTTATACCTGGAATGGAAACAACTATTCTACATCAGGTTCATACCAGGTCACGCTTACTGGCAGTAACGGCTGCGATTCAGTAGCAACGCTCGTTCTCACTGTAAACCCGGTTGTAACAAGCAGCACAAATGCTAGTACTTGCAGTAATCAACTCCCTTACACATGGAATGGTCAGTCTTACAATCAAACAGGAAATTACCAGGTAACCCTGGTAAGCAATGCCGGTTGTGATTCAATAGCCACACTGCATCTGCTGGTAAATCCGGTTGTTTCCAGTAGCAGCAATGCCAGTACCTGCAGCAGCCAGTTGCCTTATTTATGGAATGGTTTGCAACTCAATACAGCAGGTATACATACCATCACACTCACCAGCAATGCAGGTTGTGATTCAATTGTAACGCTTAACTTAACCATTAACCAAACACCAACGGCCCCTGTAGTAGCTACACCTGTAACTTACTGTCAGTTTAGCACCGCTTCTCCATTAACTGCAAACGGTACGCATACTTTACTCTGGTATACCAATGCAACCGGAGGTACAGGAACCACTACAGCTCCAACCCCATCCACAGCTGCTGCAGGTTCTGTTGTTTATTATGTTAGTCAGCATACCGGTTTCTGTGAAAGCGTACGTGTACCCATTACTGTTATTGTGAATCCAAAGCCATCACTCGGAGCAGATAAAGACATACGCCTTTGTTTCGGCGATTCAGCAAATATGGCTACTCAATACAATACATTTGGATTAACCGCCAATTGGACATACAATAGCAATCCGATCAGTGCACCAGGCTGGGTACATAGTTCCGGTAATTACCAGTTAACCATCAGTAACAATTTCGGTTGTGCAGATACTGCATCCATCCGATTGACCATTCAACCAGAATTAATTGCAAATGCAGGTGCGGACGATATTGCAGAATATGGTATCCCTTACCAGTTACAGGGAAGTGGGGGTGGTCAGTACCTGTGGTCACCGGGTTCTCCTTTGCTGAATAACCCATACGCTTCCAGTCCGAATGCCACACTTACAGAAGACACTCGTTTTGTACTTATGGTTAAAGACGAAATCGGTTGTACTGATTATGATACGGTTTTCTTAAAAGTTCTCAAGGGACCAACATTCTATATTCCAAATGCGTTTACACCTAACGGTGATGGCTTAAATGATACTTATAAACCAACTGCGGTTGGTATTGCCAAACTGGAGTATTTCAGAATATTCAACCGATATGGCGAATTGGTTTTTGAAACACATGAAATCAACAAAGGCTGGGATGGAAACTATAAAGGCATTAAACAACCACTGGGTGGTTATGTGTGGATGTTAAAAGGCGTCGACAGAAAAGGAGAAGTAAAAGTGATGAAAGGAAATGTAGTATTGGTTCGTTAATATAGGTTTCTTTTCAATAAAAAAGCCGCAGCACAACTACTGCGGCTTTTCTATGCTTATAATTTAATGAACTCAACCCGTCTGTTGCCCGCTTTACCTTCTTTCGTTTTATTATCTGCTACAGGTGCACTTTCACCTTTTCCCTCTGTTTCTATCCTGCTCGCCTCAATACCAAAATCCTTTACCAGCGCATCTTTCACAGCACCGGAGCGTTTCCGGGAAAGTTCCAGATTAGATGCATCTGAGCCGTCGCTATCAGTATGACCTACAATTTTAATTTTTACTTCAGTATGCATTTTCAGGATACCGGCGATCTCAGTCAGTACTCCATTGCTTTCGGGTTTAATGGTTGCAGTGTTTACATCAAACAAAATTCCAGTTGTTGAAAAAGCACCTTCATCAATTAATTTATGCCTGGTGTCGGGGATCCCTTTGGCTATTTTAATATTGGTCACATTGTAACCTACTTCACTGTCGGCGCCACCATATCGCTTTACAGCGAAAAACAATTGGTTGAAATCAGTTCCGGCTTTGATAGCCTTTGGAAGATCGTAAAGTTTTTCTTCATTCATCCAGATTCTCAATCGTTCTTTTTGCACCTGCATCGCCACGTGAATTATTTTATTAAAATACTTTTCCAGTTCAGGAGTTTTCTTAATATCGGTATTCAGGAATCGCTTATGCGCATCCAATGATTCATAATGAATATGAGAAGCATTGTTGTCATAAGGCTGTATTTTCAGTTCAGTTGCAAAGTTTTTTGCATACTCTTTTAGGTAATCATTGGAAGTAGTTGACTCTGTTCCGGCAGCAAAAAAACCAAATGCCAACACAGGAAAAGCTGCTTTGGGATTTTCCCTCCTGAGGATGAGATCAAACTCCACTGTAAAATTTTCAGTGAATGATTCTTTGTTATCAGTCAGATAAACACTGTTCTGGTAAAACTGAGCCCAGTTACCTTTTTGTCCACTAATGGTCACAACAGCACCCGACCCGTTTGAATTCCATCCGGTTGGTAACTCACCCATATTGTCGGTCGCAAAATCATTCGCATAAATTACTTTTTCACCAGGCACAAAATCATATCTGGCATAAGATTTCAAAACAGTTGAAGTTGTCGGATTATCAGGTGTATTGGGAGCGGTATTATTATTGGTTGAAGTGGATGTTGCACCGCCTGAATTACCACCATTTTTAACTGATTGCTCCGCTTCATCCAGTGACTTGTCAATGGCCTTATTTACATTCTTGTCTACCCTGTAATTTACTTTATCTTTAACTTTCTTAAAAAGTTTGTCTACCTGCCCAACTGACACAAATGGAAGAACACAGATTAAAGAAAACAGCCATACCCTTTTCATGTTTGTAATTTTTAATTAAAAGCAAACATCTATAAAAGCAGGACAAACGAGAGGCCCTATTGATATGAAATGTAACTTAGCCTGAATGAATTGAGTTTTTTTACTTGATTTCCATCTATGAAAAGTTGATAACCTTAATCAGTCCTGATGCTACTCAGTATCATTATTGTAAAACAGACGCCTGATTAGCTTTATAGGTTCTGATTCAACACTTGAATAAAAACAGATTGGCATGAAAAAAATATTAATGGTTTTTGAAGGTGACCGATTTTCTGAAGGTGCATTTGCTTTTGCCCGAAGGCTGAATGAATTACAGCCCATTCTTCTCACCGGCATTTTTTTACCACAATCGAAGGTGAAAAGTTTATGGAGTTATGCACAGGCGTTGATCACTCCATTAACAGGTAGCGATGAAGTTGTTTCTGATGACAAAGCCATTCAGAAAAACCTGGAAGAATTTACAACACGCTGTACAAAAGCGGGTATAAGGTTTTCGATACATAAAGATTACTATGATTTTGCACTGCTGCAATTAAAGAGAGAAAGTTTATATGCCGATCTGATGATCATTGGCAGCGAAGTATTTTATAATAATGATGGGAAAGAATTGCAGGAAGATTACCTGCAGGATGCATTGCATGGAATGAAATGCCCTGTTATTGTTGTACCGGAAAATTACAGCTTTCCGGCCAGCATCATTCTGTCTTATGATGGAAGTGAAGACGCTATCTATGCCATTAAACAATTTGCCTATCTTTTACCGGAGTTAACCGTACTGGATACTATGCTTGTTTATGCCGGCGTCAGTAAAGATGAAGAAATGCCCGACCAGCCATTGATTCAGGAGTTGGCCGAACGTAGTTACCCCAACTTAACCATTTGCAAACTGGATGTGGATATTAAAAAAGAATTCACCAGCTGGTTGCTGAACAAAACATCGGCCATGCTGGTCAGTGGTGCATTCGGAAGGTCCGGTTTATCTATGATGCTGAAAAAGAGTTTTGTAAATGACATTGTTGCCGCTCATAAATTGCCGGTATTTATTGCACACCGTTAACAAATAACAATATTTCTGATTTCAAATTTATTTATATGGATAAAATTATAGCAGCCCTTGATGGATTACAATATTCAGAAAGCACCCGGGATTATGCCATTGCTATGGCACATCATTCCAAAGCGCACCTGGTGGGTGTTTTCCTGGATGATCCTACATACACCAGTTATAAAATTTATGAAATGGTTGAACAGGGAGGCATATCCGAAGATAAAATCAGGCACCTGGAAACCAATGATAAAAACACCAGAGCTAAAGCAGCCGATGATTTTGAAAAAACCTGTCAACAGGCTGCCATTGATTATTCTTTGCACCACGACAGAAAAATTGCCATCCAGGAATTAAAACATGAAAGTATATATGCCGATTTAATGGTGATTGATGCCAAGGAGACGCTTTCACATTATGAAGAAAAAATTCCAACCCGTTTTATCAGAGAATTACTGGGCGATGTACAATGCCCGGTACTCCTAACTCCCCGGAAATATAAACCGATAGAAAAAGTAGTATTGTTGTTTGATGGTGAACCATCCTCAGTACATGCGATTAAAATGTTCAGTTATGTTTTACCGGAGTTCAGAAAATTACCAACCTCAATCATTTCAGTGAATCCTCCCAACAGTAGTTTACACCTGAAAGACAATAAACTGATGAAAGAATTTATTAAACGGCATTACCCCAATGCTGTATTCAATGTTTT
>Ga0075163_10011201_pt1 | contig 11692 bp, 9 predicted proteins | sample JI1023141ADNA_FD_71478 | JGI IMG/M metagenome (GOLD analysis project Ga0075163, IMG submission 71478) | Wastewater effluent complex algal communities from Wisconsin, to seasonally profile nutrient transformation and Carbon sequestration -... | ecosystem: Engineered > WWTP > Effluent > Algae... | reverse complement strand
CATCTGCGCCGCGTGCAACGCGTCGGCGTTGATCCGCGCCCACAGGGCCGGCGCCACGCCGGTGTAGGTGACGACGTGGGCGCGCGGCATCACGACGACGTGGCCCCAGCGCCGCACGTAGCGCGGCAGCAGCACGAGGATGTCGTCGTCTTCGTAGACCGCGTGGGTCGCGCCGACCTGGCGATCGCGGATGGCGCACATCAGGCATGGCGGCGCGCCGCCCTCGGCGCGGATCCGGGCCAGGGCCTCATCGCGGGAGATCAACGTCGGCATGGCGCGACAACGCGCCATCGCCCCGCGCTGTTCCGACCGCGCGCGCCGGCGGTGTACGATGGGCCCATGCGCGCCGTCCTCTCGCTCGTGCTGATCGCTGGCTGCGCCTCGGGCACCGTGGCTGGGGCCGACGGCGCCGGCGGCGACGACGCGGGCGGCGATCCCGACGCGGCGGCGACGAGCGATGGGCCGGGCCCCGCGCCCGACGCCGGCGTCGACGCCAGCGCGTGCGCCAACACCCCGTGCGACCTCTACAGCCAGTGCGGCTGCACCGCCGCGGCGCCGGTCTGCGATCTCGACCCAGCCAACCTCGCGACCGGCGCCACCGCGTGCCGGATCGATCAGTTCGGCGGCGGCGAGGCCACGCTGTGCACGCGGTCGACGACCTGCGCCGCCGGCCACTCGTGCGTCGGCGGGCGGTGCCGCACGTTCTGCCAGGACGACGCCACCTGCCCCGGCGACGGCGGCCTGTGCATCCTGACGGTGTCGACCGGCATGACGACGATCCCCGGCGTGACGATGTGCACGACCGACTGCGCGCCGCCGTCGACCACCAACGCCACCTGCCCGGCGGGCTGGGCCTGCCACGTCTACTCGGATCAGCCGACCGGCCGCTTCCTCACCGACTGCAACGCGCCGCCGGCGGCGGGCACCGGCGGCGTCGGCGCGGCGTGCACCGGCAACCCGAGCTGCGCGCCCGGGCTCGACTGCGTCAACCTGATGCCCGGCGGCATGCAGTGCCGGCCGACCTGCCTGTGCCCCGCCGGCAACTGCGCGGCCGGCAGCTGCGCCGGCGGCACCGGCAGCTGCCGCGCGTTCTCGACGCCGGTGATCATCGGCGGCGCGCAGTACGGCGCGTGCTTCTAGCCCGGACGTCCGCCGCGCGGCTCGTCGCGCTGGCGCTGATCGCGGGCTGCGCCGCGCGCCCGCCGGTGGCGCCGACGCCGTGGTCGTCGGCGTGGCTGGCCGCGGCCCGCGCGGCCTACCTCGACGATCCGCGCGCGCGCCGCGCCGCGCTCGAGGCGTCGCTGACCAACCCGCGCAACACCTACTCGCGACACCGCCTCGGCGAGTATGCGCGCGGCGACGCCGGCTGGGATCTGCTGCCGGCGTGGAACCCGCGGGCGCAGCCGCTCGACCGCGCCACCGTCGACGCGCTCGCCGCCGGTGGCGCGCTGCCGACGCCCACGGCGCCGCTGTGGGACGGCGCGCGGCCCGCCGACGACGCCGCGTGGATCGCGCTGGGCCGCCGGGTGTTCTTCGCGTACCCGCTGCGCGACGACGTCGGCGTCGCCCACCTGTTCGCCGCCCGCGGCGCCACCGCCGCCGCGACCCGCGACGCGACCGCCGCCGCGCTGGGCATCGAGCGCGCCGCCGACGGCAGCTATCCCGGGCTGGTGGTGTTCGTCGACGTCGACGGCGCGACCCGGCTGGGCATCACCTGCGCGCTGTGCCACAGCGCGCGGCGCGGCGACGCGCTGGTCGAGGGCACCGCGCGCCGACGCTTCGACCTCGGCGCGCTGCGGCTCGCCTACCACCGCGACACCGGCGCGCCGATCGATCCGCGGCTGGCCGCGCGGATGGCGACCTGGGGCCCGGGGCGCGCCGACGTCACCGAGGACGACGACGAGGATCCGGTGGCGATCCCCGAGCTGTGGGCGCTGCGCGAGCGCCGCTACCTGACCCAGGCCGGCACGATCCATCACGTCGGCCCGGCGGCGCTGGCGATCCGCCAGGAGACCCAGCTGCTCCACGCCGGCGGCGAGCGCGTCCGCCCGCCGCGCGAGCTGGCCTGGGCGCTGGCGATGTACCTCTACAGCTTGACGCCGCCGACGCCGCCGCCGGTCGGCGATCCGGCGCAGCGCGCGCGCGGCGCGGCGCTGTTCGCGCAGCACTGCCAGCGCTGCCACCGCGATCCGGCGGGCGGCGGCGACGCCTGGCCCGCCGCGCAGATCGGCACCGACCCCGCGCTGGCCAACGGCCGCGCCCGCGGCACCGGCCGCTACCGCACGCCGGCGCTGCTCGGCCTCGCGGCCAGCGCGCCGTACCTCCACGACGGCTCGGCCGCGTCGCTGGCGGAGCTGCTCGCGCCGCCGCCCGGCCGCGGCCACCGCTTCGGAGCGCAGCTCGACGCCGCCGATCGCGCCGCGCTGATCGCGTTCCTCGCGTCGCGGTGAGCGCGGCGTCGCGACAGCGCGTCCGGCGGGCTCAGGTCACGGCGCCGGGCGGCAGCACCGCGGGGCCCGACACGACGGTCTGCTGGGTCAGCGTGCGCTGATCGTCGCCGACCGCGATCGTGAGCCGCAGCGTGTAGACGCCGTCGTGCGACTCGAACGGCCCCTGGCCGTAGGTGGCCCACGCCGGCGCGGTGAGCTCGTAGGCGGTGGCCAGCTCCTGGCCGGGCGCGATCGTCTCGGCCCACGGCTCGTAGTGATCGCCCTGCCACGCGGTGGGCGCGCGCGCGGTCAGCTCGCCGAGCAGCGCGCCGTCGGCGTCGAGCAGCTCGACCTTGGTGATCGCGACGCGGGTCGCGGCGCCTGCCGCCGGGCCGCGCAGGTGCAGCTGCACGAACGACTGCCGGCACGCCGCCTTGCCCTGGACCATCGACGCGGCGCGCTGCTCCGACGGCGCGCTCGCGCCCGCGGGCACCTCGGTGGTGCTGGCCTGATCGGCGGTCGGCGGGGCGGCGGCCGCCTCGCTCGGCGCCACCGGCGGCGGCAGCGACCACGCCGGGCCGCGGTTGTCGGGGCAGTCGTCGGCCAGGGTCACCGACGCGATCGCGGCGACGACGTCGCCGGCGGCGGTGGGCCCGCCGGGCCCGGACGGGGGCGCCGGCTTGGCGCACGCGAGCAACGCGATCGACGCGAACGACGAGCAGATGGACGCGACGCGCATCGAGGACCTCCGCGCGCAGCGTAGCGCGGCGCGCGCGGCGGCGCGCGGCCACGGGCAGCCGGACGCTCAGCGCGCCGCGGCAGGCGACGGTTCGGAGGCGGCGTCGTCGGCGGCGAGCCCGGCGGACAGCTTGCCGAGCAGGCCGCGCAGCGTGCGCGCCTCCTCGGCGGTGAGGTGGCGCCGCAGCCGGTGGTCGACGTCGTCGAGCACCTGCTCGCCGATCGCGATCGCGTGGGCCGCGGGGCGACACAGCGCCAGCTTCACGCAGCGGCGATCCTCGCCGGCGCGCCGCTCGATCAGGCCGTCGGCGACCAGGCGATCGACCAGCCGGCTGACCGCGGGCGGATCGATGTACAGCCGCTCGGCCAGCTCGCCCTGGGTGTGCAGGCCCTCGCGGATCGCCTTGAGCGCGCGCAGGTGCTGGAGCGGCAGCGCGGTGCGGGCCGCCGCGCTGTGGCGCGCCGCGGCGCGGAGCTGCCGGTACACCAGCGAGACCTGCTCGACCTGTCGCACGCCCTCAAACTATTGCATCTTGCAACAGTTGCCAACTGCACTGGTCGCGGCATAGTCGCGGCCGATGGGTCGCCTCCTCTCGGTGTCCGCCGCGGTCGCGGCCGCCGCCCTCGCCGCGCTGACGCCGGCGGCCGCGCAGCCCGTCCCGCCCGGCCCCGCGCCGACGCCGCCGCCGGCCCGGCCGGTGTTCGCGCCGACCGTCGACGATCCGCTGCTGGCGCCGCCGCCGCCGGCCCCGCGCGCGCTGGCCAGCTGGGCCGAGGCGACGAGCCTCCTGGCCGCGACGCCCGCCCAGGGCCGCGCCACCGCCGAGGTCGCGCGCAGCCGCGCCGCGGCGCGGGCCGCCGCCGCCGCGCGCCGCCCGATCGTCACCGGCACGGCCGGCCTGGCGATCGACCTGGTGCACCCGACGGTGGCGCCGGGGGTGCCGCCCGGCCCCGACTACACGCCGACGGCGCCGCTGGGCACGGCGGCCGTCGTCGCGAGCTGGTCGGTGATCGACGTCGCCGCGCGGCGCGCCCGCGCCACCGCCGCCGCCGACCTGCGCGGCGCCGAGGCCAGCCAGGTCGACGTCGCGCGCCGCACCGCGCTGGTCGCCGCCGACGCGGTGGTGGCGGTGCTGGCCGCGACCCGCGCCGCCGAGCTCACCCGCCAGGGCCTGCGCCTCGCGCTCGAGCGGGCCGCGCTCGGCGCCCGCACCCACGAGCTCGGCGCCGCCACCGAGCTCGACGCGATCCGCACCCGCCAGGACGTCGCGGTCGCGCGCGCCGCGGTGATCGCCGGCGACGAGCAACTCCGGATCGCCCGCGAGGCGCTGGCCGCCGCGCTCGGGCAGGACGGCGAGCTCGACGTCGCCGCGGCGCTCACCGCCGACGCGCTGCTGGCGCAGCTGGCCGCGCAGTGCCGACCGCTGGGCACCGGCGAGGAGCGCGCCGACGTCGTCAGCGCCCGCGCCGACGTCGAGGCCGCGCGCGCCCGCCAGGCCGAGGTCGAGGCGACCAGGCTGCCGGTGCTCGATCTCGCGTCGTCGGTCTCGGCCTACACCACCGATCCGGCCCCGGGGCGGGTCCCGGCGTGGACGCTGGCGCTGGTGCTGCGGGTGCCGATCTGGGACGGCGGACGCCGCGCCGCCGCCGCCGCCCAGCGCGCCGCCGCGGTCGACGACGCGCGGGCGGTGACCGAGGCCGTGCGGCGCGCGGCCGCCCTCGAGATCGCGCGCGCCCGCCGCGGCGGCGCCGTCGCCGCCGAGCTGCTCGCCGCCGCCACCGAGGCCCGCGATCTGGCGGCGCGGGTGGACGCGATGACCCGGCGCTCCTTCGAGATCGGCCGGGCGACCAGCCTCGAGCTGGTCCAGAGCGCCGGCGTGCTGCGGCAGGCCGAGCTCACGCTGGCGCTGCGCGAGGCGGCGCTGATCGCCGCCGAGGTCGAGGCGATGCTCACGGAGGCCCGATGCGTTCCTTGATCCCGTTCGCGCTCACGCTGTCGCTGATCGCCTGCGGCGGCGCGACCGCGAAGCCGCCGCCACCCCCACCGCCGCGCGAGATCCAGGTGCTGACGATGGCACCGACCGAGGCCCGGGTGCAGGGCGAGTACCTCGGCTCGCTGCTGTCGCGGGCCAGCCTGACCGTGTTGCCGCAGGTCGCCGGCTACGTCCGCAAGCTCCACGTCAAGCCCGGGCAGCGCGTCGCCGTCGGCGATCCGCTGGTCGAGATCGACGCGCGCGAGGAGGCGGCGGCGCTGTCGTCGGCGGCGGCCCAGGCCGACTCGGCGGCGGCCACGCTGGCCCTGGCCGAGCAGTCGCGCGCCCGGATCGAGGCGCTGCACCAGGAGGGCCTGGCCACGGCGCAGGAGCTCGACAAGAGCCGCGCCGACGTCGCCGCGGCCACCGCGGCGGTGCGCGCGGCCGGCGCCCAGGTGTCGCAGCGGCGGGTCGCGGTCGGCGACCGCGTCGTGCGCGCCGCGGTGCCGGGCGTCATCGGCGACGTCGTCGTGCGGCTCGGCGACTACGTCACCGCGACCTCGCGCCTGACGACGATCGCCGGCGACGACGGCCTCGAGCTGACGCTGGCGGTGCCGGCGCCCCGGGCCCGCACGCTCGCGCTCGGCGCGCCGATCGAGGTGCTCGACGACGACGGCCAGGTGCTGCACACCTCGTCGGCGTTCTACATCGCCGCCGAGGCCGACCCGCGGACGCAGCTGGTCGCGGTCAAGGCCGCGGTGCCGGCCGGCCTCGGCCTGCGCCCCAGCGAGCTGGTGCGCGCGCGCGTGGTCTACGCGGTCAACGACGCGCTCCAGGTGCCGGCGCTCGCGGTCGTGCGCCAGGGCGGCGCGGCCTTCGTGTTCGTCGTGACCGATCAGCCGCCCAAGCCCAAGCCCGGGTCGCCGCCGCCACCGCCGGCCAAGCCGGGCGCGCTGTACGTCGCGCGCCAGATGATCCAGCTCGGCACGCTCGGCGCCAAGGGCTTCGTCGTCGAGCACGGCCTCGCGCCGGGCGATCGCGTCGCGGTGTCGTCGATCCAGCTCCTGCGCGACGGCGCGCCGGTGACGATCGCCGCCCCGAAGGCGCCCGCGCCGCCCGCGCCCGCCGCGCCGCCCGGGTCGCCCGCGCCCGCCGCGCCGCCCGCGCCCGCCGCGCCGCCCGCGGGGAAGTGATCCGATGATCGACTTCTTCCTCCGCCGCCCGGTGTTCGCGTCGGTGTGCGCGATCATCATCACGCTGGCTGGCGCGATGGCGGTGCCGCGGCTGCCGATCGCGCAGTACCCCGACCTCGCGCCGCCGCAGGTCACGGTCACCGCCACCTACGTCGGCGCCAGCTCCGACGTCGTCGAGACCGCGGTCACGATCCCGCTCGAGCAGGAGCTCAACGGCGTCGAGGGCATGAAGTACATCTCGTCGACCAGCACCAACGACGGCGTGAGCACGGTGACGATCACCTTCCAGCCGACCCGCGATCTCGAGGTGGCCGCGGTCGACGTCCAGAACCGCGTCGCGCGCGCCGCCGCGCGCCTGCCGGCCCAGGTCAACCAGGCCGGCATCGTCGTCAACAAGGCGTCCAACCAGCTGCTGTGCAGCTTCGGCTTCTTCACCGCCGACGATCGCTACGACCCGGCGTTCCTGTCGAACTTCGCCGACGTCTACCTGAAGGACGCGCTCAAGCGCATCCCCGGCGTCGGCGAGGTGCGCATCTTCGGCGAGCGCAAGTTCGCGATGCGGGTGTGGCTCGATCCGACCAAGCTGGCGCGCCGCAAGCTCACCGCCCAGGACGTGCTGCGCGCGCTGCAGGAGCAGAACATCCAGATCGCCGCCGGCCAGCTCGGCCAGCCGCCGTCGGCGCCCGACCAGCCGTACCAGCTGGCGGTCCGCGCCCAGGGCCGCCTGGTCGAGCCCGGCGAGTTCGCCGGCATCGTGATCCAGCGCGGCGACGCCGGCGAGCTGGTGCGGCTGGGCGACGTCGGCCGGGTCGAGCTGGGCGCCGAGAACTACGGCCAGGCGATGCTGTTCAACGGCCACCGCGGCGTCGGCCTCGGCATCTTCCAGTTGCCCACCGCCAACGCGCTCGACGTGCGCGACGCGGTGGTCGCCGAGCTCAAGCGGCTCGAGCCGACCTTCCCGCCCGGCCTCACCTACGCGTCGGGCACCGACACCACGCTGGCGGTCCGGGCCTCGGTCGACGAGGTCGTGACCACGCTGATCGAGGCGATCGCGCTGGTCATCCTGGTCATCTTCTTGTTCCTGCACGGCTGGCGCAGCGTGCTCATCACCGCGCTGACGTTGCCGGTGTCGCTGGTCGGCACGTTCGCGTTCGTGCAGCTGTTCGGCTTCTCGATCAACACGCTGACCTTGTTCGGGCTGACGCTGGCCACCGGCCTGGTGGTCGACGACGCGATCGTCGTGATCGAGAACATCGAGCGGCTGATGCACGAGCGCGGCGTCTCGCCGCGCGAGGCCGCGCGCGCGGCCATGCACGAGGTCGCCGGCGCGGTGATCGCGATCTCGATCGTGCTGATCGCGGTGTTCGTGCCGATCGCGTTCTTCCCCGGCACCACCGGCGCCATCTACCGGCAGTTCGCGCTGACGATCGCCGCGTCGGTGGCGATCTCGACCTTCGTCGCGTTGACGCTGACGCCGGCGCTGTCGGCGCTGTTGCTCAAGCCGCAGCACGGCAAGAAGTGGTTGCCGTTCCGGCTGGTCGACGGCGCGCTCGACCTCGGCCGCCGGTTCTACGCCTACAGCATGCGCGGCCTGTTGCGGGTGCCGCTGCTGGTGATGGTGGTGTTCGTCGGCTGCCTGGCCTTCACCGTCCACCTGTTCCGCACCACGCCGACCGGGTTCATCCCCGACGAGGATCAGGGCTACCTGATCATCTCGGTGCAGGGCCCCGACGGCATGTCGTTCGCCGACAACCAGGCGGTGGTGCGCGAGGTGTCGGCGATCCTCGACACCATCCCCGAGGTCAAGGCGCGGTTCATGGTGTCGGGCTTCTCGCTCAGCGGCACCGGCTCGAACCTGGCGCAGATCTTCGTGCCGCTGATCCCGTGGGAGCAGCGCACGCGCAAGGCCCAGACCGTGGCCGGGCTGGTCGAGCGGCTGCGCGGGCCGCTCGGCAAGATCGCCAAGGCCAAGGTCACGCCGTTCCAGCCGCCGACGATCCGCGGCGTCGGCACGGTCGGCGGCTTCCAGTTCATCGTCGAGGACACCGGCGTCGGCCGGCCGCTCGACGAGCTGGCCGCCGCGACCGGCGCGCTGGTGGCGGCGGCCAACCAGGACCCGCGGCTGCGCGGCATCTTCACGTCGTTCTCGGCCAACACGCCGATCGTCACCGTCGAGGTCGACCGCGAGAAGGCCAAGGCGCTGGGCGTGCAGGTCGATCAGCTGTACGGCTCGCTGCAGCTGTTCATGGGCAGCCAGTACGTCAACGACTTCAACTACGCCAACCGCACCTACCGCGTGTACCTGCAGGCCGACGCGCCGTTCCGCGACGACCCGGGCGACATCGGCAACTACATGGTGCGCACCGACGCCGGCGAGATGATCCCGGTCGAGGCGGTGGCCAAGGCCAAGCCCACCACGTCGGCGCAGATCATCCGGCACTACAACCTGTTCCGCGCCGCCGAGATCAACGGCGGCGGCGCGCCCGGGGTGTCGTCGGGGCAGGCGCTGGCCGCGATGGAGGAGCTGGCGGCGCGGACCTTGCCCGAGGGCATGGCCACCGAGTGGACCGGCATCAGCCTCGAGCAGAAGCAGGCCGGCAAGGAGACGCTGGTGATCTTCGCGCTCGGCCTGGTGTTCGTGTTCCTGGTGCTGGCCGCGCAGTACGAGAGCTTCGTCCTGCCGCTGGTGATCATCCTGGCCGTGCCGCTGGCGATCCTCGGCGGCCTCGGCCTGCAGGTGCTGCGCGGGCTGGTCAATGACGTCTTTTGCCAGGTCGGGCTGGTGATGCTGGTGGGCCTGGCCAGCAAGAACGCGATCCTGATCGTCGAGTTCGCCGAGCAGCTGCGCCGCGCCGGCCGCGCGCCCAAGGACGCGGTGATCGCCGCCGCCAGCATCCGGCTGCGGCCGATCTTGATGACGTCGGTGGCGTTCCTCCTCGGCGTCGTGCCGCTGATGCTGGCCCACGGCGCCGGCGCCGCCGCCCGCAACTCGCTGGGCACCACGGTGTTCGGCGGCATGCTGGTGTCGACGGTGGTGAACCTGGTGTTCATCCCGGCGATCTACGTGCTGGTGCGACGCCCGGGCCGCGCCGTCGCGGCGGGCCCGGGACCGACGTCACACGCGGACGCCTGACGTCGCGGGCACGGGTCGCGCGCGCGGACGTTCTGTTAGACTCGCGCATATGCGGCTCTTCTTCGCGACTAGCGTCCTCCTCGCCGTGACGGCGTGTGGCTCGGTGAGCACCAGCCCGCCCGACGCGCCCCCGACCTGCGCGCCCGCGTGCGGTGCCCACGCCACCTGCGCGGGCACCACCTGCGTGTGCGACGATGGCTACGCGATGAACACCGCCGGCCTCTGCGGCGACATCGACGAGTGCGCCACCGCCAACGGTGGCTGCGCGGCCGACGCCGTCTGCACCAACACCGACGGCGCGCGCACCTGCGCGTGCCCGGACGGCTTCCTCGGCGACGGCCTGGCGTGCCGGCCGGTGTGGACCGCCGAGGCCACCATCCCGTTCGACATCGACCCCAGCAACTTCGGCGCCGTCTTCGTCGCCCACAACAACTTCGTCTACATCGGCGTCGAGACCAACACCCCGAGCGCCAAGGCGTTCCGCTCGTACAACACCAGCAACCAGCAGCTGTCGGGACCGCTGGCGTTGCCGCCGGCCACCGACGACGACTTCTGCGCCTGCGGCGCGACCCAGACGCTGGCCAGCGACGGCACGACGATCTACATGCTGGGCAACTACGCGATGCGATACAACCCGGCGGCCGACACCTGGACGACCATCCCCGGGTACATCAGCGGGGTCGACTACCGGCGCGCCGAGTCGGCCAGCGTCTTCAACCGGATGGCGGCGCAGGTGCAGATCTTCGGCGGCCGCGGCCCGGTCAACGATCAGCTCAACTTCACGCCGGCGAGCAACACCTTCGCGTTCGACGCCACGCTGCCGTTCGCGATCTCCGACGCCGCGGCGTACCTCCCGGCCAACGGCGGCACGATCTACCTGGCCGGCGGCGAGCAGCAGGGCGGCGCCGACCGGATCCTGTCGCGCCCGACCAACGTGGCGGCGTGGACGATCCACCCGGCCGCGCCGGGCTCGCTGCGGTCGGTGCTCGGCATGGGTGACTTCGGCACCCGCATCTGGGTGGCGAGCCGCGATGGCCAGCTCCACTTCTTCAACCCGGCCTCGACCACCTGGGATCGCACCGTCGGCCTCCCGCCGGGCACCAAGGGCGTGGTCACCACGTCGATGGGCACCTTCGCGTTCGTCCACACGCCGACGGCCCAGCTCGCGGTGTTCAAGCTGGCCAACATCGAGTGACCCGAGCGTCCAGGAGCATCGCCGTGCGCCTCGTCCTCCTCGCTGCCTCGCTGAGCTTGATCATCGCGTGCGGGTCCAAGGAGGCGACGCCGAGCGGGCCGCCGCCGACGCCACCGGTCGCCGCCGCACCGCCCGCCGCTGCACCGCCCGCCGCCGCGCCGCCCGCCGCCGCACCGACGGCGGCTGCGGTGGGGCACCTGCCCCTCGCGACCGGCGCGCTCGCGATCGAGATCGGTGGCGCGCGCAAGGAGTTCGCGCTGCGCGCGACCGGCGAGGTCATCGCCGATGGCGCGGTGATCGGTCGGCTGTCGGGCGACGGCGTCGCCACGAACGGCACCGGCAAGCGCCTGGCGACGATCGCCGCTGACGGCACCGTCACGATCGTCGGTGAGGCCGAGACCTTCACGGTGGCGCCCGACGGCAGCGCGACCCGCGCCGGCACGCCGTTGGTGACGATCGGCGCCGACGGCGTGCTCGGGGGCGCCGCGGTCGCCGAGGCCGCCGCCGGCAGCAAGATCGCGATCAGCGGCGACGTCGCCGCGCGCCAGGCGCTGATCTTCGCCTGGCTGGTCCTGTAGCGACGCGCGCTACTGCCCCAGCGCGCGCGGCGGGGCGACGCGGCGCGGCCACACCGCCAGCAGCACCAGCGCCAGCACGTACGGCAACAGCCGCGTGAGCTCGGCGGGCAAGCCGACGCCGTGGGTCTGCATGCGGTACTGCGCGGCGTCGGCGAGCCCGAACGCCAGGCACCACAGCGCGGCGCGGCCCGGCCGCCAGCCGCTCATGATCACCGCGGCCAGCGCGACGTAGCCGCGCCCGCCCGAGGCCTCGGCGACGAAGCCGTCGACTGGCAACGACAGCTGCGCGCCGCCGACGCCGGCGATCGCGCCGCCGATCAGCACCGCGAGCCAGCGCACCCGCGCCACCGACACGCCGGCCGCGGCCACCGCGTCGGGCCGCTCGCCGACCGCGCGCACCCGCAGCCCCAGCCGGGTCTGCCACAGCCCGACCACCACCAGCGCGATCAGCGC
>Ga0075163_10011200_pt1 | contig 11693 bp, 9 predicted proteins | sample JI1023141ADNA_FD_71478 | JGI IMG/M metagenome (GOLD analysis project Ga0075163, IMG submission 71478) | Wastewater effluent complex algal communities from Wisconsin, to seasonally profile nutrient transformation and Carbon sequestration -... | ecosystem: Engineered > WWTP > Effluent > Algae... | reverse complement strand
CGTCGAGGATCGTGTCGTCGTCGTCGTCGTCATCGCACGCATCGCCGGCGGCGTCCGCGTCGGTGTTGTCCTGGGCCTCGTTCGCGATCACGACGCAGTTGTCGTTCGGGTCGAGGACAGTGTCGTTGTCGTCGTCGGCGTCGCAGGCGTCGCCCTGCCCGTCCCCGTCGGTGTCGAGCTGATCGGCGTTCGCCGCGGTCGGGCAGTTGTCGCTCGCATCGGCGATCCCGTCGCCATCGGCGTCGCCGTCGCAGGCATCGCCGTCGGCGTCGCCATCCGCGTTCGCCTGGTTCGGGTTGGCGACCAGCGGGCAGTTGTCGATGCCATCGAGCAGCGTGTCGTTGTCGTCGTCGTCGTCGCACGCATCCCCGGCGCCGTCGCCATCGGTGTCGATCTGGTCGGCGTTCGAGACCTCGGGGCAGTTGTCGATCGTGTCGGCGATCCCGTCGCCGTCGGTATCTCCGTCGCCGCCATCCGGCAGCCCGTTGAACTCGTCATCGCCGCACCCTGCGGCTACCAGCCCCAACCCCAGGATGAACATCCGCAGAAAACGCATCGGCTCACCGTCGCCTGTTCGCGATGTGAGTTTCAAGGTGCACATGATGCGCAAGCGGCAGGGATCACGCAGATTCCGCTGGAACCGCCTCGGAGCAACCGCCTAGATTCAGCGCGTGATGAGGCTCGTGGGCTTGGTCTGGCTGGTGGCTGCGTGCGGCGACAACACGCCCGGACGCTGTCTCGATCGCGTGTGTGACGGTGCGCTGCGCGACGACGAGGGTCGCGCGATGGTGCTCCGTGGCGTCAACCTCGCCGGGGCGCACAAGACCGCGCCGTACACGAGCGACTACACGCAAGCCGAGTACACGCGGCTGCGCGCCGACTGGGGGATGACGGCGATCCGGTTCCTGATCACGTGGTCGGCGATCGAGCCCGCGCAGGGCCACTACGACGACGCGTATCTCGACTGGGTGCGGGCGCGGATCCAGCTCGCTCGCGCCGCCGGCCTCGCCGTCGTGATCGACATGCACCAGGACGTCTACGGCGAGGGCTTCGGCTTCGATGGCGCGCCGGCGTGGACCTGCGATGCGGCGAACTACGCGTCGTTCACGCCGAAGGAGCCATGGGGGCTCAACTACGCGGCGCCCGAGGTGATGGCGTGCTTCGATCATCTGTGGTCGGACGCCGCGACGCGCGGCGCGTTGACCGCGGCGTGGAAGCACGTGGCCGAGGCGCTCGCCGACGAGCCCGCGGTGATCGGCTTCGACCTCCTCAACGAGCCGTCGTGGGGCTCGCATGCGGTCGGCAGCTTCGAACGCGACGTGCTGCAGCCGTTCTACGAGGACACGATCGCCGCCGTCCGGACGGTCGCGCCGCACTGGGTCGCGTTCGTCGAGCCGTCGAACTCGCGCAACCTCGGGTTCGCGACCTCGCTCCAGCCGTTCGCGGCGCCCAACGTGGTCTACGCGCCGCACCTCTACGACGTCGCGGCAGAGCAGACCGGCGGCTTCGATCCCGCGAAGGCCACCGCGTTGATGGAGGACGCGGTCGACCTCGCCGATGAAGCCGAGGTGCTCGGCGCCCCGCTGTGGATCGGCGAGTACGGCGGTCAGTCCGCCGATCCGGAGATCGCCGCGTACATGCACGCGGACTATCAAGCGACGGCCGCGGTCGCCGCCGGCACGATGGCGTGGGCGTACGACAAGGGCGGCGGCTACTCGCTGCTCGCCGCCGACGGCGCCGAAGTTCCGGCGCTCGTCGATGCGATCGTCAGACCCGCTCCCAGCCGGATCGCCGGGACGCCGACGAGCTGGAGCTTCGATCCGGACCGCCGTGTCCTCGAGCTGGCGTGGACCGCCGATCCGAGGATCATCGCGCCGACCATCGTGATCGTGCCGGCGCGCGTCTATCCAGAAGGGGTCGTCGTCGACTGCGACTGCACGGTCGAACGGGTCGGCGACGAGGTTCACCTCACCCGCGCGACGGGCGAGATGACGGCGCGGATCGCGCCGGCGAGCTGACTACGGGTTCTTGCGCGGACGACCACGCTTGCGCGGGGCGTCGCTGTTGCTGCCGAAATCGAGCTCTTCGGCAAATCGCTCCTCCACCAGGTCGTCGACCGAGGTGTGGAGTGAATCGAGGCGACGAAGCTCCTCGCGCTCGAACTCTGCAAACGACGTATAAATGCGCGGAATTCCAGCGGACATAGCGTCTCCATTCGAGGACATCCCACATGTCCTACATCTGAGTACAAGGTACGCGGCTCGCGATCCCAGCCCCAATTTTTTTCTGCAAAAGTTCCGGATTGATGCGCTTCGATATCCACTCCCGTAGGCCGTTACTTCGCCACCGTCAGGGTCGGGTGTTATCTGCGTCGCATGACCCGGATCGTGGCGGTCGCTAATCAGAAGGGTGGCGTCGGCAAGACGACCACGGCGATCAACCTCGCCGCTTCGGTCGCTTCGCGCGGCCATCGCGTCCTGCTCGTCGACTTCGACCCGCAGGGGAACGCCTCGTCGGGCGTTGGCTACAGCCGCGATCGGATCGAGCTCACGATCTATGACGCGCTCGCCGGCGATGTCGCGATCACGGACGTGATCCGCCCGACGGACATCAGCACGCTGTTCGTCGTCCCCGCGAACACCGATCTGGTCGGCGCCGAGATCGAGCTGATCAGCGCGGATCGCCGCGAGCGGTTCCTCGCCGACGCGCTCGAGCCGGTGCGCGCGCAGTACGACTACATCGTGATCGATTGCCCGCCGTCGCTGGGGCTGCTCACGCTCAACGCGCTGGTCGCGGCTGATGGCGTGGTGATTCCGATGCAGGCCGAGTACTTCGCGCTCGAGGGGCTGTCGGCGCTGTCGAAGACGATCGACAAGGTGCGGACCTCGTACAACCCCGCGCTCGCGATCGATGGCGTGCTGTTCACGATGTACGACTCGCGGCTGTCCGTCGCCAACCAGGTGAAGGACGAGGTCGCGCGGTTCTTCGGCGAGAAGGTGTTCGGCGAGTCGATTCCCCGCAACGTCCGGCTCTCCGAGGCCCCGAGCCACGGCAAGCCCTGCCTGCTGTACGACCTGCGCTGCGCGGGCACCAAGAGCTACCTCGCGATCGCGGACGAGCTGATCGTCCGCACCAACGCCGGCAAGTCGATGACGTCACTGGCCGAGCGAGCTCCGTGATGGCGGATCTCAAGAAGCGCGGGCTCGGGCGCGGGCTCGATGCCCTGATGCCCGGCTCGTCGACGCGGGCCGTCGAACCGGTGGCCGCGCCGCCGCCGGTGGTTCGCACGGAGGTGGTCGCGAAGCGCACGTTCTTCCAGGCCGGGATCGAGGACGTCTACCCGAGCCCGGAGCAGCCGCGCCACCGGTTCGATGAAACCAAGCTCAACGAGCTCGCGGACACGATCCGCGTCCACGGCGTGATCGTCCCGCTGATCGTGCGGCCGCGTGCCGAGGGCGGGTACTTCCTGATCGCCGGCGAGCGCCGGTGGCGTGCCTCGCAACGCGCCGGCCTCCACGAGGTGCCGGTCGTCGTCCAGGACGTCACCGAGACCACCGCGCTCGAGCGTGCGCTGGTCGAGAACCTCCAGCGCGCCGACCTCGGTCCGCTCGAGGAGGCCGCCGCGTACCAGCGGCTGGTCAGCGAATACGACCTCACGCACGACGAGGTCGCGGAGCGCGTCGGCAAGGATCGCACCACGATCACCAACGCGATCCGGCTGCTCAAGCTCCCGCCTGGCGCGCGCCAGCTCGTCGAAGACGACAAGCTGTCGATGGGTCACGCGCGTGCGCTGCTCGGGCTCGACGACGCCCCGGCGATCGAGCGTGCGGCGCGGCAGGTCGTCGACAAGCACCTCACGGTTCGCGCCACCGAGGCGCTGGTCAAGAAGGCGCGCTCGCCAGCCAATGATGCAGGCCGAAAACCGCCTGCGAAGCCGGGCAAGTCGGCGTCGGTGCGCGACCTCGAGGAGCGGCTCACCCGCTCGCTCGGTGGCCCGGTCACGATCACCGAGGACGAACCAGGGAAAGCCGGTCGAGTCGAGATCCGGTACATGGATCTCGACCACCTGGAGCGGCTCCTCGATCGCCTGCTCTGAGCCTGCCCTTTCGCGTCGCGATTCGACGATACTGAGCGCGCCGCATGCAACGAGAACACGAGCGAATGCCGTACTCGGTCCAGGCGGCCTTCCGGACGTCGTCGTCGTTCCTCGTCGCGTACTCGGTGAACCTGTCGCGCGGTGGCCTGTTCCTCGAGACCACGGCCGAGATCCCGATGGGCGCGCCGATCACCGTCGATCTCGAGATTCCAGGCACCGGCCCGGTGTGCATCAACGGCGTCGTCGCGTGGCGGCGTGGACTCGAGCCCCTCGAGGGCCAGCCCGAAGGCCCGCCCGGCCTCGGCATCGAGTTTCAGGATGTCGCGCCCACGCTCGGTGGCGTGATCGATCACCTCGTGTCGTCGTTCCGTGGCGTGCAGATCCTGGTGCTGTCGGGCGACCGCCAGGACCGCACCACCCTCGCCCGCTCGATCAAGTCGATCTTCTCCACCGCCGAGGTGCTGCAGGCAGCCGATGCCGGCGTCGCGACCACGCTGATGTCGGCCGAGATCGATCTCGCCGTGATCGACATCGACTTCGACGTCGAGGGCGGCTTGCAGGCGCTGCGCAACGCGAAGGCCCAGCTCCCGCCGGTGCCGACGGTGGCGCTGACGATGAACAACCAGTTGCGCGAGCACGCGCGCAACGCGGGCGCGGACGAGATCGCGACGAACCCGCCGCCGTTCGCCGAGCTGCAGGTCGTGCTGGTGCGCGCCCTCGGCAAGCCGACCAGCGTGACACCGACGTTCGCGGGCGGCTCCGTCCCGCCGACCCCAACGCTCTAGAAACCGCCGCCAGTCAGCGGCGACGCGCGGCGGCTTCGACGGTGTTCTCGAGCAAGCACGCGATCGTCATCGGTCCGACGCCGCCCGGCACCGGCGTGATCGCCTTCGCGCGCTGCGCGGCGGCCGCGAACTCGACGTCGCCGAGCAGCTTGCCCTCGGGCGTGCGGTTGATGCCGACGTCGAGCACGATCGCGCCGTCGGCGATCCACTCGCCCCGGATGAGCTCGGGCCTGCCGATCGCGGCGACCACGATGTCGGCGCGCTTGACCTCCGCGGCGAGGTCGCGCGTCTTCGAGTGGCACATCGTCACCGTCGCGTTCGCGTTGGCGAGCAACAGCGCGATCGGCTTGCCGACCAGCACGCTGCGCCCGACGACGACCGCGCGCGCACCGGCGACCTGCGCGTCGATCTCCTTGAGGAGCCGCATGCAGCCCTTCGGCGTGCACGGGACGAACCCGGGCTTGCCGCCGGCGAGGTAGCCGAGGCTGATCGGGTGGAGGCCATCGACGTCCTTCGCCGGATCGATCGACCGGATCACGGCCTGCTCGTCGAGGCCCTTGGGCAGCGGCAGCTGGACCAGGATGCCGTCGACGATCGGATCGCGATTGAGCGTGTCGACCAGCGCCATCAACTCGGCCTGCGAGGTGGTCGCCGGCAGCTTGTGATCGCGGACGTCCACGTTGGACTCGCGCGCCGCCTTGGTCTTGCCGCGCACGTAGACGGCCGAGGCCGGATCGTCGCCGACCAGCACGACGGCCAGCGTGGGGGCGACGCCGCGCTCGCGCAGCGTCAGCGCCGAGGCGGCCACCTCACCGCGCAGCTTCGCGGCGACGGCCTTGCCGTCGATCGACAGCGCCGTCACGACGCAGCCGACGACGTGCTCGACGAACCGCCGCTCGATCCCGAGCCAGATCCGGTGCTCGGCGTGGAGGGCGTGCTCGGCGTCGACGGCGCCGCGGGTGCAGCCGGCGTGCTCGCCGCATCCGACGTGGTGCTCGCAGCCGGCGCGGCCGAGGCCTTCTCACCGCCGCCGCTCTCGGGCTTCGACGACGAGTACAGATCCTTGTACCAACCGCCGCCCTTGAACTGGAAGGCGGTGTGAGAGATCAGCTTCTCGAGCGCGTCCTTCCCGCAGGTGTCGCAATGCACGAGGTCGTCATCGACCATGCGTTGCTGGACCTCGAACTCGCGCTTGCACGCGTTGCATCGGTATTCGTAGGTGGGCATCCGGTACTTCTCACTTCTGATTGAGCGACACGATGCGTACTCCAGTTTCACCGTCAAGATCGACCAGTTCGCCATGCCCGATCAGCTGGCCTGCGACGTGAATCTCGTAGGGGCCCGCCAGCGGGCGATCGAGGCCGATCACCTCACCGACGGCCAGCTCCCCGAGCTTGCGCAGACTTAGCCGGACCGAGCCGAGCTGGACCGTCATCGGGAGGCCAGGCTCGTCGGGGGTCGCCACGGCGCGAACATAGCCGGTCGCCACCCGCGCCTCCAGCGCGCCGGGCGTTGCCGTGAGCCCGAATCCACCATCGCCGACGACCAGCGCGAGCGCCGGCTCGACGACGACGACGTCCCGCGGCTTCAGCGCCGCCACCGCCTCGCGCGGTAGCGAGCAGCGCGCGACCACGATCGGCACCGCGAACCGCCACTCGTGGGCGCGCGCGGGCGGCGCCTTCAGGATCAGCTCCGCCGGGATCCAGCAGACCACCGCGAGCGGCGCCCCGGCGATGTCGAGCGCGAGCTCGAGCCCGATCAGCTCCGCGTCGAGCGTCGGCGCTGCCGCGACGGCGACGGCGACCGGCGGCGCAGCGACGGTGACCGCCTGTTCGATCGTGTCCGCCGGAGGCTGCGCCCGCCGACCGCTCGCGACCGTCGGCGCACGCAGCTCGCCGGGGACGATGATCTCGCCGGCGACGTCGCCCTGGATCCCGCCGCGCCCGAACCGCTCGCGGTGATCGACGGTCAACCGCGCGCGCCGAGCGACCGCCTCGAGCTCGCGTTCGTGGATCGTCTTCGCGTGCTCGGAGAGCGGCCACACCTGGCCCGGAATCCCGGCATCCTCGAGCGCCGCCGCGACCAGCATCGCGAGCACGGCGTGCTCCGCCAGCGTCGCCGGCCGCGGTGCCGCGACCTCGTCGGCACCGCCGAGCACGCGCTGCGCGATCGCGCGAATCGCCCCCGACGCCGCGACCGCGATCGACGTCGCGCCCCACCGGATCTCGACGAGCGCCGCGTTCGGATCGAAGCCGCGCGTTGCGATCGACGTGCCGACGATCTTGACCGGCCCGACGAGCTTCGCGAGCCGCCAACCGCCGCGCCGACCCTGCGCGTGCCGCGCGAGCGCCGACTCGATCACGGCCTGCGAACGGGTCAGGCGCGGCAGTTGCGCGAATGGAAACGGCGAAAAATTGGGCGGGCTGGCTGGCACTGGTACGCTTTTATCCTACATCCGACTACCAGTCGGAACCAAAGGACACAACACGTGCAAGAGCGCCGACTTGGGTTTCGCGTCCCGTTCGAGACGATGGTGACTTCCTACGTTCATGACCGTCCCGTGCGCGGGATCGCGGGAGATCTTTCCGATACCGGCCTCAGCATGTCGGCACTCAGCCTGCTCGCACCCACGCCCGGCCTCGTGATCGGCCTCGAGCTGACGTTGCCGGGGACCTCCGACTCGATCTGGGCCTCCGGTCAGATCTGCTACCGCAAAGACGATCGGCTCGCGTCGGGGCTCGGCGTCCGGTTTCTCGCGATGGCGCGGAGTCACGCACGCACTGTCCGCGATTTCTGTATCGAGCTGCGCAGACAAAATTTGGGAACTATTCTCGCGCGCATCCGCCAGTAGCTTTCGCCCGTGATTCCGCGGGCGTCCCGATGATCACCGGCTATGATCATCGACGATGAGGCGCCTGGCAGGTCTGCTGTTCGCTGTGGGGCTCGCGGTTGTTGCTCAGCCCCCCACGGCTTCCGCCGCCCCCGACGACTGGGGCGTGCAGCGCGATCCGTTCGATCCGAAAGAGATCGCGATCTACAAGGGCATCCTCGCGCGCAACCCGCATGACAACGGGGCGCTCGCGAAGCTGCTCGAGAAGTACCGCCGCTATCGCACGGTCGATCTCCTCAAGGAGGAGTACACGAAGGCGCTCGCGAAGTCGGACGACTGGGCCACGCTCGTCGTGCTCGGCCATCTCTATCGCAAGACCGGCGACGATCCGCGCGCGATGGACGCGTGGAACAAGGCCGTCGCGAAGAAGGACACCGACGCGCTGACCTGGCTCGCGATCGGCGAGCTCCACAAGGTGGGCGGCAAGAACAAGGAGGCGCGCACCGCGTACGACAAGGCGCTGGCGGCGACGGCGGCGACCCAGAAGGACATGAGGAAGAAGGCGCTGCGCGCCCTCGCCGACCTCGCGCTGGCCACCAACGACATCGACGCCGCGAACGCGTACTTCAAGCAGTTCCTCGATCTCGAGCCCAACAACGCGCAGCTCTGGATCGAGCGCGGCGACGCGATGCTGCAGGCCGGCAAGCGCGACGTCGCCCTCGAGAGCTACGCCGCGGCCGAGAAGCTGCTGGGCTCCGACCCGTCGCGCAAGATCGAGGTGGTCGCGCGCCGCGGTCAGGCGCTCGAGCAGATGGGCAAGGAGGACGAGGCCGTCACCGAGTATCGCCGCGCGATCAAGCTGGCGCCGGCCGGCTACTACCTCGAGATCGAGCTCACCAACCGCATCATCGACATCTACCGCAAGAAGCAGGCGCTCCCCGCCCTGCTCGCGCAGTACGAGAAGGAGTGGCCGGAGGGCTCACGCCGCCACTTCGAGTGGTCGATGCTCGGCAAGCTCTACGAGGAGACCGGCGCGCAGGACAAGGCGATCAACTCGCTCAAGAAAGCGGTCGCGAAGGCGCCGCAGGAGCTCGAGACGCAGCGCCGCCTGATCACGCTGCTCGAGAACTCGGGCCGCGACGACGAGGCGCTCGCGCAGTACGAGGCGGTCGTGCGCGCGGCGCCGGGTGATGCGCGGTTCCAGCTCGAGCTCGCGGATCGCTACGCGCGCCGCGGCAAGGACAAGCAGGCAAGCGAGGTGCTCGCGCGCTTGCAGCAGCGGTTCCCCAGCGACGCCGGCGTGATCGCCGCGATCGCCGACCTCTACCAGCGGTGGGGCAAGGAAGACCTCGCGATCGCGCAGTTCGAGAAGCTCGCGAAGCTCGAGCCGGATGACCTCGGCCACATCGTCGCGCTCGGCGAGCAGTACTGGCAGAAGGGCACCCCCGACCAGAAGAAGCGCGCGCAGCAGGTCTGGCAGAAGCTCGCGACGCTCAACAAGGCATCCGCCTACGCCAAGCTCGGCGAGGTGCTCAACGAGCACCAGAACCCGACCGAAGCCCTCGCGAACTACGCGAAGGCGATCAAGATGGACGACAAGAACCCCGAGTTCTACCGGGGCCGCGCGCAGGTCTACGAGGGCCAGAAGATGTGGGGCGAGGCGCTCGCGGATCTCGACAAGGTCCTGCTCCTCCTCGATCCGAAGGCGAGCAACAAGAGCGTGCGCCGCGAGGTGCGTCGCAAGTACGTCTCGATCGTGACCCGGTTCTCCGCGCGCGAGCAGCAGTTCAAGAAGAAGTGGATCGACGGCTGGAAGGACGGCGCCGGCGCCGATCCGACCACCACCGAGTTCGGCTACCTCCTCGTCGAGTACTACGGCAAGACGGGCAAGCAGGAGAAGGGGCAGCCCGAGAAGACCCTCGAGCAGCTCCACAAGCGCGTCCCCGAGGATCAGGAGCTGGTGCTCGATCTGATCAAGTACTACCGGTTCGGCCGCAGGTTCGAGCCGGCCATCGTGCTCGCGCAGGAGCTCGCCGCGAAGGTGCAGAGCCGGCAGGCGGAGATGTTCCACCTGATCGCCGACATCAAGATGGATCAGCGGCTCGACAAGGAGTCGCGCGAGTGGCGAGAGAAGGCGATCGCGCTGTCGCCGAACAACCCGAGCGGCTACGAGAAGCTCGCCGAGGGCTACGTGGCGATGCAGCAGTTCGACGAGGCGATCGCCACCTACGAGAAGGTGCTGCAGCGCAACCCGCACAACCCGAAGGCGCAGTTCGCGCTGTCGCAGCTCTACATCCAGAACGGCACGCCGCTCAAGGCGACCGCGCTGCTCCGCGACGTGCTGCGTAGCTCGTCGAGCGAGGAGGAGATCGGGCGCGCGGCCCGCGAGGCGATCGCGCTCGAGGAGATGACCGACTCCCTCGGCGAGCTCGAGAAGGTGCTGTCGCCGCTCGCGTTCATGATGGCGCACAAGCCGGTGTACCGGCGCGTGCTCGTCGATCTCTACCTGCGCTACGTGCCCCGGCTGGTCGAGCGCGAGAAGCACGGCACCGACGAGGTCAAGAAGGCCGCGCGGGCCGAGCTGATCCGCGTCGGTGGGCACGGCTTGCAGCCGCTGCTCGAGGCGCTGCGCGACGAGAAGGAAGCGACGCAGCAGCGCGTCGCGGTGGCCGTGCTCGGTCACCTCGGCAACAAGGGCGCCGCGGCGCCGCTGGTCCACATGGCTCGGCTCGAGCCGCAGCGCGACGCGCGCTACATCGGCTCGCTCGCCGAGGCGCTCGAGCGCGAGGTGCGCGTCGATGCGTTGATCGCCGCCGGTCGGCTCGGTGACGCGCGCGTGCTGTCGGACGTGCTCCCGCTGATGGAGCACCCCGAGCTCGCGATGCGCGAGGCCGCGACGTTCACGCTCGGTCGCTCCGGTGACAAGCGCGCGGTCGGCCCGCTGGTCAAGGCGCTCGGCGATCGCCGCCCGTCGGTACAGACGCTCGCGTGCCTCGGGCTCGCGCAGATCGACGACGCGCGCGTGGCGCCCGCGGCGATCAGCATGCTCGCCGATCCACGCAAGGACGACGTCACGCGCGCCGCGTGTGCCTACGCCATCGGCGTCCGCCGCTCGACCGGCGCCACGCCGGCACTGCTCGCGGCGCTGGTCGACAATCGAGGCGAGGCGCAGCGCGTCGCCGCGTGGGCGCTCGGCCAGATCGGCGATCCCAAGACGCTCGGTCCGCTGGTGCGCGCGTACTACGCCCGCGCGGGGCGGTCGTCGGAGGAGCTGGTCTGGGCGATCGGTCGCGTCTCGGGCGTCGGCCTCCAGCCAATCGCCGGACCCGAGCTCGGCGAGTACCCGGTCAAGTCGAGCAAGTACGACGCGGCGGCGGCGCTCGGCGACCTGCCCGGTCCGCTGCCCCGCCCGACCACGCCCGGCAAGCTGGTCGCGGATCACGCCGACGACATCGCGAAGGGGCTGCTCGACGCGCTCGGCGAGCATCGCGACGTCGTGGTCTCCGTGCTCGCGGATCTCGACAGCGCTCCCACGCGCCTGTCGCTCGGGGCCCTGACGCCGTCGACCACCGACGCGAAGACCACCGCGGCGCTCGCGAAGATCGCCGTCGCGATCACGCCGGCGATCCAGACGCAGCTCGGCAGCGACGATCCGAAGGTCCGCGCGCTCGCCGTCTCGGTGATCGCGAAGCTCGACGACGGCAAGGGCACCGCGATCGCCGCGATCACCAAGGCGCTCGCCGACCCGGCCGATCAGGTCCGCGCGTCGGCGATGGCCTCGATCGCCGTGCTCGCGGCGCGCGGCAATGCACCGGCCGACCTGGTCCGCGCCCTCACCAAGACGCTGACCACTGGTTCGTGGCCGGACCGCCGCGTCGCCGCCATCGCGCTCGGCAAGCTCGCCGACAAGGGCGACCCCGCCGCGCTGGTCAAGGCCGCCACCGACTCGTCCAGCTTCGTCCGCGAGGCCGTGGCAGGGGCC
>Ga0075163_10011199_pt1 | contig 11694 bp, 21 predicted proteins | sample JI1023141ADNA_FD_71478 | JGI IMG/M metagenome (GOLD analysis project Ga0075163, IMG submission 71478) | Wastewater effluent complex algal communities from Wisconsin, to seasonally profile nutrient transformation and Carbon sequestration -... | ecosystem: Engineered > WWTP > Effluent > Algae... | reverse complement strand
TAACATTTGCATATCTTCCTAGTTTAGGAAGTCCAATAGGAATAGATTGACTTTTACCTTCTATACCATCAGCTATTTCCTTATCTAGCTGGTCAAATGTAGATTCTTCTTTTTCGTCAGATATTAATGCCATCTAGTTCCTCCTTCTTTTCTTCTATTTTAGTTGTTTTTGCCAATTCAATAAAATTTTCGTAAGTACACTGATTAAGATAAGTAAGACTTGCTTGCATATAAGAAAGTTTATTTTGTCCTGTTTTGTAAGACTGTTCCTTTTTTTGGTAAACTTCTAATTTTAAAGCATTTACTAAATCATCAATTGTATATTCACCTTCTATAAGAATCTTATTGATTTTGGCCTTACAGTCTTCTTTTTTCAATCTTAGACCTCTTCCTCCACTGAATTTCTTACCTCTATATTCAAAACTATCTGTTGGAGGATATGCATTCCACCATTTAAGGAAATCACCATCTTTAGCTTTCTTCTTCTCATACTTAGTATCTCCCTCAATAGAGGGGAAAGCCAATAATGCCTTCCCCTCAGCAGCTAGTTTACCATCCGCAATAAGTCCTTTTCTTTCAGCAGTTTGAAGTAATAATTTCAATTTAGCAGTATCTAAAATTTCCTCAAGATCTAATTCATCTTCTATCATTTTAAGTAAGAATATTAGATCTAAAGAATAACCTTGTTTAACAATTTGTTTGAACTTCTCTGGTGATAACTCTATCTTCATCTTTTTTAACTGTTATAATTGCAGGTTTTCTTTTCTTTTGTTCTTCTTCCCATTGCCACCAATACTCTATATCTTTCTGTGCTGCAATATACGCCATTTCTCTGTAATATTCTTCCTCTTCCTCCATAATTTTTTATTTAATTATGTCCACGCCAAACATTATTCTAAACCAAACAAATGTTGATTTAGCTTTTTTAGTATTATATTTGAATACTTTTTTCAGTGTCTTTAAAGCATATAATTCAAATTCTTTGAATTGCTCTTCAGTCATAAACCAATTAGCTCTCCAATTCTTTTCATTTAAAGCATCTTCGGCAGTCTTACCAATAATAGAAAATTGCTTTTCCATTAAATGTTCTCCTACATTTGTACGATTTATCTTTACCATAATGTCATCTGATTTTTAGGCTGTTCAGCTATTTTCTTCCTTCCTTCCAATTTTACCTTATCAATTATTTCTTGTGCAGCATTAATATAGTAGTCAAAATCCACATCATCCGTAGGAGTATCTTTTGGAAGATAATTACAGATTTTGCAAATTTCTCCTTTTTCCACTATGCTGATTTCAGCAGCATTTGTAGTACATTCAGGATTTTTTACTTTAAATAGCTTTTCTCCATTTTTAGATACATAATATCTAATAAGTTTCTTATACGTATTTTTACCATCTTTAGTTACACCTTCATAATGAAAATCTCTGGATGCTTTCTGACGAATACAAAAATCATAAATATTCTTATGTTCTCTTATAGTCTTTTCGATTGGAACTCCATCTACATAAAACTTCTCAAGAGCTATGGGGATAATTCTCTTTGATTTGTTTTTATGTAAAGAAAAATCTTTCATAAAGTCACCTTTCAGTTTTACTCTATCTTCAGTTTTATCATCTGCTTTAACAGCAAGATAATCATTAACTGTAGAAAAGACCATCTTACTGTATTTCACATCTTCAAGTTCATAAGTCAATCGATCTGTTGTTTTAACAAGCCAATCCTTCTTAATTTGTTCAAAGATCTCAGTTTTTGTTTTTGGGACTATAAAAGTAGCACCATCAGTATTAGCCATAATACATCTGATACCATTTAATTCACAATCTTCGATTAACATCAAAAGTGAGAATTCTCCAGTTAGACAGGTAGCCAAAGTCATTTGCTTGTCATATAACCAGCTTTGCATATCTGAAGACTTACCATAAGGACAGTTGCCAGCCTCTTTTAAACCCCCTACAATCCCTTTTATTCTTTTGTCCTTCTTAGCTAAGGGTTTAAGGTCAATACGCTTAAAATAGACCTTAGAATAGCCTACAAGGAACTCTTTTCCTAAGTGGAAAGGATAATAAGAATTATTAATGATGCAACCAGGATAAAATCCTGATACATCAATATCCCGAAGATCATTTTCTTCATTAGATTCATATATTTTACCTTTAATTACATTATGGAGACCTCCTTTGGCAAATGTATAATCTTGTCCATAGAAAGTAATAGTATGCTCAAATTCATCAGAAATGCTCAAAACAGTACTTTTTGCCATCTTGAGGAAATCTTGAAGCTGTTTTGTTTTGAAAGAGATGTGTTTAGGAATACAATATTTTAGATTTATTTCCTTCCTGAAAAATCCCTTTTTTGGTAATTGTTTATAAGAAATACCTTTCTCTTCACAATAATACTTTTTGATGATTTCATCACCAATTTTAGCATTACTGTAATTCATACAAGGAATCTTAAATTCAGCTTCAATATCAATTCTAAGCTGAATTTGATTATTTCCCTTATATTCAGAATGTTCTACATCTCCAGTAACATATTTCCAGAATAATTTGGTAGCATCTAAATCATTAAAACAGTATTTTTTGATTAATTCAATATCTTCCTTAGTAAGTTCTTCTTGATCATGAGGAATTGGCATTTCTTCAATATTCTCCATGTCCATTTCAAACTCAAGCCTTTTCAAACTAACCATTCGATTTTTATTATCGAAATGCATTACCTTGAAAAGGTCTATTTGTTTTAAACTTAAAGAGTACTCTGAATATTCAGGGAAGACCTCATAATTACCATCATGTATAGTATCTTGTGCTTTTCTGTAGATTTTACTAACAATTTCAAGATTTGATAATTCATGCCATTGATCATAACTCCTCAGGAGCCATTCAATTATCTGACTATCAAATCTCAAAGTGTTATAACCTACCCAATAGTAATCTTTATATTTCTCTACGAAATTGACAAAAGCATCAATTTGATTTTCCCATTGATTTATACTAAATCCAACATATTTGTTTTCTTCAGGAAGATAAATACCTATGAAAAAGCATTTTTTTAATGTTTCAATATCATAGAATAGTATTTTCATAAGATTAATCTGAAATTACTTGACATTCTGTAATATCAAATTTTCTTCCATCAGAAAGTATTAATCCTAAATTACTGGAATAATATCCATTATTACTACCATATCCGGGAACACTAACAGGATGTCCATTAGTTGGAAGTAGTCTAATTCCATAATCTTCTACTTTTTCAAAAAAAGTATCTCCCGATAAATCAAAATCAAGACCTTCAAAATCTTCTAGTTTTAATCCTGAAAAATCTAAATAATGATGCTCACAGCAATCCTGCTCGTGATCAGAGGTTAGAGTAATTCCATTGTCAAATTCAATGAAATCTCCAGTTACTTGTATTACTTTCATAATTTTTCTAATAATTTATATAAATCTGATAAAATAATATACTCTACTGACCAATCAATACTATTACCATAATATTCATATTCTGTTTCTTGATTATCATGTATTAATTTCTCAATTTCCTTATAATCTAAATATGAAATATCTGGTTTTAGTTTTTTTAAAACTAAGTCTAATACTGTAAATTTAGGTTTTTCACTTTCATAAGGTTGAGGATCACTATCATCCCAACAACTACCTCCTGAGTACCCTCCAGATTCCCATCTCATATAGATAACGGGTTCTTTTATATGGACAGGAATATAATTTGGTTCAGTAAAAATTCCTTCATTCCAAGAATCTTTAACTTTACTATTAATTTCTTGTATATCTTTTTGTGTAAGTTTCATAATATTCTAATATCGTTTAAGTCTCTTAATGTACAAGGCATACGTCCAATTACAGTTTGCAAAGGTATGTCTAAAATTTCATTTCTCCCAGGTTCTGATTTACAAATTCCCACAATTGTAGTAAATTTACCATTCAGCTTTCCATTATCTCCTCTTGCTGGTATTTTCACTTCTACCTTTTTACCTAGGTAATTCATAAAATAACAAAGTTGGATTATTACACTGGACATCAATAGTAGGAAATGCTTCAGCAAATTTAGCTTTATTGAAAGGGTTAGTAATAATATGTAATCCTGTTTTAGTGGGTATTTCTGCTAATACTTTGTAATTTCCTGCTGTTTTATGATCTGACATAGTTAAATGAGCGAGATTTACATATTGTTTTATTTTATCAACTTTATTCAAATCATCTTTATCTACATCCAAAATCCATCTTTTATCAATTTCGCTATGATACTCACCGCAAACAGAATTGTAAACTTTGTAAATATGATCAAACTCACCATTAGACATTTGATTTGCTATCTTCTGGAGAGTATGAAATGCTGCTTTTACAAAATTTCTAGGATTAAGATTAATACTAACTCTTGCGTTAAATAATATTGCAAGTTTAGTCATTTCTTCCCATTGATTTTCTAATTGCTCTATAGATCTGATGTAATAAGCTTTTATTAATCTAGAATTATTTCCTAGTTCTGGATTATCTTTTTTTCTTTGAAGCACTTGTACAAAGTAAAAACAATCTTTATTTGGAAATACCAATAAAGGTTCTATATGTTTTCTGTTATTTACCATTTTAATAACCAATAAGTTGTGAATAATTGTACATAATGCAATATTTGATCAAAACCGACTACTACAAATCCATTGTGGTAGTCTTGTTTTGAAAAATACTTTTTAGCCCATCTGCTTGTAAACCAGTCAGTTATCCAGTGACAAATAAAAGAAATGATAACAAAATAAGCTACTTGACTTAATGTTATATCTATTACAAAGGTAAGAATAATTCCTATAACTGCCCAAGTAGAAGAATATGTAGCTATATGAGAAGTTAAATTCCAATTATTAGAACTCTTATTTATAGCATCATTATGAGTTTGAAATACAAAATCTGCTACCCAATGTATAAAAATTATACTGAATATTTCTATTAAATTCATTTTCTATGCTCGTTTATATGTTCTTTTTCTGTTAATTTCTTCAAATTCAAATAATGGTTATTTTTGATATTTTTATCTTTATGATGAATATCAAAACCATCACAATCTCCTAAAAATGCATATCCAACCATTCTATGTACCCATGTATAGGTTTCTTTTCCAAGATGGTACATTCTAACTCTTAGATACCCTCCCTTACGACTTGGTTTTAAAGAAAGTGGTTTACCCTTTTCAGAATAAACCACTCCGTCATCACATATCAATCTTTTGGGATATTTATCTAATTTCCTAAATCTCCATTCAGTATTAAGGCTTGAAGATACCATCATTACGAAGCATATTACGGAAAATAGCTAATAATCTATCTTTAGAAGTAGAAGGATCACAACCATATTTTTCTAAGAATTTTTCAATTTTAGGAGTATATTGATCTTTATCATCTCCCATTTCCTCTGTATTAGGCCATCCTTCATAGAAACGCTCTATAAGATCTAGGTTTTTAACAGAAAATAACCCACCTTTAGATAATTTTTCTAGTATTCCATCATTACTTGCATGATTTGTTTCCTCTATAGTATACTTGTTTTCTTTTCTAATACAGCTAAGTAACAAAGCTCCTTTAGCACAAACTTTACAACTTTTAGGTTTAGTAGCCTTCAAAAGTACTTCTTGAGCTCCTTGTCTAGGATTAATTATTAATCCATATTGATCTTTTTCTATACCTAGTAATTGTGTATTAAGTCTTACATAAGTTCTAGGAGAAGAGTCAAATATACCTAATTCTATTTGTTTTTTAGCATCTTTTACGATTGCTAATCTTCTTTCTTTATTAGTTTTTCTCATAATTATGGTTTAAAGATTCCATTATTAGCAATAGCGTTGGTATAAATAGCAATTAACATTTTGTCAGTATGATAACCATATTTCTTAACCCACTCTCTAATTTGGTTTATTTCTTCTACAGTCGTAGCTTTTTCTGTCCAACTTTCATAAAATCTTTCCATTCTATCAGCATTTTCTTCTCCAAAGAATTCTTGAGCTTTAAAATCCGCAGCTGAATCTAAATCATAACTATCTGCTAACTCTCCAATAGAAAGATTATTGAATTTTTTAATAGCACTAATAGCAAGAGCTCCTTTAGCACAAACTTTACATGGTTTAGCTTTACTAACTAGATTTGGAAGAAGTTTTTGTACCTCTGTATTAACTAGATTAAGTTTAATTCCTGCTGTTTGGAGAACATCTTGAGCTCTTACCAATTCTTCCCAGTCTGGCTCATCACCCCTTAATCTTACATATCCTCCACCAGAAGCTTTGTAAATTTTTAATCTTAACTGAGCAATAGCATCTTTTAATACTGCTACTCTTTCTGTTTCAACTTTTGTTAGTTTTTTGGCTTTTTTAATTGTCTTTTTCATAATTAATTTGTGTTTTTATTGTGATGATCTACTTCCATAGCTAAATCTCTTCCTCTCATTTTTTCTACAATTTCATCCAAATGATAAGGATATAAGTTATTTGTATCTACACCAACATCCATAGTACGATAATTTTTGATGAAATATTGATCTCCAATCCACGTAGGATTAGTAGTGTTCATTGTAAATTCATCTAATGTACCATGTGAATGTCCATATAGCATAATACTACCGTGGTGTGATTTATTCCACACTCTCATTGCAAAATGACTCAAAATAAGATGAGTTTTACCATATTTACCTGATTGTGTAGAAGGAATTTTAAAAGAAAGTTCTTTGTAATATTGTACAGAATTAAATAATTCTCTATAAACACTATTTAAAGGCTCTATGTGTTGATCGTGGTTTCCAAATACTAAATTAATGTTTTTGCAATTAAGTCTATCTCTAAATACTTTAATATTTTGATGACCCCCAAAGCTCCAATCTCCTAAGTGCCAGAGTTCATCATTTTCTTTAACAAGAGCATTAATACTTTTAACTAATGCATCATTATGTTCCTCTAAAGTATGAAAATCTCGTACTCTTTGACCATTGTCTTTATTTTCCCATTCTGTAGTTCCTCTACAAATATTACGATGCCCGTAATGGGTGTCTGAGGTAAAATATGTGTTCATAATTTATCAATTGTTATTTCTCCATCATTTATTACTAAAAATTCTCCTGAAGTGCCCAAAGTATCAATTAAATAATATCCTTGTCTTCCTGACTTTCTAGGATTTATACTAGGTTGCCCTGTATGCCCTACTATTTGCATATAATCAATAGCATCTCTATATAAGCTGTTTGGCCTTACCCAAATAGGAGATTGGAAAATATGATCTCCATATCCTCCTCTATCAGCAGGATTATAACTAAATACTTTAGGAGTATAAATAAAAAGATCATTAATTCTGTTTACTATTTCCTTTAATTCCAAAGTATGGGGAATACCCTGTAATTTAAGAAAGCTTTTTGTTATACCTGCGTGAGTAAATACATTCCTATTTTCATCTACAAAAGCCATTTGAAATAGCTTCCTATATTCATTAAACTCAAATTCGAAGGATTTAGACATAGCGGGTTGATACCCAGAACATCCATTATATCCTATCTCTGGAAAATAGTGAAAATCATGATTACCAATTAAAAGGATAACTTGTTTACCATTTTTAACACTTTCTTCTTTAAATTTAATAATTTTCCTTAAATTCTCTACTTGTTCTAGTCCTGTTACAGAGAAAGAGTCTACATAATCACCAATAAATATGAATCTGTCAAAATCAGGATGTTTTTCTAGAATTTTCTCCCATGTATAATGACCGTGCGTATCTCCGATACAAATTTGTTTCATTTTTTTATATATTTATTGTAAAAATTCATAATAACTTCATCTCCTACTTGTTGATCTTTTGATCTCAATCTATCTCTTACCAAACAGACTTCTAAAGGAACATCTGTAAAATCCTTAATTATTAGTTCCACTGGTTCAGCAGTGAGAGAAAGTTCAATTAGCATTTCAAATCTATAATTTCCTTTGAAGTTAGTATTATCTGAAATAACAGAATATCCAGCCTCTAAAGCATTTCCAATCATTTGATCTTCAATAGTGGTAACCAAATCTTCTCTTGTTGGGACCCAATATGGCCCCAACATTCGTCTAATATCATCCCTATTAACTCTCACTCTCTTTTTTGAATCTTCATTCACCCATTGACGAGCAAATGTAGTTTTTCCACTTCCAGGTAATCCTTTAGTTATTATCAACTGTTGCATATTAACACCAATTATTTTGTAAAGCCGCTATAAAACATTTGACCTCTTCCTCAGATAAATCTGAAAGAGGAAATTCTGTTCCATGTTCATTTTCTACTACAATTTCACCGGATTCATCATATTTTAATCTAGCTCTGTCAAGATTATCTAATTCCATCTTATCTGATTCAGGATATTCACCATCCTCATCCTGTATATAAGGATATTTTTGTTTAAATATTTCAATTAATTGTTGCATCATCTTCAATGTTTACTTCTCCTTTATCCAACTGAGCTGTTTCATGAGCTAAGAATCTCTTACTTTTCAGCTTATAGGCTGAAAATGTATCTTGTCCATCTCTTCTAACAACTATTCCTTCAGCAGGAGTACCTTTAGGATTGTATTTACAATCTTTTTCTAAATAAATACTACTTAATCCTTCAAAGAAATCTAAACCAGTGAAGGCTTTTAATTTACCAAACCATAGTTCAGGAACAGTTTCTAAAGAGTATTTCTTACAATAATTTTTAATCTGATTCCATGTAAGTTCAATTACATTACCATCTGGTTTTGTATATGTGATACGATAAACAACAAATTTATGTCTAGATTTGTTAAATGTTTTAGAAGTCAAAACTTCTCCTTCTTTTAAAGAAAAAGGAATTGGTTCACATCCATAAGAATATCCTTTCTGAATAGCTTTACCTGATTCTAAGAAGCCTACAATTTCTCCATAGATAGAGATACCTGGTTCAATTTTATCTTCAAGTTCTTTATTTACAACAGCCCAAATGTCCTCACCATAAAATCCACCATTTTGTTCTTTATTGATATATTGGTTTTTAATTACAGATCTTGAGCTATAGAGCCTATCATATCTTGTTAAAAGAATGTCAAATCCCATCTTATGTAAAATCCTTTCTAGGAATGTTAACTCCTTCTTAATCAATAAGTTAGAAAATACAGCAGATGTTCCATGCCATTTGTCTGTAATGACAATAATGTCTTCTGGACTAAAATGATGTAAATTCTTGGCCAAATGGGATGTGGATTCATGAAATCTAAACTGATTTGGGACTAGTTTATTAAATCTTTTCAGTTTCTTATTATGTCTAGATTCTGTATTAGCAGCCGTAGCATGAATATGCTGAATTTTGTATTTTTTACATAATTCAAATCCATCAATAATATTAAATTCATCACCTTCTTTTAATCCTCCAGAGATACCTAAACAACTTAATGTACTAATTGGGGCAATATAGCCAGTAGAAATGACACCTTTAAATTTAATACTCTTGACTCTTCCTGAAGGTTCAAAATAGCCCGATTTGGTTCTATCTTGATTTAATGTAGTTTCTCTATATTCGTTGTTAAATTTGAGGTATGCTTCAGCAATAGCACATTCAGCTGGAAAGAATAAATATAAAGCATTCTCATCTATATCTTTTTGTGTTAAAACATCATTTCCTTGATGTGTCACTTTAACTAATTTGTCTAATCCTGGCACAGTTTGTTTTACTGGTAGACGAATAACTTGGGCTGCATAATTTTCTGAGCCCTCTAAAATCGATGTTTTCATATTTTATAATTTTTTTACAAAGGTAAGAATTAATATCCAATTGTTTCTAATATTTCTCTGTTTGCAGTAATATTTATATTCCCTGCTTTTACATTAAACTCAAATCTAATTCTTAAAGCTTTAAGATTGAATAATTCTCGAATTGTGACATTGATAGTTTTCATTCTTTGATATTTAAGTTCCACTTAACAAGATAATCTGTTTTATCATCAGGCTTAAAATTACCATTTTTGATAACATTACAAAGGATATTTGCTAGTTTAGGATTACCCATATCATATGGTGTACCATAAGCATCATGTTCAAATTCTCTTTCCATCTTTAGAAAGTCTTCTATAGAAAATCCTTTTAAATTTTCCTCACTTCCACAACTAGCATCTGAATCAAAAGGATCTACACTATTACCCAATCTGATTTGGCTAACCATCATAGCTCCTCTGGCACAGACATGACAAACAGGTAATTCTTTAACCAATAATTCTTGTAATCCTTGAGAAGTGTATGTTGTATCAGCTTTATTTAGTAATGCATATCCCCAATAAGTTCCATGATCAGCTTCAATTTTACCTAATAACATAAGATTTAAAGCATCAAATGCAATTTCTTGTCTTTTCTGTCTATCGGTTAATTTATCAAAAGCTTTATTACGATTTTCAATATTTCTAAATTTAGTCAATTTTGACTTAAATGGTATATTTTTCATACTTTTTTCTTAGGTTTGGTTTCTCGTATACATTTCCTTATTGCTTTGATCCTTTGTGGTCTGCTTGTAAACCAAGAATAGTTTCCAGATTCTTCTCCTTTTGACACTGTAAAATCATTTCTTCTTAATTTCCATAATTCTGGAAATGCTTTTTTCATATCAAGTTGAATATCAGCAAAATAGCATACTGCTAAACAAAAGAAACCACTACCCATTGTATATTCTTCAATATAAGCAAGAGTATTTTTATAAAGCTGATGTCTTTCAGCCTTCTTAGGCATTTTATAATATGTTTTCATATTTTCGTTTTTAAATAAAAAGGGTGTAAGATTTCTCCTACACCCTAAAACAACTCCCAATCAAAAAATCTTATGCTTCTTCTACAGAATAAAGTGTACTTTGTGTTTTTTCCAAACGAGCAATTTCTTTTTCAATTGTCTCAATTTGATCCTGAAGATATTCTACTTCATCTTCTTTAGCTTGTACAGCACGTACATATGTTACAACATATGATTCTGCGCCTTCTGTAGAGTTAATTTTATCAAGATTTACAGCCAAGATTGTATCATTAAGCTCTTCTTGCTTATCTTCAATTTTTTCTTGTAAACTCTTAATTGCTTCTTTACGTTGATCAATTTGTTTTGTGAAGAATTTCTCCACTTTAAGTTCAAAACGATTTAATTTACCTTCATCACCTGTCTTCAAAAATGCGAATACACGGGATGCTAATGTTGATTTTTTCATAATTTTAGAAGTTTAATTTAATTTTTGTTTTATTTACTTTTTTAACTTTTACAGGAAGGGTTTGATTATAAGATTTTGATGCCCATTCCAATTCATCAAAACCTTTTTTCTTAAATTCTGGTTTATAAGGATCAATACCTACTTTATAGGAATTTCCATCATAGGTATATTCTGCACTCCGTCTAATAGTTAATACTTCTAATGCTCCTATACCTAAATCACTAGGGAATATTTCCTTATTATTATCTGTACTAAAATAAGCATTTTTATTATTATTTCTAGAATAAGTAATACTATTTTTTCCATTAAAATAAAGAGAACATCCTTCTGGATATTGAACATATTTCTGGGTTCCTAACCAAGCCCATCCTAATTCAAAAGCTTTTTCTTGAACTTTTCTATTTAATTCAGGATTATTTCCAATCCATATTTTCGTATTAGAAAGATCAAGCCTAGGAACTGTTTTTCCATATATGTCATAACCTC
>Ga0075163_10011198_pt1 | contig 11694 bp, 7 predicted proteins | sample JI1023141ADNA_FD_71478 | JGI IMG/M metagenome (GOLD analysis project Ga0075163, IMG submission 71478) | Wastewater effluent complex algal communities from Wisconsin, to seasonally profile nutrient transformation and Carbon sequestration -... | ecosystem: Engineered > WWTP > Effluent > Algae... | reverse complement strand
GCCTCGACGAGGCCCGCCAACGCGGCGATGGCCCGCGGGCCCCCACCTTCGTGGGCTTCTTTGTGGTGGCCGGCGGCCTGCTGGGCGCCGCCGCCGGGGCCATAGTCACCCCCTGGCGCGCCCTCGCCACCGCCGGCTTTGGCCTGGATTCTCAAGCACTTGCGCTGATCGGCCCGGCACTGCGCCCGGTCCTCCTCGGTGGCCTGGTGGGCGTGCTCGCCGGCGCGGTGGGCGCCCACCTCCTGCTCGATCGCTTCACCCCCGCGCTGCGCCTGCGCATCCACCGCGGGGGCGGCGGCCGCAGCACCGGCCTGGCGGCTCTCCTGCTCGTCCTGCCCGCGGCGGCCCTCACGCCCGTCCTGCTCGCCATCCCCGGCGGCCGCGATCCCGGCGACCTCCTGCTCAAGGCGCCCGCCCTCGCGCTCGGCCTCGGCCTGCTCTTCGCCCTCCCACTCGCCCTGGTGGCCCGCGCCCGCGGTCGCGGCCGCTGGCGCGACCGCGTTGCCCCCGATCCACCCCCGCGGCGCCGCCCCGACGAGGCCGCCCCCGAGGTGCGCGGTGCCCTCATGACGGTGGCCCGCACCCCCGACTATCTCGGCGATTGTGTATGGGTTTCGGGCAATTACGCCGTCGCCACCACCTTCGATCCCCCGCGCCTCATCGCCCACGGCGGCCCCGCCCTGGTGCGCGCCGCCCAGGCCCAGGGCCTACCCGTGGTGGTGGCCCCCGCCCTCGCCGGGGCCCTCGCGGGCGTGCCCACCGGCGACCTGCTGCCCCCCACGCTGGCCGCCCAGGTCCGGGCCATGGCACCCTCCGCGCCATGACCCCCCCGACGTTCTGGGAAGCCTTCCGCGTGTGGCTCAAGATCGGCCTGCTCAGCTTCGGCGGACCGGCCGGCCAAATCGCCATCATGCACCGCACCCTGGTGGAGGAGCGCCGCTGGATCAGCGAGTCGCGGTTTTTGCACGCGCTCAACTACTGCATGTTGCTGCCCGGGCCCGAGGCGCAACAGCTGGCCACCTACCTCGGCTGGCTGCTGCACCGCACAGCGGGTGGGGTGGTGGCGGGCCTGCTCTTTATCGTGCCCGGGGTGCTGGTGATGCTGGGCCTGAGCATCCTCTACGCCACGCTGCGCCAGGTGCCGGCGGTGGAGGCCGTGTTCTTCGGCGTCCAGGCCACCGTGTTGGCCATCGTGGTGGAGGCGGTGCTGCGGGTGGGGCGGCGGGCCCTCAAGTCCCGGATTCACTTGGGGATTTGCGCCGCCGCCTTCGTGGGCCTGTTCGTCTTCGCGCTGCCCTTCCCCGTGATTGTGGTGGGTGCTGGCCTCGCCGGCCTGCTGCTGCGCCCCAACGCCGCGGCCGCTCGAACGGCCGTGGACACCGCCCCGGCGGTCATCGATGGCATGTTTGAGCGGGGTGAGCTGGACCACACCCGGCCGTCGCTCGCCCGCGCCGTGCGCGCCCTCCTGATCTGGGGCGGCCTGTGGGCCCTGCCGGTGGTGGCGCTGTGGCTCGGGCTCGGCGGTGACCACATCCTCGCCCAAGAGGGCCTGTTCTTCAGCAAGGCCGCCGCCCTGACCTTCGGCGGCGCCTATTCGGTGCTCGCCTACCTCGCCCAGCAGGCGGTGGAGGTCTACGGCTGGTTGTCCCCCGGCGAGATGCTCACGGGCCTGGGCCTCGCCGAGACCACCCCCGGTCCGCTGGTGCTGGTGGTGCAGTTTGTGGGCTTCCTGGGCGCCTTCCACGACCCCGGCGCGCTGCATCCCGTCCTGGCGGGCACCTTCGGCGCGGCTATCACCACGTGGGTGACTTTCGCCCCCTGCTTCCTCTGGATTTTTCTGGGCGCACCCTACGTGGAAGCCCTGCGAGGGAACCGGGCCCTCGCGGCGGCGCTCTCCGCCATCACCGCCGCGGTGGTGGGCGTGATCCTCAATCTTTCCGTGTGGTTTGCGCTGCACACCCTCTTCGGCGAGGTGCACACCGTGCACACCCTCGGCGCCCGCCTCTTGGTGCCCGTCTGGTCCACCCTCGACCCGGCGGCGCTGGTGATCGCGGGCGTCGCGGGCCTGGCGCTCTTGCGGTGGCACATGGGCATGCTCTGGGTCCTCGCCGGAGGGGCGGCGGCGGGGCTGGTCTGGAAGCTGGGGCTGGCCTGATCGGCGTCTGCGGTCAACTGATTGAAACTGTTCTGGTTTCTGGCGGCCTGCACGTCGGGCACCCCACCCCCCGACCGCTCCATCGACTCGATCTTGATTCTTTTCGAATTAAAAACTGGACAAAATCCAAAAGTAGGCTAGAGTGCCCCCATGATGACGGCGCCCACTGACCCCATCGGCCTCCTGCGCGCACACGGCGTCCACGTCACGGCCCAGCGCCTGGCGGTCCTGCGCGCGGTGTCGCACCGGCCCCACTGCACGGCGGACGACGTCGCCGAGGGCGTGCGCTCCGAGCTGGGCACCATCTCCCGGCAGGCGGTGTACGACGCGCTGAGCATGCTGGCGGACAAGGGCATCATCCGGCGCATCCAACCCGCCGGCTCGCCCGCCCGCTTCGAGGACCGGGTGGGGGACAACCACCACCACCTCGTGTGCCGCGCCTGCGGCCGCCTGGTGGACGTGGACTGCGCGGTGGGCGCGCGGCCCTGCCTGACTGCCGCCGATGGGCAGGGCTATGAGATTGACGAGGCCGAAGTGGTCTATTGGGGGCGCTGCCCAGCGTGCATTGCCGCCGCCCCGCCGGTGCCACCGGAAGACTGATCCGCGCGGCACAGGCCGCCGCGTACACCCCGGAGCGTCGCTGAGGGCCCTGCCTTCGCGGCTCCCGTTTGAGTATCGCCACCATCAGGAGAGAAGACATGTCGGAGAACAGCCAGAGCAAGTGCCCGATGTCGGGCGCTCACACGTCCGCCGCCGCTCGATCGAACCAGGGCTGGTGGCCCAAGCAGTTGAACCTGCGGATTCTCCACCAGAACAACCCGCAGGCCGATCCGCTGGGCGAGAGCTTCAACTATGCGGAAGCCTTCAAGAAGCTCGACTTCGATGCCCTCACTCAGGACGTCGACGCGCTGATGACCACCTCGCAGGCCTGGTGGCCGGCTGACTATGGCCACTACGGCCCCTTCTTCATCCGCATGGCCTGGCACTCCGCCGGCACCTACCGCATCGCCGACGGCCGCGGGGGGGGTGGCTCGGGCGCTCAGCGCTTCGCGCCGCTCAACAGCTGGCCCGACAACGTCAACCTCGACAAAGCGCGGCGCCTGCTGTGGCCGATCAAGCAGAAGTACGGCCAGGCGATCTCATGGGCCGACCTGATGATCTTCGTAGGCAACCGCGCCCTGGAGACGATGGGCCTGAAGACCTTCGGCTTTGGCGGCGGCCGCCCGGACATCTGGGCGCCCGAGGAGGACGTCTTCTGGGGACCCGAAGCCCAGTGGCTGGGCGACGAGCGCTACAGCGGCGACCGTGAGCTCGCCAACCCGCTGGCCGCGGTGCAGATGGGCCTGATCTACGTCAACCCCGAGGGGCCCAACGGCAACCCGGATCCGCTCGCCTCGGCCCGCGACATCCGCGAGACGTTTGCGCGCATGGCGATGGACGACGAGGAGACGGTGGCGCTGATTGCGGGCGGGCACACCTTCGGCAAGACCCACGGCGCCGCCAAGCCGGACGTACACGTGGGCCCCGAGCCCGAGGGCGCTACCGTGGAAGAGCAGGGCTTTGGCTGGCGCAACAGCTTTGGCAGCGGCAAGGGTGTTCACACCATCAGCAGCGGCCTGGAGGGCGCCTGGACCACCAACCCCATCCGCTGGGACAACAACTACTTCGAAAACCTCTTCAAGTACGAGTGGGTGCAGACCAAGAGCCCGGCCGGTGCTACCCAGTGGACGCCCAAAAACGCCGAGGCCCAGGGCACCGTGCCCGACGCCCATGACCCCGCCCAGCGGCACGCGCCGATGATGGCCACCACCGATCTCGCCCTGGTGATGGATCCGGCCTACCGCGCGATTTCACAGCGCTTTTACGAAAACCCGGACCAGCTCGCCGACGCCTTCGCCCGCGCCTGGTACAAGCTGACCCACCGCGACATGGGCCCCGTGGCACGCTACCTCGGCCCCCTGGTGCCGCAGGAAGAGCTCATCTGGCAGGACCCCGTGCCCGCGGTCACCCATGCCCTGGTGGACGCCGCCGACGTCGCCGCGCTCAAGCGCTCCATCCTGGCCGCCGGCCTGTCCATCGGCCAGCTCGTCTCGACGGCCTGGGCCTCGGCCTCCACCTTCCGCACCACCGACAAGCGCGGTGGGGCCAACGGCGCCCGCATCCGCATCGCCCCCCAGGCCGGCTGGGACGTCAACGTGGTGTCCGGTGTGGGCAAGGTCCTCGATGTGTTGACCGGCATCCAGCACACCTTCAACGGCGCGCAGTCGGGTGGCAAGGCGATCTCCCTGGCTGATCTGATCGTCCTCGGTGGCAGCGCCGCCATCGAGGCCGCCGCCCAGAAGGCCGGCCACACCATCCAGGTGCCCTTCGCGCCGGGCCGCACCGACGCCAGCCAGGCCCAGACGGACGTCGAGTCCTTCGCGGTCCTCGAGCCCAAGGCCGACGGCTTCCGCAACTACCTCCAGGCCGGCAACCCGACCGCCCCCGACCACGCCCTGGTGGACAAGGCGTTCATGCTCAAGCTCTCGGCCCCCGAGATGACCGCCCTCATCGGCGGCCTGCGCGTCCTCAACACCAACGCGGGGGGCACGCAGCACGGGGTCTTCACCCACCGCGCCGAGACCCTCACCAACGACTTCTTCGTGCACCTGCTCGACATGGGCACCACCTGGCAGCACGTCGGTCGTGGCGTGTACGAAGGCCGGGACCGCGCCACCGGGGCCGCCCAGTGGACCGCCACCTCAGTCGATCTGCTCTTCGGCGCCAACAGCCAGCTCCGGGCCCTGGCAGAGGTCTACGCCAGCAGCGACGCCGAGAGCACCTTCGTGCGCGACTTCGTGGCGGCGTGGACCAAGGTCATGCACCTCGACCGCTTCGACCTCGCCTGACCTGCTCTGTGCCCGCGAGGCCCCCTGTTGGGGACCTACCAGGTGGCCTGGCCCTTTGGGCAACCTGTTGCGGCCGATGTCCGAAAACCCCCATGATTTCGCAACCTCATAGATGGAAGGCCAGCAGGTCAGACACCCATCCGGGATGGGTGGCACTGCCGGCGCCCGTGTGACCGACGAAGAGCGCCAGACCACCTCAGGCACGGGCCCGGCGGGGAGTTGCGCCCACTCTGACCTCCACACCTGCTACAAAACAGGTTGGTGGCCCAGGTTGAGGAGCCGGTATGCAGCGCGTCGGTCTGACACTCTTGATGTGCTGGGCGTCGCTCAGCTGCGCGCCCGAAGGGGCCGCGGAGGGCGACGGCGGTGTCGCGGGCGCCTGTGTTGAGGCCGATCTGGTGGCCCAGTGCCCTCTCGGCTCCAATCCCCTGGTGGGGGCACAGACCGAGTCCGCCTGCGAGGCGGCCGCCGGGGGCATCGTCACCAACGGCGCCGGGGAGGCCAGCGGGCAGTGTCAGGGGTCGGGTGCCTGCCGGGTGCTCTGTCAGTTCGCCGCGCCCTGCCGGTGCGGCGTGGCGCAGGTCTCTCGGGCGGGGGTGGTCTGCGCGTCCTGCGCCGGGGCGGCCGCCTGCGGCAACGGCATCTGCGAGGGCGGAGAGGATCCCCAAGCCTGCCCCCAGGATTGCGGTGTCGAGTGCGTGCCCGATGAGCGCCGCTGCATGGGGAGCGCTTTGCAGGCGTGCAACCTGCGCGGGCGCTGGGACACGCTGCCCTGCCCCACCGGGGAGGTCTGCGGCGAGGCGCCAGCGGGGGCGCGCTGTGTCCGCGATCCGGGCGTCATCGTCGGTGGAGACGCCGGGCTGCCTGACGGCGGTGCGCCGCCCGAAGGCGGCCGCGTCGTCCCAGGCCCCGGCGCCTGGCCCGCCGTCGCCGACGCCCGCCGGGGCGAAACCCCCGAAGGTGGCTATTTGACTGAGGATTTCTTCATCCGACTCGACGACGGCTCGGTCAACCACCGGCCCACGGCCTTTGCCAACGCCCAAGCCGAAGTGGGCGGCTGCATCGAGATCCGCCTCGTGCCGGGCAGCGCGCTCGTCGAGTGCCTGGGCCACACGGGCCGGTTCCAGGCCGACTTTGCAGGCGAAGTGCGGCTGCCACACTTTCCGATCGAGGTGGACGAGGCGCGGTTCTGCGCCGATGTCGAGCGCTGCGGGCGCGAAGGGGTGCCCGATTGCGCCGCCCTCGTAGCCGCCCAGCGCGATGCGCTGGGAGACACGCGATTTCGCTGTATTTACGAGACGATAGGCGAAAGTTGCCTGGCGCTGGCCACCCTGAACTGCACCGACACCTGGCGCCAGCCCTACCCGGGCGACGTCGCCTTCGTGCGCAATACCGTGACCCGCTCCGGTGAGCGACTCGTGGGGATCGAGGCGAACCAGCGCACGGGTGTGCTGGTCGATCTGGCCGCCGGTACCCAGGTCACCCAGGAGCGGGTGGGCGCCTTTGACCCCACCCGCACCGCCCTCAGCTGGGACGGGCGGGTCGCGGCCCTGGTGGCGCGCCAAGAGCAGGACGAGGTCATCATCCTCTGGCAGCCCGAGATCGGCTCGCGGCGGCCGCTGCTGCCGCTGTCGGTGGGCAGCACCGACCGCCTCGCCCTGGGCCCCGACGGCCAGGTCCTCGCCGTGCGCCGCGCGGGCACCAACGATCCAGCCGTCGACAACGCGGTGGCTCTCTACAACCTCGCGGAAGAACAGCGGATTTTCAGCATCCGCCCCGCCATGGGTGACCACTTCGGCGAGATGGCCTTCTCCCCGGATGGCCGCCACCTGGCCCTCGCCGTGCAGCCCAACAACCGCATCGAGCTGTGGGACCTCGTGGCGCAGGAGAAGACCCAGGTCTTGGATGGCGACGGCGACAACCCCCTGGTCGCCTTCGCCTTCAGCCCCGATGGCCGCTACCTCGCGGCCAACCACGAGCGCGTTGCCTACCCCCTGCACCTGTGGGCTGTGGCCAGTGGGCGGCGCGTGCAGACCGTCCAGCCCCAGCAGTCGGCCCGGGGTCCCCTGGTCTTCGAGCCCGACGGCGCTCGCGCCCTCATCAGCGGGGGATTGGCAGGGCGCCTCGACTTCACGCTGCTGCAGCGATGAGCGCAGGCGGCGGCGGCGAGGGGCGCAGCCGCTGGTGTGAGGGGCGCAGCCGCTGGTGCGAGGACGAGGGCGAGCAGACGCATGGGCCTGCGGGCTCAACAATCGAGTGGTGCCCAGGGCTGGTGGTCGACCAACCATGGGCCCTCAACCGGTGGGATCGTCCCCACCTGTGGGAGCCGAGCAGCCTGCGCAGAGCCTCACCGCCAGCCCAGTGGGCGCTGCGCGGCGGACCCACATCCAGGTGGTCGGGCTCGTGCTTCTGGGCGGCGGTCGGTCTCAAGGACTGCTTCTCAGAGGGCCAAGCGGCAGCTCGTTGGCGAAGCTACGTCCTCCCTGGCCACCGGCAGCATGTCGGCAGCCGTATTCTCAAAGGGTACTACAGGTCCACGCAGCAGCGAGTCGAGAGCCGCACGCCTGCCTGCTCGCACTCCGTAGGATTGGCATGGTTGAACCGCAGGGGGGCGTATCCACGCTCATCCGGGGCGGGCCACCCGTCGAAATTGTTCCGAACGCTGACCACCGCATGACGCAAGTTCGAGTCCCCGACGAAACTCACCGGGAACATGTCCGCTGCAAACTCACAAAATACGCCAGTCGTATCAAGCCCTTCGCCCTCTGGCGGCAGGTCCTGATAGCAACCCAACTGAACGGGCGGCACTTGACCGGGATGCCGAGCAAGCTCGCATTGGTTCCAGTCCTGCAACTCTGCGATGGTGCACAGACGACGCTTGTTTTCGTGACAATGCGCTTCCGCAAGGAGGCCGTCCGTGTCGAAGGCGCCCGGCTGTGGTTGCAGTTGGGGATACCGTTGCTGCACGCGCTCGCTGACCGCCGACACGCTTTGAGCCTCTACACAAACACTGGCCGACAATGGCCACGTGTCGGGAGGACATGCGCGCGCCAGATCTTCGCCGCGAGGTCCCTGCTCGCCCTGAGGCCCTTGCTGTCCAGGCAAACCCTGAGACCCGAGAGGGCCCGGCTCGCCGGGCTCACCCTGCGGACCGGGCTCGCCTGGATCGCCCTTGGGGCCCCGGTCGCCTGGGCTCCCCTGTATGCCCTGGGGGCCGGGCAGGCCGTCCTGGCCAGAGTTGCCAGAGCAGGCGGTCAAGAAGAGGAGCGTGATGAGGTGCTTCATGGATCGGCCTCAGGCGAAATTGGGTGCCAGTTGTGGGTCAGCCAATCAAGCATCGCTTGCGTCGCGCGGGGCGGCTCGGTGTTCCGTCCCAAGTGCTGGCACTCAGAGATCCAGGCAGCAGCGGGTTGCAGGCACGCCACCTCCGCAGCGGACGGGGCTGTCATTGGGGCCAAATAGAAGCGGGGAGTAGCCCCGCTCGTCCGGAACTGGAAAGCCAGTCTCTGGATGGTGACTCGCGCGCACGATGGCGCGACGAAAATCGGAGGGCTCCGCAAAGCTGTTGGGGAACATCTCGTTTGCAAACTCGCAGTCGATGCCCTGCAGCCGAAAGCGTGGCTCTTCCTCCTCGGTTGGCAGGGGGCGAAAGCAACCGAGCCTGACAGGAGGGGCCAAAGCCGGATACCTCGCCAGCGCGCACTGCTGCCAATGCTGAAGCTCGGCGACGCTGCACAGGCGACGTCCACGAACCTGGCAGTGGGCTTCGGCCATCAGCCCGTCATGGTCGAAGGCTCCGGTCCCCGCCTGGGGAGTGAGGGCCTTGATCTCCGGTGCGACCCGGTCGTCAACGAACTGTGCGAAGCGGCGCTCGATGCAGACGCTGGCTGAGAGGGGCCACATCTCTTCCGGGCAGGTGCGGTTGATCCTCTCGCCTGGAAGTCCCTGTTCGCCGGGCAGGCCCTGGGCGCCTTGGGGACCAGGCTCGCCCTGTGAGCCCTGTGCCCCCGGAGTGCCTGGATCACCCTTCGGGCCACGCTCGCCATCAGGCCCCGGGGTGCCTGGGGCACCCGTCTCGCCCTGGGCACCTGGCAAGCCGTCCGCGCCAGTGCTGCCCGAACAGGCGGTCATGAACAGCAGAATGGTGATGCATTTCATTGGATTACCTTCCGCGAAGCTGAATGTTGGTGGTGGGGTGAAAGGCCGCATCCAAGCGATGGCGCTCCGAGATCCAGTTAGCAATAGGCGCGCACTGTACTGCCGCCCCAACACTCGGTCGACCAACTACAGGTCCAGGCAGCAACGGGTGCCGAGCGTGCATCGTTCTGCAGGATTGACCTCAAAGCGCAGAGGGGCATCGCCCAGTACGTCCGGAATGGGCCAGCCATCATCGTCGCGCAGTACGTCGACCACCGCGTGCCTAAGAACCGTGGTCTCGACCTGGCTGCTGGGCACCATGTCCGCCGAAAATTCGCACGCGACGCCGAAAGAGGAGGGATGCTCACCCTCGATAGGCAAGGGTCGGAAGCACCCCAGCAAGACAGAGGGCGCATGATTGGGGTGGCGGGCCATCTCGCACTGGTTCCAGCGCTGCAACTCGGCGATGGTGCACAGGCGACGGCCATCCCGAGCATTGCAGTGAGCCTCCGCCAGCAGCCCATTGGCGTCAAAAAAGCCGGGCTGGGGAGCCAAACGCTGTAGGCTCTCGGGGACTGCCGCATCAAACCCGAGGGTGGGAGCCAATTCCACGCAGGCGCTTGCCGAAATCGGCCACATGTCCGCAGGGCAAGCACGCGTCAGACCCTCGCCGGGCGGTCCCTGCTCCCCTTGCGGGCCCTGCTGCCCGGGCGGACCAGCAGGGCCTGCCAGGCCAGGCTCCCCCTCGATACCTGGTGCACCGGGTTCGCCTTTGGGACCGCGCTCGCCCACGATACCTGGTTCGCCAGGTGGACCTTGAGGCCCCGTTTGGCCGTCGGCACCCGTGCCCCCGCTGCAGGCTGTAAGTAGGTAGAAGAATACAAGTCGTTTCATCGGGTTATCTCTCCGACAAGTCCATCAGTGAGCTGGGTAGGAAAGCGACGACGCTCGTCGCACGTTCAGCGCAGACCTCGGGCATGCAGTTTGCCGCGAGGCGGATCGGGGCAAGGGAGTTGGTGAGGCGCATCATTCTGAGAGTGATAACTCGTTGGGTGTGCCACCACCCATGCTCACCACACCCAATGCCACCGGGCTGCAGATCGCAGCCCGCGACGGTGTTCCAGAACAGGCTTGGAGACGGATCGGTTGTTTGGGCGTAGCGCCAGTCCCCGCTAGATTGTGAAATGAGGGCTTGGATTTGCGGTGCTTCGACTGCCAGTGCTCCACGGAGCGACCGCGCCTCAAGGACGACTGCTGACGCTGGCGACAGCAGATACCATCCCAGAGCCCGAACAGTGAATTCGCCCCCGGACAGGCGGCCGAGTTGAACCGGTATGGTCGCATTGATGCGTGGCGCCTCATACGTTCGCTTGGCCTCGCAGGTGAGTGCCCGGATGCGCAGCGTGCCGTCGGGTAGTCCCTGGGCCTGCGCGGTGGCCTGAAGGGTCGGATCGATTCGACCGTTGGGGGCGAGGCATCCAGGTTCGACCACCCAGGGGTAGGGTGGATCGAGGGGCCCGAGCGGCGGCCGGTTGCGGTCGTCGCCCAGGATGTCGCTCATCTGCATCGGTCGAACGCGGGTGACCGCCTCAACTGCCAGCGGCGGCAACTCGGCAATCTGGTAGCTCACCGGCACATCCCAGGGGTTGGTGATGCGGTAGCGGCCGAGCACGAGCGGGGTGCCGGCGAGCAGGGTGGGGCCGAGGTTCTCGAAGGTCAGGTCCTCCAGGCGCATGGCGTCGTTGACGGGCACGGCTTCGATGAAGGGCGGCGGCGGGAGGATGTCCAGCCGCAGCTCGGGGCCCTGGACTTCGGTGATGTTGCCCGCCAGGTCCTCGACTTCAAAGCGCAATCGCCACGAGGTGCCGGCGTCGGGTGGGCTGGCGATGCGGATGCCGAGGGTCTCGGCGGTGAGCGGCAGGCCACGGATGGCGCCCACGCCGTCGAGGGTGACCAACGGGAGGGCGGGGTCGCCGGCGCGGCGCACGAGGAGCTCTTCGGGGGCGCTGTGGGGGCAGTCCGCGGGGTTGCGGCAGTTGTTGCCGGGCTGGTCTTCCACCTGGAAGCGCAGGTCGGGGACGTTCTCGGATCGTGGTTCGAGGCGCGTGAGGATCTTGCGGTAGGGGATGGGCTCGGCCCCGTTGAGCTGCACGTTGGGCGCGTCCATCGGCAATAAAATCCGGTAGTTACCCCCGGCGTCGCGCTCGGTGAAGGCGCCGCTTTCGTCGAGGTAGAGGCTGGGCAGCAAGCTGGCGCGGGGTGGGGTGCGGTCGATGATGATGAGCCGCCGCGCGACGGCTTCGCGGCCGAGGCGGTCGATGGCGGTGGCGAGGAGGAGGTGGGCGCCTTCCTGGCGGTCGCCGAGGACGAGGGTGGCCGGGCGGTTGATGTCGACGCCCGCTGCGCCGGCTTCGAACAGGTTTTCCTCAGCAAACTCCAGGGTGTAGCTCACCGGGCCGGCGGCGGCGATGCGCAGGCTGACGGTGCGGTCTTCGGCCAGGCGGGTGTGCCAGC
>Ga0075163_10011196_pt1 | contig 11695 bp, 7 predicted proteins | sample JI1023141ADNA_FD_71478 | JGI IMG/M metagenome (GOLD analysis project Ga0075163, IMG submission 71478) | Wastewater effluent complex algal communities from Wisconsin, to seasonally profile nutrient transformation and Carbon sequestration -... | ecosystem: Engineered > WWTP > Effluent > Algae... | reverse complement strand
TGTCGGTAGGAAAACTGCGCGTCAGTGTAAACCCCCGGAAATAGACCCCATGAGGGCTATGCCTGCGGTTCACGTTGCGCTGTTCCCCAAGGCTTTCTCCTGGTGCACTTTGGCAAACGTCAATATGACCTCGCGGATGAGCTTGCGTTGCGGCACCGGCAGCTTGAGAAACGCTTCAAAAATGTCTTGGTCCTCATAACCAATACCACTGTCCCAGCGGGCCCGGCGTTGCTCCACCTTGCGATAGATTTCATCCCCGAAGCCCAACTGCTGTGGAGAAACCGCCAGCCATTCCGCCAGCACCAGCAGTTTCTCGTGGGTGGGCAATGTCTCTCCACGCAACCAGCGCCGTACACCGTGCAGCGTCATGGGCTTGCCCCAGTAGCGCGTATTGAACTCGCGCTCCAGCACCGCCGGCTTGGCCTCATAGCCGGCAGCCTTCATCGCGTTGCGTAACCGATCCGCAAACATCATCTTTGCGTTTTGCATGGCTGGCACGCTAACGGTCAAGATCTTTCGGGCCGGAACAGGTCTGTATAGTCACGTTTTTTACGTAACTACAGATTACGTTGACGGATTCTGGCTTGCCAGAGGGTGGTCAACACCGCCGCCATGCTCACCCTGGAAAACATCCAAAAAAACGCAGCCATAACAGGCCTGGAGCCAGGCCAGGTGGTGCGCATCGTCACCACCGAGCCGGTGGGTGACCAGGCGCTCACGGTCTATTACAAAACTGCAGACGGGCAGCTCCACGAGCGCATGCTGTTCCGCGCCGACGAAGCCGCGTTGTCCCTAGCAGAAGTGGGCCGCCCCTGGGCCTTTGATGCACCGGGGGCCGACTTCAAGCTCGCCGCCGAGGCCTGGCGCATCCACTTGGCGCACCTGTTCGACCCCATGATGGCCGTGCACACCTCCAACGTGGAGCCCCTGCCGCACCAGATCTCTGCCGTCTACGAGTCCATGCTGCCGCGCCAGCCGCTGCGCTACGTGCTGGCCGATGACCCCGGCGCGGGCAAAACCATCATGGCCGGCCTGCTGATCCGCGAGCTGCTCATGCGGGCCGACGCCCAGCGTGTGCTCATCGTCGCCCCCGGCAGCCTGGTGGAGCAGTGGCAGGACGAAATGGCCGAAAAGTTTGGCCTGCACTTCACCCTGTTCAGCCGCGAGCAGGTGGAGCAGTCGCGCAGCGGCAACCCCTTTGACGACATCAACCTCATGGTGGCGCGGGTGGACCAGCTCTCGCGCAACGAAGACCTGCAAGACAAACTGCGCGCCAGCCAGTGGGACCTGGTCGTGGTGGATGAAGCCCACAAGCTATCGGCCAACTACTTTGGCAACAAGGTCAACAAGACCAAGCGCTTCCAGCTGGGTGAACTGCTGGGCTCCATCACCCGGCACTTCCTGCTGATGACCGCCACGCCGCACAACGGCAAGGAAGAAGACTTCCAGCTCTTCATGTCGCTGCTCGACGCCGACCGCTTCTACGGCAAGTTCCGAGGCGGCGCCCACAAGGTGGACGTCACCGACCTCATGCGCCGCACCGTCAAGGAAGACATGCTGCGTTTTGACGGCACCAAACTCTTCCCCGACCGCCGCGCCACCACCGCCAACTACACCCTGTCCGTGCGCGAGGCCGCGTTGTATGCAGCCGTCACCGACTACGTCAAAGAAGAAATGAACCGGGCCGACAAACTCGGCGGCCAGCGCAAAGGCACGGTGGGTTTTGCCCTCACCGCCCTGCAGCGCCGCCTGGCGTCCAGCCCCGAGGCCATCTACCGATCTTTGCAACGCCGCCGCCACAAACTCACCCGCCGCGTGGAAGAGGAAAAACTGCGCAGCCGAGGCCACCCCCACAGCCCCTTGCTGGCAGACACATTCAGCACACTCAGCACCCTGGGCGCCACCGAAGACATCTGGGAGTCCGACGACGCCCTGGCGTCCGGCGACTACGAAAACTTTGAAGAAGCCGTGGTGGACCAGGCCACCGCCGCCCAGACCATCGCCGAGCTGGAAGCCGAAATCATCATCCTGGCCGACCTAGAAGAGCAGGCCCGGCAACTCGTGCACTCTGGCCAAGACCGTAAGTGGGACGAACTCTCCAGCCTGCTGCAGTCCACCGCCATGCGCGAGGCCAATGGCCTGCAGCGCAAGCTCATCATCTTCACCGAGCACCGCGACACCCTCAACTACCTGGCCGTCAAAATCCGTGGCCTTCTTGGCGTTGCAGGTGGCACAGAAGACGCCGTCACCATGATCCACGGCGGCGTCCACCGCGAAGACCGGCGCAAAGTGCAAGAGCTTTTCCGCAACGACCCCACCGTGCGCGTGCTGCTCGCCACCGACGCAGCGGGTGAGGGCGTCAACCTGCAAAACGCCCACCTCATGGTCAACTACGACCTGCCCTGGAACCCCAACCGCCTGGAGCAGCGCTTTGGCCGCATCCACCGCATCGGCCAGACCGAGGTGTGCCACCTGTGGAACATGGTCGCCGCCGAAACACGCGAAGGCGACGTCTTCCAGCGCCTGTTCGACAAGCTCGAAGTCGAGCGCGCCGCGCTGGGCGGCCGCGTGTTCGACATCCTGGGCGAAGTCTTTGAAGACAAAAGCCTCAAAGACCTGCTGATCGAAGCCATCCGCTACGGCGAAGACCCCGAGGTGCAAGCCCGCCTGCTGCAAAAGATGGAAGGCGCGCTGGACACAGCCCACCTGCAAGCCATCATCCAGCGCAACGCCCTGTGTGAAGAGGTGATGAGCGCCGAGCGCCTGTACGCCGTGCGCGCCGACATGGACAAGGCCGAAGCCCGCAAGCTCCAGCCCTATTTCATCCGCGCCTTCTTCCAGCAGGCCTTTGTGCAACTCGGTGGCGACTTGCGCGCCAGAGAGGCCGGCCGGTTTGAGATCACCCACGTGCCCGCCGCCATCCGCGAGCGCGACCGGCAGATAACGGGGCGCGACAGGCGCAACACCGACCCCGTGCTGCGCCGCTACGAGCGTGTGTGTTTCGAGAAAAGTTTTGTGCGCCTGGCGGGCCGCATGGGTGCGCCCGGTGCGTCCGTGTTTGCCAGCCTCATGCACCCCGGCCACCCGCTCATGCAGTCGGTCACCGACGTGGTGCTGGAGCAGCACCGCAGCAAGCTCAAGCAGGGTGCCGTGCTGGTGGACCCCAGCGACACCGGCATCACCCCCCGCGTGCTGTTCATGATCGACCACGCGGTCAAAGAGGGGCGCTCGCCAGGCGGCCAGCATGGCGATTCCCACTCCGCTGCGCATACCGTCTCCCGCCGCATGCAGTTCGTCGCCCTGGACCCCCAAGGCCAGGCCACCAGCGCCGGTTGGGCCCCGCACCTTGATTTGCAACCCATCAGCGCCGACGAACTGGCCCGCGTGCAAGACCTGCTGGCCGCCCCCTGGCTGCACGGCGGCGCATCGCACCAGCTGGAGCAGCAGGCCCTGGCCCACGCATCCACCCACCTGGTGCCCGAGCACTTTGACGAGGTGCGCACCCGCCGTGAGCAGCATGTGGACAAAACCTTGGCCGCCGTGCACGAACGCCTGGTCAAGGAAATCAACTACTGGTCCGACCGCTACATCAAGTTCGGCGACGACCTGGCAGCCGGCAAAGACGTGCGCCTGACGCTGGACAACGTGCGCCGCACCATCGACGACCTCACCGCCCGCCGCCAGTCGCGCGAGCAAGAGCTGCTGGCGCTGCGCCACGTCATCTCCGCCACCCCCGTGGTGGTGGGTGGCGCGTTGGTTATCCCCGCAGGCCTGCTGGCCCAACGCGCCGGTGCACCCGAGTCATCTGCCCTGTGGACAACCGACGCCGCAGCCCGCAGCCGCGTCGAATGGGCCGCCATGTATGCGGTGATGAACGCTGAAGCAGCGTTGGGCCACACCGTCACCGACGTGTCCGCCCAGAAATGCGGCTGGGACGTCACCAGCCAGCCCGCCGCGCTAGACGGCAAGCTGCCCCCAGCCCGCCACATCGAAGTCAAAGGCCGCGCCAAAGGTGCCAGCACCGTGACGGTGACGCGCAACGAAATCCTCTACGCCCTCAACCAGCAAGACAAATTCATCCTGGCCATCGTGCTGGTGGATGGGGATGTTTGCGAGGGGCCGTTCTATGTCACGCGGCCCTTTGCGCAGGAGCCGGATTGGGCAGTGACCAGCATCAATTTGGATTTGAACGAATTACTAAACAAGGCGACTGCACCATGACTGCACCCAACCATCTAGAGCACATGCTGGCAAATGGGCTGCGCTATTTGAAGCGTGGACTTGATGCCTTCTCGAAGGATGACCTCGACTTTGCATTGACAGACTTCTACTGTGGGCTTGAGATCATCTTGAAGGCTCTCGTACTCCATGAAGATTGGCGGCAGGTGTTCGTTGAACCAAACGATGCAACCCAAGCAAAGCTGGACAACGGCAGCGCAAAAACAATTGGTGCTGATCACGCCATTGATCGATTGAGCAAGGTCTTAAACAAGCCCGTTTCCAAGCAAGTCAAAAAGGCGATTGATCGTATTCGCGTGCATCGCAACAAGCTGATGCACTTCTACCATCTTGCATTGCAATCAGAGTCAGGGAAGAAAACGATTGCTACTGATCTCGCACGTGGCTGGCATGCACTACGCCTGCTTCGAGCTGATCCCCAGTTTCAAGCTGTCTTCTCCAAGCAGTCGTGGCAGCACGATGAAATTGATGCGGCTTTACTCATTCTGAATAACTATCTCAAACAGGCTGAGCAAGACATTCAGTCGGCAAACGCTGGTGCGACGCTCTCCGACTGCGAAGCATGCGAAATGCAGACAGTTTTGAGCGGGCGATGCCTGCTGTGCGGATACGAGCACATCTCGCACCGCGACATTGCGCAAGGTGCGGATTACATCCCAAGGCTCGACTGTCCGTCATGTGACCGTGAAGGCGTAGTTGTCCAGGCGGGCATGTCTTCACGATGCACAAATTGTGGTGCTGCGCATGGTGCATTTGTCCAGTGTGAATACTGCAATGACTGGTGGCTCGAAGATGACTTGAGTGAACTTCATGACTGCTCCTATGAGTCGGGTTGTGAGCATTGCGATGGCAATACTGCGCATCAGATGGGCAAGGGTGATTGAGCATGACCCCCATCAAAACCCCCAAAAAACTCATCGAAGTCGCCCTCCCTTTGGACGCCATCAACGTCGCCTGCGCCCGTGAAAAATCCATCCGCCACGGCCACCCATCCACGCTGCACCTGTGGTGGGCGCGCCGCCCGCTGGCGGCTGCCCGCGCTGTCATCTTTGCGCAGATGGTGAACGACCCCGGCTACCAGCAGGGCGGGGGCTTTCGGTATGGGGTGAACAAAGAGAAGGCGGAGATTGAGCGCGAACGCCTCTTCAAGATCATCGAAGACCTGGTGCTGTGGGAGAACACCAACAACGAAGAGGTGCTGGAGCGCGCCCGCGTTGAAATCCGCCGCAGCTGGCGCGAGACCTGTGAACTGAACAAGGCCTACCCGCATGCCGCCGAGCTGTTTAACCCCGACGCCTTGCCCGCCTTCCATGACCCCTTTGCCGGTGGTGGCGCCATTCCGCTGGAGGCGCAGCGTCTGGGGCTGGAGAGTTATGCCAGCGACCTGAACCCCGTGGCCGTGACCATCAACAAGGCCATGGTCGAGATACCGCCCAAGTTTGCCGGGCGCGCGCCGGTGGGGCCTGCGCCGGAGCTGAAAGGCAAGGCCAGCCAAGACATGTTCACCAAGCAATGGCAGGGCGCGCAGGGCTTGGCCGAAGACGTGCGCCGCTACGGCGCTTGGATGCGCGAACAGGCCCAGCAGCGCATTGGCCACTTGTACCCCAAGTTCACAGTTACTCCTGAATTGATAGCTGCTCACGGAAATTTCACGGGGGCTGGAGGCAAATTTGACACTGAACTTCCCGCTAACGCAGGCCTGGCGGGCCTGAAGGCGGGGGACGAGCTGACCGTCATCGCCTGGCTGTGGGCGCGCACGGTCAAGAGCCCCAACCCGGCCTTCAGCCATGTGGACGTGCCGCTGGCCAGCACCTTCATTTTGTCCAGCAAGGCGGGCAAGGAGGCTTATGTGCATCCGGTGGTGGAGGGGGACCGCTACCACTTTGAGGTGCGCACGGGCACGCTACCGGAGAGTGTGCATGCCGGGACAACTGCCGGCAAGCGCGCCGGGTTTATTTGCTTGCTGTCTGGCTCGCCCATGGACTACAAGTACATCCGCACCGAAGGAAGCGCCGGGCGAATGGGCGCCAAACTCATGGCCATCGTGGCGGAAGGCGTGCGCGGCAGGGTGTATTTGTCTCCGACGCCCGAGCAGGAAGCGATAGCTCAGCAAGCGCAGCCCACCTGGAAACCAGAAACACCTTTGCATGGCAAATGCCGGGTCAATGTCTCGAACTACGGCATGGACGTGTATGGCGACCTCTTCACCCCTCGTCAACTCGTCGCACTGACCACGTTTTCCGATCTGGTGCCCGAAGCCATCACCCGCGTCCGCGCTGACGTCCTGGCAGCAGGCATGTCCGACGATGGCCGTGGGCTGGACGCGGGCGGCAGCGGGGCCACGGCGTATGCGGAGGCTGTGGGGGTGTATTTGGCGTTTTCAATCGACAAAGCATCGGACTACTGGTCGTCGATTTGTACTTGGCATTCCAGTAAAGACCTGATTCGGAACACATTTGGTCGGCAAGCCATTCCCATGACTTGGGACTATGCGGAAACCAATCCCTTCTCCGATTCAGCAGGCAACGTAAGCAGCGGAATAGATTGGGCGTACAAGGCTCTGCAATTGATGCCTGCACGTGCTCACGGTTTTGCTGATCAGGGCGATGCCCAAACGCAAACCATCAGCGCAGCTAAGGTCGTATCCACTGACCCACCGTATTACGACAACATCGGTTACGCCGACCTGTCCGACTTCTTCTACGTCTGGCTGCGCAAAAGCCTCAAGCCCATCTTTCCCGGTCTGTACGCCACAGTGGCCGTGCCCAAGGCCGAAGAGCTGGTGGCCACACCCTACCGTCACGGCGGCAAGACGGAAGCCGAGACCTTTTTCCTCGACGGCATGACGCAGGCCATGCACAACCTGGCTGAGCAGGCGCATCCGGCCTTTCCGGTCACCATTTATTACGCCTTCAAGCAAAGCGACACCGCTGACGACAGTGGCACCCACAGCACCGGCTGGGTAACGTTTTTGGAAGCGGTGTTGCAAGCAGGCTTTGCGCTAACCGGCACCTGGCCCATGCGCACGGAGTTGAGCAACCGGATGATTGGCTCGGGCACCAACGCCCTGGCCTCCAGCATTGTCCTCGTCTGCCGCCAGCGTGCGGCTGATGCCGTCACCATCAGCCGCCGCGAGTTCATCCGCGAACTCAATGCTGCGCTGCCCGATGCGCTGCTGGACATGACGCGTGGCGGGTCAACTCCCCCGTGGCTCCAGTGGATTTGTCGCAGGCCATCATCGGCCCCGGCATGGCCATCTTCAGCCAATACGCCGCAGTGCTGGAGGCCGATGGCACGCCTATGCGCGTGCGCACGGCGCTGCAGCTTATCAACCGCTTTCTGGCCGAAGACGACTTTGACCACGACACGCAGTTCTGCCTGGCTTGGTTTGAGCAGCAGGGCTGGGCTACCGGCAAGTTTGGCGATGCCGATGTGCTGGCCCGCGCCAAGGGCACCAGCGTGGGCGGTCTGGTGGACGCGGGCGTGGCCGACAGCACGGCTGGCAACCTGCGCCTGCTGCGCTGGGCCGAGATGCCGCGCGACTGGAGCCCTGAGGCGGATGCACAAAGCAAAGGCGGCACACCCATTTGGGAAGCCCTGCACCAGCTTATCCGCGCCCTGAACCAGGACGGCGAAACGGCAGCCGGCACCCTGCTGGCCCGCATGCCCGCCCAGGCCGAGCCCATGCGCTCCCTGGCCTACCGCCTCTACACCCTGTGCGAACGCAAAGGCTGGGCCGAGGACGCGCGGGCTTACAACGAGCTGGTGACGGCGTGGAGTGCTATCGAATCAGAAGCTACCAGCGCAGGTGTGGTGGGCGCGCAAACCAATTTTGATATGTAAGCCACGGACATGGCCACATCATTCACCGCTTCAAATCCCGGTAGAAGTTCTCATGCGGGCCGAGGGCTTCCAGGTAGACCAGGCGCACTTCGTCCTCGCGTGTGTAGCCCAGCAGGTAAAGCTGGCCCTGGCTACGGAACTTGTGCACCCATAACTGGGCTAAGTCGCCTTTCTTGCGCTCACCAATATCGGGGTTGTCTGCCACGGTGGCTACCGCCGCATCGGTATCTGCGATCAGTGCCGCGTTGGTCAGCTTTTTGTAAACGCGGGCAAAGCGCCGCGTTTGTTGCACTTGCCAGCTCATGCCTGCGGGGCACTGGTGTGGCTGCGGGCAACGAAGGGTGTGCTGTCTTCACGCGGTTCGGCCAGGCTCATGAGGCTTTCGGCAATGAAGGAGGCGGGCAGATCGGGGTTGTCCAGCGCAGCACGGCCCACTTTGGCCCAGAACTCTACCTGCCCCTGCACGGTGCGAAATTCCGCTTTGGCGGCCGTGCGGGCCGCGCTGATCAAGGACTCGTCAATGCGCATGGAAACGGTGGACATGGTTGGCCTTTCGTGATTTACCACAATTGTAGTCATTCGCCCAGGCCTCAACAAGTTATTCATTTCAAACCCCAGGGAACCCCCACATGACCACCCTCAAACCCTGGCGTGAGATCGCCGTTCCGCATGAAGACGTGCTGCGTGGCACCTTCCAGCAGGCCGAGTTTGCGGCCGATCTGTCGCGTGTACACGATGGCACCGCCACGCCGGAATACCAAAACCCGGTGCTGTTTTTTCAGCGCACCTTTATCACCGAGGGCATGCGTTTGCTGCTGGACTCGGTGGTCAAGCGCCTGGCGGGCAAGGGCGGCGACCCGGTGATCCAGCTGCAAACAGCGTTTGGCGGGGGCAAAACGCACACCATGCTGGCGGTGTACCACCTGGCGCGGGGCCAGGCGGTGGCAAGTGAGCTGTCGGGTGTGAGTGCGATTCTGGACGCCGCTGGGCAGACAGAGCTGCCGCGCGCCCGTGTGGCGGTGCTGGACGGTATCAAGTTGTCGCCCAACCAGCCCGCACTGCGCGACGGCCAAGCCATCCGCACGCTGTGGGGCGACCTGGCCTGGCAGCTGGGCGGGGCCGACGGCTACGCGCTGGTGGCAGAGGCCGATGCCTCGGGCACATCACCAGGCAAGGCGGTGCTGGAGACGCTGCTGGCGCGGTATGCGCCGTGTGTGATCCTGATCGACGAGCTGGTGGCCTATGTGCGCCAGTTTGAAGAGGGCAAGACGCTGACGGGGGGCAGTTTTGACAGCAACCTGAGCTTTGTGCAGGCGCTGACCGAGGCGCTGAAGGCAGTGCCCACGGCGGTGCTGCTGGCATCCCTGCCGGAGTCGCAAAAAGAGCTGGGCATGCAGCAAGGGGTCAAGGCGCTGGATTCGCTTTCGCACTACTTTGGCCGGGTGCAGGCGCTGTGGAAGCCGGTGGGCACCGAAGAGGCGTTTGAGATTGTGCGCAGGCGTTTGTTCAAGTCGATTCATGACCCCGCAGCCGCGGAGGGCGTGTGCCGCGCCTTTGCAGACTTCTACGCAGCCAACAGTGCCGACCTGCCGCGCGAAACCCAGGACAGCCGCTACTTTGAGCGCATGGTGCATGCCTACCCCATCCACCCCGAGGTGTTTGACCGCTTGTACGAGGACTGGTCTTCCCTGGACAACTTTCAGCGCACGCGCGGGGTGCTGAAACTGATGGCCAAGGTGATCCACCGGCTGTGGAAGGACAACGACAAAGACCCCTTCATCATGCCCGGCAGCTTTCCGCTGGCCGATGCCGAGACGCGCAACGACCTGATTTATTACCTGCCCCCGGGCTGGGACCCGGTGGTGGAGCGCGATGTGGACGGCGAACGGGCCGAAACCACCGAGATAGAAAGCCGCGACACCCGTCTGGGCAGCGTGCAGGCCTGCCGCCGCGCGGCGCGGGCCATCTTTCTGGGCAGTGCGCCCACCACGGCGGCGCAGATGGTGCGGGGCATCGAGCTGGAGCGCATTGTGCTGGGCGTGGCCCAGCCAGGCCAGCAGGTGGGCATTTACAAAGACGCGCTGCGCCGCCTGGGCGACCGGCTGCATTACCTGAACAGCGGCCAAACGGGTCAATCCACCCGGTTCTGGTTTGACACCCGCCCCAACCTGCGCCGCGAGATGGAAGACCGCAAGCGCCGCTTTCAAGACCGCGAGGATGTGTTTCCCGCCATCCGCGAACGGCTGCACAAGATGTTTGCGTCGGGTGTGTTTGGGGGCACGCACATCTTCACGGCCAGCGGTGATGTGCCAGACGACTGGCAACTGCGCCTGGTGGTGTTGCCGCCCGATGCCGCATACAGCCGCAACGGCACCAGCCAGGCCAGTGGCAAGGCGGCGGAAATCCTGAAGCACCGGGGCGAGCAACCGCGCTTCAAGCAAAACCGCCTGGTCTTTCTGGCCGCCGACTTTGACAGCGTGAACCGGCTGCGCGAGCAGGTGCGCTCCACGCTGGCGTGGCAGTCCATCGTGTCCGACATCAAGGACATGAAGCTCAACCTCGACCAGTTCCAAGCCCGGCAAGCCAGCGCCAGTTATGAAGACGCCAACGATGCTTTGCGCCGTATGGTGCGCGAGACCTACAAGTGGCTGCTGGCGCCCATGCAAGAGGCCCGGCCGGGCAAAGGTTTGTCGGAGTTGCAGTGGGAGCACTTTGCCCTCAACCCGGGCACGGCCAACCTGTCGCAGGAAATCGAACGGGTGCTGAAGGAAAACGAGTTGCTCATTACAGAGTGGGCACCCATCCACCTGGCGAAGGTGCTGAAAGATTGGTTTTGGAAAGACGGTGTGGACGCGGTGAGTGCACTGACGGTGTGGCAGCAGACCTGCCAGCAGCTCTACCTGCCGCGCATTCTGGACGACCAGGCCTTTCAGCGCACGCTGGCGGCGGGCGCAGAGAGCCGTGACTTCTTTGGCTTGGCGCAGGGCCAGGCGCAGGAAGAGCACGGCGTGCGTTACGTGGGCTTCAGCTTTGGCGTACGCACCACGCCGATTTTGGATAACGCTCTGCTATTGATAGCACCTGCCCAAGCTGCCAGCTGGGCCAAAGCACAAAATGATGCTGAAGAAGCCGCACGCGCTGCAGCCGCAACCGGTGCCGTCGGTTATGCCCTTACAGGGGTGACGCCCCCGCCACGGGCGGAAGAATCGCAGCCCAGCGGAATTCCACCGGATGGGATGCCCGCCACGCCAGCGAAGCCAGCCGCCAAGAAGCACTTTTACGCGAGTATCGACATCGACCCATTCCAGGCCAAAAAGCAGTTTGCCGACCTGGTGGACGAGGTGGTGCTGCAATTTACGTCCAGGCCTGGCGTGCGGGTGCGGATTGCCGTTGAAGTGCAGGCGGACGCCGCCACAGGCTTTGACGATGGCTTGCAGCGGGCGGTGAAGGAAAACTGCAAGGTGCTGCGCTTCAAAAATGCGGAGTTTGAAGGGGCTGACGACTGATGGGCGAGCCAGCTGCTGTTGGCGGATGGGCTGTATGTAGATGGGGGGAGAGCAAGACAAGCTTGCTCTCCCCCCATGGTGTGTGACGCTGGTGCTGTTTTCGGGCG
>Ga0075163_10011194_pt1 | contig 11695 bp, 12 predicted proteins | sample JI1023141ADNA_FD_71478 | JGI IMG/M metagenome (GOLD analysis project Ga0075163, IMG submission 71478) | Wastewater effluent complex algal communities from Wisconsin, to seasonally profile nutrient transformation and Carbon sequestration -... | ecosystem: Engineered > WWTP > Effluent > Algae... | reverse complement strand
CTGTGGCTGCTGGCCTTGTCGGCGGCGGTGGGGGTCATCGTCACGCTGTGGGTGGTGTGGCGCATCCGCCAGCTGCGCCACTATGCCAACCAGGTGGAAGCGGGCAAAAAAGTGCCCGCCCCCCACATGCCCGGCGAGCTGGGCGAACTGGCCCGCGCCATGGAAGCCATGCGCCTGCGCGTGGAGGGCCGTGAGTACATCGAAGCCTATGTGCGCGCCCTCACCCACGAGCTGAAAAGCCCGCTCGCCGCCATCCGTGGCGCCGGTGAACTGCTGCAAGAGCCCCTGCCCGAAGCCGACCGCCAGGCCTTCGCCGCCGACGTGCTGGACCAGACCCAGCGCCTGCAGACCATGGTGGACCAGCTGCTGGAGCTGAGCAAACTCGAACAGCTGCAAGCCCCGCAGGCACCTCAGAGTGTGGTCCTGGCCGATTTTTGCAAACGTTTTGTGCCACCAGCCCAGGCTGCACGACGGCAAATAGCTATTGAAACAGTAGCAAACGTACCTTTTGCCACCGTGCAGGCAGACCCCGTCCTGCTGGGCCTGGCGCTGTCCAACCTGCTGGAGAACGCCGCCGCCTTCTCACCCACTGGCAGCACCGTGCGGGTGGAGGTGCAGGGCACAGTGGTGTCAGTCACCGACAGCGGCCCCGGCGCCCCCGACTTCGCCCTGCCCCACCTGGGCGAGAAGTTCTTCTCCACCGTACGCCCCGACGGCGTGACCAAAGGCTCCGGCCTGGGCCTGGCCATCGTGCGGCAGATCATGGCGCTGCATGGAGGGCGGATGGTGGTGCGGAATGGGGAGCCGGGGCTGTGCGTGGAGTTGCAGTTTGCGTGACCCGTGGTGAATCAGGTCTTTTCAACAAAGCGGCCGCTGACGTACTTGTGCAGCACACTCGCAATCAAAGTTTGGTAGGGCATGCCCTCCTCCAGCGCTTTGACTTGGATGTCGTTGAGGTCAATCGACGACAGGCGAATGTTCACTCTGCGGTCCTTCACGGCGGTGGCCCTTGCTGCAGCTCTGAACTTGGCGAGTTCACTTTTTGTGGCGACAGACTTGAGGCGGCCTTTCTCGAAGGCAGACAACACTTCTCGTTCATAGGCATCAACGTTGGGCATTCGGTTCACCTTGCTGCAAATAGTCCCGTGTCGCCTTGCGGCTCGGGATCACGGTTTTGAGGAAAAAACAATCCGCCTCTTCGATAAAGGGCGCCAGATAAACGTAGCCATCAAACGAGACAACAAGCACCCGCTGATTCGGGTACTTCGCCTTGTTGGGGTGCTCAACAATGTCCAGCAGCCCATCCGACTCCACCGCCACCACAACGCTCTCGAAAGACACCCCACGCGATAGCTTCAGCAATTCGTTTTTTTCGGCATTCCAGCGGAAAGGTTTCATTACCTAATTCTACGCAGCTGTGTGCCTTTTGTCACCAGCTAGCCATGGTTGACCCATGACGCCGGAGGCGATCGGCGCACGATTCACGCCGCGAAGCCGGCCCCTGCGTGCCCGACTTTGCAATGCCATAGCTGGGTCACAAGTTCTTCTCAACCGTGCGGCCTGATGGGGTGACCAAAGTGTCAGGGCTGAGCCTGGCCATCGTGCAGCACATCATGGCGCTGCATGGGGACGGATGGTGGTGCGAAATACAGAGCCGGGCTGCAGGTGGAGTGGCATTTCAGGTACGGGGCGCAAGGAGCAGGCCTCGCCTATACAGAGAAACTAAACTTGCTGGGTTTTTTCGAGAGAAGTCGCGCACGCCGAATAACGTTTCACAGAGAGACGCGAATCGGTTTACTGAGGCGGACCGCATACGCGAGCTGCGCTTTAACATCACCACTGCTTACCGGATGCGCATGCTGGGGTCAGTGATCGTGACTTCGAAATTGCGGCGTTGCATCGCAAGTGCATAGCGATCGAAATTTGGCCGTCGCGTGAAGTTGACTTGCCCATCGAGGTCGCGATGAGCTTCTTCACGAGATGCTTGGTGCGCTGCCTGAAGATCCGCAAGCATGCGCGGCAGCTCGTTCGAGCAAATGCGTTCCAAATTACGCACATAGTTCAGTAGCAAAAAGCGCTCATCCTGCTCGCGATAGAGCTTCTGCTCTAGTACGTCGGCGCGTGAAGATCCGAACAGCCCCATCAGTACTCCTTCAACACATTGATTAATACGACACGCAGGTGCGCGAGCGGCGTGATGTCCAAGCTCACCAGAAAAATTACCCTGGTGTGGCGACAGCAAGCTTTTTCTGGTCCATCGCCTTTTTGCACAAAGCCATCCTACTTGCTCGTAATAGGGCACAAGTCGGTGCTACCAACCGTTTTCACTGTTCCGTCAGTGTAGGAGCAGTAGCGACTGAAGCCGTTAACGCTTTGGTTTTTCAGCGCACCAAAACCTGCATTCCTGTTTTGGATGTCTATTGTTGGTGAGTCGAAATTTCCTGATTTCGCCGAGTTATTAATCGGGCACAAGTCAGTGCTTCCTACTGTTAAAACGCCGCCATCGGAATAACTGCAGTAGCGGCTAAACCCACTTACCCGTTCAGACTGAAGACCACCCCAAGCCTGTACATGCAAGGAAACACAAGACAGCAGGCTTAGTGCGAACGCAACGCGCTTGAATTTCATAATTGGCATGTCCATGAGTGTGCTAACGCAGTTGCAAACATGATATGACCCAACTGTGCGCACTGCAATGGCTTGCATCCACCTTAGACAATCCTAAAACTATCAATTTCATAGCAACCTGCGCAATACCAATGGTCATAATTTGGACTTTACACATATGTACAGTTGACTGATTTCAGCTGCCCCTGCCACCTTCGTTTTGGGGGCCACCGATGCCTGAGAGTTGAGCCGCCTTTCATCTGCCGCTGTAGTCCGTTCTAGCCGACTTCACCCCCACTTCACAAACCTCACACTCCCCTCACCCACCCTGCTGAAACTGCACTCCTGTCATCACACAACGGGAGGAATCGCAATGAAGGCAATCGTGTCGGGGGCTTGGGGCAAATGGGTGGGGCTGGCCATCGTTCTGGTGCTGCTGATCGCCGGGCTGGACCAGGTGCAGACGCTGGTGCAGGAGCGGCAGGAGCAGCGGCATGCCGCCACGGCCAGTGTGGCGCAAAGCCTGGCGGGCAGCCAGACGCTGCTGGGGCCGATGGTGCACATGGCCTGCACCGAGGAGTGGCAGGAACGTGGCGGGCGTGACGGCCCGCGCACGCAGCGCCGTGAATTCATTCGTATGGCGCCACCGGCTACCTTGTCAGTGGACGGTGGCAACCAGCTGGAGCCGCGCGCACGCGGGCTGCATGCCACCCAGGTGTTCACTCTCAAGACGCACATCCGCGCCGAGTGGCCGCAGCTGGATGCCCTGCAGGTGGAGCGCCGCCATGCCGACTCGCGTATCCAGTGCGGCGCGCCGCTGCTGGCACTGGCGGTGTCGGACGCGCGGGGCATTCGCCAGGCGGTGCTGAAGATCAACGGCACAGCCCAGCCAGCGCGTGCCGGCACCTTCCTGGGCGCCTATCCGCGCGGCATCCATGCGCCGCTGCCAGCCGGCACGGGCAGCAGCAGCCCGCTGGCGGTGGACCTGGAACTGGAGCTGCTGGGCACCGAGCGGCTGGGCATCGTGCCGCTGGGTGGCGCCACGCAGGTGGCGCTGCGGTCGAACTGGCCACACCCCAGCTTCAATGGGCAGTTTTTGCCGTCCGAGCGCACGGTGACGGCGGAGGGGTTTGATGCGCAGTGGCGCATTTCTTCGTTGTCCAGCACGGCCCAGCGCACCGTGCAACAGCAGCGCCCGCTGTGTGACGGCTCCAGCATGCAGGAGAGCACACACGACAGTCCGACTACCGCGGCCGTCGACGTGGCTGCCGCTGTGGTGACTATTGCCGAGAGTCCATCCGGCAGTGGCTGCATCGAGACGCTGGGCGTGAGTTTTGTAGACCCCTCCAACACCTACGCACTCAGCCACCGCGCCACCCGCTACGGCCTGTTGTTCATCGCACTGACCTTTGTGGCCGTGGGCCTGTTCGAGTTCATGCGTGCGCTCAAGGTGCACCCGGTGCAGTACTTTCTGGTGGGTGCGGCGGTCAGCATCTTCTTCCTGCTGCTGGTGAGCCTGTCCGAGCACCTGGCCTTCAGCACGGCCTATGCCTTGGCGGCCACGGCCTGCGTGGTGCTGCTCACCTGGTATGCCAGCCACATGCTGCGCAGCTGGCGCAGCGGCCTGCCGTTTGGTGCGGGCATCGCCACGCTGTATGGCCTGCTCTATGTGCTGCTGCAGCTGGAGCAGACGGCCCTGTTGGTCGGCGCTGTGGCGCTCTTCGGTGTGCTCGCCTTGCTGATGGCACTGACCCGCAAGGTCAACTGGTATGACAAGAAGCCCGAAGCATCCGCAGTGGTGGGCTGACATGGGCCCCGGCATGCTGCGTATACAGCCACGCTACCTGGCCCTGGCCGCCCTGCTGCTGGGCACCGAGGTGCTCATCGCCCGCCATACACACGGGCTGCTGCGCGGCTTTGTGGGCGACATGCTGGTGGTGCCGCTGGTATATGCCCTGCTGCGCGCCACCGTGCAATGGCCGCGTGGGCTGGCGGCCGGGGCGGCGCTGGCCCTGGCCTGCCTGGTGGAGCTGATGCAGGGCCTGGGCCTGCCCGATCTGCTGCATGGCCTGCTGCCCGGCGCCGTGCAACACCACGCGCTCTACCGCGTGCTGCAGATCGCGCTGGGCTCCACCTTCGACCCGCTGGACCTGCTGGCGTATGCGGCCGGCTTCGGGCTGTGCCTGCTGCGCTGGCCACCCGCCACGCCGCGCCGCCACCGGCCCCAGCGTGCAGCCTGGCCCTGATTAAAACGCGCCCATGGTGTTGCCGCAGCAACACACTGGGCGTCCGGTTTTGATCCAGCGCAAAGTCCGGCGGGGTGCCGCAGCAGGGGCGTGGCGGGTTTGATCTAACGCAAACGCCGCACCCGGGGGGCGCCATGTAATCAAGCCACGGGGATGTTCCCGAAGATGAAGCGATGGAAGAGTAAGACCATGAACCAACAAAAAATCGTAGTCGCCGTTGCCCTGTGCGCCACCCTGATGTCGGGCGCCGCAATGGCCCAGCAGGCCGAGGAAGGCCCCTGGCTGGTGCGCGCCCGCGCCGTGCATCTGGACAGCGCCAACAAGGACAGCACCGGCCTGGACTTGTCGGTCAACGACAAGTGGATTCCGGAAGTGGACATCTCCTACTTCTTCACCAAGAACCTGGCTGCCGAGCTGATCCTGACCGTGCCACAGAAGCACACGCTGCGCGCTGGCGGCACCGATATCGGCAGCCTCAAGCACCTGCCCCCTTCGCTGCTGGTGCAGTACCACTTCACCGATGCCCCCGGCTTCAAGCCCTATGTGGGCGCCGGTGTGAACTACACCCGCTTCAGCAGCATCCGCCTGCCCGCTGGTGTGGGCATTGACCGCAACAGCTTCGGCGCCGCACTGCAGGTGGGTGTGGACATCCCCGTGGCCAAGAATATGTATCTGAACCTGGACGTGAAGAAAGTGTTCATCAAGACCGACGTATCCGCTGCCGGCGCCAAGCTGGGCACCTTCAAGGTGGACCCGGTGCTGGTGGGTGTGGGCCTGGGCTGGAGATTCTGAGCCCAGGGTAAGGGGAGGGGCACGGCCGGGAACCGTGCCCCATAAAAGGCAAGGGCTCCTTCGGGAGCCCTTGTTCTTTGGGGAGGCCTCGTTGTCAGGCGCTGGCGGCTTCGGCCTGCGGCTCGGATTCGTGGCAGTGGCCGCCGCAGCCGTGGATCAGTTCAGTGGGCAGGGCCTCGGGCGCATGCACCTGGCCGGTGACGGGGTCGAAACCCGCGCGGCGCAGGTGCAGGGCCAGCGCGGCATCCATGGCCTGCGCATGCTGCGGAAACCACACGGCCAGCTCGCGCGCCATCTGGCGGATGGGCTCCAGCTCACCACGTGCGCCCATGGCAGCGCCTTCGCGCATCACCTGCAGCACCACCTTGTGCTGCATGCTGTGGCAGTTGCCGGACGCAAAGCGGGTGGCCTGCATCCATTCATCTTCCTGGCCAAAATGGCCGTCGGTGTGGTCGATGAGGTCTTGCCAGGCCTGGCGCAGCGTGGCGTCGGGGGCGGCCTCCACCAGGGCCAGCAGTTCCACGAATTCGTGGTGGGTGTCGTCCATCAGGGGCAGGTCCAGCGACAGGGCGTCGGACCATTCAAGCAGGGCCATGCGAAATTCTCCAAAAGAGGTTTCGCCGCAGCTTAAAACCGCGCCCTGCCCGCCACCTTGACCCAGATCATCCCCCTCTTAAATGACCGGCTGACTTTCGCCAGGGCACCCACGGATCTGGCTTTGCCAAGCCGTCGGGTGCGCCCCCTTCGCGCAGCAGAAGGGGGAGCGGCGAAGCCGCATGGGGGATGCTTCTTCTAATAGCCGTTCTGCTCCAGCCAGGTGGCGATCTCCTGCGCCGCCGCATCGGCCGCCTGCGCCAGTGCGCGCACACCGCCGGCGGCGTCGGGGCTGGCGGCGGGGCGCTGCACCACCACCAGGCGCTGGCCCAGCAGGCGGTCGCCTTCGGGGGTGCTGTCCAGCAGGGTGACGCGCAGGCGCACCACCCCGGCACTGCTGCCGGGGCTGTCGAAGATCTGGCTGAACTCTTCCAGGTCCACCCGCAGGATGCGCGGCAGGGCGCCGTTGGTGCGCATCAGCGCTGCGCTCTCCCCGGCGGAGAACACGGCGCGGCGCTGGCCCAGGGTTTCGCGCAGGCGCTGGCGCACCAGTTGCGCGGCGGGGGTGCTCCAGCGCGCCTGGGCATAGGGCAGCAGCTTCTGCGCGTCGGCATAGGCCAGCCGGTACAACACGCCGGTGGAGCCTTCCAGCAGGCCGCTGGGCTCCACCTCGGCCAGGGCCAGGGCGGGCAGGGGTTTGTCGGCACCGGCAGTGGGCGCGGTAATGACGCCGGGGCCGAAGTCGTAAGTGACAGGGCGCTGTGGCCGGTCGGGCAGTGCCGAGCACGCCCCCAGCAGCACCAGCAGTGCCACCGTGGCGCCAGCCTGCAGGCTGCGCAGGCGAAGGGGGGAGGGATGCAAGAGGGACATCATGGCCGGGCTCCTGAAGCGGTGGCAGGCAGGACGGAGGGACTCACAAAACCGGGCTCACCCGGCCCTGGCTGGATGGTGCCGTTGCCGAACACCAGCGACTGCGGGTTGTCGTTGATACCCACCACCGTGCGGCTGAGCTGGCGCATGGCGCGCGAGGCGTCTTCGCCCACCCGGTTGATCCGCGGCAGCGTGGTGGAGCCAAAACCGTCAGCCGCATGGGCCAGTGCACCCGTGCCCTGGGCGAGGCGGTCCATGGGCCCATTGGGTGCGTTGAGCCGCTCCGCCGTGGTGGTGAAGGCATTGGCGGTGCGCGACACGTCGGTGGCCGTGGCCTGCAGCGCCTGCAGGGTCTTGTCGGTGCTGGCCGCCAGCAGCGGCAGCGACGCCAGCGCCGGGTCGAGGCGCTGCGTGAGGGTGTGGTCCAAGGTATTGGCCAGGCGGTTGATGGCCCCTGCCGACTGGGCCGCACCTTCGAGCGCCTGGGCAATGTGTTTCTGGTTGGCGTCGCTCAGCAGCTGGTTCAGGCGCAGCGTCATCTCGTCCACCTGGGCCAGGATCTCGGGCACCTTGGCGCTGATCTCGCCCAGCTGCGAGGTGCGCAGCGGCAGGCGGGGCACGCCGCTGGAGCCTTTCTCCACCGCGTCGGCGGTTTTGGTGCCGTCGTCGTCCAGCTGGATGAAGGCCAGGCCGGTGATGCCCTGGTAACTCAGCGTGGCGAAGGTGGTGGGGGTCAGGGGGGCGTCGGCATCCACCGCGATGCGGATCAGCACGTTGCCAGCGGTGTCGGGGTCGAAGCCGATGTGGGTCACGCGGCCCACCGACACTCCCTTGAAGCGCACCGCCGCCTGCGGCTGCAGGCCGGTGACGGTGTCGCGGGTGGTCAGCTCGAAGGGTTTGGTCACCCCCTTGTCGCTCATCAGCCAGAGGGCCATCGCCACCAGCAGGGCGGTGACGGCCAGCACAAAAGCGCCAGCGGCCAGGGCATGGGATTTGTTTTCCATGGTCAGGGGTCCTTTCGCACCACCGGGGGCGGCGCAGTCGGGGATGGGGGCGGGAGCGGCGCAGGCACGGCAGCCGGTGCATCGGCAGGCAGCGCGGTCGTGGCGCGGCGCCCGCGCTCGCCCAGAAAGAAATGCTCGATGAACGGGTGCTTGAATTGGGTCACCTCGTGCGGCGGGCCGGACACGATGACCTGCTTCTCGGCCAGCACCGCCACCCGGGTGCTCAGGGCAAACAGGGTGTCCAGGTCATGGGTGACCATCACCACGGTAAGGCCCAGCTCTTCGTGCAGCGAACGCAGCAGGGCGCAGAACTCGTCCGAACCGTTGGGGTCGAGCCCGGCAGTGGGCTCGTCCAGCAGCAGCAGCGGCGGGTCCATCGACAGCGCCCGCGCCAGCGCCACGCGTTTGATCATGCCGCCCGACAGGTCGGACGGCATCTTGTGGGCATGTTCGGGCCCCAGGCCCACCATCTGCAGCTTGACCAGCGCCACCTCGTTGATGAGGTCGGGGGGAAATACTTTCAGCTCGCGCAGCGGAAACGCGATGTTCTCCAGCACCGTGAAGGCCGAGAACAGCGCGCCGTGCTGGAACAGCATGCCGACCCGACTGGCCGCGCCCTGGCGGCTCAGTTGCGCAGCGGGTTCACCCAGCACCGTGACCTGGCCGCGGAAAGGGGACTCCAGCCCCAGGATCTGGCGCAGCAGCACCGTCTTGCCGGTGCCCGAGCCACCCACCAGGGTGAGCACCTCGCCCCGGCGGATCGTCAGGTCCAGGTCCTTGTGGATGACCACCTGCTTGGCGCCGCTGCCGAAGGCGGTCCAGAGCTGGCGCACCTCGACGATGGTGTCACTGGGGGGAATGCGGGTGTTGTCCATGGGCATCGGGGTCAAACACCAACGCTGCGGAAGACGATGGCGAATACCGCGTCCACCAGGATCACCACCGTGATGGCCGCCACCACCGAGGCCGTGGTGCCGCGGCCCAGGCTCTGGGTGTTGGGCTCCACCCGCAGGCCGTAGTGGCAACCCACCAGGGCGATCAGCACGCCGAACACCACCGACTTGCTCACGGCCAGCGTGAGGTTGGCCACCTTCACCGCGCCCGGCATGGCCTGCATAAAGAAGGAGGGGGTGATGTCCAGCGCCAGGTCGGCAGCCAGCATGCCGCCCGCCAGCCCGGCCAGGGTGGTCCACACGGTGATCAGCGGCATGGCAATGGCCAGCGCAATGGCGCGGGGCATGACCAGCCGGAAACCGTGCGAGATCCCCATGACCCGCATGGCGTCCAACTCTTCGGTCACCCGCATCACACCGATCTGTGCGGTGATCGCCGAGCCCGAGCGCCCGGCCACCAGGATGGCCGCCAGCATGGGGCCCAGCTCCCGCACCAGGGCGATGCCCAGGATGTTGACGATGAACGACTCAGCGCCGAACTGGCGCAGCTGCAGCGAGGTCAGGTAAGCCAGCACCACCCCGATCAGAAAACCCACCAGCGCGGTGATGGGCAAGGCAGCGGCCCCCATCTGGTAGAGGTGGCCCGACACGTCGCGCCAGGGGGCTTCGCGGGGCGACCGCAGCATGCGCAGCAAGTCCAGCAGCAACTGGCCCACCAGGGACACCATGGCGCGGAGCTGGTCCAGCATGCCCAGCACGCCTTTGCCCAGCCCTTCAAAACGCTGCCAGGCGGCGAGGGGCTTCACCTGGGGGGGCGCGATGGTGAAACGCGCCACCCTCTCCAGCATGCTGCGCTGGTCGTCGGTGGTGTCCAGTTGGGCAGGCCACTGCCGGCCCCAGTGGTTCCACAGCAGCTGCGCGCCCATGTGGTCGAGGTAGTCGATCTGCCGCAAATCCCACGCCATGCCGGCCTGGGCCGGGGTGGCCTGCAGCTGCCGGGTAAAGGCCCGCCACACAGCGGGCGCCCCGAGCTGCGCCGCAGACCAGCGCCCACGCGCCACCAGGCAGGGGCCTTGGGCGGTGTTCTCATGGTCGATGCGGGGGGTGGAAACGGTCATTGGGCTGTAAATGACAAGGCAAAGGGCCTTTTGCCGCACGCCATGCGCGGCAAGGCGCCAATACTAACCAACCCGGGGTTGGAGCGATGCAGGTCTCAATACCCCACCAGTTCAGTAGCAAGAGCTTACGCCCGCCTCGTTGCGCAATATCGTCAACCGCACGACCAGTTCATGCATGGCAGTGAAAGGTTCGGGGTCGGTATGCGCGCTGAACTTGCTTGCCAGCGCCTGCGCCCGTTGTATGGCGACTTCCTGCCTGTCACGGATGGCCGCAAACACACCGCCAGAACCCTTCTCGTATCCAGGGATTTTTTGCTTCAGCCGCTGCATCACTTCATCTCGGTGGCGGGGGGCCTGGATGTCCTCGTAGTGCAGCAATAGCCATAGCTCGAAGCTGGGGATGGAGGCAATGGCCATGAAACGCACAGGCTGCTTTTCGTCATTGCGCAACCTGCCATCCAAAGATTTGGCCACGCCCAGTGCATTGAAATAGCTGTCGTGATCGTCTCGATCAAACACCGCATAAATTTCGTCAAAACTTCTGGGACGGATGCCTTTATGCAGGTCTCCTGCCTCAAACAATTGCCTGGCATAACCCACGACTTGGAGAGGAGCAGTGCCCAGTTGACTGGGCTGAACCGCCACATTGGCAGAGTGCAATTGATAGGCAGCGCGGATTTCTTCCAGATACTGCGGCTCGGTTTTGCTGCCTTCGGAGACGATCAAGATGCGTGCATAGCGGGCGCGGCGCGCATCTTTGGCAGCCTTGCGGTGAAGCTGCCGGTCTTTGGGTTGGTTGTCGCGCCCCATCAGTGCTGAGCACCCAGTGCCTGATTACTCAACAAGGGCAGCGCACCATATCGCCCTTGTAGATAGCCTCGCTCCAACGCCTCATTCTTGCGGGGACTGAAGTCGAGCAGAGGGTACAGCGATGAACTTTGATCTGGCCGCTTTTCGACAAACCAGATCTGATCACGGCGGAACAGGCCGTAAGAATCCAGCAGCGAAGTGTCATGCGTGGTGAAAATGAGCTGCGAGCCACTGACATTGACTTCAGGCCGATGGAACAGGCGCACCAACTCCTGTACCAACAGGGTATGCAGGCTGGTATCCAGTTCATCCACCACCAGTGTTAGCCCTTTGGCCAGAATGTCCAAGATAGGCCCAGTCAAAAACAGCAGGTTACGGGTACCGCTGGACTCATCCGTTAAGTCGAAGACAGCCTTTCCCTGCTCTGTCACGTGATGAAACTTGACTTCGTCAACAGCCTGCTCACGCGCCTCTTGCTCTTGCTTGCCTGTAATCAAATCAAGGTGAATGCTATGCACCATGGCCTGCCGGGTGGCCACTTCGATTTCTGCAATGCTGATGTCTGCTGCACGCATGAACTCGCAAATGGCCTTGCGCTGCGCCTCTTGCTTGAGCATTTGCATCGATATCTGCGGTGACAGGGGCGTCTGTTCGTTGAAAATCACCAGCCGGTTCGCGAACCAATCAAAGATGGGGCGCAGCGCATCACTGTTTAGTTGCACCGCCATGGACAGAAATAGAGCGTTGGGTCTGGTGGCGCC
>Ga0075163_10011193_pt1 | contig 11695 bp, 7 predicted proteins | sample JI1023141ADNA_FD_71478 | JGI IMG/M metagenome (GOLD analysis project Ga0075163, IMG submission 71478) | Wastewater effluent complex algal communities from Wisconsin, to seasonally profile nutrient transformation and Carbon sequestration -... | ecosystem: Engineered > WWTP > Effluent > Algae... | reverse complement strand
CGCACCCGGTCCAGACCGGGCAGTGCGGCCAGGTCGCGGGCCCCTGCGGGTCCAATGCGCCACCCGCGCAGCTTGAGGCGATCACCGCGCAGGAGGGCTTCGAAACGGGGGATCAGGGTGTTCATCCGTCGCTCTATCCCTCGCTTCAAGACCCCTGGCAAGCGGACACGAGGCGGCGCCCGGCGCGCCGGTCACTCTTGACACTGAACGCGCATTCAGTCGACTCTGCGGCCCATGGCCCTGCTGCCCGTCGACAATCCCCCCAATCCCTGGGCCAGCACCGATGTCGAGTGGCTGGGTGAGCCCCCCACGGCCCGGCTGCAGGTCTATCTCGACCAGACCCAGGAGATCCTGTCGCGCAACGACAGCCCCGATCTGCCCTTCACCTGGAGCCTCAACCCCTACCGCGGCTGCTTTCACGGCTGCGCCTACTGCTACGCCCGCCCCAGCCACGAGTTCCTGAGCTTCGGCGCCGGCACCGACTTCGAGCGGCGCATCGTGGTCAAGCCCGAGGCGGCGAAGCTCTTGGCCCAGGCGTTCGACCGGCCCAAGTGGCTGGGCGAGCTGGTGCTGATGAGCGGAAATACCGATTGTTATCAACCCCTTGAAGCCTCGTGGCGCCTCACCCGGGCCTGCCTGGAGGTGTGCCTCGAGTACCAAAACCCGGTGGGCATCATCACCAAGGCGCCCCTGGTGGAGCGGGATGCCGAGCTGCTCGCGCGCCTGCACCAGGCGGCCTATGCGGCGGTCACGGTGAGCATCCCGTTTGCCGATGCCGAGCAGGCCCGCGCCATGGAGCCGGGGGTGCCCTCACCGGCGCGGCGCTTCGAGACCATCCGCCGCCTGGCCGCGGCCGGCGTGCCGGTGGGGGTGAACGTGGCGCCGGTCATTCCCGGGCTGAGTGATCACCAGATCGTGGAAGTGCTTGAAAAGGCTCGGGAAGCCGGTGCTCAGTGGGCCGGCACGACCCTGGTGCGCCTGCCCGGGCCGGTGGCCTCGGTCTTCAGCGAGCGGGTGCGCGCGGCGTTTCCCGACCGGGCCGAGCGCATCCTGCACCGGGTGCAGGATGTGCGGGGGGGCAAGCTGAATGTGTCGGAGTTTGGCGCCCGCATGCGGGGCGAGGGAGTGTATGCCGACGCCATCCGGGTGCTGTTCAAGACCACTTCACGGCGGCTGGGTTATGGGCCTCCGCCGCCGGTGCCGGAGCCGAGCCCGTTTCGGCGGCGACCGGCCAAGGGGCAGCTGAGCCTGTTCTGACGGACGATGGCGCTCAGAGCGCCGGCTTGACCGCCACACTCTCCACCGTCGCCGCGTCGACCTCCGCCGCGGTGAAGGGGATGACCGTCGGCTGGTTCACCAGCCACTTCTCCAACAAATTCGCATAGAACGGCGAGTCGCGGTGGTGGCGATTGCCCCCGGGCAGCTCGGTGGTGCACTGCACGACCGGGTCGCCGGCGCGGCAGGAGAACCGCATCGAGGCGCCGTGCCGGAAGGCGAAGTTGTCGGCGAACATGCTGCGGGGCGCCGCCACATCCACCGTGCCGATGCCGCCGCCGTGGGCGAAGGCCCCGTGGTCGAAGTCGGGGATGCCGGCGTTGCTGAACAGATCGGCCCCCAGGGTCAGGGTGTGGATGCGGCCCCACTGCCAGGCGGCGGGGTCGTCGCCCAGGGTGGCGCGCAGCCAGGTGGACGCGCTGTCGAGGGCCCGGGCCACCTGGGCCCCCGCCGTCTCCACCGTGTCGGCCGTGCGCAGGTCGTCCCAGTAGTCGCGATCAGAGGCCAGGGTCTCGGGCCGGTTCAGCAGCCGGATGAGGGCGTTGTTGCGGGGGTTGCTGGTCTCGAAGCGGTCGTCCTCGAAGGCCGCCAGCACCACCCGCGGCCACAGCACATGGAAGGCCGTACAGCCCACGCTGTCGCGGGCCTCATCAGCGTTGGTGGTGGTTTCCCCAGTTGGATCAACACCTTGCAGGCCCGTGGGGCAGTTGAACTGCCAGGCGGCCAGGGCGGCCTGCACCTGGGTGGCACCCTCGGTCAGGTCGACCCCCTCCACCAGGGCCAGCAGGGCGGGCACCGTGCGCTCACCCAGCAGGCTGTGCTGGTCGGCCTGGATGGCCTGCATCGAGGCGTGGTCGTGCTTCTCCACCGCGGCGAGTCGCTCCAGGATGCGCTCCTGGCGATAGCCCTCGTCCACGAAGTGCTGGAGCATGGGCCGCCCGTCGTTGGTGGGATCGCCGTCGGCCAGGGCCCCGGTCATGTCGCCGTTGGCGGTGGCCAGGTAGCCGGTCGGCGGGTTGTTGGCCTGGGGCAGCATGGCCTCGGGGATGACCCCATCCCACTCCGCCGTGCCATCACCGGGCAGCGGCAGCCACGAGGGCAGCTCGGTCGAGGCCCAGGGGCGGTTGGGCACCTTGTCGAAGGGGAACCAGGCGAAGTTGCCGGCCTGGTCGATGGCCACCCAGTTCTGGCCCACCGCCGTGATGCGATCGGCCACCACCGCGCGGGCCTCCGCCACGCTCTGCGCGCGGTTCATGGCGAGGGGGAACATCAAGTCCTGCTCGAGGCCGTGGCCCGTCCACTTCACCGTCACCGCGGTGCCCGCCTCCCGATCGATGGACACCACGGGCCCGTGGTGGGGCACGTAGAGGAAGGTCTCCACCACGTCGGCTTCGCCCTGCACCTTGATGGTCTGCTGCGACTCGACGAAGGGCACCACGGCACCGTTGAACATCACACCGGTGCCATCGGCGCTCAGGGTCTCCAGGTACACATCCGACAGATCGTAGACGTTGGTGGTGGCGCCCCAGGCGATGGCTTCGTTGTGGCCCAGGATGACCCCGGGCAGCCCGGCGAAGGACGACCCCGCCACATGCAAGTCCCCGGTTCCATTGCTCTTTGCGTCGATGGTCACCAGGTACCACACCGAGGGATTGCTCAGCCCCAGGTGCGGGTCATTGGCCAGCAGGGCCTTGCCATCCACGCTCTTGCTGGGCCCCACCACCCAGTTGTTCGATCCCAGGCCCGCCGCGCGCTCCCCCAGCAGGGGCGCGGGGGTCTGGGCCCGGGCCAACAGACCATCGAGGCCCCGCAGCCGCCCACGCAGATCCATCACCGGCAGGCGCCCCGCCTTGGTGGCGTCGCTGGGCAGGATGGTGGCGGGCGACGAGGTCCACAGCCCATAGAGATCCTGGGCCACCGCGGGATCCGCCGTGCCGAAGATGCGCCCGAGGGCGATCTCGGTGTCGCTCTCATCGGTCAGGCTCTGCACCAGGGCCAGAATACAGGCGGCCGAGTCCAGTGGCTCCCAATCGGCGATGACTTCTTTGTTGATGATGGGAAAGTCGTACTCGGCGTTGAGCACGGCGCCGTTGCGCCCGGCGCGCATGTCGGCCAGCCAGGCGTTCACCCCGCGGCTGTAGGCCTCCAGGCCCGCGCGGGTGTAGTCGTCCACCTGGGCCAGGATGTGCTCTTCGAGCCGGCTGCCGTCTCGCCGGGCAAAGAAGCGGCGGTTGGTGATGTCGGTGTCGAGGGTCGGATCGCCGGCGAGCTCGCTCAGCCGCCCGCGCACGAAGCGGCGGCGGATGTCCATCTGGATGAAGCGGTGGGCGGCGTGGAAGTAGCCCTGGGCGGCCAGGCAGTCGGTGTCGGTGCTGCAGCGCAGGTGCAGCATGCCGTCAGCGTCGAAGCGGGCCTCGACCCCGGCCGACAGGCCGTCGATGCGCACGCCGCCTTCACCCCCGGCCCCCCCGGCGCCGCCCATGCCGCCTTCGCCGCCCGCACCCCCGGCGCTGGCGTCGGCCCCACCGGCCCCGCCTGCACCGCTCGAGTCGTCCCCGTCGTCACAGGCGGCCAGCGCCAACACACCCGTCAGAACCCACCGGATTTTCATCGTTTTTCGTCGCTCCCCCAGCAGAAAGTGGCGAGAGCATCCCAGGTCGGGGGGTGGGGCTCAAGCTTCCGGGCACTTGCAGAATGAATTGAGGAGTGGGGGAGCCCACTCCTCAATTGCTTCTCCAAGTGCCCGGAATCTTGGTGTTTTCTCCCGTTGCTCTGCCTTCGGCAACCGCAACGGGTCCCGGGGAAGCGCACGCAACCTTTTGTAATTGCTCGGCATTTTTTCTCGTTCAAGTACGGCTGCACCCCGCCACGCCCGCCTCGGCCCTGCCGCATGAATCGAGGAGTGGGCCCACTCCTCAATTGCTTCTCCAAGTGCCCGGAATCTTGGTGTTTTCTCCCGTTGCTCTGCTTCGCCCTTCGGGCGACTCCCCACTGGGGAGACGCGTGCTGACGCACCCTTCGGCAACCGCAACGCGTCCTCACCCCAGCAGCTTCACCCACGCCGCTGGGGCCTTGCGCTCGACAAACCGCTCGGTCACCACCGCCAGCCGCAGCAAGAGGTCTTCGCGCCAGGGGCCGGCCATGAGCTGAATGCCCACGGGCAGGCCGTCGGCGTGGCCGGCGGGGCAGGTGATGGCCGGCAGGCCGGTGAGGTTGGCCGCAGGGGCGAAGCGCATGATGGCGTCGGCCAGGCCCAGGTCGGAGAGGCCGGTGCGCAGCGCGCCCTTGGGCAGGATGGGCGCGGTGGTGGCGGTGGTGGGGGTCACGATGACGTCACACTTCGCCAGGGCGGCCTGAAAGTGCCGGTAGAGGCGGGGCCTCAGGCGCTGGGCATGCACATAGTCCGAGGCGGTGAGGCGGCGGGTGAGGGCGAGGTTGAGCCGCACGTCGTGGCCGAACTGGGCGCGGTGGGTGACGTGCCAGGGGGCCATGCCGGTGAGCATCTCGCTGGCGATGGTGACGAGGTGGGCGGTGCGGATGAGATCGAGCTCGGGGATCTCGATGTCGACCACGGTGGCGCCGCGGGCGACGAAGCCGTCGACCACTCGGTGGCAGGCGGCCACCACCGGGGCGTCGGCGTCGTCGAACCAGGCTCGGTAGATGCCCAGGCGCACGCCCGAAAGGTCTTGCAAATCGGGGGCTTGCAGATCGGGCAGCTTCACCGGGGGCTGGGCCGTGCTGTTGCCGTCGTGGGGGTCGGGGCCGGCCAGCACCGCGTAGGCCAGGGCCAGATCGCGGGCGGTGGCGGCCAGGGGCCCCACATGGGCGACGCTCCAGCACAGGGGGAAGGCGCCGTGCTCGCTCACGCGGCCAAAGGTGCACTTGAGGCCGAACAGGCCGCAGAGGGCGGCGGGGATGCGGATGGATCCGCCGCCGTCGGCCCCCAGGGAGATGGGGCCCAGGCCGGCCGCCACCGCCGCCGCGGGCCCACTCGACGAGCCCCCGGTGGCCCGGGTGAGGTCGTGGGGGTTGCGGGCGGGCTGGTGGTGGGGGTTGAGGCCCGTCACCCCCATGCCGATCTCGTGCATGTTGAGCTTGCCGAAGAGCAGGGCCCCGGCGGCCCGCAGGCGGGCGACGGCGGTGGCGTCGCTGGTCGCCGGGGTCTCGCCCAGAAACCGAGTGCCCACGCGGGTGTGGAAGCCCGCCTGATCGAGCTCATCCTTGACACCCACGGGCACGCCATCGAGGGGGCCCATGGGGGTGCCGGCCCGCCAGCGCGTGGTGGACTCAGCGGCCTGGCGGCGCACGTCGTCGGCCTGCAGCTCGACCACCGCCCGCAGGGGCGTGGGCCCCTCGTCGAGCCTGGCCACCGCGGCCAGCAGGGCCTCGGCGACGGCGCTGGGGGTGTGGGTGCCCGAGCGGTAGGCCTCGACGAAATCATGAGTGGTTTCAAAGAGTTGGCCCGGAAGCCCTTGGGGCAGGGTGGGGGCGGGCCCCACCGCGTGGTGCGCACGCGCCGCCGCCAGGATGGGGTGCTCCATGGGCAGGGCGTCGGTGGTCACCGCGGCGCGCAGGGCGTCGACCCCGATGTCGGCCAGGAACTTGCGGGCCAGGGTCGCCCCCGCCGGGCCCTCGGCGAGCTGCACCAGGGTGCGCAGCAAAGCGCCTTGAGAGCGCGGGGCTTTGAGGGGTACGAGGGCGTAGGTCACTGGATGCTCCTCGCCGGCCGAAAGCCCAATTGATTCCAGTGCTTGGCGCCGAAGTCGGTCTCGCGGGCGGCGAGGCGGCAGAAGATGTTGCCGGTGTCCCAGCCACAGCCGCGGATGGTGCGGGTGTCGCCGAACTCGGCCCCCAGCGGGTCGGTCTGCGGGTTGCGGCCGGGCTGGAAGGCGCCGTAGTTGGGGTCGTAGATGTCCCAGACCCACTCGCCCACATTGCCCAGCGTGTCGACCAGGCCCCAGGCATTGGGATCGAGCTCACCGACCCCATGGGACCGCCCACGGGCCGTGGTGCGGTGCCAGGCGATGAGGTCGAGCACCCCATAGTGGGCCTCGGTGCTGCCCGCCCGGGCGGCATACTCCCACTCGGCCTCGGTGGGCAGGCGGTAGCCGTCGCAGTCGAGGCGCCAGGTCACCGCCCCCCCGCAGGTGTAGCCCTCGAGGCACTGGGGCTCGTTGGTCTCGCAGCCCCCGCCCAGGTCGCCCCCGCAGTTGGACAGGTCGTAGCAGGGGGTGAGGCCCTCGGCCTCGGATGCAGCGTTGCACCAGGCCAGGGCGTCGAAGAAGCTCACCCGTTCGACCGGCCGATCGAGGCAGCCCTCGCCCCGGCACTGGCCCTCGCCGCCATCACGAAACCATGCAGGATTATTGGGAATATGGGCCAGCCACTCCCGCTGCGTCACCTCGGTGCGCTTGATGAGGAAGGGCTTCGTGAGGGTGACCGTGTGCAGCACCTCGTCCTCTTCGCGCACGGTCTCAGTGTCGGGCGAGCCCATCTGGAAGGTGCCCGCGGGGGCGCAGATGAAGCCCTCGGGCACCGTCTGGGGGCAGGTCGGGCCGGCACTCGCATCCACCGCAGCGTCGGTGGTGGGCCCCGCCTCACCCCCCGAGCCGCCGCCATCGTCACAGGCCACCAGGAGCGCCAGGCTCCACCACACCGCTCTCGTTGAGCGCATCTTCCCCCCGTGGGCATCGTTGCCGCAGCATTCTAGACATTCCCCGGCAGCAGGGCGAGCGATGGAGGTTGACGGGGTTGCGAGGTTTGTTGTCCTCTGGGATGGCCAAGATGAAGGAGGAACCCATGCGCAGGCTCCTGACGCTCAGTCTCTTCGTGGGGCTCATCAGCCCTGCCACCGCCCAGATCACCCGCTTCAGCGAAGACGTCGCTCGCTCCATCGACGCCGGCCTCGCCTGGCTCGACGGTCAAGGGGCCTTCAACAACCCGAGTGCCGCGGGGGATGCGGCGGGTCTCACCGCCATCTCTCTGCTGGAGAAGCGCGCCAGCGCTGATCAAGACGCCGATCCGATCGGCTACCTCAACGCCAACGCTCAAGATCGCGCCCGGCTCGATCGGGTGATGGCCTACATCATCAACCGCTCGCGTGGGGCGGGCTTCTACGCCTACCGCGACGGCGCCGATGCCATGGCGCTGGTGGTCTACCTCCGCACCGGTGGCCCCTCGCGCAACGAGGCCATCGCGTCGGCCAACGCCGTCTTCGATCGCATCCGCGACAACCAGGGCGGCGGCGGCTACTGGTGCTACCAGAACGGCGGCTGCGAGGACTCCTCGACCACCCAGCTCGTGATGGCCGGTCTGGCCGCCCTCAAGAGCCTCTACAACGACCCCAATTTCGCCGACGCCAACCGCCTCAACCAGCTCAACCAGCTGGTGGCCCGCAACGCCCAGGGCTATGCCAACAACGGCCGCCCCGGCGGCCTCGAAAACAGCGAGCGTGGCCACGGCTACCGCACCGGCAACGAGCCCAGCTACCAGCAGACCGCCTCGGGCCTCTGGGCCCAGATCATCGGCGGCTTCGACCTCAACCACCCCAGCGTGCAGGGCTACCTGCGCTGGCAGCGCAATCGCTACAGCTATGTCACCATCGCGCATGCCAACAATGGCTGGAGCAACTCCTATCACTACTACCTGTGGTCGTCGGCCAAGGCCTACACCTACATCGAAGACTCGGGGGTGGCGCCGGCGGCCGGCAACCTGACCACCACCGATCTGGGCATGCTGCCCCCCGGCCAGGCCCCGGCCTTCGGCGGGCGCCAGCAACACATCAACCCGGCCAACGCGCCGCGGGTGCGCTGGGGCAATGAGGGAGCCGGCTACTACGCCGACGACCGCGAGCCCGCCCGCTGGTACTTCGACTATGCCTATGTGTTGATGCAGGCCCAGGGCGGTGATGGCCGCTTCAACCCGCCCGCTGGCAACACATTCTGGAATGAGTACTCGTCGCAGTCCTATGCCATCCTGGTGCTGGAGCGCTCGGTGGGTGGCGGCTGTGTCGACAGCGACGATGACGGCCTGTGTGACGGCGACGACAACTGCGCGCAGGTGGCCAACCCCGCCCAGGAAGACCGCGACGGCGACGGCCTGGGGGATGTGTGTGACAGCTGCCCCGCGCTGCCCAACCGGGATCAGACCGATCGCGACGGCGACCTGGTGGGCGACGAGTGTGACATTTGCCCCAACAACCCCGATCCGGCCCAGGGTGACTCCGATCGCGATGGCCACGGCGACGCCTGCGACAACTGCCTCGACATCGCCAACCCCGGCCAGGCCGACGGCGACGGTGATGGCCTGGGTGACTTCTGCGACGACTGCGACGGCGCCCCCCGCAACGAGGAGTGCAACGGCGACGACGACGACTGTGATGGCTTCGTCGACGAAGACTTCGGCGACGGCATGGCCGGTGGGGCCTGTGAGACGGGCCTGCCCGGGGTGTGTGCCGAGGGCGCCAATGTGTGTGATGAAGGCGGCTTCCGCTGCGAGCCCCTGGTGGCCCCCAGTGTCGAGGTCTGTGACAACCTCGACAACGACTGCGACGGCATCAGCGACGAAGGGGTGGCCGTGGCTGGCGACATCTGCGCCTCGGGCCTGCCCGGCGTCTGCGCCGAGGGTGTGCCCGCCTGCCTCGACGGCAACCTCGACTGCTCCCCCGAGCAGACCGCCGTCGATGAGATCTGCGACGGCCAGGACAACGACTGTGATGGCACCATCGACGAGAACCTGCGCAACGCGTGCGGGCGCTGCGGCCCGGTCGGCATCGACGACTGCGACGGCCAGGACAACGACTGCGATGGCCAGATCGACGAAGACGCCCAGTGTGCCACCGGCCAGCAGTGTATCAACGGCGAGTGTGTTGATCCCTGCCAGAATGCCGAGTGTCCCGGGGCATTCGTGTGTGTCGATGGCTTCTGCATCGACCGGTGCAACGCCCTCCAGTGCCCCGAGGGCCAGGACTGCATCGAGGGTGCCTGCATCGATCAGTGTGTCGGCGTGGACTGCAGCGCCGGCGAGCGCTGCGTGAGCGGCCGCTGCGTGCCCGACAACTGCTTCGGGCTGGGCTGCGACGACGGCCAGATCTGCGGCGTCGAGGGCGCCTGCGAGCCCGATCCGTGCGCCGACACGAGCTGTGCGCCGGGCCAGTTCTGCCGCGGCGGCGCCTGCGTCGAGAGCTGCGCCGATGTGAGCTGCCCCCTCAACGAGACCTGCCGCGACGGGGTGTGTGTGGCCGACGCCTGCGCCGACGCCAACTGCCCCGAGGGCCAGGTGTGTCTGGCCGGCGCCTGCGTGGCCGATCCCTGCCAGGGGGTGACTTGCCCCACCGGCCAGATCTGCCAGGCCGGCCTGTGTGTCGGCGATCCCTGCAGCGGCATCGAGTGCCCGCCCGGCGAGCGCTGTGAAGCCCAGGACGGCGTGGCGCAGTGTGTGCTCGACTACGGCGACAACGGCCCCGGGGGCGCCGGTGGCGAAGGGGGCGAAGGCGGCGAGGGTGGCATGGGTGGCATGGGCGGCGCCCCCGGCCTCGACCTGGGGGTCGGCGGCGCCGACACCATCCCCGACGTCGGCGGGGTGACCCGCGCTGACTCGAGCACTGGTGCCGAGCCGGTCAGCGACTGCGCCTGCGACGTGGGCGAGCGCCGCTCCCCGCCGGTGGCGCTGCTGCTGCTGGCCCTGCCGCTGCTCCTGCGCCGCCGTCGGCGCTAAGCCTCGACAAAAACCTCAAAGGTATCCACCACTTGGCACAACCCGCCACCCTCCACGGCTTCCACATCGACCTCGCCGATCTCGACCGAGGGGTCTATGAGACCCTCGACTTGCGGGTGGCCCGCCACCCCTCGGAGACCGCGCCACACGTCGTCTTGCGGGTGCTCGCCTACGCCCTCGAGTATGGCCCGGGCCTCGCGTTCGGCCGCGGCATCAGCACCGACGAGGCCGCCCTCTCGGCGACTGATGACACCGGCCAGCTCCACCTCTGGGTCGATGTGGGTGCCCCCAGCGCCGATCGCCTGCACAAGGCCACCAAGCTCGCCCGCGACGTGGCGGTCTACACCGCCCGCGACCTGGGCGCGCTGGCCACCAGCCTACACGGCATCCACCGCGCCCAGGCCGTGCGCCTCGTCGGCCTGCCCGAGGCCTTCGTCGCCGATCTGGCCCACCGCCTCGACCGCCGCAACGACTGGGGCCTGCAGCACAGTGAAGGCACCCTCTACGTCACCGTGGGGGGCGTGACGTGTGAGGCAGCCCTGGTGCGCCGCTTCCTCGGGTAACTCACCGGATTCACTCCCTTTTTCGGCTGCGGAACCCCGGTCAGCTCAGCACCACCCACAGCGGCGGCAGACACAGCGCGGTCAGCACCCCGGCCAGCATCAGCAGGAAGACGAGGCGGCCGTCGGTCTCGCGGTAGCGGCGCACCGCGTGCACCGCCAGGCTGGCCGAGCCCGCACCCACCCAGCCGAGGGTGGGGCTGTGTGCCAGGGTCAGCCCCGCGCCCAGGGCGGCCACCCCCAGCAGGGCCACCAGCCCCAGGCTCTCCAGATACCGAATGAGCAGCCGACCCAGGCTCGAGATGAGCTGGATGAGGTTGGCGGCCCCACTCACGGCTCGTAGGCCAGCACCGGCGCCAGCCAGCGCTCCACCTCTTCGACCGCCATGCCCTTGCGCGCCGCATAGGCCAGCACCTGGTCCTTTTCAATGCGGCCCAGGCCGAAGTAGCGCGCCTCGGGGTGGCCGAAGTACCAGCCCGAGACCGAGGCGGGGGGGTGCATGGCGAAGCTCTCGGTGAGCTCGATGCCGATGGAGCCCGCGTCCAAGAGCTTGAAGAGACTGGCCTTTTCGGTGTGATCGGGGCAGGCGGGGTAGCCCGGTGCCGGGCGGATGCCCTGGTACTGCTCGTTGATGAGCGCCTCGTTGTCGTAGGGCGCGTGCTCTTCGATGGGCGCATAGCCCCACAGGGCGTGGCGCACCTTCTCGTGCAGGCGCTCGGCCAGGGCCTCGGCCAGGCGGTCGGCCAGGGCCTTGGCCATGATGGCACCGTAGTCGTCGTGATCGGCCTGGAAGGTGGCCTCCAGGCCCTCGCTGCCGAAGCCCGCGCTCACCGCAAACGCCCCCATCCAGTCGTCGCTGGGGGCGATGAAGTCGGCCAGGCTGAGGTTGGGCTGCCCCTGCGGGCGCGCCATCTGCTGCCGCAGGTGGTGCAGCACCATGAGCTCCTCGGTGCGGGTGTCGTCGGTGAAGAGCACCGTGTCGTCGTCGCCCCGCCGCGCGGCGGGCCAGAAGCCCACCACCGCCCGCGCCTCGAGCAGCCCGTCCTGGATGATGCGGTCGAGCAGGGTGTGGGCGTCGTCCAGCAGCTTCTTCGCCTCGGGCCCCACCACCGGATCCTGCAAGACTTCCGGGTACTTGCCCGACA
>Ga0075163_10011192_pt1 | contig 11696 bp, 11 predicted proteins | sample JI1023141ADNA_FD_71478 | JGI IMG/M metagenome (GOLD analysis project Ga0075163, IMG submission 71478) | Wastewater effluent complex algal communities from Wisconsin, to seasonally profile nutrient transformation and Carbon sequestration -... | ecosystem: Engineered > WWTP > Effluent > Algae... | reverse complement strand
TTTCTGCCATGATATTAAAAATGACTGTTGAACCCAGATTTGGTCCCGCAGAAACAATTTCGATTTCGCCTGACATTAGTTCCACTAATTTCTGACATATCACGAGACCTAAACCTGTTCCCTGATATTTCTTGGTACTACTTTGATCTAGCTGCCCAAAAACACGAAACAAACGTGGTAAATCTTCGGCAGCTATACCAATTCCAGTGTCACTAACTCTGAATTCTAATTGAATATATTTTGGACTCTCAGATACCTCTACGACGTTTGAATGATCCGCAGAATTAACAGAGTTCATTGAATCCTGAGAGTGGTCATCTGAGTCTGTCTTATTATAGTCAGTGTCCCCTAAAGATGCTCTCGGGGATGAAGTTTTACTCGAATTGCTGATAGATGACAAGTCAGGAGTTAATGATAAATCTAAGTCTTTAGTTTGATCTAAATCCATTAGGACCCCTTTTACCTCTAATCGTATCTCACCCTTCTCTGTGAATTTGATCGCGTTTGATAGAAGATTTACTAATATCTGCCTTAATCTCTGAAAATCCCCTTTAATACAATTTGGTACTGATGGATCTATTTGATAGATCATATTAAGTTTCTTCTCTTCGGCCCTCAATAAAAGAACATCAAAACTACTCTCAATGCACTTTCTTAGATCGATAGGATTCTTCTCTAATCGTAAATTACTCGCTTCTAATCTCGTAATATCCAAGATGTCATTGATAATGTTTAGCAAGTTATAACCAGAATGCTTAATTATTTCTAGGTACTCTTTCTGTTCTGGTTGAAGGTCGGTCTTTTCAAGTAACGTGGTCATACCTATAATACCATTAAGGGGAGTTCTAACTTCGTGACTCATATTAGCCAAGAATTGACTTTTCTGAGATTCTGGATCATACTCAAAACTGGTCTTAGGATTACGTAAAAAGCCACTGATTAGATCAAGAGTACTTCCATGATCCACAAATTCTATGCATGTCTCCATATGAGATCCATTAGCACAGATAATATTGATGTTAACGAAATTACTGCTTTTCTTCGTAGTTCTGTCAGCTTTTTTAACAAAATTACTGCTTTTCTTTGTAGTTCCGTCAGCTTTTTTACTCATAGTAGAACTTGACGTATTTGAAGTTATTTTGCGTCTGCGTCTACCAGACTTTGTTCTGATCATGGAGTTGTTTATGGGTGATCCAAATATCGTAGATATGTCCTTATCCTTCAGGGATCCAGAGGACCAACCTGTCTTCAACAAGAAAGCTTTATTAACTCTTATGATTTGATCATTAGATCTTCTATATAAAAACCAGGGTTCATGTATATTATCAAGTATTTTCAGTGGTAAAGTAGTATTATCCTTCCTTTCTTCTGTCACAAATGACGAAGGAGCACTAGAATGTCTATTAAATATATTTGAAGGAATTGAAGATGTAGGTACTCTAGCTGGTTCCTGAACGAATGGCAAAGTAACTACAGAATCTTGATCATCCTTCCTAATTGTTTTTGATTCTTTAGGCATTTAATAATATGTAGAAAAAACTTAAAAGAATAATAGGCTTATTTTTCTAATATATACATACATTTTTTAAGCATTTTTACGCATATCAAAGTGGATTTGATTGGGAGTGAAAATGAAATAAAGAGCAGGTTAAGAGCAAAATATTTCATAAAGAATTATAAGTTTTTCCAATAGTGGTGACATATAACACAGATATAGCCTAGTTTACCACTCTCACTGTTATATTGATATGTCGCAACTTCACATTTGGGTACGACACCATTCTTTCCTATTGGACTCGACGATTGTCTCATAAACTCAATAATCTCTGAGGGAACATTACTTTCATATAGCTGAACCCATTCACGAGTACTTAGGAAATATTTGTCTTTGGATGTTCGAAGTTTTTCTAGGATCTGTTCTTGAGTTTCTCCTGCCCGAACCATTACAATAATATCAGTCATAGAATACTTATTGCTTAAGGCAGACTCTTCGACCTTATCAGCCAAGGTATCACAAGGTGGTTGATCTGGTGCGTTAGTCGGACATTTGTCATTTAAACATTTCACAAGAGAAGTACGAGTTAGAGTATGATCATATTGTAAATCTGGATCGACTGGCATATCATGTGTTCTTGAAACGAATTGTTTGGCATAGATTTGCATATTGGGTTTGATTTCGCTCTGATTGCCACAGGCTTGGCAGCGAAGAGTCATCCATTTATTACCATCTTCGTCTTCATTCGTCACGAAGCCATAAAGATTATCGCATTTCTCACAGAAGTTCATTATTCTGTTCCTATTAAATGAATAGAATAAGTTTTTAATATTGTATCAATTTTCTAAAGCTACCCTGTAAAGAATATCTAAGTCCTAAAATTTATTTTAGGTGAAGGATTTTGTTATAACAACAAACCTTAGTCCATTAGGACTTGTTGAGTGGACTGAGTAGCTATTAAGAGCCAAAATTGGGAGAATAATGATTTGGCTTTCCTCTTACTCGTGTGAAACCCTCCCAGTATATATGGCCCTGCAGTATATCAGAAAGTTCTACATCATTCTCCTTTGCAAACTTGTTTAAGGATTTATTTATCGCATCAAATACTTTTCTATAAGTAACTGGTCCTACTACCTTTAGTTCCTCATCATCGCCATTTGGATTGATCCAGTCAATAACAATATCATTATTCGAAATTACAAGATCAAGTTGCCCACTATTTAACGTATTCATATTGTCTACGATATGTTCTGGGAACTCAGTAAAAATAGATGAATTACCTTCATCAACGAATTCATAGGCCTCCTCTGGCTTATTTCCCATCGACCACGTAAGTCGCTGAAATCGGTCTAAATTATGATAAGCTTCTTCGTCCGTAACTCCTCTGGCTTTCTTTAGCATTTTTTCTGCTTCTTGAATACCAACTTTCTCAGGAATATCGAGCATTCTGGCTTCAGCCTCATCGGCATATGTAGAAATCATGTTACATAATTCTGCCTTTGTAACGTTTTTAGGAAAATCTAAACCCAAATCTTCTGCTAACTGTAACAATTCATCCTTGTACATCTCTGATAAAGGTTCATTACATAGGCCTGATTGAGTTTGGGCATTCGTTGGATAACCCTTCTTAGTTGCTGCTATTGCTCTAGCTCTTCTACCTTCTGGGTCATTTAGGAGGAAAGATGCTTTAGAGAAAATTTCGGAACCCAATATGGCACGTCTTCCTGCAACATTCATCCTTGGTATGGATTCATATTTCTTTTCAATCGCTTTTAAAGCATCCAAGAGGTCTTTCTTGTAAAGGATCCACAAGTCTGATCCACTACCAGTGACAGCTTTGCCATTAAATTCATAAAACATGTCAGTATCATCACTAAATTGTCTTAATTCGTCCCACATCTGTGGTTCAATCATATAATATTTTTCACTAGGATTCTTATTGATCTCATCAACATCCGCCATTGTTAACTGAAATTTGCGCATTGAAGGTAAATCAATATATAGATCTTCGATTTGATGCTCTTCTACTAGTTCAATAATATGTTTAATAACCTTATCAATTGCTGCAATCTCCTGACTTGTTGGTACATCTAATGTCTTCTTAGTAACTGTAGTAGCTTTCGAAAATTTTGGCATAGGAGGTAATGGTATCTTAGCTGAAGACTTTGGAGGTGACTTGGGTCTTACTGTCGAAGATGTAGATGAACTTGTTACAGCCGTAGAAGATATGGATGGAATTGTTGTCTTAGTAACGGTTACACTTCTCATTGGTGGCGGTACTGGTACTCTAGCAACAGCGACTGTCTTAGAAACAGTTGGGGCTGGCATTGACAGAGTTGGTGCCTTACTAACCGTCGTAGTACTGGGTGCAGTTGGTACCTTGGTTGCAACTGCGGTACTTGTAGCAGTAACATGGCCTGGACCACGGAAGATGTTAGAGCAATTCTGGTGTTGGAAACAATAACTAGAACCTTGAGAAGGTGTTCGGGAACATTGTGTTCCTTTCGCTGTGACGCATTGACATCGACTCATTTAGTTTATAAGCTATATCTATAAGAAATATCTATATTTTTGTTTATATCAAATTATTTGTCATCAAAACAAAAAAATGCTAATAAAATATAGGTATGAATGAATTATCTAATTTATCTAAGAAGGATTTGCAAGAGATTGCAAAGGCTTTGAAACAAAAGTGCAGTGGTAACAAGAATGAACTTTGTAATAGAATATCAGGTGTGCTAGGACTTAGTGGAAATCAAATTGGTGGTATGAAAGAGGCTGACAAAGCAGCTTATTTCTTAGAAGGAACTCCTTTAGACGATAAGCAAAAAAGTTATTGTAGATGTATCTTACATACTGCTAGCAAACAACCCGAATGGTGTTTGAAAGAAAAGGCTTGGCGCCAGACTCGAGGAGGACAAGGATGTTATAATCCCTATGCTATCTGTACGAAATCTGTACAAAGAAGTGGACCTGCCTTCGAGTGTGCAAAATATTATGATCTAGATCACATTCCTTCAACAGAATTAACAGGATTGGCTAACTTAAAAGGAAAGAGTGTACAAGAATTAAGAAGCAGTTTAGAAGAGGAAAGAGACTTCTAATATAAATCCTCAACCTCAAATAAATTTTCGGACCTCAAATAAATTTTCAGACCTCAAATAAATTTTCAGACCTCAAATAAATTTTCAGACCTCAAATAAATTTTCAGACCTCAAATAAATTTTCGGACCTCAAATAAATTTTCGGAAAGAATGGTGTTAATTAAGAAAGCAGATTTAGACAGAATGTGGGACCCTGTTTTGCATTGATTGGGTTTTTTCAAGCTAGTTTTGCTACTAATGATCATTTAGATCGGTTCAAGTTATCCCATAAGAATACCTATCATATATAGACCACAAGGTTGTTGCTAAGACTCTTGCGACTTCTCTACCTTGTTTGCGTCTATATATGCGTGCAGTCGTATATTTGTTATCGCTCGTATTTGTAGTCTGAGTAAGAGCTGTATATTCATCTTTATTTTCTTCGTTAAGCGAGAAGATGGATTGGACCATGATGCTACATAAATCATCATCTCCTCTGATTATTTCCCATTGTATAGCTCTATATACACCACGACCAACTACTGACATCGTATAATAATAAATCACTGGCTGATCATATAACTAATCACATTTTTTTACAACATTTGATTTATTTTTATTTTCGATGCAAAGTTTTTTTTATTCGTATTTTTATGCTGCCACAGTGAGCTCAATCTGCTTAGGCTCATCACCCTCGTGCTCTTCAACGTCCAGAGGTACCCATTCGAAGAGATGCTCACCAAGAATGTCATGGTCCCGCAACCACTGCTTGATAGCCAAGAAATTATGTCTCTGACTAGGTACAACCCGACATTCCGTGTCATATATGTAACTCCATGCATAATCATTAGGCCAATGCTCTATCTCCCTGAGCCAGTTCAACCAGAAAAGCACAAAGGATTCACTTATGTTTGGATGTGACATGATCACAGTGTTGGCAACATTCTCCTCCAGATTGGCTGCATGATGGAGAATAAAGTCGCGCACGAAAACCGTGTCGCCCTCCGCCAATGCACCATCAATTCTTGCTCGTATCCACCCTCATATCCATACTGCTCCATTTTTTATCACTTTTTTATATAATATATTCACCTCACGACTGGCGCAAATGATTCTAGTTGCGTGCGCGCGCGAGCGACGATGCCCCAAACCGCTTCTGTTTATATATTATGCTTTAAAAATGATAAATTTTTATTACACGATACTCGAAGTGATAACACGAAATACAATACTACTACTCATGAACCAACAAAAATGCGTTATCTGCATGGACGAGAACATGGATCACTTGATTGATCCATGCAATCACGTCTGCTTATGTGGCACGTGTGCTCGTCCTTCAACATTGAAAGAATGCCCTATCTGCCGTGGACCAGTGAATAAGATCGTCAAAATCTTTTGTGCTGGCATTGTGGATGATCTTCCAGATGCTGTTCCTAAAAACACTAACAACGAAGATGACGATGGCTCCGATGATATTGTCAAAGAAGAACAGAAGAAAGTCCAGGTTCTCAACAAGGAAGTTGAAGCATTGCGTGCACAGGCAGCCGCTCTGCGTCAACAACTGCAGCAAGCTCAGGCCGCCAAATCACAAACGGTTTCAGCATCCACTTATGTCGCGAAGGCACATCGACTGGTACGACCAAAACTATCTGGATCCTATTACTCCTCAGGGATTTCACTCGGTGATGCTTGGCGCCAACTCGAACGTGAGCGTTCGAGCTCTTCGCAAGCTACTTTTTCAAGTCCTCCGATTCGGAAGGAGTCCTCATACTACGATTCGGACGAATCAGATGCATCCGAAAATTCAGATGCATCTGACAAAAATCCGGAACAGCGTGACTTTCCTACTGTTCAATGGGTCATGGACAAACGCAAGAGCCGTTCCGGCAAGGATCTGACTGGCTACAACTGCTTCACCATGTGGTATATGGCCAAATACCACAGCGGCTTCCCAGGTAAAGGTGTCTGGGATGTGCAAGACAAGAACGCCTGGAATGCTCTCGCCAAAGAGAGTAACTCCATTGCCATGTTTTCCAAGCGCGATCAGATCAAATAGAATTTCAGACCAAGGCTGAACACTGCATGATCAGCGCTACAACTAGTTACAACGAAGGAGCTACGGTTCCGAGAGAGTACTCTCTGGGAACTAGTCGCGCAGCACGGTTTCGAGGAAGTACTTCTTGAACCTAATAGCTCCTCTGTCGCAACTAGCTTTTCTATCTAAAAAAACTAACCTACTTTGCATTTAAATTTCAGGCTGTTGCCCAAAAAAAATGATTATTAAAAATTTTCTCCAAAGCATCAGTATAGCTTATCATGATTGAAGGAGTAATTTTATTGGCATTGCTGCTAGTTTTAATTGTCGTTTTACAAATAAACATTAGAAACACCAGTACGAACCGAAATTATGAGGTTGGATTCACGATTATGGACTATAAGATGATTGGGTCAGCTTCCTATACAAGTTCTTATCATCAAAATATTGATTTTGATGATATAATTAATATATATCGTTATCACCTTGAATCAGTACTACCAGAATCAGAGGCTATCTTAATTACCTTGGGTAAAGATACTTCCGACGTAGATATGTTCAGTCAAAAAATCTCGAAATATTGGGTAAGGTTTTCACTTAAAAATTTACAAAATCCTGAGAATAGTTATTATCTTATATACTACACAGATACAGAGGCAAGATATTATAATGTAGATGTAAGGAATGCCGTTGCGTCAGCAGCAGAAGAGGTTAAAAAATTAGAACCTAGCTATCAATACATAAGTGATGATGACGATTAAATTTTTATCTGCTCACAATGGCGGAAGAAGAAGCGGTCCTGCGTGCGGAAATCCACGCCCTCCTCGTTCGGAGATGTCGATCTACGATAAAATAACTGATTTTTCGACTTTGGAGGAAAATGTAAGTTTCTAACGAAGCTTTAATCGCATCATAATCTCGGCACCGTTAGGAGCATAATGGCTTTTATCAATAGAATAACCCATGCGTTCATATAAACGAATAGCACTTTGATTATTCGGATCTACAAATAATACTATATTTGGTTTATTATTTGTAAAGCACCATTGATTTATGTCGCGCAAAATTTTTTCTGCAATTCCTCGTCGTCTATGTTCTGGAACTACACAAACGTTATACAAAATTACCGATTGTGCATCTAGATTGAGATTGCGGATCTTCGAAAAAGCACCCCAGAAATCATGTGTATCCAAAATTAATATAGCTGCCTGTCCTACAGGTATACCATTCTTATCATAGGCTATAAAAATCCTACTATTCTCTTTAAGACTTTGATTAAAAGGTTCTGCACCCCTCTTATATAACAATTGATTATATTGGTTTTCTAAGATCTGATATTCTCGCTGTGATAGTTCATTCTTAGTCTTTGTTTGGACAAAATATTCTGGCACCACCTCTACTTCATCCACTAATTGTTTTTGATCCTCTTGCTGATCTTCTTGCTGATCTTCTCGTTTACCTTTTTCTTTTTCCTTCTTTTTTTCTATTTCTTTTTCTTTTTTGAGAGTCAGAAAAGTTTTCTTGGAAGAAAGAACATAATCGCCTGTTAAGTTATCAATATCTTTATTTCTATTATCACTCTTAACTCGTTGGGATTCCTGAATCCCAAAATAGGTCACAAATGCTAGAATGATACCAAGAATTATTAGGATCGTGTAGAAATCCATTCTACGTTATACTCACATTTTGTTTCATTTGTACAATAATTTTGAACAAATGAGTCAATATATTATATAAAAAAAGTGATAAAAATTGGAGGATCTTCTTTAGTCTCACTCCAACTAAAAACAACAAGATGTCTTCGGGAGATAAGACTTCAAAGAAGTCTAAGAAGTCACGTGACGAAAGCGAGCCAAAGGCTTTTTGTCATTGGTGCGACAAAGAGACCAAGAAACCGGCATACTATTCCACGAAGCTCATCAACGATTACGGTTTGCCAGTATCATTCTGTGACACCTGTGTTCCTGTCTTGTTGGAATGGGATCCCAAGGCAGAGATGTTCGTGGACTAACAAAAAATAAATAAACATTTATTACTTTGATGACTAATGATCCGGCCTTGGCGAGAAGGGCCGCGTTCAACGAAATCCTGGGGAACCCTTATCTTCATATGTAATTACTTCACTAAAGCACCAAGGCCAGAAAAATGAACTAATATACTGTAGCCATTTGTTAAAATACAAATGGCTACAGAACTTACAGACATACAAGATTTACAAGATTTACAAGATTTACAATGTGATTTTGATATTGCTTGTTGGAAGGGTGAGATGGAAACTGTTCGTAAACTACTACCAACTACATGTGAAAAGCATCTTAGGCTTGGACTCTACAGTGCTTTTGAGAAAAAACATCATGATATTATTTACTATGTACTAAGCTTATGGCCTGGAGATTCAACTCCACCATATCCACTTGGATTAGCATGTTGGTATAATGATTTGGAATTAGTTGAAGAATTTATCAAGACCTACCCCATGTCTATGCTTGATCTAGATGATCCTAATGATGACTATCCTATCCGTTATAATACTACACTTCAAATATTTACACTAATCTTAGCCAACTTACCAGCATCACAATATAAATATCTTGGTGAAGCCCTCTATCCGATAATCATTAATAATCAACTAGAAAAACTAGAGCTACTATTGAGCTACCCCATACAACTTAATTGTCAACACCTTGCTAGTGCACTCCGCTCCAAGAATTTAACAGTTGCTTCTAGAATCATAGAGCATCCAAGTTTCTTACCAGAAGATGATAATATTGATTTCTATATGTATCAAAAAATCATGGAGGATCAACAGGTTGATATAATTCGCAAGCTACTCTCTCTACCCCATTTTCGTGTATGGGTTTTTGATGATGAATTTGACCATGACCAACTCTACTACTGGGCGCTGAAAAATAACTATCCAGATATTATTGACCTAATCAAAAAATCCCCCAAAAAGTAATGTATTTTTGCATTTTAAAAATACTGTAATATATATATATAAGTCACTAAGGATGTCTCAATGTCTTTGTATCGCACGATCAACTGGAGAACAGTGTCTTAACATACCTAAGAAAGGATCCTCCTCCCCATTTTGCCATTTTCATCAAGAATGCAAACAACGAGTAGGTGAAGTAGCACCACCAAGGAAATTAGTATCACCACCAAGAAAATTAGTATCTCCACCAAGGAAATTAGTATCTCCACCAAGGAAATTAGTATCTCCACCAAGGAAATTAGCTGCACCTGTACCTTCAAGACCAGCATTACCACCAATTTCTTTGGTTGCGCTTGCTGTACCTGTACCTACTGCACCTGCTGCACCAAGACTGGCTTCGCCACCTAAGAAAGCCTCTTCGCCACCTAAGAAGGCCTCTTCGCCACCTAAGAAAGCTGTTGAGCAAGAGGTATTATTACCCAGAAATCTATTTATTGATGATCTTAGAACTCCAGTCTATAGACAAAGAGATGATGGTATACCAGTCTTGTCCGACAATATGCGCAAGGTGTGGTCCAAATATAAGGATGATCCTAAAACACTCATAGCCCTTAATGAATTATGGTGGAATACAGAAGGAGCCCATCATCTGCAAAATTTGTTTACTAATGGGTTTTATGATCGCGATGAGATTATTGAGGGAAATCCATTAGCTGACTTAATTGTCACCCTTAATAAATACATTATCACCACAGATTCACATGATGATTCTCCTCAACAAAATCTAGAACCAATAAAATTATATGGTCTTCCTATACAGAAAGGCTATTATTTGCAGCGACCTTATATTAGATTTTACGTGGATAATGAATTAGGTAAGAAACTTATCAAGAACATGAACAAGATTGATGATTATTTATGGATAGAAGATCCCATGACAAAGGATAAGGATGGTTTCTTATCTAATGTGGCTGCTGACAATGCAAATATTAGAGGAATTAACTTCATTATTGATCCCAAGGATCCGGGTACCCTACGTAATGATGATTATACACCAGTCACTTTTGAGAAATCCAAGGAAAAAATTAATACTGATCTTCATCTAAACAATATGGGTGGCATTTTTGGCTTACCCGCGCACCTGACACCAGCTCAACAGCAACAAGCCAAGTTAGTAGGTATGGATGCGCTTCCTGTCTCAAGTGATGCAACCTTAATTCATGATATTATTGATAAGCATTTTTTATCAGCCAATATTGAATCTTCCAGGGCACCTCGACTTGGGGTTCGCGATAACTTGATGGAGCGTCTACTAAATATAATTCTTTCTATTCAATAATATAATTAATTATTTAACATCATATATGCTATTAGTGTAAAAATACCTCAAAATTCTTAATATTACTTTGTTGATTGGATATGGTTTATTCAGGCCAAACCTTTAAAATAGCACTAATATTGGCGGCTATCCTACTAGCTGCCAATACTGCGAAGATTATTATTATCTGCAAAAGGGATGCGTCTAGTTAATTTATGCTAAGAATGACTCTAGTGTTTCTGGATCAGCACCTCCTTTTAACACTTTGGCTTTTTTATTATCCACGAAAAGGATAACAGTGGGAAATGCTTCTATGTTCTGTTTCTCAGCTTCCTCTGGGTATGCTTCACAATCTACTTTCTGCATGCGTTCGCCATAACGGTTCTGAAGGTCATCCCAAGCTGGCATCATCTTTTTACAGAATGCACACCATGGAGCATAGTACAAAACTAAAGTTCTATTACTATTTCCTCCCGTCTGTGCCTGTACTGGATGTCCCTGACTTCCGGGACCTACTGTCGGACCAGGATTATTATTTCCGGCAGGATTCACATAGTCCATTGGTGGAGCACACGAGTTAGGATCTTGTCCACCATCATTAGGATATCTTGATGGTACTCCTACATTAGGGTTACCGCTGGGCATTGGAGGTAATGCTTGATCGTATTGAACATTTCCTTGGGGTACTCCCTGTTGCGGTGCTGGACCACCAGGAGACATACCCGGATATGGTCTTCCTGGATATGGTCCAGGGTATGAACCAGGTGCTCCGGGAACTCCTGAAGAGCTTGGCTTACGCATGTATCCCCATAAAAAGTAGAGAGCCA
>Ga0075163_10011191_pt1 | contig 11696 bp, 5 predicted proteins | sample JI1023141ADNA_FD_71478 | JGI IMG/M metagenome (GOLD analysis project Ga0075163, IMG submission 71478) | Wastewater effluent complex algal communities from Wisconsin, to seasonally profile nutrient transformation and Carbon sequestration -... | ecosystem: Engineered > WWTP > Effluent > Algae... | reverse complement strand
GCATCGTCTTCGTCGGCCTCGACGATTTCGAGAAGCGCAAGACGCCTGATTTGTCCAGCAACGCCATCGCCGGGTCCTTGAACGGGCAGTTCATGCAGATCCAGGATGCGATGGTTCTCGTGCTCTCGCCGCCGCCAGTGAATGGCATCGGCACGACGGGCGGCTTCAAGCTCATGATCCAGGATCGTGCGGATCTCGGCTATGCGGAGCTTTACAAGGCGACGCAAGGACTCGTCGGCGCGGCGTATGGATCGCAGAAACTGCAGCAGGTTTATTCCGGCTACACGGTGAACGTGCCACAACTCGAAGCCGACGTGGACCGCGAGAAGGCAAAGGCGCAGGGCGTGCCGCTGGCAAATCTGTTTGAGACGCTGCAAATCAATCTCGGCAGCCTGTATGTGAACGACTTCAATCGCTTCGGTCGCACCTACCAGGTCGTGGCACAGGCGGAGCAGCAGTTTCGCGATGACGTGAAGGACATCACGCGGCTCAAGACGCGTAACTTGTCCGGCGAGATGGTGCCCGTCGGCTCGATGGTGAAAGTGACCGAGAGCAATGGCCCCGACCGCGTGGTGCATTACAACGGCTACCTCGCCGCCGACCTCAATGGCGCACCGTTGCCGCCGCTCAGCTCCGGCCAAGGCGAGGAGATCATCTCCAATCTCGCCAAACAAGTGCTGCCGCCCGGTTTCGAATTTCAATGGACCGATCTCGTCTATCAAAAGATCATCGCCGGGAACACAGCCGTCTTCATTTACCCCCTTTGCATCCTGCTGGTCTTCCTCGTGCTGGCCGCGCAATACGAGAGCCTGCGGCTGCCGCTTGCGATCATCCTGATCGTGCCGCTCTGCCTGCTCTTCGCATTGGCGGGCGTGATGATCGTCGGTGGTGACAACAACATCTTCACGCAGATCGGCTTCATCGTGCTGATCGGTCTCGCGTGCAAAAACGCCATTCTTATCGTCGAGTTCGCCAAGGAGAAGCATGACCACGGCCTGACGCCGATGCAATCTGCGCTGGAAGCCTGCCGCTTGCGTTTGCGACCGATTCTGATGACCTCCATCGCTTTCATCGCCGGGGTTTATCCGCTCGCTGTCAGCACAGGAGCCGGCTCCGAGATGAGGCGCGCGATGGGCGTCGCCGTTTTCTCCGGCATGATCGGCGTCACGTTTCTCGGACTTTTCTTCACGCCGGTGTTTTATGTGCTCGTAATGACGCTGGGCGCGCGGAAGAAGAAAGCGGCTGAGATTGTGGCAGCTCCCGCGCTTACCTCGCAGTCTTGAACCGTGGGTCGAAAGCTCCGTGATATGAAATACATCGCAGATCGAATACTGAACACTTTCCTAACCATGCGTCTCCTCCTCTCCATCCTTCTCTTCGCATCCGCCGCACGCGCGCAGATCGGTCCCGACTTTATGAAGCCGACGACCGACGTGCCGACAAAGTACAAGGGCGCGACTGTCTGGCGTGAGTCCAGCCCGCTCGATAACGCACCGAAAGGCGCGTGGTGGAAGGTCTTCAAAGACGAGAAGCTAAACTCGCTGATGGAGCGCGCGACAGCCGAGAACCACGAGCTTAAGGCCGCCATCGCACGATTCGATCAGGCGCGTGGAACGGCACGCATCGCCAGAGGAAATTTTTTCCCGGCTGTGACACTGAATCCTGTGGTCACCTATCAAGGCACTTCAGCCAACATGCCCTCCGCGTTTGATCTCGGTGGCCTGCGCTACAAGGACATGAGCTACGATGTACCCATCGACTTCAGCTACGAGGTAGATCTATGGGGTAAGGTCCGCCGGGAAGTTGAAAGCGCCCGCGCGGGAACGGCGGCGGCGTTTGTCTCCATCCACCAGATCCTTCTCGGCATCCATGCTGACGTGGCTTCGAACTACTTCCGAATCCGCTCGCTCGACAGTGAACTAGCCATTCTGCGAGAAGCCGTCGGCTGGCGGAAGCAGGCCTATGACATTGCCGCCGCACGTGTCAAAGCGGGAGCCGGTAGCGACCTCGAACTTCAGCAGGCAACAACCGAGGTGGCCACCGCCGAGGCTGGTATCCCGGCTTTGCAGATTCAACGCGACCAGTTGGAGAACGCCATCGCGATTCTCGTCGGAGCCAATGCCGCCACTTTCAAGATCAAAACCAACGCACTTACCACCAACGCCTCACCTCCTCGGGTTCCCAGCGGCGCGCCGTCCGATCTTCTCGAGCGCCGTCCTGATGTGGCCAAGGCCGAGCGACTGCTTGCATCGTCGTGCGCAAAGATCGGCGTGGCCAAGGCTGCTTTCTTTCCCAGCGTGCGGCTCATCGGCAATGCCGGCTATCTTAGTGGAGACCTTAGCAATCTCTTCGACACAGCCAGCCAAAAGTGGACAATCGGACCGAGCATATCCGTCCCCATTTTCGCGGGAGGCAAGAGGCGCGGACTTCTGGAGCGCGTGCGCGCCGAGTATGACGAGAGTCTCGCAAACTATCGGCAGGCCATCCTCGGCGCATTCGCCGAAGTCGAGAACAGTCTCTCAGCAATGCGCAATCTGGCGACCGAGCAGGAAGCACTGAACCGGGCCACCGATAGCGCTCATAAAGCTGCCGAGATCGCAAAAACGCGCTACGAGGCCGGCACGAGTCCGTACCTCGACGTGATCGAAGCCAATCGCACTCTCCTCCTCACCGAACGAACCGCAGCCCAACTCACCGGGCAGCGGCACATCGCCAGTATAAGCCTCATCAAGGCACTCGGCGGAGGTTGGGAAGAGGCAGCACAGCCACCCGTGCCACAAACGAAGCCAGAGCCCGAAGCTAAGAGCGTGACGGAAGAAATAGGTTTCTTGGGACGGATGAAGTCGCTCTTCAAGAAAAAGGACTGAGCCCGCAACAGCGCGGATCACTTCTTCAGCAAGCCTTCGAGCAATCCACCGCCCTGGAGCAGGCGGTTTAGCAGCCGCTGCAGGTCCGGCACGACCTTCGGTTTCGACAGCCGTCCGCTGGACTGCATGTCGAAATAGACACGGCCTCGCTCATCGGAGAGCGACTTGATGACATTGGCACCGAGATCAGCACCAAGAAATTTTCCCACCCCGGCGGAGACTTGGTCCTGGAGTTTGGGCCCGCAGGTGATCCGCACCTGCATCTCATGCGCGTCCTCCGCGCCATTCAGCCAGCTCCCTTTGTGCAAGGTCAGCTCGAAATCGGGCATCGCGAAATGGGCATCGGCCGCGAGCGTGTTGCGGTCGTCTTGAAAAGACAGGCGGAGACTAGCGTCGTCGAGCAGCGGCCCACCGAGTGAAAGATCGCTCAAGTCAATCCCATACTGATCGAGCTTCTTGAGTTCCTTGCTGCCGGTCTCGCCGAGCTTCATGTAGCCACCGAGCGTGGAGTCTTTCTCCATCGTCAGCGTCAGGTCAGAAACCGGCTTCCAAAGGCCCGTCTCGATATCGAACGGATGGAGAGTGCCTTCCCCCACCAGCACCACCTCGGCCATCGTCACCTCGCGGCGCGCGTCCTTTGGCCCGATGCGACCACGCTGCTTCAGCCGCCCGCTTAGCGTGACGTTGAGACTGTTGTGCTGGGCTAGATCAGCGGGATTCACATCAATGTCAGTGATCGAGAAGTTCAGGTCGGTGACATCGGTCTTCGTCGTGTTCCGGTGATCATTCCGATGAAAATTGCCACGCTCGATGCTCGCACGCCTGACGTTGATGGAAAAACCGAGCTGCGAAGCGACGAAGACTTCCGGCTCGTGGACGGCCTTCTCCTGAGCGATGGCGGCAGGTGCCTCTAATTTGGCGACCGGTGCCGCTGGCACACCGGACGCGGGCGCCACCACCACGACAGACGATGCCTCGGCAACAGGCACCGGAGTAGCGGGGGAGGTCACGGGTAGCGGTGCATCGGTTACAGTGACAGCTTCCGCATTGACCGGCTTTTCAAACAGGATCGAGAGCGAGCTGTCGCCATCTCTTGGCACATCCTCCTCCACGATGACGTCCGAGACCGTGAGCTGCTGCACATTCAGCCGTCGCGAAAGGAGATCCTGGAGTTTCAATTCGAGCACCGCCCGTCCGATCGACATCCCCGTCTTCCCCATCGTCAATGGCGGGCGTTGAGCCAGCGGCTTTGACACCTCGGCGTCGCGCGGTGCGAGGATGCATCCCACCACTTCCAGCCGCGCAGGGCTGGCCATCATCACGAGCGTCACGCTCTCGATCTGCGCGCGGCAGTTCCACGAACTCTCCATCTGCGCCACGATAGCCTCCTTGCTCAGCTTTCCTTCCAACCACCAACGCACCCCGCCACCCGACGCGGCAACGAGTGCCACCAGCGAGCCGCCCACGATCAGCATCTTCTTCAAAAGGGAATTCATAGCACGAAGATCATAACCGGGATTCTCCAACGCGCACCATTCGTCATTGATGCGTTTCACTTCCCTTCGGGCTGCCTTCGGCAGTTTGCCCCAGTCATTTTCGAGCATAGTCAGTGGGGCTATCTTCGCTTCGCTCCGGTTGTCTCGATTCTCTCGGCTCGACATTCCGCATTCGCCATTCATCATTGCCCACCCATGCCAAACTCTCCTGTCCGCGTCCGTTTCGCCCCGTCGCCCACCGGCTATCTCCATGTCGGCGGCGCACGCACGGCTTTGTTCAACTGGCTCTTCGCGCGCAATCGCGGCGGCAAGTTCATCCTCCGCATCGAGGACACCGACGAGGCCCGGAACACCGAAGCGGCAATGAAAGCGATCTTCGACGGCCTGCGGTGGCTAGGTCTCGATTGGGACGAGGGCCCGGAAGTCGGCGGCGATTACGGCCCGTATTTTCAGAGCCAGCGCAAGTCGATCTACGACGCCTATCTCGCCAAATTGGAAGCGACTGGCCGCACCTACACGGAAGAGAATGGCGCGGTGCGTTTCAAGTTCAGTCGTCAGCCCATCGTCGTGACCGATCTCGTCTGCGGTGACGTTCACTTCGCCGCCACCGAAGAGCCTGACATGACCATCCGCCGACCCGACGGTTCCTACATCTTCCATTTCGTCAACGTGGTGGACGACATCGAGATGGCGATCACGCACGTCATTCGCGGTGAGGATCATTTGTCGAACACTTGGAAACACATCGACCTCATCCATGCCTTCGGCAAACATCCGCCGCGCTACGCGCACATCCCGCTCATCCTGAATCCAAGCGGCTCGAAGATGAGCAAGCGCGACGAAGGCGCCTCGATCGAAAGCTACATGAACGCCGGATTCCTGCCGGAGGCCGTCTTTAATTACCTCTGCCTCCTCGGCTGGACGCCTCGCACGGACCACGAGAAGCTCGACAGCCAGACGCTCACCTCGCTGTTCGATGCCAGCCAGATTCATAGTGCCAATGCTCGCTTCGACATGACGAAGTGTACCTGGCTCAATGCGCAATACCTGCGCGAGATGTCGCCAGACGCGCTGCTCGCCGCTTCGATTCCCTTTCTCAAGAGCGCAGGCGTTGCTCTCGATTCCGGCTGCGACTCCGCCGCCGTGTTGCAGAGCGTGAAGGAGAAGGTCAGCCTGCTCACGGAGCTGCCGAGCTGGGTTCACTACTTCTTCCGCGATGATTATCCTTTTGAGCCTGACGCCGTGACGAAGCTGAAGGCCAAACCGGAAAACAAAGCCCTGCTGCAAGGCGTGGGAGAGCAGATTCCATCCATCACTGACTGGAGCGAGGCTGGAATCACGGCTGCCATCGAGCAAGTCGCCGCAGCAAACAGCGTCAAACCCGGCGCGCTCCTTCCCCTGCTCCGCTTCGCGCTCAGCGGCCAAACTCGTGGACCGGGAGTCGCCACGATCTCTCATCTCATCGGAAGAGAGAGCACGGCCCGTCGAATTGCGCGGGCCTCCACCGAAGTGCTTGGCTAGATTGACAGGTTCGAGTTTGAAAGGCACAGTTCCCCCGTTCCATGCGCAAGCGCACTCACAGAATCCTCGGCGCGATCTTGATGATCCTGCTGCTCACCGCCCAGACGATGGGCTGGTGCAGAGCGTATGTCTGTGATTGCTTCGGCACTCCGGAAGTGACGGCACTCGACCACTGCCATGGCTGCGTCGTCGAGTCCCATGCTCACAATGAGCATTCCGAGCCTTGCCATCACAAGTGCGGTAACCATTGCGACCATGAGATCCTCGCCGCAAACTTCGCCGCAACTCCTGTTCGCAGTCATCTCTCAGCCGGTGCGCCACCTGCGTCTTGTTTCGTAACGGACGTTCTCCCGTCCCTTTTTGATCTACCCATCAGAACCGCCGCTGCACAAACACTGCGGCGCGAGCATGATCCATGCATTCAGTTGAGCTGTATGCCACGGTTGACCGTGGCGATGCTGATTTGAGTTGATCGGTCGGGACACGATTCCCGAATGCCGTCCAATTCAACCTGCCCTGGCTCCGTCATGTCTCGGGGCGCATCAACCCTGCATCATGCTCAAGTACTCTTGTTTCCTTTCTGTACTCCTCATTTCCTCGGCATCACCTGCCTCCATCGTCATCCGCCTGGATGATGTGCCGAAGCGGGTGATCCAACACAACCTTGACCTCAAGGCCGCCCGGTTCCGAATCGACGAGGCGCGCGGTCGCGTGATGCAGGCTGGACGCTTGTCGAATCCCGAGGCTGGATTTGAGCTGAAGCACGATCCACGGTTTGAAGAAGGCAACGTGGGCGTCTCGCTTGATCAGAAATTCCCACTGACGGCCAGATTGCGTTTGGAAAAGGCGCTCTCGGAGAAAGCTGTCGCCGCCGCTGAACTCGAAGTGCGCGACGCAGAGCGGGGGCGCATCGCCGAGGCACAGACGCTCGCCGTGAAGCTGCTCTCGCTCGATCAACAGCGCGCGCTGAGGCAGAAGCAGTCCGCACTCGCGGGAGAGTTGGCCGACTTCATCTACAAACGAGCCGACAAAGGAGAGATGTCCGCGCTCGATGCCTCGCAGGCGCAATTGGACACCCAGCGCATCATGCAGCAAGCGCGACAACTCGAAACCGAGCGCATCGCCGTGATCGGGCAACTCAAGCCGCTGCTGGGCTTGAGCGCGACCGACTCGCTGTCCATCACTGGCACATTGCCAGCTCCCGCGAGAACCTCCTCCAGTTCTGGCATCGAACGTCGGCCTGACTACCAACTCTCCAAGCTGCGCGAGGAATCCGCCCTGACCGAGATCGAGCTGGCGAAAGCCCACAAATGGGAAGACATGACCGCAGGCCTCTTTCTCGAAGGCGAACGAATGGAGGACGCTCCCGATGGACTGACCCGCACTGGTTTCTTCGGGCTTCGCTTCTCTCTACCATTGCCTTTGTGGAACAAGAACCAAGGCGAGGTGCAGGAGAAATCCGCCGGTGCACAGCGCGCGGTCATGGAAACAAAGGCGCTCGCGTCTGAGATCGAAAACGAGGCGGCGGCAGCGCGCTCGGAGATGGTGGCTCACGCGAAACTAGCTGCCGAAACAAAGGACAAGCTCCTCCCACTCGTCGTGCAGCAATCGGAACGGCTTCAGAAGGCCTACGAGCAGGGCCAGGCTGATCTGCTCACCGTGCTGCGCGTGCGGGAACAGAACCTCAGCCTTGAAGCCTCCATTCTCGACTCGCTGCGCGATTACCATCTCGCCCGCATCCGCTACGAGGCCGCCACCGGCAGACATGCGCCAGCCGCCTCGGCATCCGCAAGCGGCAAATGATGCCGCTCATTCACCCAACTTTTCCAAGACCATGAAACACCCATTTGCCAAATTCATCAGTTTGGTCCTTGCCGCCACCTGCGCGATCCACGCCGCGGATCCCAGTCGGAAGGACAACACCGTCATCCTCGATGAATCGAGCGTGAAGAACCTCGGCATCGAGACCGTCGAGGCGGAGGAAACTCTCTTTGAAGAAACCGTCTTCGCCCTCGGCCGCATTGAGGTGCTGCCGGGCAAGCGTGCCGTGGTCAGCAGCCGTATTCCAGGCCGCGCCTTCTCCGTGCTAGCCCTGCCGGATCAAAAAGTGGACGAGAACGAGGAACTGATGTGGGTGGAGAGCCGCCAGCCGGGCGATCCTCCACCCAAGATCATGCTGGAGTCGCCGATGTCAGGCATCATCACCAAGGTGGACATCTCTGTCGGCCAGCCAATCACGCCAGACCAGTCGCTCATCGAGATCGTGGATCTCGATACCGTGGAGGCCAGCGCGCGGGTGCCGGAGCATTTCGCATCGAAGCTGAAGAAAGGATTGAAGGCGCACATCCGCGTTCCCGGTTTTCCCGACAAAGTGTTCGAGGCTGAATTGGCACATCTCGGAGCCTATGCCGACGGCGAGAGCGGCACGATCGAGGCCGCATTCCATGTGCCAAACGAGGAAATGCTTCTGCGTCCGGAGATGCGCGCGGAGTTCAATATCGTGGTCGGCTCGCGTGAGAATGTGATGGCCATCCCGCGGGCCGCCGTGCAGGGCGATGTCGCGAGCCGCTTCGTTTACATCAAGGACTACGAGCTGAAGTTCGCCTTCGTGAAGGTGCCCGTTGTGCTGGGCGCTGAGAACCACGAATTCGTCGAGGTGAAGAGCGGGCTGCTGGCGGGAGACGAAGTCGTGACGCGTGGTGCCTACTCGCTTGCCTTCGCCGGAAAGGGCAGCGTGAGCTTGAAGGAAGCGATGGATGCCGCGCACGGCCATCCGCACAACGAAGACGGCACGGAGATGACGAAAGAGCAGCTCGCCGCCAAGCAATCGGGCGGGCACGATCACGACCACGACCACGGCGGCGACTGGAATCAGATGACCACTTTCTTCGCCGCGAGCACGGGGCTGCTCTTCGTGCTGCTGATCCTCAGCGTCGCCATGAAACGCAAACCTGCCGTCGCCTAGCCACATGCTGAACAAGCTCATCCGCTTCTCGCTGCATCACCGGCCCATCGTGCTGATGGCGTCGTTGTTGCTGCTCGTCTTTGGCTGGCAGACGGTGATCAATCTCCCCGTCGAAGTCTTGCCGGACATGACGAAGCCGACGGTTACGATCCTGACCGAGTGTCCCGGCCTCGCGCCGGAGGAAGTCGAGACGCTCGTCACCCAACCGCTCGAAAGCGCGGTGCAAGGCGTAGGCGGACTCGACCGGCTGCGCTCGAACTCCGACGTCGGCCTTTCGCTCGTCTTCGCTGAGTTTGGCTGGGGCACCGACATCTACCGCGCGCGACAGCTCGTGCAGGAACGGGTGCAATCGGTGCTCGGCACGCTGCCGAAGGACGCGGTGCCGGGCATGACGCCGGTGTCGTCACTCATGGGCGAGATTTTGCTCGTGGGTCTGCGCTGCCAGAAGAAGCCAGGCGAGCCGGGCTACATCGCGCCGATGGATCTGCGCACACTCGCAGACTGGACGATCAAGCGGCGGTTGCAAAGCATCGGCGGCGTGGCGGAGGTGCTCACCATCGGCGGTGGCGTGAAGCAGATCCAAGTGCAGCCTGATCCAAACCGCATGGCGGCGTTTGGCATCACCTTCGAGGAGATGGAATCCGCCGTCACGAACGCCTCGGGCAATGCCACCAGCGGTTATCTTCAGGCCGGACCGAAGGAAATCATGGTGCGCAATCTCGGCATGAGCACCAACCTCGAAGACATCGGACGCACCGTCATCAAGACCGTGGCCGACCGTCCGGTGCTCGTGCGCGATGTGGCGAAGATCGAATATGCCGTGCAGATCATGCGCGGCGACGCGAGCGTGAATGGCACGATGGGCGTGGTGCTCAGTCTCGACAAGGCGCCGGGCTTCGACACGCTCAAGCTCACCGCACAGGTGGAAAAGGCGCTGGAAGAACTCAAGCCCACTCTGCCCGAGGGCGTGACCGTGGAATTGATGTTCCGTCAGGGTGACTTCATCTCGCACGCCATCGGCAATCTCAAGGAAGCCATCCGCGACGGCGCGATCATGGTGACCATCGTGTTGTTCCTCTTCCTCCTGAACTTCCGCACCACGGCCATCACGCTCACCGCCATGCCGCTGTCGTTCGCCATCACCGTGCTGGTCTTCAAATGGTTCGGTATCTCGGTGAACTCCATGACGCTCGGTGGTCTCGCCGTCGCCATCGGCATGGTCGTGGATGACGCGATTGTTGATGTGGAGAACGTCTATCGCCGCCTGCGCGAGAACGCCGCGCTGCCCCACCCTCATCCTCGATTGGACGTCATCGCGCGCGCATCAGGCGAGGTGCGAAACTCCATTCTCTACGCCACGCTCATCATCGTACTCGTGTTCCTGCCACTGCTCGCACTGGAGGGCTTGGAGGGTCGTCTGTTCGCACCCATCGCCATCGCCACGATCGTCAGCATGGCGGCGTCGTTTGTCGTTTCACTCACCGTCATTCCGGTGCTGTGCTCCCTGTTGCTCAAGCCGAAGGAAGGCAAGGCACACGGTGACGGATTCTTCGTGCGTCTGATGAAGAGCGTCTTCAGGCACACCTCGCTGCGCCTGTCTCTCGGAGCGCCGCATCTCGTGCTCGCCGTCGTTGGGATGCTGCTCGTCGCGGCGCTCATGTTGTATCCGATGATGGGCAAGGAGTTCCTGCCGACCTTCAATGAAGGCAGCGCCACCATCTCGCTCGCCAATGCGCCCGGCACGTCTTTGCAGCAGACCAATGAGATCGGCGAGATCGGCGTCAGGCTGCTGCAAAGCATCCCCGAAGTAAAGAGCGTGGGCCGCCGCGCCGGACGCGCCGAGCGTGACGACCACGTCATGCCCGTGAGCGTGAATGAGTTCGACGTTGAGTTCCACGAGAGCGGCAGGCCACGTGAAGTCGTCTTCAAGGAAATCCGCGACAAGCTTCGCACTGTCCCCGGCACCTTCGTGAATGTCGGTCAGCCCATCGGCCATCGTCTCAGCCACATGCTCAGCGGTGTGAGCGCAAAGATCGCCGTGAAGATCTTCGGCCCCGATCTTGAAGTGCTGCGCGAGAAGGGCGCGCAAGTGCGCGACATCGCCAAGTCCATCCCCGGTCTCACCGACGTGAATCTCGAGGCGCAGGTGCCCATCCCGCAGCTCAAGATCGAGGTGAACCGCGAGCGCGCCCTCGCCTACAGCGTCCAGCCCGGCGCGATCAATGAACAGGTCAGCGCCCTGCTCGGCGGTCGCACGCTCACCGAGCTGCGCGAAGGCCAGCGCACCGTCGATCTCGTCATGCGCCTGCCACAGGAATGGCGCGACTCCACGGAAAAGCTCGGCGACCTCCTCATCGAGACTGGCACCCGCCAGCGCATTCCTTTGCGCCTCGTCGCCGACATTCGCGAGAGCAAAGGCCCCAACGTCATTAACCGCGAGAACACGCAGCGCCGCATCGTCATCGGCGCGAACACCAGCGAGCGCGACCTAGGCTCACTCGTCGAGCGTTGGCAGCGCGAGGTCACTGAAAAAGTGAAACTGCCGCAGGGCTACTACGTCAGCTTCGAGGGGGAGTTCCAGGCGCAGCAAGAGGCGGCGAAGCGCATCGCCTTCTACTCCGTGCTCGTGCTCGGCGTCATCGCCATGTTGCTCTACGGCTACTTCCGCACGCCCGTCTTCGCCATTCAGGTACTGTGCGACATCCCGCTCGCGCTCATGGGCAGTCTGGCTCTCACCTGGCTGCTCATCAACAACATTAGCATCGCAACTATGGTCGGCTTCATCGCCGTCGCAGGCGTCGCCGCGCGCAACAGCATCATGCTCATCAGCCACTACCTGCACCTCAT
>Ga0075163_10011189_pt1 | contig 11697 bp, 8 predicted proteins | sample JI1023141ADNA_FD_71478 | JGI IMG/M metagenome (GOLD analysis project Ga0075163, IMG submission 71478) | Wastewater effluent complex algal communities from Wisconsin, to seasonally profile nutrient transformation and Carbon sequestration -... | ecosystem: Engineered > WWTP > Effluent > Algae... | reverse complement strand
ATCGCGGCCTTTGCTGCACCATAGCCAACCACTCGGGTCAATGGACGAATGGCTGTCATGGAAGAAATGTTGATAATTATCCCATGCTTTTTACTAACCAGCACTTCTCCAAAAATCTGTGCCGGCAAAACGGTACCCGTCAAATTAAGATCAACCACTTTCTGAAAGTCATCAATTTTTAAATCCAGAAATGTTTTATCAGGCATAACCACTGCACCAGGCATATTACCTCCCGCACAGTTGATCAGAATATCAATTGTGCCAAATTTTTCAATCACTAACTTTTTAGCATTTACCAGTTGCTGCTCATTCAAGACATCCGCTGAAATACCAATAGCATTGCCGCCTGAACGAATAATTTCTTTCGCGAGACTATCTGCCGCTTCTTTTCTACGACCCAAAATAACTACGGCTGCACCCGCTTTTGCTAATGATTTACACATCGCACTGCCCAGCACGCCTGTGCCACCGGTAACAACGGCAACTTTAGATTTTAATCCGAATAATTCTTCCAAATATGACATAAGATGTTAGATGTTAGACATGAGATTTGAGACATATGACTTTTACTTTGAACTTTCTATATCTTAGGCTTTTAACTTTCAACTACAACTTCCCACCTTAATTGCCTGCCTTGTACGATTACTCTCATACGCTGCTTCAATGAGTTTAATTACATCGCGCGATTGCTCTGGTTTCACTGCCAGATCCTTGCCCTCGCGTATTACTTCAACTAAGTTTTGATAGAACCCCAGGTAATTACCGGGTATTGTTTCGATGGTAGACTCTACATGCAACCCGTTGATTGTAGTATTGAGTCGGCTCCAGCTTTCTTTTGGCAATGTTCCCCACCCTGGGCTTCCGGGAATTTTCTTTTCTTTAAGTGCCTGCTCCTGCGGGTCTACATTACTACTGGTTATAAAGGATCCTTCGGTACCATGCAACTGGTACCGCGGACCTTGTTCACGCACCAGATAACTCGACTTGACAATCACATTCAAACCATTGTACGTTAACCGGATGTCATAAAAATCATCTACCCTTCCTCCCGTGCGTTGCGTACCAATGCGGGCATCCACTTCGTTCGGCATACCAAACAACACCAACACCTGATCAAGCATGTGCGAGCCAAGGTTGTATAGAATTCCTTTCCCTGCCCCTGCCTCTTCCTTCCACGAGTTGGGTTCGATGTAATTACGGAAGCGATCATAGTGGGCTTCGAATTCTACAATGCGACCTACCCATTTATTGTCAATCACTTTTTTCAAGGTCAGAAAGTCACCATCCCAACGCCTGCTCTGAAAGACAGTTAATGTTTTATTAAGTTTTTTTGCGAGTGTAATTAAATCATCAGCTTCCTTAATCGTTACCGTGAAAGGCTTCTCGACCACCACATGCTTGCCAGCTTGCAAGGCCTGAACGGTTTGCGGAAAGTGTAATTCATTCGGAGTATTCACGATTATCAACTCAATGGCCGGATCGGCAATCGCTTCGTCCACCGATCGTACAACATTACACGTTGGGTAATGATCCTTCGCGGTGTTCTTGCTTCGCTGGACAACCGTTGTTAACTCAAACCCCGGATGTGCGTGAATGAGAGGCGCATGAAAAACTTCGCCCGACATTCCGTATGATAAGATAGCAGTCTTAATGGGTTTGGTCATACCTGAAACTGAAAGTAATTATGAACATTGTTATAGCAAACATCCCGAACCAATTGCCCCATCAGCGTAAGGTCATTGGGCAGCTCGCCTTTCCGGATATCCTCTCCAATAAGATTACACAGGATTCTTCTGAAATATTCGTGGCGCGGAAAAGAAAGAAAACTACGGGAGTCGGTGATCATACCAACAAACCTGGAGAGTAAACCCATGTTGGAAAGAGTATTGATCTGTTTTTCCATTCCATCCTTCTGATCGAGAAACCACCAGGCTGAACCCCACTGAATTTTTCCGGGAACCGAACCATCGCTGAAGTTGCCGACCATGGTAGCAAACACTTCGTTATCAGCCGGATTAAGATTATAAAGAATTGTCTTCGTTAACTGATTGGATTGGTCGAGGTGATTTAAAAATTGCGATAACCCTCGGGCCTGTGAATAATCTCCGATGGAATCAAACCCCGTATCGGGGCCAAGTAGTTTCATCAAACGCGAGTTGTTGTTGCGCATCGCACCCAGGTGAAATTGTTGAATCCAACCTTTGGCATGATACATTTTTCCTAATTCAATCAGCACCGCGTTCTGAAATGATTGCTGCTCCCTTCGCGTCAAACTCGCCCCTGACCTGATCGTTTTGAACAACTTACCTGCGTTGATACTGTCAGATTCATCATACGCAATAAATTCCAGTCCATGATCGGAAGCCCGACATCCAAAGGAATCGAAATAGTCAATGCGTTTTTTTAAGGCGGTGAGCAAATCATTAAACGTACTTATTGACATTCCTGCCGTTTGGGCAAGTTTGTCGAGATAGGAGTTGTAGCCTTCCGGATCCGTTGTGTTGTATGCTTTATCCGGCCGGAACGCAGGAAACATGTTGATGCTATTTTCCTGCCGTGCAAATTGTTCATGATAAACTAATGAATCGATGGGGTCATCAGTCGTGCAGACAACTTCCACGTTCATTTTGGAAAGAAGGGATTGAACCCGGAAATCTTCTTGCTGAAGCAGCGTTGAGCAACGATCATAGATTTCCGGAGCTGACTGCTCATTTAGCAGCGTATCCACACCAAAGTAATTTTTCAGTTCAAGGTGTGTCCAATGATACAATGGATTTCGCACGGTGGCCGGCACTGCCTTTGCCCAGGCCATAAATTTATCGTGCGGTGATGCATCTCCAGTGATGAACTTCTCATTTACTCCACGAATGCGCATCGCTCGCCATTTATAATGATCCCCTTCAAGCCAGGCAGCCGTTAGATTCTCAAACTTCCGGTTTTCTGCAATATCCTTAGGAGAAAGATGATTGTGGTAATCGATAATAGCGCAACTACTGACATGAGTGTGATATAGCTCGCGGGCTGCATCTGTATGCAACAGAAAATCGTTACCTATAAATGAATCCGAAGAAATATGCATGACTTACTTTAGCTCCCTGATTTTAATACTGCGGAAGGAAACAGCATCACCATGATCCTGCAGAAGGATATGACCTTTCTCTACCATACCAAAGCCCGCCCATACATTATACTTGCTTCGTGCAACCAAGGCATAAAAGATAGGCGTACCACGCTGATACTCTACAATCTTTCTTCCATTGAGCCAATGTTCAATGCGGTTATCAGGATAAACGCGAATGCGCCCTTCATTCCAGATTCTTGGCACATCCGAAATTTTGATAGAAGGAATTAAATCATACAATGAACCTAATGTGCGATTGCCTACGACACCTTCCTTTGCATCGGGATGCCGGGCATCATCGAGGATCTGGTATTCCAGACCGATGGCAGAGCCGGTTGAAAGATACTTTTCATCTACAAAATATTTAACCCCGCTATTGGCACCTTCAGCAAATTTAAAATCAAACGTTAACTCAAAGGCACCAAACTTTTCATCTGTGATGATATCGCCTCCATGAGCAGATTCAGCTCCTCCCGAGGGCAACACCGAAAGCAATCCGTCTTTAATCTCCCAACCTTTCTCTGGAAACTTATCCTTAAATGCTCCGCGCCAACCCGTGGTAGTTTTACCATCCCATAACAAACGAAACCCTTGTTGCTTCTCAAGTTCAGACAACGTGTTTGGGACAAGATTTACCACCGTGATATTATCGACTGGTCGGGCTTGTAGATTTTCTGTCTGGATGCGAATATCTTTCCAGTACGTCTTCCTGCCTTCCTGCCCGGGCTGATAAACAGAATGTACCTGCAATCCAATCAATCCTTTCAAAGTCGCATCATCAATAAGGTACGCTACCGGAACATCATTGACCCAGGTACGAATTGACGAGCCAATACATTCGATGCGATATGTATTCCAGTCGCCCCACTTATAGGCTTGTCTTGCAACTGGATTTAGGTCAACTGCATAGATCCATCCCCTGCGGGCTTCATCATAAATTCCACCCGACCAGGCGCGTTCCTTGCGGTGATCAACTTCCATTTGATAGCCATAGACACGACCGTCTTCCGGTTTTTGCAAACTGCGGAACTGGATACCGGAATTAATATCAGCATCAATTTTAACTTGAACTTCAAGTATGAAGTCGCCATATTCTTTATCTGTTACCAGGAATGAGTTGGGAGAATCCTTTACGCACGTACCTACAATCATCCCATCCTGTACTTCATACTTCGCTTTACCATTAACTTGCTTCCAACCTGTAAGGTCCTTGCTATTAAATAGCTTCGTCCATTTTTCTTTTGCAGGTGGATCAGCCCACAGGGGTTGAAAGATTAAACAACAAATGATTACACTCCAGAATCTCATACGCAGCTAATTTTACAATTTCATTTCCCATCCCTTTTCATACTCACGACTCCATAACGAGTTGGCAACTTTATTGTCTTTGATGTGGCCATTGGAATCGCAATAAATCGTACTGCCAGAACGATACGCGATGTTTCCCAGTTGAGGCAGCAACGTTGATTTATGACCTTCAACAATTGGTGAATTCAGATTTGCTTTCCCTCTAATGGAATCAAGGAAATTCTGGAGGTGTAAACTATCGAGTTTCTCACCCATGCCCATGGTATTGGTGGCATCTGCTTGCTGAATGTCGGTCTTGACTTCTTTGATCAGTTTGCTTCCAAGTTCATACACTTTATAATCATCACCTCCCGGTATTACCATAGTGCCTTTCTCGCCATAGAAGATTACGCCACGGCCACTTTTTACTTCATCGTAATCATTACAACTTCGTCCCTCCCAGCTAATGGCAGTGTTATTCGGAAACTCGTAAGTGATTGTTTGTGTGTCGGGTGTTTCCCAATCATCTTTGTAGGCAAAACGGCCTCCTCCAGAAACCACTTTCGTGGGATATTCAACACCTAATCCCCACCGCATCAGGTCAATTTCATGGGTACCATTGTTCAGGGCTTCGCCCGTGCCCCAATTCCAGAACCAATGCCAGTTGTAATGAATCAGATTGTCTTTGTAGGGTTTGCGCGGAGCCGGACCTTGCCACAGTTCATAATCAAGATGAGCTGGGACAGGAGTTACTTTTCCAACACCGATTGGTTTGCGGGCATTTGCATACCACCCTTTGGCAAAATAAACGCGGCCAATAATTCCTTCCCGCAAAGCCTGTACTGCTTCTATCATTTTCGGAAAGGATCTGCGCTGATTGCCCATTTGCACAAGCTTATTGTATTTGGATGCTGCCGCTGCCAACATCTCACCTTCGGCAGGATTGTGTGAGCAAGGCTTTTCAACATACACATGCTTACCTGCTTTTAATGCCATCAGGGTAGCCGGTGCATGCCAATGATCGGGTGCCGCAATAACAACTGCATCAAGGTCTTTTACTTCCAGCAACTTGCGAACATCTTTTTCGCCCTTCGGTTTCTTGCCAGTAAGCTTTTCAATTTCAGCAACAGTCTTGTTCAACACATTGACATCCACATCGCAGATGTAGCCTACCTCAACATTGGGTAGCTGGGCAAACATGCGCGTCAGGTAATTGCCTCGGCTGTTGGTGCCTACTACACCAATAATAACCTTTTCACTCTGCGATCGGCCAATACTAAAAACGGAAGGTGAAAGCAATATGCCTGCTCCTGCAAGGGCGGATTGCCTGATAAAATCTCTGCGATTATACATGGTCAGATGATTATTGAGCTATTAAATTGCTCACAATAATTGAATAATCATAGCTGACTCAGTACTAATAAAGGGAAATACAGGATGCGTGGTTAATTAGAGACGTTCACTCGCATTTAATAACCTTGCCAGAGGCTGAACCACTTGCTGAGCTTGCCTTATAATAATATGCACCGGCCGGCAAGTTGTGCGATTGCAATATCAATTGGTAAGTTCCAGCTTGAACCCGATTTTCGCTGGCAGTAAGAACGGGTCGACCCAGTAAGTCGAATAAAGTTATACCGAACGTTCCTGCCGATTCGAGTTGGTAGTCAATGGTAATTTCTTTGCTAAAAGGATTTGGAAACGCAGATACTGAAAGTTCAGGATTGCTTTCAGATGTGCTTGTAATTACGCTCGGCATATTCAAATCCATCCAGTTGAGTCGATTGGTTATCCAGTCTTTCATCCAATTCACTTCCGCCTGAAAAGTGGGACCTACATAATAATTTGGCCAAACGTATTGGCCCAGTACCGGCCAGCGTTCAAAGTTCCGTTGTTGCGCTTCAACGTTTAATACGGTATAAACAGAATCTATGTAAGTAATTATTCTATCAGTCTTAAACTGATTAGCTCGTAAAGAAGACCACCGTGCTGCCAGCTTTGTTCTATAGGCAGGATCCAGCATCAGTTGATCCCACCAGAAGGGAATGAGCCAATAATCCTGTGGACAAATCGTGTTAAACTTTGTAACCCAACCTTCGGGGTTTCCCTGGGTGCAATAATTGGCGTTACCAAAACCAAGATTAAAATCCCAGATTGGCCCCATCTTTAATTTGCCGCCATCCGAGTCTTTCTCCTTATGCATGAAGGTACTTAACCGATAGGCATCCACATTTTTACTTACTTCATTCGCTATGTAATAATCGATAAACGATTCAGTATCTATATAGCGCGCATATCCGTTCACCGGATCAGCAAAAGCAGTGCTTTTCAGAGTGGATTCAAAACTTGCCATGAACTGCTGAATGTATGTTTTTTGCTCAGGAGTAATTGCAGAAGCCTTCGGATAATCGTACTGAAAGAAAATAGTTTGTGTACCATTACGCCCCGGAGGTGTGTAGGTTGAGTTCCAACCACCTATGTCACTTCCTGTTGATTTATCGACCTTAATAATATAACCACCGCTTAAATTCTCGCCCGTGTTTTCATCCGGATTAAGTTTATTGATATCTACCCGATTCTTATTCCGCTTAATTTTTTCAATCAGTACATAGACTCCCTGATAAACATCATTAATCACCACTTCACAAAAGCGAGTTCGTGGAGCATATTGTCCTAGGTCACGACCTAATTTATAAGCAAGTGCATCGCGCATCAGGCTTTTATCATTATAGGGGGCAAAAAGTACCCAATCCTCTTCGGCTGGCATTCCTAATAAAGGAGCACTAACACCTGCTCCCAGATCATCAGTCAATTCAATACCAAATTGTTTCTTGGGAAACATTTGTGAGGAAGAACCGCGGATTTCAATTCCAATTTTACCGTTGTAGTTATTAAAAGCATCTGTAAGATTGTTTCGAACCCCTATCCCATTGTCAATGATGCCCATGGTGGCAACAATTTTTGGATCGTCTAAAATTTCCTGACCATTCGTGTTAATGACAATGATGGGCAGGTTGGAGGATGTGAATGTTTGTGCATTTACTGCTGAGATTAATCCCGTGCTTGCCAGAACTATCACATACCACCTCAAATTCTTAAGAAAATAGAATCTCATGAGGACGAAGATACATTATTTGATAACACTAATGCGACTGATTCTGGATAAACGTTTTGGCTATTCCTAACGGTCGCATGATGTATCTTTTTTTGTTGACATGACCCAACTGTCGGGTAAGAATATCATCCAGGGTTTTAATGGTTTTAACAATATAACGACCTTTATTAAGCATCACACATTCCGACTTCACACCCATTGCGGCATCCGTAATTTCTGAACGTGTGGCATATCCGGTTTTATTGAGTGTCTCCAACACCTGGGTTGCCCAGATTACCGGCACATGGGCGGCTTCACAAATCCATAAAATCTCTTCCTGAATTTCGCTGAGACGTTCAAATCCAATTTCCACAGCCAGATCGCCACGAGCAATCATTACCCCAAATGCCTCGTCTTTCATCCCATTCATAATCAGGGCTGGCAGATTTTGAACTGCGGAGAGTCGCTCAATCTTAAGAATGATAGCTGGCTTGTGATGAATCGCATACTTATTGATTTCATTCCGTAACAATTCTACATCTTCAGGATTGCTGACAAAGGAATATCCTACCAGATCTGCATGCTGACAGATAAATGGGATATTGCTTTTATCTTCTTCCGTCAGGGCCGGAATTAACAAATCAGAATCCGGGAGATTGATTCCTTTCTGAGGTTTTAAGAACGGCTTCTTGGTTGAGATTCTTACTACTTTAACGAGTACGTAGTCGTTCGCCTTTTCGACCACTTTTGCTTCAAATTTTCCGTCATCAAAATAAATATGTTCACCGGGGTTCACCATGGTGATAATCTCGTTAGGCTCTACATATAATATATCACGATCTCTCCTTTTTCTGCGCTTCACTTCCGCTTCTGCATTCGGTACTGCGCATAACATCAGTTCCTTTCCTTCTGAAACAGGAAGTTCCTGGCACTCCTTCTTTTTCCGGGCTTCAATGGATCGGATCCTGATTTTAGGTCCGCCCAGATCCATATACACTTTACAATTTTTTCCAGTTTTGGCAATTGCTTTTTTAAGGACCTGAATCATATTCAACCAGACCTCTGGATTATCATGCGCACAGTTTATACGCGCTACCGACATCCCCTCGTTAAGCATCTCTTCTACCAACATGCGATCTTGCATCAATTCAGCCGAAAATGTGACCATGATATGAGGCCTGTCTTGTATCGGAAATACACCGAGCAATTGTTCGGCATGAATCAGCCGTAGCTTGGAAGCAGTTTCAAAATCACATACCGGTGTGGTTAATTTATCATGCGTGTGATTGAGCCAACCCAGTACGTTTAACACCTGGCTTAACGTATGGCTTTCTGAATTGGTTAACGATGATAACCCCATGTGGTGCAAATACTCCTGTGCCTCCCGGATTTCCTTGCTTCTTAAAACAAGGTAATGGATCAGATTTGAACCACTCAATTTGAAGTTGTCATGAAGGTGCGATACTTGCCGGGAAAATTGATTCTCCACTTCCTCCATCTCGTCTACGATTGCTGCTAACTGGTGTGATACTTTTTCTTGTGTCACTTCTTCGAGGGAATATATACTTGCGGTTTTCACAGGACTTTCATGTTTTACCCTACCAAATTCCACCACCTTGCCTTAATTAACAATGATATAAATCATGTTATGATGTGAACTTTAAATAATCGCAGGATAAAAAGTTGTCCTTATCTTCACCTACCGGTTATTTTAGAAATGAAAGCCCTTACCAGATATGCTAAAAAGAGGCCAAAACGCATCAAGGTTCTATTGTATTCATTTCCGAAATCAAATGATCTGGAGATCCTCCATCGGGTGCGACTAGAGATCAAGAAAATAAAAACCTTGCTGCGGCTGATTCATTACAATAATAGGAGTTTTAAAGAACACTCAGCTTTTATTCCGTTTCGCACTATTTTCAGAGCCTGTGAAAAAATTAGGGAGCCCCAGGTATTGCATACTCTTGTTGTGAAATTTACGGGCGTTACCGAATTGGCAGCTCCTAGTTCTTCAAGTCCAATTCAACAATTCACTGAAGAAATTCCTGCTCACCTGAAAAGGGTCAGGAAACAAGAAAAAATACTTCTAAAGGAAATAGAAAAAATAAAATCAAAAACCTACCAACGCTATCTAAGTAAGAAAAGCAAAGAGCTAAAGATCGCCTTATCCTCTGACATTAGTGTTCATAATCTTCATACTATTCGAAAGTTGATCAAGGAAATCTATTATCTTCTAAGTATTACTACTAAAAGCAAATCTATTGATCCTTTTTTCAGTCTGAGTGATTCATTAATTGGTGCCTGGCATGACAAATCCATTGTTATTGAAAAAATGAAAAGAGCGGTGCCACCTCAGACCGACCTGATCAAAAAATTACAACAGGAAAAGCGGGCAGATATCGCGACTTTGAAAAGGCTGATAAAAGACTTCTACCCTTAAACCATGACTTGTTTAATGTTCTTGATTAATCGGGTCTTGTTTTTTTATCTTGCAGAAAATCAGACCACGCGATGAAACTATTTGCCTTCCTGTTTCTTACAACAACTTCTTTTGTTGCCCTTTCCCAGGATTATTCCGTTGACAAAAAGATGGGGGCCGAGGGAAAGGCAACGGTAGAGGCTACCATGGGCATTTACCCGGACTCCGCAAAAACAAGAATCGTTTCAAAAATCGGCAAGCAGCTTGTGAGCAACCTGGCAACCCAGCCATTTCCATTTGAATTCTATATTGTGGACCTTGGTGAACCCAATGCATTTGCCTTACCGGGTGGATATGTATTTTTTACACGCGGAATTTTAGCGCTTGCCAATAGCGAAGATGAATTGGCTGGCGTGATGGGTCATGAAGTTATACATTCCTATAACCGGCATTCCATCAAACAAAAGAAGAAAGCTATTTTACCTACGATACTACAAGTACCCGAAGCGCTTACCGGTGCTTTAGGAGGTAATGGAGTTTCGAAGATATTTTCGCCTTTGAGCAAGGGTGGAGAGGCACTAATGGCATCACATAGTCGGAAAGATGAATACGAAGCGGATGATCTTGGTGTTAAACTATCTGCTAAAAGTGGATATCAGCCCGAGGCATTGGGCGATATGTTGACTACACTCGAAAAATCAATTGAAGTTTTTACCGGAGAAAAAGAAAAACCAAGCTACTTCAATGATCACCCCTATACACCTAGTCGCGTTGATCGCATAGCTAAAGAGGCTGCACAGGTTAAAGCATCTACACCAAATAAAGTCTTCAAAGACAATAAAGATTTTCTGAAAGCGCTGGATGGTGTTTTAGTCGGTGCAAATCCTAACCAGGGAGTGTTTAAAGGAGATTGGTTTATCCATCCGGAGCTTAAATTTAAAATTCAAATACCTGCAACATGGGCTCGCGAGAACACACCTTCCAATATAGTTGCAGCCGACACTACACAATCAGCCATGATGATGCTGGAAGTTGAAGCGAAAGCTAAGACCGCGGCTGAAGGTGCCACTGCGTTTGCCGAAGCCTTTAAAGAGAAAACCGGAGTAACGGTAGATGTGAAGTCTGACAAAATAAATGGACTTACTTCAAGTCGGGTTTCCTTTGTTCAACATGGCAACAACAAGAGAATAACCTTCACTGCGGCCTGGATTGAATATGGGGGATTGATTTACCGGATTGTAGGCGGAGCTTCACCGGGCTTCGAGGCAACGATGACTTCGCAACTGGAAAGTTTCAGTTCTATAACTGAAAGTGAAAGAAGATCTGTTACAAAAAGAGTTATCCGGGTAGTGGAAACCAGTCATGGAGAAACGATTAAGGCTGTAAGTGATAAAAACCACAATCTGATTAACACCAAGCTAACAGCTGCCATTAATGGTATTTCCGAAGAAACAGTATTTAAGGAAGGCGATTTATTAAAGATTGTTGTAGAAGTTGCTTATTGATTGGGTTTGTTACTGCCACAAGAAGCTATTTCTCTTCCACTATTTTTTTGATCGCCTCCAATATGGGCTGCCAACCCAGTCCATCATTATAAGATTCAGCATACCTTCTTTCGCCTTCAGCAACCGTTGAATAATCACCCTGGGTAACAGTTAAAATTGTCTGCCCGCCTTGTGGCTTCAACTCATAGGTCACCGTCAGGTAGTTTTCTGAGGTGTCGTCAATTGTAGAGTTAGGGTCGATCGTTGTATAGGCCAAATACCGGCCTGGTTCAAT
>Ga0075163_10011188_pt1 | contig 11697 bp, 7 predicted proteins | sample JI1023141ADNA_FD_71478 | JGI IMG/M metagenome (GOLD analysis project Ga0075163, IMG submission 71478) | Wastewater effluent complex algal communities from Wisconsin, to seasonally profile nutrient transformation and Carbon sequestration -... | ecosystem: Engineered > WWTP > Effluent > Algae... | reverse complement strand
CTGAAATCCTCGAGATCCGGGTTGGCCTGCTGGATCAGCACCACACCCTCCAGTTTTTGCGCCCGAGCCCGGCTGAAGGCAGCGCCGATCCACGCCCGCAAGGCCGCGCTGCGGCTGATGAACTCGGCACTCGGCAGCGGCTCGCGCCCGATGTTGTTGCCGCCGCCCGGCACGTTGAGGGTCACGAAGAGCACCGGGCCGATCTGCCAGCGCAGATGCTCCCGATAGGCGCCGAAGGCCGGGTCGTCGGCCTGGCTGTCCACCGCCAGCGGGTAGCGGCCGAGGGTCTGCCCGGGCCGGGCAAAGAAGACTTCCCGCAGCCGCGCCAGGCGTTCGAGCGGGTCGTAGGCGCCGTTGCTCTTGCGCTGGCAGTCGGTCCAGTCGTTGTCACCGGGCACAAACACGAAGGGCGTGTGGCTGGCCTGGAACACCGCCAGCCGGTCTTCATACAGCGCGTCGTCGCAGCGCTCGCCGCCGCTCTTGAGGTCGCCGTCGTGCACCACCACCCGCAGCCCTTCGGCGTCCATCTCGGCCAGCACCTCGGGCAGGTGCAGGCGCTCGAAGCGGTTGTAGGGGATGTCGCCGAGCACGCCGAAGCTGAACGGCTCCGCCGCCTGCAGCGCGGGCGACAGCAGGGCGGAGAGGGCGAGGAGGGCGCTGCGCAGCATCAGGCCGACAGCCGCTTGAGCTCGTAGAGCGCCTCCAGCGCCTCCCGCGGCGTCAGGGCGTCCGGGTCGATGGCGGCCAGCGCGCCGAGCACCGGATGGCCCGGCATTTCGGGCTCGTCGGCAGGCAGGCTGGCAAACAGGTCGGCCTGGGGGCCGGCGTCGATCTCGCGGTTCTCCAGGGCCCGCAGGCGGCGCTTGGCGTCGCGCACCACCGCGCCGGGGATGCCCGCCAGGGCCGCCACCTCGATCCCGTAGCTCTGGCTGGCCGGGCCTTCTTCAAGCGCGTGCAGAAAGACGATGCCGTGGTTGTGCTCGACGGCATCCAGGTGCACGTTGGCGCACTCCGGGTAGTCGTGGGCCAGGCGGGTGAGCTCGAAGTAGTGAGTGGCGAACAGCGTCCAGCAGCGGTTCTTGTCGAGCAGGTGGCGGGCGATCGCCACCGCCAGCGCGACGCCGTCGAAGGTGGAGGTGCCGCGGCCGATCTCGTCCATCAGCACCAGGCTCTGGTCGGTGGCGCCGTGGAGGATGGCGGCCGCCTCGGTCATCTCGACCATGAAGGTGGAACGCCCGGAGGCCAGGTCGTCGGAGGCGCCGATGCGGGTGAAGATGGCATCCACCGGCCCGATCCGTGCGCTGGTGGCCGGCACGAAGCAGCCCACGTGGGCGAGCAGCACGATCAAGGCTACCTGGCGCATGGTGGTCGATTTACCGCCCATGTTGGGGCCGGTGATCAGCAGCATGCGGCGGGTCGGGTCGAGGCGGCAGTCGTTGGCGATGAAGTTCTCCACTTGCCGCTCGACCACCGGGTGGCGGCCGGCAACGATCTCGATGCCCGACTGCTCGCTGAACACCGGCATCGCGTAGCCATAGCGCGCCGCCGCCTCGGCGAAGGCGGCCAGCCCGTCGAGCAGCGCGCAGGCGCGGGCGATGCGCTGGAAGCGCGGGATGTCGGCGGCAAGCGCGTCGAGCACGCCCTCGTACAGCAGCTTCTCGCGGGCCAGCGCCCGCTCCTGGGCCGACAGGGCCTTGTCCTCGAAGGCCTTGAGCTCGGGGGTGATGAAGCGTTCGGCGTTCTTCAGGGTCTGGCGGCGGCGGTAATCGTCGGGCAGCTCGCCCTTGGCGGCGTTGGCGGCCGAGATCTCGATGTAGAAGCCATGCACCCGGTTGAACTCGACCTTCAGGTTGGCGATGCCGGTGCGCTCCCGCTCGCGGGCTTCGAGCTCCAGCAAAAACGCCCCGCAGTTGGTCTGGATGCCGCGCAGCTCGTCGAGGTCGGCGTCGAAGCCTTCGGCGATCACGCCGCCGTCGCGCAGCACCGTGGACGGCTCGGGGGCGATGGCGCGGGTGAGCAGCGCCAGCGCCTCGTCGGGCGTGGCGAGCTCTTCGATCATGCGCACCAGCAGCGGCGCCTGGGGCGCACCCAGGGCGGCGCGCAGCTCGGCGAGGCGGGCGAGGCTGTCGCGCAGCGCGGAAAGATCGCGCGGGCGGGCGCTCCTCAGCGCGACCCGGGCGGTGATGCGCTCCACGTCCGACACCCCGCGCAACACCCGCCGCGCTGGCTCGACCGGGCCCTCGCCCAGCTCGCCGACCGCTGCGTGGCGGTGGGCCGCGGCGGCGCGGTCGCGCAGCGGGTGGTGCAGGGCGTGGCGCAGCCAGCGCGAACCCATGCTGGTGGCGCAGCTGTCGAGCAAGGAGAGCAGCGTGGGGGCCGCCTCGCCGCGCAGGGTCTCGGTGATCTCGAGGTTGCGGCGGGTGGCGGCGTCGAGGCGCAGATAGGCGCTGTCGCGCTCGGCGGTGAGGGCGGTGATGTGGGCCAGGGCCTGGCGCTGGGTGGCGCGGGCGTAGTCGAACAGGGCCGCAGCGGCGGCCAGGGCCACCGGCATCTCGTCGGCCCCGAAGCCGGCCAGGTCGCGGGTGCCGAAGTGGGCGGTGAGCAGGCGCCGGGCGGTCTCGGCGTCGAACTGCCAGTCGGCCAGCCGGCGCAGGCTGGGGGCGAGCTGCTCGAGCAGCGGCAGGCGCAGGCCGTCGGGGATCAGCACCTCGGCCGGGCGCAGGCGCTCGAACTGGGCGGCCAGCTGCGGCGCGTCGCATTCGAGCACCCGGAAGTCGCCATTGGCGAGGTTGAGCCAGGCCAGCCCCAGCACGCCCCGGTGCAGGTTGAGCGCCAGGAGCGGCGCATCGGCCTTGTCGTCGAGCAGCGCCGCGTCGGTGAGGGTGCCGGGCGTGACGATGCGCGACACCGCGCGCTCCATCGGCCCCTTGGTGGCGCCCGGGTCGCCCACCTGCTCGGCGATCACCACGGATTCGCCCAGCTTGACGAGCCGCGCCAGGTATTGCTCGACCGCATGGTGCGGCACGCCGGCCATCTTGATCGGCTGGCCGGCGGACGAACCGCGGGTGGTGAGCGTGATGTCCATCAGCCGCGCGGCCTTCTCGGCGTCCTCGAAGAACAGCTCGTAGAAGTCACCCATGCGGTAGAAGAGGAGGGTGTCGGGGTGGTCCTGCTTGATGCGGAGGTACTGCTGCATCATCGGCGTGTGCTGCGAGATCGCGTCAGCCGAAAGGTCTGGTTTCTTCTGCGTTTGCGGTTTCAAGTGGCGGGCCCTGCGGTGTTCTGGCTCTGTACGGGAGGCACCCGGCGGCGGCGTGCGGGCGCAATTGTCGCATGGGCTGCGGGGGAACGTCGCCCGTGGACGAGGGGGCGGGCGGGCCGAAGCCCGGCCCCGGGGCGCTCAAGTGAAAGGATTCAGCAGTCGGACGCCGGTGCGCGCGAAGTCGGCGGTGTTGCGGGTAACGACAGTGAGGCTATGGATCAGCCCGATGGCGGCGATCTGCTTGTCGATGGGGCGCTGGGGATTGGGCGACAACAGCACCCCCCAGACCTGGGCGCAGTCCAGGTCGAAGCCCAGGATGCGCGCGGCGTGGTCGGTGACGACGAGATCGAGCCAGGCTTCGAGCCGGCTCGCCTGGTCTTCATCACCACGCCCGCGGATGCTCTCCACACCGCGTCGCAGCTCACCGATGGTCTGAACCGCCAGGTAGATGTCCTCCGGTTTCAACGCGGCGAAGAAGCTGACGACGCCCGCGTTGGCACGAGGGCCTTTTCTCAACTCGCTGACGACGTTGGTATCGAGCAGGTACATCAGCCTTGCCGGAAGTTGAAGTCTTCATCCACCCCAACCTCGGGCATGCTGGCCAGCACCTCCTTGAAGCTGCGCCGGCTCGGCTGGCACAGCGCTGCGCGCAGGATCTCACGATGCTCGGCTTCGGCACTACGCCCATGCGCCGCCGCCAGCTGTTTCAAGGCCAGCGCGACGGCAGGTTCGACATTACGGACGACAAGATTGGTGGCCACGACAAGTTCCAGTGAGCAATTGCATTGACTGGATTGTAGCCGGCAATGCAATCAATGCAATCATCGAGGCAGGAACGTGCTCTGGCTGCCCCGCGGAGGTGCGATGGGCGCACACATGGATCGCCCCGGAGGTCGCGTTTCTGCTGCGCTTTCGGTTTCAAGTTGCGGGCCTGCGGTCTTGTGGCTTTGTACCTGCGGCACCCCGGCCGCGGCGTGCGGGCACAGTTGCCATATGGGATACAGGGGAAGGTCACCCGACGCTCGAGGGGGCCCGGCCGGGACACCCGAGCCACCCGAGCCACCCGCCCCGACGGCCGGGGCGATGCGCGCGACACGCCCTGAGGTGCTCGCGACGGCCCCGGCGGCCCGGCCGACCTCCTCGAAAGCCCGGCCGACCGGCACCCCGGCCCGGCCGCCCATGCCGCGGGGTGCCCGCGAGTGCGAATGAAGGACTCTCGAGCCCGAAAATCTCGCGCCTCGCCAGCCCCACGCATAGACCCCACCTATCCGCGGCATACCCGGCCCCTGTCGCCGACACCCTCGCGAGCAGCTCGCGGATAGCCCTGCCCACTCCGCCCGACAGGCCTCTGTCGCAGCGAAAGGCCCACGCGAGGGCTTCCGGGGGGCCCGGCCTGACCTCCGGGGTGCTCCGGACCACTTCGCAGACAGGCGGGGACCCCCTCCGGGATAGGCATGGACCCCCTCCAGGGCCGCCGGGACACGCAGCGGGACAGGCGGGTACGCGCCCAAGGACCGACGCGACGCCCCCGCAACCCGGCCGCCGCAGCGGGCCCAGGCGCAGCTGAGGCCGCGAGACAGCAGGACGCCGCGCCGAGCCCACCCGCCGGGCATCGCGGCAGCTCGGCAGCAGCGGCGCTCCTATACAATCGGCTGTCATTCCACCCCTGCCAAGCGCAGCCCCCCCGGAGACAAGGCATGGCATTGCCCGACGGCCTTTACGACCAGCTCCTCACCCACACCCTCGACGATCTCATCGCCCGCAGCACCGACGAGGACGGCCGCAGCCTCCAGGCCCTCAACGTCGACGACGCCCCGGCGCGCCTGGCCGAGGTGCTGGTGGCCCAGCTGGCGAAGATCCTGGACGACCTGGAAGGCGAGGGGAGCGAAAAGCTGCACCAGCAGCTGGAGCTGGTCAATTTCATCCTCGTCAGCCTCCGTGAGCGCCTGGGGCGCGGTGCGGAGAGCGCCGATATCGTTGCCGCGCCAGCCCGCATCCTGCAGGCCATCCACCGCCAGTCGTCCCGGCCGGTGCCGCCGGAGACGGGGCTGGCCGCGCCGTGGCTGTTCACCGCCGGCAAGGGCTCGCCCGCGCTGCTCACCGAGCTGCGCCGCGAGCTGGCGGCCTGCGACCGGGTGGACATCCTGGTCAGCTTCATCACCCATTCCGGCGTGCGCAAGCTGCTCGACATCCTCCAGGCCATCACCGCGGTGGGTGCCGACGGAGAGCCTCGAACCCGCATCCGCCTGCTCACGACCACCTACACCGGCGCCACCGAAGCCCAGGCGCTTGATGCGCTCGCCGGGCTGCCGGGCTGCGAGATCCGCGTCTCCCTGGATGGCCGGCGCACCCGGCTGCACGCCAAGGCCTGGCTGTTTCGACGCCGCAGCGGCTTCGGCTCGGCCTATGTGGGCAGCGCCAACCTGTCGGGCGCCGCGCTGATGGGCGGGCTGGAATGGACGACCAAGTTCACCGAGCGCGGCCAGCCCGAGCTCTTCGAGCGAGCCTGCGCCCACTTCGAGACCCTGTGGGAAGACAGCGAGTTTCAGCGCTACGACCCGTCAGATCCGGCCCACCGCAGCGCCCTCCGCGAGGCGCTGCGGCGCGAGTCGGGGGAGGACATCCTCGCCCGCCCGACCTTCTTCGACCTCTCGCCCAAGGCCTACCAGCAGGAGATGCTCGACCAGCTGCAGCTGGAGCGCGACCACGGCCGCCACCGCAACCTGGTGGTGGCCGCCACCGGCACCGGCAAGACGGTGGTGGCGGCCTTCGACTACCGGCGCCTGTGCCTCACCGAGGGCGGGCAGCCGCGCCTGCTGTTCGTGGCCCACCGGGAGGAGATCCTCAAGCAGGCCCTGCGCACCTACCGCGAAGTCCTGCGCGATCACGCCTTCGGCGAGCTGCTCACGGGCGGCGCCGCACCGCAGCGCTTCGACCACCTGTTTGCCACCATCGACAGCGTGGCGAGCCGCGACCTGCTCGCCCGGCGCGGCGCCGGCCATTGGTACATGGTGGTGGTGGATGAATGCCACCGGCTGGCCGCCGGGCGCTTCGACGCGTTCGTCACCCGAGTCAGCCCGCGCATCCTGCTGGGCCTCACCGCCACCCCCGAGCGCAGCGACGGCAAGCCGATCCTCGGCTACTTCGACAACCGCCCCGACGGCGCGCCCGCCGTCGAGCTGCGCCTGTGGCACGCCCTCGACCAGCAGCTGCTGTGCCCCTTCGAGTATTACGCCTGCGACGACGACACCGATTTCTCCAGCGTGCCCTGGGCCCAGGCAGGAGAGGCGGCCGCCATCGACAAGCTGGTCACCGGCAACGACGTCCGCGCCCGCCTGGTGCTGAACGAATGGCGGCGCCTGGCCGGCGACCCGGCGCGGGGCAGGGCGCTGGTGTTCTGTGTCTCGGTGGCCCACGCCCGCTTCATGGCCGCGCAGCTCGACCGGGCCGGCATCAAGGCCGCGTGCGTGGTGGGCGACACGCCCCCCGACGAGCGAAGGCGGGCACCGGAGCGGTTGGCGCGGGGCGAGGTGTCGGCGCTGGTAACCTGCGACCTCTACAACGAGGGCGTCGACCTGCCCACGGTCGACACTCTGCTGCTCCTTCGCCCCACCCAGAGCCCGGTGCTGTTCCAGCAGCAGATCGGCCGCGGCCTGCGCCTCGCGCCGGGCAAGGAGAGCTGCCTGATCCTCGATTTCGTCGGCCGCCATCGGCAGGAATTCCGCTTCGACCGGCTGTTGTCGACGCTCACCGGGCTGTCGCGCGGGCAGCTCGTCGAGGCGGTGGACAAGGGCTTCGGCAGCCTGCCGCCGGGCTGTCACATCCACCTGCAACACCAGGCCCGCGAGCAGGTGCTGGGCAGCCTCCGGAAGCTGGTGCAACACAGCTGGCGGCGCCTGCGCACCGAGCTGCAAGCCTACGCCGCGCTGCGCGGGCGGAGCGACATCCAGCTGGCGAGCTTCCTGCGCGAGCAGGCCATCGAGCTCGACGACATCTACCGCAGCGCCGGCCGCTCGGGCTGGGCCAACCTCAAGCGCGACGCCGGCCTGCTCACCACGCTTGCGGGGGCTGAGGACGACTACTTTGGCCGCCGCTTCGGCGATCTGCTGCACCTCGAGGACCCGGCGCGCACGGATCTGCTGCTCAAGGTCGCCGAACCCGCGGCCACCTACGCGCCGCAAACCGGGCACGACCGGCGCCTGCTGCAGATGCTCGCCTATCAGGTCGATGGCCAGACGCACCAGAAGGGGAGCGGTGAAAGCTTCCTGCAGCGGCTGCGGGCGCAGCCCGAACACCTCGCCGAACTGGCCGAGCTCGGTGAAGTCCTGCAATCGAAGAGCAGCTTGCGGCAGCGCGCCATCCCGGGCCTGGAGGATTGCCCCCTGTGCCTCCACGCCGCCTACGGAATCCGCGAGATCCTCACCGCGGTGGGCTGGCTCAGCGCCGGGCGGCGAACGCCTTTCCAGGCCGGCGTGCTGGCCTTGCATGAGCGCCGGGTGGAGCTGCTGTTCGTGACCCTCGACAAGCGCGAGGGCTACCATGAGCACATCGCCTACCACGACTACGCGATCAGCGCCGAGCGCTTCCACTGGCAATCGCAGAACGCCGCCGGCCCCGAAACCCCCGCCGGCCGGCGCTACCTCGAGAGCCCGGGCAACGGCTGGCGCTTCCAGCTTTTCGTGCGCACCGCCAAGGGCACGCCTTACCGCGCCTGCGGCCCGGTGGTGCTGGAGGAGGCCGCAGGCAGCAAGCCGATGAGCATCCACTGGCGCTTGACGGTGCCGCTGCCGGGCGGTTTGTTCCGGGAGTTCAGCATCCTGCGGGGTGCCTGAACATACCGTATTGTTCAAGACCACGATGATCACCCTCGTCTTCGCCGAAGCCCTGCAGCCCTTCCTGCCGCCCGCCCGGCGTGGCCAACCGTGGTGCCTGCCAGCGCCGCCCGGAGCGAGCCTCAAGCATCTGATCGAGGTCTGCGGGGTGCCGCACACCGAGGTGGGCGGGATCTGCGTGAACGGCCGGCCGGCGGGCTTTGCCGATCGGGCGGCGGACGGAGAGCGCATCGAGGTGCGTTCGTGGTCGGCCGCCGACCTGCACGCTGCCCACGCCCTGCGCCACTGGCCGGCGCCGGAGGCGATGCGCTTCGTCGCCGACGCCCACCTGGGCGCGCTGGCCCGGCGCCTCCGGATGGCCGGCTTCGACACCTGCTTTCGCAACGACTTCGCCGACCGGGAGATCGCCGCCCTCGCCGCCGCCGAGGCGCGCATCGTGCTCACCCGCGACCGGGGCTTGCTGCAGCACAAGGCGATCAGCCACGCCTGCTACATCCGCGCCACCACGCCCGAGGCGCAGTTTGACGAGCTGGTGGCGAGGCTGGGGCTGCGGCCGGGCTTCCGGCCCTTCACCCGCTGCATGGTGTGCAATGCGCCGCTTGAAGCGGTGGCTAAAGGCGCGGTGCTAGGTCGCCTGCCGCCGTCGGTGCGCCTGCGTCAGATGCGCTTCACGCGCTGCACCGGCTGCGGGCGGGTGTTCTGGGAAGGCTCCCACTGGCAGCGGATGGGGCGGATGCTGGATGTGTCGGGTTCGTAGCGCCGGAGGATGTTTCAAGGCGTCACATCGGCACCCGCAGGTTCCGCCCTGCCAGCATGCCGAGCGCGGCAATCACCAGGGTCAGCGCCAGGCAGACGGCCAGCGGCAGGCTCCAGCCCTCGGCGGCGTCGTGCAGCAGGCCGATGAGCGGCGGGCCGCAGGCCGCCAGCAGGTAGCCGACGCACTGGGCCGTGCCGGACAAGGCCGCCGCCTGCGCCGGGCTGTGGGTGCGCAGCCCCATGAAGCTCAGGCTGAGGATGATGCAGGCGCCAGACCCGAACCCGAAGCCCACCACCCACAGAGGCGCCCACGCCGGCAGGCACATCAGCCCCAGGAGGCCGAGGGACAGGAGCAGGGCGGCACAAAGGGCGACCGCCCGCTGGTCCTTGAGGCGCGGGATGACGGGCCCCAGCAGGAGGCCGGGCAGGGCCGAGGCCAGCTGAATCCCGCCGTGCAGCGCGCCGGCCTGGGCGGCGGAGTAGCCACTGCCCGTCAGCACGGACGGCAGCCAGCCGATCATCACGTAATACACGAAGGAGCTGAGGCCCATGAACAGCGTCACCTGCCAGGTTAGCGCCGATTGCCAGACCGGCCGGCCCCGGGCGGTGGCGTCAGCGGCTGGCGGCGCGTCGGCATGCCGGCCGAGCTGCGGCCACCACACCGCCAGCGCCGCCACCGGCAGCACCAGGATCGACATCAGCGCCCCCGGCCAGCCGAGGCCGAAGCGGCTCGCCAGCGGGAACACGCTGGCCGACGCAGCGGCGGCGGCGAGCCCCATCGTGAGCGCGTAGGCGCTGGTGACCGGAGCGATCCGCGCCGGGAAATCCCGCTTCAAGAGGCTGGGCAACAGCACGTTGCCGAGGGCGATGCCGGCGCCGATCAGCGCCGTCCCGCCAAAGAGGCACGCCACCGGCCCCGCCGAACGTATCGCCACACCGCAGCCGATCAGCGCCAGCGCCGCAAACAGCGCGCGCTCCAGCCCCACGCGCAGCGCGACCCGCGGCGCCACTGGCGAGAGCAGCGCAAAGGCCAGCAGCGGCAGCGTGGTGAGGACGCCCGCCTGGGCGGTGCTGAGGCCAAAGCTCGCCTGGATCATCGACAGCACGGGCGCGAGGCCGGTGATCGGTGCCCGCAGGTTGGCGGCAATCAGCAGGATGCCGGCGAACAGCAGGGCGTGGGCGGGCGTGATCTGTCGACGAGGCATGGGCTTGATCAGGGATCGGGGCGCGCCGGACTTGAGGTTTGAGGCTTGAGATTAGTGATTTACGCGCCCACCGTGGCCGGAAATTGCCGGCCTGTCCTGACGCCGGCCTGCCGGCCCGTCGCCCCGCTGGCGGCCGGAGCCTGCAGGGCCCGGCCCGGGCATCCCGCCGCTCCGGCGCACGGGCTATAATTCGGGATTAACGTTTTCACCCTGTGGAATCCACTGTGCACAAGAAAATCCTGATCCTCGATTTCGGCTCCCAGGTCACCCAGCTCATCGCCCGCCGCGTGCGCGAGCAGCAGGTGTACTGCGAAATCCACCCCTTCGACGTGTCCGACGACTTTGTGCGCAACTTCGCGCCCGAGGGCATCATCCTGTCCGGCGGGCCGAACTCGGTCTACGCGGGCGAGGAGTGGAAGGCGCCGATGGCCGTCTTCGAGATCGGGGTGCCGGTGCTGGGCATCTGCTACGGCATGCAGACCATGGCCGCCCAGCTCGGCGGCAAGGTCGAGAGCTCCGGCAAGCGCGAGTTCGGCTACGCCGAGATCCGCGCCCGGGGCCATTCCGAACTCTTCCGCAGCATTCAGGACCGCACTAACGACGAAGGCCACGGCCTGCTCGACGTGTGGATGAGCCACGGCGACAAGGTCACCGAGCTGCCGGCGGGCTTCAAGGTGACCGCCTCCAACGACTCCACGCCCATCGCCGCCATGGCCGACGAGGCGCGCAAGTTCTACGCGGTGCAGTTCCACCCCGAGGTCACCCACACGATCAAGGGCCGCGAGATGATCGCCCGCTTCGTGCACGACATCTGCGGCTGCCACCACGACTGGAACATGCCCGACTACGTGAACGAGGCCATCGCCAAGGTACGCGCCCAGGTGGGCAGCGACGAGGTGATCCTCGGCCTGTCCGGCGGCGTCGATTCGTCGGTGGTGGCGGCCCTGCTGCACCGGGCGATCGGCGACCAGCTTACGTGCGTGTTCGTCGACAACGGCCTCCTGCGCCTCAACGAGGGCGAGATGGTCATGCAGATGTTCGCCCGCAACCTGGGCGTCAAGGTGATCCACGTGGATGCCACCGAGCAGTTCATGGGCCACCTGAAGGGCGTGTCCGACCCCGAAGCCAAGCGCAAGATCATCGGCCGCGAGTTCGTCGAGGTCTTCCAGGCCGAAGCCGCCAAGCTGCCCAGCGCCAAGTGGCTGGCCCAGGGCACCATCTATCCGGACGTGATCGAATCGGCCGGCGCCAAGACCGGCAAGGCCCACGCCATCAAGAGCCACCACAACGTCGGCGGCCTGCCCGAGACCCTCAACCTCAAGCTCCTCGAGCCGCTGCGCGAGCTCTTCAAGGACGAAGTGCGCGAGCTGGGCATCGCGCTGGGCCTGCCCCACGAGATGGTCTATCGCCACCCGTTCCCGGGCCCGGGCCTGGGCGTGCGCATCCTCGGCGAAGTCAAAAAAGACTACGCCGACCTGCTGCGCCGCGCCGACGCGATCTTCATCGACGAACTCCGTGCCGCCGACTGGTACGACAAGACCAGCCAGGCCTTCGCGGTCTTCCTGCCGGTCAAGAGCGTCGGCGTGATGGGCGACGGCCGCACCTACGAATACGTGGTGGCCCTGCGCGCCGTGCAGACCCA
>Ga0075163_10011187_pt1 | contig 11698 bp, 8 predicted proteins | sample JI1023141ADNA_FD_71478 | JGI IMG/M metagenome (GOLD analysis project Ga0075163, IMG submission 71478) | Wastewater effluent complex algal communities from Wisconsin, to seasonally profile nutrient transformation and Carbon sequestration -... | ecosystem: Engineered > WWTP > Effluent > Algae... | reverse complement strand
CACCGATTTCGGCGACAGTGCTTGTCGGACAATCAGGTCCGGCATCTCGGCAGGAGAGGCAATTGCCAGGGCTCGCCATTGCTTGTCGTCAGGTTGAGGGAGTTTTGGCAGGTAGATATAGGGTGGCACACCGCTGACGTGTCCGAGTCGTAATGCGTCGGCTGCCGAAAATAGCCCGAGACAAGCCTCGCCTTCATGCTTTGCTAGCAGCCCCCGAATTTGCTGTTCGACGGGGCTGCGAATGAGGAAGCGCATTGGGCGCTCTGGCGAGGGACGCATCACCGCCGACCGCCAACGACGAAATAGCTCCGTACGGCGTACTAGCGCGATTTGTCGCGAGGCGTCGTCCAAATATCCTTCGTTGCGTAGCTGTTGCAAAAACCGGGAGGCACTCATCGGGGAGACTTGAGCGGCCTCGGCGAGCTCGGCACCGCTCTGATACTTTTGTCGTGGTGCTTGTAGCAAGTGATCGGGGATTTCCGGGGCCAGCAGCACTTTCAGCAGCCACTGGTTGAGATCCGAGAAGAGATTGACGGGTTGATTCGACGGTGCGCTTCCATTCCATCGCGCTTCGCCCGGTTCGCCATTTAGCGCCTCAAGCCCTGCCCCCTTGAAGTATCTGAGGCCATTTTTGGAGACGAGGCCAGCGGCCACATTGGGTGCGTATTGCTCAACAAACGAACCGACTTGCTTCGCCAGCGATTGCGATGCGTTCTCGACATAAATCACGGCCAGAGGCTGTGCATTGTCTGCCACAAGGGCATTTGCTTGTGCTTGCAGGATTGCCTGCGACAGCAGTGGAATCACTCGATCGGCCCGTCCTTCTGCGAGGGCCTTGATCTCCACGACATAGCCCTGAGCGCCCTTTTTAACGATCAGGTCAGGGCGCTTGTTTCCAGCGCCAGGCGAACGATTGACATCCCAACCATTGGCGTCGAATAGATCAGCGACGAGCGCTTCCGCGTTCTCATTTCGGTTTTTGGATGAATAGGAGGAGCGCATTTTTGGGTTTCCTGGTTTCTACCAAGGCCATTATAGATACCACGGCCAAGATATAAATCATGGCCGTGGTAGATATCTTGAAATTAAAAAAAGGGCGCTCAGCTGCGCATTGTTTCAATTTACAACCCGATGCCGACACCCATGATCCAGCGAATGAATGCCGAGCCTCCGCCGTCCCCCTTAAATCTCAATCCCCCCCAGCCTTTCCCGCAAATCCGCCACCAGAAAATCGACAAAACTCCGCACCTTGGCTGAGGCCTGGCGGCCTTCGCGGTGCAGTACATGTATCAGCAGCGGGGCGGGTTCGTGGGTGGGCAGAATGCGTTTCAGGCGGCCGCTGGCGAGGTGGGCGGCGACTTGGTAGGAGATCAGCCGGGTGATGCCGAAGCCGCGTAGGGCGGCCTGGATGGCGGCTTCGTTGCTGGTCACGATTAGGCGCGGCTGGATTTTGACGGCGATGCCGTTGCTGGCATTGCCGAAGCGCCATTCGCTGCTTGGCGAGACGGTGCTGGCATTGATGATGCGATGGCCGGCCAGCGCCTGTGGTTCATCGGGTTCGCCGTGCTCAGCCAGATAGTCCGGCGCGGCGCAGACGACGCGGCGCACATGGCCGACCGGGATGGCGCGCATGCTGGAGTCGGGCAGTTCGCCGATACGCACGCCGACATCCAGCCCCTCTTCCAGCAGATTGACGACGCGGTCGAGGAAGACGGCGTTGAGCGTGACATCCGGGTAGCGCTCAAGGTAGCCGACGATGGCCGGAGTGACGAACATGCTGCCGAAGAGGACCGGGGCGGTAACCGCCAACTGGCCGCGCGGCGCGGCGTGGATGCCAGCGGCGGCTTCGTCGGCTTCTTCGGCATCGGCGAGGATGCGCCGGGCGCTGTCGAGGTAGCGCAAGCCGGCATCGGTGGCGCGCACATGGCGCGTTGTCCGGGTCAGCAGTTTGATGCCGAGCCGGGTTTCCAGCATGGCGATGGCGCGGGTGACGGCGGGTGGCGACATGCTCAGGCGGCGGGCGCCACCGGCAAAACTCTCTTCTTCGGCGACGGCAACGAAGACGGTCATCAATTGAAAGCGGTCCATAGCTTAATTCCACTTACTGGAATAATTAATTGCGATTGATGGATATTCTTCTTTAATTGGCAAGCGCGCAAGATACGTTCATTCGCTGCGCATCTGGCGCGGTGAAACCACCTCACAGGAGTTTGACCATGACCCGTATCATCACCCCGACCGCTGACAACACCCCTGCCGCTTCCCTGCCTTTGCTTGATGCGGTCAACAAGCAACTGGGCGTTATTCCCAATCTGATGAAGGTGGTCGGCAACAGCCCGGCGGCGCTGGAAGGCTATTTGAGCCTGAGCGGCGCACTGGGCAAGGGCACGCTGGGCGCCAAGACTGGCGAACGCATTGCGCTGGCGGTGGCCGAACTGAATGCCTGCAACTATTGCCTGTCAGCCCACAGCTACCTCGCCGCCAATCTGGCCAAGCTGGATGCCGCCGAGATCGAAGCCAACCGCCGTGGCACCTCGGACGATGCCAAGGCAGCCGCCGCCGTGCGCTTTGCCACACAGGTGGTCAAGGCCCGTGGTCATGTCGTTGATGCCGATGTGGCAGCAGTTAAGGCGGCCGGTTTCAGCCAGGGCGAAATCATCGAGATCGTGGTGCACGTGGCGCTCAATACGCTGACTAACTACGTCAATGAGGTCGCCCAGACCGAGATCGACTTCCCGGTTGCTGCGGCGCTCAGCCACTAAAACCTGATCGAGAAAGGATGTGCCATGACTGAAGCTCACAAAATCGCCAGCGATATTGCCTTCACGCCCAGCGTCAAGGCCATCCAGTCGCGCAAGGGGTCGCGCGGCGCCTATGCCCGCATGGAAACCGGCGATGGCTGGGCGACGACGATCAGCGATGATCTGGCCGCCTTCATCGCCGAGCAAACCAGCGTTTTTCTCGCCACCGCCAATGCTGCCGGGCAGCCTTACATCCAGCACCGGGGCGGCCCGCCGGGCTTTCTCCGGGTGCTGGATGCGTCGACCATTGCCTTTGCCGATTTTCGGGGCAACCGCCAGTTCATCAGCAGCGGCAATCTGCTGGAGAACCCCAAGGCGCACCTCTTCCTGATCGACTATCGCAACCGGCAGCGGATCAAGCTGTGGGGCACGGCGCAGGTGGTTGAAGACGATGCAGCCCTGATTGCCGGCCTGATGCCGGCGGGTTACAAGGCGCAGGGCGAGCAGGTCATGCTTTTTCACGTCACGGCCTGGGATGCCAACTGCCCGCAGCACATCCCGCAGCGTTTTGAGGCGGCTGAGGTGCAGCAGGCGCTGGCTGAACGCGACCAGCGCATTGCTGAACTGGAGGCCGAGCTGGCACGCCTGAAGGGAAGCGGCTCAAGCAAGGGGTAATTCCGGCCGGCATGAAGGATAATTCGCCGATGACGCGAACCCTCCTCTACGCCATTGTTTTCATCGAAGGCTTTTGCTCCCTGGGGGCGGAAGTCATCGCCCTGCGCCGGCTGGTGCCGCACATCGGTAGTTCAATAGTGGTCACGGCGCCGACCATAGGCTTTTTTCTGCTCGCCCTGGCGCTCGGCTACGCTTCCGGCGCCAGGGTGACCGGCAACTACATCGCCATCGTCGCCCGTAACTTCCTGATCGCTGCCGCGCTGGCCGGCATCGGGCTGGCTGGCATTAGCGTGGACTGGATGTTTGCCCATCTACAACCCGTCATCGTCGCCTACGTCGTCTTCATTGGCGGCGTGCTCTGCCCGCTGGCCTGGCTGCTCGGCCAGACGGTGCCGATCCTGACCAATCTGATGAAAGCCGAACGCACCGGCGAGGCGAGCGGCATGGCGCTTTACTGGTCGACGCTGGGTTCATTCCTCGGCTCGCTCAGCCTCTCGCTGCTGGTCATGCAATGGCTGGGGGTTTCGGCAGCGGTCTTTGCCTGTGCGCTGGGGCTGGTTATCGGCACCCTGTTGCTGGCACCGCAGAATAAAAAAATCGGGACTTTTGCGCTGTTGACCGCAACACTTGCTGCCGGCTTCAATCATCAGCATCTGGTCACTGCCGACACCGCCTACGCCGAATATCTGATCGGCGACGTTGAGCTAGCCGGCCAGAACAACCCGCGTGCCTTCTGGGTCAATAAATCGACGGCCTCACTGATCGATGATTCCCAGCCGCCCAATTACACGCGCTACATCAAGCATCTGCGCCAGATCCTGCTCGACGATCTCGGTTTCAAGGACAAGGATATTCTGGTGCTCGGCGCTGGCGGCTTCACGCTGTCGCATCAGGAGCCGCTCAACCGCTACACCTATGTCGATATCGATCCGGCGATCCGGGAGATTGCTGAAAAGCACTTCCTGCGCCAGCCGGCACGCGGCGAGTTCATTGCCGATGACGCCCGGCGCTACATCGCCACCACCGAGCACCGCTTTGATGCCGTGGTGGTGGACGTGTACAGCTCGCATACCTCGATCCCCAGCCACCTCGTAACCCGCGAATTCTGGGCCGGTACGCGCCGCGCCTTGAAGCCGGATGGCGTGCTGCTCGCCAACCTGATTCTCGACGGCAAGCTGGAAACGCCCTACGCACGCAACCTGCTGGCGACAATCGACAGCGTTTTTGGACGTTGTGCGGTCGACGTGCTGCACAAGGCAAAAAAACTGGCCAACGTTGAAGTCACCTGCTTTGCCAGCAGCCAGCCGGCGCCCACCGGGATTTATGTTGATGAGAAAAACCGGGCCGATCTCGACCGCCTGCGCTGAGTAATGTGTTACAAAATTCGTTGCATTGCATTAAAAATGGTATCGTAACAAGGTCACTTCAACCCGCCCCGGATCATGCTGCGCACCCACTATCTGCACCCCCTGCTCGAACCCAAGTCACTGGCGATCATTGGTGCTTCGGAAAAGCCCGGCTCCATCGGCCACGTCATTCTGCAAAACATTTTGGCCAGCGGCTTCAAGGGCCAGCTCTGGGCGGTCAATCCCAAGCACAGTGAAATCCTCGGGCAGGCTTGCCTGCCGAGCATCGAGCAAATCGGCAGCCGCGTTGATCTGGCGATTGTCACCACCGCGCCGCGCACCATTCCGCTGATCATCGAGCAATGCAGCAAGGCTGGCGTGCAGCATCTGGTCATTGTCTCCAACCCGGCCAGTGCGGGCGGCAGCAGCGCGACGCACGAAAGGCGCATCCGCGATGCGGCGCGTAACTTCGGGGTCCGTATTCTCGGGCCAAAATCGCTGGGCATCATTCGCCCGAGCATTGCGCTGAACGCCACCTTTACCGAGATTGTCGCCAAGCCCGGCGATCTGGCGCTGGTCGCCCAATCCGGCGCCATGTGTGCCGCCGTGCTCGACTGGGCCACGATGAACAAGATCGGCGTCTCGTCGGTGGTTGCTCTCGGGGCGGCAATGGATGTCGATTTCGGGGAAATCCTCGATTATCTGGTCGCCGACGAGCAGACCCGCTACATCCTGCTGCACGTCGAGCGCGTCCGCCATGCCCGCAAGTTCATGAGCGCCCTGCGCTCTGCCGCGCGCGTCAAACCGGTCATTCTGCTCAAGTCGGGCAACCACGGTGCCGAGGAGGCGCTGGAATCATCTTTCGGGCAAAGCCCCCTCGACGACGCGGTGTTTGACGCTGCCGTCCGCCGTGCCGGGGTTGTTCGCGTGCATAGCATCAGCCAGCTATTCCATGCCGCCAAGGCGCTCGCCTCGGGCTTTCACCCGCGCGGCAACCAGCTCGCCATCATCAGCAACGGCACCGGGCCGGCAGCGATGGCGGCAGATAGTGCGCGCACGCTGGGCATCCCCATGCCCAAACTGGCGCCGGAGACGATCAGCACCATGAAGAAGTTTCTGCCGCACGACTGGGCCGGCGGCGTGCCTATTGATCTGGGCGGCGACGCCACGCCTGAGCGCTATCTGCAAGCGATCAGCGCACTGGCCGGCGATGCGCATGTTGACGCCATTCTGGTGGTTTTGTCGCCGCTCGCCATGGCGCAACCGAAGCGGGTCGCCGAGGGCATTGTCGAGCTGGTGCGCAATCAGCGCATCACCCTGTGCTGCTGCTTCATGGGCGGCGAACAGATCAGCGAAGCGCGCCGGATTCTCGAAGCCGCTGGCATCCCGGTTTTCCTGACGCCGGATACGGTGATCGAACTGTTCCACAGCATTTCGAAGTATTACCAGAACCAGAAGCTCCTGCTCCAGACGCCCGGCCCCAACCAGAACATGGAACTGAGCGCCACCAACAATGCCCGGCCCTTGCTCGATGCACTGCTCGGGGAGCACCGGCAGATTCTCTCCGGGATGGAAAGCCGGACGCTGCTGCACTCCTTCGGCATTGCCGTGCAGCCAGCACTGATCGCCCGCAGCGCCACCGAAGCGATGTTCATCGCCGAACAAATCGGCTTGCCGGTCGATATCAAAATTGAGGCGCCCAACCTGCCGGGCACGCTCGACGCCGCCGATAGCCGGCGCAATATCGCCAGCATCGACTCGGTGCGCCTGGCTTTTCAGGATGTGCTCGACAGCGCCCGCGAGAAGTTTCCACAACTGGCGATTGGCGCCGTCGCCATCGCGCCGCACCGTAACCGGCCCCATGCGCGGGAACTGATGATCCGGGTTTTTCGTGACCCGGTGTTCGGCCCGGCCATTGCCTTCGGCGCTGGCGGCCAGCATCAGGAAGTTTTCCGCGAACTGGCGGTCGCCCTGCCGCCGCTGAATCGTTTCCTGGCGCGCAACCTGATCGACGCAACCCGCGTTGCACGCACCCTCGGCCAGTTCCACAATCTCCCGGCGACTGATCTGCCAGCCCTCGAGAACGTGCTGCTCAGCGTTTCCAACATGATCTGCGAACTACCGTGGCTCAAGGAAATGGAGATCAACCCGCTGCTCGTCGATGAAAGCGGCGCCGTCGCGATCAATGCGCGCATGGTCATCGACCACACGCTGGGGAGTGGCGCGGCGCGCTATGCCCACATGGCGATCCACCCCTACCCGGCCCATCTGTGCCGGGAGTGGCCAATGGCTGACGGCACAGTGATTACCGTGCGCCCGGTGCGCCCGGAAGATGCCGCGCTCAAGCAGGAATTCGTCAATAGCCTGTCCGACGAGTCACGCCAGTTCCGTTTCATGGACAGCACGCGCGAACTTCCACCCAGCCTGATCGTCCGCTTCACCCAGGTCGATTACGACCGGGAAATGGTTCTGCTCGCCATCGTTCATCAGGAAGGCCGCGAACGCCAGATCGGCAGCGCCCGCTACACCCAGACCCCGGATGGCGAATCCGTCGAGTTTGCGCTGGCCATCGGCGACGACTGGCAAAAGTGCGGCCTCGGTCGCCGCCTGATGGGGGCGATCATCGATTGCGCGCGGGAAAAATCCTACCGCAGCATGGTCGGCGACGTCCTCTCCGACAACCACAAAATGCTGCGCCTGATGAGCAGCCTCGGCTTCTCCATACTCCCCCATCCCGATGGCCCATCGATGAAACGGGTGGCCAAGCAACTGCTGGAGTGATGGCGTGCTGGTTCAGACGGCTTTTTGGGGCAGTACGTTTGGCCGGTCTGGCGCCGTATCTTGCCGGGCATCTGCAAAACAGCCTGTAAACCATTCAGTCAGCGGGTGTTTTTCTCCCAAAGCACCAAGCTGCTGATCGATACCGTCGTGGTTGCCCCACACTACATCGGCCAGCGCCCCTTCGGCGACCAGCTTTTCAATATCGTGGCAATACAACCCGAGGTCACGCTGGACATAAAAGCCATAGCTGCGACAGGCGACCGGGCGCTGAGCATAAACCGGGCAGGCACCGGTAGACTCGTCAAGCAGCGGGCAGACCACCGGGCGTGAGTTCTGCACTGCAAGGGCCGCCATTTTGCGGCTGATTTCAGCCAAGCGCTCGGGAGCCAGCGCGGCCAGCCCTTGACGCAGCAATGCCCACTCCACTGCGGTCAATTGCGGTACGTCGGCCAGACGTCGGCAGCAATTATCGCAACCTTTGCCGCACAACCAGTCGGCGTGGTTCTCGCGAATGCTGGCGACACGTGCGTCAATGTCGAGATGAATCCGGGTCAGCGCGGTCATTTATTTAGGTGCTGGATTTGCCCGGCGGCGCAGCGCCATGTGGGTCGTAATCATTTGCGGAATCTGTTGATCCAATCCGCTATCCATCTGGCAACCCAGCAGCAGGTGCAGCATGCCGCTGGTAAATGCCCAGGTGTCGCGCGCCGATTCCAGTGGATCAAGACCTTCGCGCAACATGCCCTTTTCGGCAGCGCGCAGATAGACACGCTCCATTTTTTTCAAAAACTCCTGCGCCGGGCGACCAACCTCTTCCTGGACGCTGGCGAATTCATCAACGTATTCGCAGCGCGAAATCATGATCTCGAAGACTTCGCGCACCACCGAACAATCGTCGAGCACCCGAAAAAATTCCTTCAACGAGGCTTCGATGGCATCCAGCGGATTGTCGTAGGCATCCGACAATAGAAAGGAATCGGTACGTTCGACCATCGGCGTGAACACATCCTCACGCATGGCGAAGAACAACTCGGCCTTGTCCTGGAAATGCCAATAAATTGCCCCGCGGGTGACACCGGCTTCCTTGGCGATCTTTTCCAGCGTCGAGCGACTGACCCCGCATAGATGAAACACCTTCCGTGCTGAATGGATGATGTCCTTGCGGGTTTTTTCTGCTTCTTCTTTAGTTTTTCTGGCCATTTCTCTCTCCCAACCACGACATTTTCTAGCGTGGCAATACAAATCTTAAGGCATCCCAAGGATTGTCAGAAATATTTTACATACATCCGTGTTTGTATATAATAGCGCAAAACTTACCCGATGGAGTAGCTCTCATGATTTCCGGAACCCGCGCCCGGCGCACCACCCTCTCGCTGATTATTGGCGCCACCACCTTGAGTAGCGCCTTGCTCGTCGGTTGTTCAGATAACAAGCCGGCTGGCCCGCCACCGATGCAGGCGATGCCGGTCACCGTACTGGATGTGCAGCCGCAGCGCGTGCCGTCATCTATTGAAGTCATGGCGCAAACCGAAGGCGCTCGCGAAACCGAGGTACGGGCCCGCGTTGGCGGCATTCTCGTCAAACGTCTCTATCAGGAAGGTGAAACGGTAAAAGCCGGCCAGCCGCTATTCCAGATCGACCGTTCCAGCTACGAAATTGCCCTGGCCGAAGCGCGCGCCAAGGCTGACCAGACGGCGCGCGAAATGAAGCGCCTGAAGAGCCTGATTGAGGCCAAGGCAATCAGCCAGAAAGAATACGATGACGCAACCTCAAGCAATGCCATCGCTCAGGCCGCACTGCATCAGGCCGAACTGAACCTGTCGTGGACCACGGTTACCGCGCCGGTTTCCGGCACCACCGGGCGCGCGGCAAAATCCGAAGGCAACCTGATCAGCGCCGGCGCCGACAGCCTGCTCACCGCCATCTATCAAGTAAACCCGCTGTGGGTGCGCTTCAGTCTGGGCGAAAGTGATCTGGCCAAGTTCCCGAATGGGCGCCTGACCAGCAAAAACGTGACCGGTATCGAACTGGTTCTGCCCAATGGCCAAACCTATACCAAGGCTGGCAAGCTCAACTTCCTGGCCGGCAATATCGACGTCACGCTAGGCACCCAGCAACTGCGCGCCGAGTTCGACAACTCCGACAACCTGCTGCTGCCCGGCCAATTCGTGCGCATCCGCATTCTCACCGGCGAACGCGATGGCGTCTTCCTCGTGCCGCAACCGGCCATTATCCAGACCGAGCAAGGCCCCATCGTCATGCTCGCCGGCGCTGAAGACAAGGTCGCCCCGCGCCCGGTGCAGTTGGGCGAGTGGTACGGCAAGGACTGGATTGTGCTCGGTGGTCTCAAGGCTGGCGACAAGGTCATTGTCGATAATCTTATGAAGCTGCGCCCCGGCGCCCCTGTCGCTCCGCATCCGCCAGTCGTGCCTGGTGCTGACTCGGCCCCGGCAGCGGCCAAAAAGGGCTAAGGAACCGCCATGTCAAAATTCTTCATCAACCGGCCGATTTTCGCGTCGGTCATCTCCATCATCATCGTCATTGCTGGCCTCGTCGCCTCGCAAGTGCTGCCGATTGCGCAATACCCGCAAATCGCGCCGCCAACGGTGCTGATCACCGCCACCTATCCGGGTGCTTCAGCCGAAACGCTGGCCCGCACGGTGGCCGCGCCGATTGAGGAACAGCTCAACGGGGTCGAAAACCTGAGCTATTTCACCTCATCGGCGGCCGCCAATGGCGTCGTCACCATCACCGCCACCTTCGATGTCGGGACCAATGTCGACATCGCCTCGGTCAACGTCAATAACCGCGTCAAAGCGGCCGAACCGCGCCTGCCGGAAGAAGTACGGCGCAATGGCGTGATCGTCCAGAAGCGCTCGAATGACATTCTGCAAGTGGTGGCACTGGAGTCGGACAAGGGCAAATACGGCACCCTCTTCCTCTCCAACTACGCCAGCCTCAACATCGTTGATGAACTGAAGCGGGTCAAGGGCGTCGGCGACGTCACCATTTTTGGCGCCCAGGATTACTCGATGCGCGTCTGGCTCAAGCCCGACCGCATGGCGCAACTGGGTTTGACGACCAGCGACGTGTCGACCGCGATCAAGGCGCAGAACGCCCAGAATGCGGCAGGCAAGATCGGTCAGGAACCGGCGCCGAGCGACCAGATGCTGGTCTACACCGTCACCGCCAAGGGGCGCCTGCTGACGCCGGAAGAGTTCGGCAACATCGTCATCCGCGCCAGCGGCCCGAGCGGCGTGCTGCGTCTGAAGGACATCGCCCGCATCGAACTCGGCGCCTACAGTTACGACCAGCAGGTGACCCTCGACGGCCAGCCCACCATCGCCATGGGCGTTTTCCTGCAGACCGGCGCCAACGCGCTGGAAGTAGCCGAGAAGGTCACGGCGCGCATGGACGAGCTGAAGAAGAAGTTCCCTGAAGGCATGGGCTACGTCATTCCTTTCGACACGACACGCTTTGTCTCGGCCTCGATTACCGAAGTCACCCACACCCTGATTGAAGCCATGCTGCTGGTGCTGGCGGTGGTTTACCTGTTTCTGCAAAGCTGGCGCGCCACCTTGATTCCAATGGTCGCCGTACCGATTTCACTGATCGGCACCTTCGCCGGCCTCTGGATATTCGGCTTTTCGATCAACACCCTGACCTTGTTTGCCATGGTGCTGGCGATCGGCATCGTCGTCGATGACGCGATTGTCGTGCTGGAAAACGTCGAACGTCTGATGGCGGAAGAAAAACTGTCGCCGCGCGATGCAGCAATCAAGGCCATGCAGGAAGTCCAGGGCGCCCTGGTTGCCATCGTCCTGGTACTGTGCGCGGTGTTTGTGCCGGTCGCCTTCCTTGGCGGCATCGCCGGCCAGCTCTACAAACAGTTTGCCGTCACTGTCGCCGTTTCGGTGGCGATTTCCAGTGTCGTCGCACTGACCCTGACGCCGGCCCTGTGCGCGCTGCTGCTCAAGATGCAGCACACTGAAAACAAGTTCTTCGCGCCCTTCAACCGGCTGTTTGAACGCCTCACCCGCGCCTACATCGGCGTCGTCAGCCTGACCATCAAGCACAGCATCGTCGTCGGCCTGATTTTCGTTCTCCTGATCGGCGGTATCGTCGCCTTCTTCCGCATCATCCCGGGCAGCTTCG
>Ga0075163_10011185_pt1 | contig 11701 bp, 8 predicted proteins | sample JI1023141ADNA_FD_71478 | JGI IMG/M metagenome (GOLD analysis project Ga0075163, IMG submission 71478) | Wastewater effluent complex algal communities from Wisconsin, to seasonally profile nutrient transformation and Carbon sequestration -... | ecosystem: Engineered > WWTP > Effluent > Algae... | reverse complement strand
GAGGCCCAAAGATGAAAGCGGAGCGGAGAAACCCGCTCACGCCGATCACGATCATTCAAAGCATGACCACACCGGTCACGATCACTCGAAGCACGACCACGCGCATGACGAAGCCCACGTGCATTCGAAAGACTGCGGCCACGATCACGCGGGGCACGATCACTCGACCAGCTCGAAGCCCTCGGACAAACCACTGAGTGGGTTCTTTGGAGCGTCGGGCGGAGCGGCTCGTGGATTCGTATCACTCGAAAAGAGCGAGCGTCCGCAATCGAAGCGAGAGCAGTCGGGGCACGCTGGTTCGAAGGATGATCACGCTGGTTGCGACCACGATCACGTCGGCCACGATCACGCCGGTCATGACCACTCCAGTCATGCCGGTCACGACCACAAGGGGCACGACCATGATCACGCCGGTCACGATCACTCCAGTCATGCTGGCCACGACCACAAGGGTCACGACCATGAGGGTCACGACCACGAGCACGGTGACTCGTGCGGACACGACCACGGCAAGCGACGTGAGCCGCGCCCGCCGCAGAATCGGCCAGCCGAGTCCGGCGGGACAGCGATCCAGATCGCGCTCGACGACCTGCTTCCCGAGGAGACCGACGAGGAAGGCATCTTCGACCACTTCGAGGCTGCAGTGCTCGCCCATCGCGGTGTTTCGAAGGTGCACATCCGACGTGACGCGGGTCGCGCCGAAGTCTGCCTTCATCACGACAGCTCGATCTCGCCGACCCAGCTGATCGAGCTCGTGCGCCGCAACGGTGCCGACGTCACGAGCCGGTTCAAACGCATGACCTGGTTCGTTCGCGGCTTGGAATCTGCAGACAGCGCGTCGCCGCTCGAGGCGATGCTGCAGAAACTTCCCGGCGTGCTCACGGCGGATGTCGCGTATGCGGCCGAGCGTGTTGTCGTCGAATACGACTCGCAGACGACCAACACCGACGCGATCACCCGCGCGGTGAAGGAGCTCGGGTACGAGCTCGAGGTGCCCGAGCATGGGAAAGCGTGCTCGATGCACGCGCACGGTGGCGGGCTCGGACCGCGCCTGCAGATGCCGCTCGCTCTCGGTGCGGGCGCCCTCCTCGGGATCGGCTTCGCACTCGAGAAGCTCGTTAGCGCGGTTCCCGAGAATCTGATCATCGGGCTCTATGTGGTGGCACTCCTCGCTGCTGCCGTGTTCCCGCTGAAAGCCGCGATCGGTGCGATCCGGGCGAAGCAGGTCGACGTCGAGACGCTGATGATCCTCGCTGGTGTCGGCGCGGCAGTGCTCGGCGCCTGGTTCGAAGGCGCATTCCTCCTGTTCCTGTTCACCCTCGGCCACGCTCTCGAGCATCGAGCGATGGAGCGAGCCAGGCGCAGCATCGAAGCGCTCGGTCAGCTGACCGCGAAGACCGCACGGGTTCGACGTGGTGACCAGATCGTCGAGGTCGGCGTTCGCGAGATCGCGATCGGCGATCTCGTGGTGGTTCGAGCCGGTGATCGACTGCCGCTCGACGGCGTGATTCGCGAGGGCAAGTCGCTGATCGATCAAGCGACGATCACCGGCGAGTCGGTTCCCGTCGCGCGTGGGCCGGGTGAAAAGGTCTTCGCCGGCACGATCAACACCGATGCCGCGATCGAGGTCGAGGTGACGAGCCTCGCCGGAGATTCGCTGCTCGCGCGCATCGTCGACATGGTGACCGAGGCCGAAGCGCAGAAGAGCGGCACGCAGCGCTTCGTGCAGCGCCTCGAACGCCGGTTCGTCCCGATCGTGCTCGTGATCGCTGTGGCGGTCCCTATCGTTCTGATCATCACAGGCACCGATTGGCAGGCCGCGATCTTCCGCGGTGTCTCGCTGATCGTCGCGGCTTCGCCGTGTGCACTCGCGATCTCTACGCCATCGGCAGTGCTCGCCGCGGTGGCCCGCGCGGCGAAGGGTGGCGTTCTGATCAAGGGCGGCGCACATCTCGAATCGCTCGGACGGGTTCGCGCGATCGCATTCGACAAAACCGGCACGCTGACTCATGGCAGGCCTCGCCTGATCTCCACGGTGCCGGCAGAGGGCGTCACCGAGGCAGACCTCCTTGCAACCGCCGCTGGACTCGAAGGGCTCTCGAGCCACCCACTCGCGAAGGCGATCCTCGCAGGAGCGATCGAGCGCAAGGTCACGCCGCTCCCTGCCGAAGAGGGCGATGCGATTCACGGCAAGGGGATCCAGGGACGGGTCGCGGGCGAGCCGGTTCGAATCGGGAACCTCGCCATGTTCGAGGCGGACAAGATTCCGGAGGCCATCTCGACCGCCGCTGCTGCACTCGAGGAGAAGGGCCAGACGACCATGATCGTCTGGCGCAAGGATCGGTTCCTCGGAATCCTCGGCGTCGCCGACACGCTACGAGACGAGGCGCGAGGTGCACTCGAACAGCTGGAGAAGCTCGGCATCAAGACCACCGTCATGTTGTCCGGCGACAACGCGAGAGTCGCGAAGTCGATCGCTGCTTCCGTCGGGATCAAAGAGGTCCGCGCGCCGCTCCTACCGGAAGGCAAGGTCGACGCGATCCGCACGCTCGCCGCGCAAGGCGGTGTCGCGATGGTCGGCGATGGCGTCAACGATGCGCCTGCGCTCGCCGCCGCATCGGTCGGGATCGCGATGGGCGGCACCGCCGCCGACGCGACGCTCGAGACCGCAGATGTCGTGCTGCTCGACGACTCGCTGACTCGGCTGCCGTTTGCCGTCAGTCTTTCGCGGCGTGCCTCGCGGGTGATCCGGCAGAACGTGATCATCGCGCTAGGAGTCAGCTCGATCCTCGTCGTGGCATCGGCGATCGGATGGACGACCATCGCCCAGGCAGTTGTGCTCCATGAGGGCAGTACGCTGCTCGTCGTCGGCAACGCGCTCCTGCTACTTCGACATCGATGACACAGGCGACGCGCCGAGCGACCTGAGGGCGAGATCGAGATCCCGATCGGAAACCAGCTTCTTTCCATACCCAATTTGCGATGACCGGTTCGTTCAAGCGGTCCACCGCCGATGGGCCTAGCCTGATTTCATGAACCAGACTGGACGAAACTACTGGGAGCGCCACGCCTCGCGCTACGACTGGAGCACTCGGCTGCTTGCGCGTCCCGCACCCCGGATGCTCGAGCTCGCGAGGCAAGACGCGAATGGCAAGTCGCGCGTGCTCGAGGTCGCTGCCGGCACAGGACTGATCACCACGGCGATCGCGCCGGTCGTCGGCGAGCTCATTGCGACCGACTACGCGATCGCGATGGTGCAGCAGCTTGAAGCACACGTCCGCAGCGCAGGATCAAAGAACGTGCAGTGCGAGCGAGCGGACATCTACTCGTTGCGTTTCGAGCCGGCGAGCTTCGATGCTGTGTTCGCCGCGAACGTCTTGCACCTGGTTCCCGATCTCGACGCAGCCCTCACGGCTCTCGCGCGAGTCCTGCGGCCCGGCGGTACACTGGTCGCGCCGACGTACCTGCACAAGGAGACGCTCGGTGCCTCAGCACTCTCGCGCATCCTCTCATTGACCGGGTTTCCTGGTCACCGACGCTTCACCGCGGGGACGTTGCGGCAAGCGATCGAGGCGGCCGGATTGCACGTGGAGCGTTTCGAAACCATCCCCGGGCCATTCCCGATCGGTTACGTCGCAGCAACCAAGGCCTGATCGCTCAAGCCGAAAACGCGACGACACCCGCCACCACGCGAGTGTCGTCTCGGCCGATGCGCAAGCGCTCAAGCCTGCTGCGTGCACTGCCCGGTCTTGCAGCACGGAGCGACCTGCCCCGCGGTGCAGGCGCCGCATCCGCCGATCACGTTGTCGAGTGCGATCGAATCGATCGTCTGAATCTCGGTGGGCTGCGTTTCCGTGGTCTTCGGTTCGGTCTTCTTGGTGCGCATCGGTGTCTCCTTGTGTGTGAGAGCGATGGTGCAGTCACCGTGCCGTGCGCGACCGAAGTGATTTCGCGGCGATTGCCAGCCGATGTCGTCTACGGCGGGTGACAGATCGAGGCCGAATTAGCTCCCAGGTTCCGTCCAGAGGGTTCCCGCAATCTCGGCCACCGGTAGCACGAGAGATGGGCTGAGCCCGAACATCGAGCGAAAGGTTCGACTGAAATGCGCGGCGTCGCTGAACCCTGCGGCGATTGCTGCCGCCGTGAGGTCGTTTCCTGCTTGGTGCGATGCGACAGCCCGTTTGATCCGGGTCCACAGAACGAACCTCCGGAATGGGATCCCGACCTCGCTCGAGAACAGGTGAGTGAGGCGGCTTGTGGAGAGCGACAACGAGCGGGCCACGTCGGCAACGCGCGGGACTCCATCGAGTCCACGCTCGATGTGAGCGATGGCTCGACGCGTCACCGAGGTGATCTGTGATCTTCCAGCGCTGACACCGAGTGCTTCGAGAACACGGTCGGCCCAGCCAGCAACGTCAACGGCCGCAAGGTCCTGGCTCGGAAACATGTGTGCATCGATCATTGGCTCGTTCGAGCGCTGCCGCTTCGCCAGGTCATCGAGCGCAACGCCTCGCGCTCCGTGAGACTCCACCAAGAGCAACGCGATGACGTGCCCGGAGGCATTCAACGTGTGCTCGGTGTTCGCCGGGATCAGAGCTAGCGAGCGCTCCTTGCGCCGGCCACCGGTCGTGAGCTCGAACGGGCCGTCGAGACTCCACACGAGCTGAACGGCGTTGTGCGCGTGCTTGTCGGCCTCGGCACCGGGCCCGACATAAAGAATCAGTCCGGCATCAAGGTAGACTCGACCTCGCCACGCAGCTCGAGACATGTCTCGGATCTCAACGCGGTCTGCGGATTGGGACCAGCAATTCCTCCGCGAAAGCGACCGCTTCGTTCAAGCGACTCGGGCTGTGGATTCCTAGGCTACGAACATGAACCGCACGACCCTACTTCGTCCCTACGTGGAATCCGAGCTCTCCGCCGCCCGCACCGCTCGTCGAGCACGCAACAACAACCTCGCCTGGGAGCACCTCGAGCGTGCCCACATCCTCTCGCAACCATCGGCGCGACTTCACACGCGTGTGCACGCGGTCATGATCGTGGTGGCGTTCGCTGTCCTCGACCTTCGCGAGCTGTTCGGTCAGGTTGTTCGCATTGCCGTCGCCGGCATCGGTTCGCTCGTCGGCCGATATCCGATCGGCAACACCGGCCGAGCGCGGGTACCGATCGCCCAACCCATGCCGGTCGCGCCGGACCTGCAGGTGATCCTCGATCGCGTGGAGGCGAGCCTTGCCGCTTACGACGCCGGTACGATGACGTGAACGTCGCTAGGCGAGGTCCGCAAACTAAACAATCTCAACTCGATAAGCTCGCAGGCGCAGCCGATGTTTGATTTGCTGTCACACGTGCGAGGAGTTGCGCCTATACCCGGCATGAAGATTCTCCGCGCGTTCGTGCTTTTCACCCTTCTCACCCCAGCTCTGGCTCTAGCCTCCGATGGCGCTTGCGCGTGTTGTGACAACTGCCCGCCGAATTGTCCCTGTTGCAATTACTAACGTGACCGATCGTGAACAGCTCGACCGATGGATGACGGCCGCCGCCGACGGCGACCGTGATGCCATCGATCCGCTATTTCACGCGCTCCGTCCCGTGGTCACACGCTTTGCCGCACGATTCCTCGGCGATCAAACACTTGCTGAGGACTGCGCGCATGAAGCCCTGGTCCGGTTGTTTGGCCAGCTCGATCGCTACGACCCTTCCCGCGATGCGTTGACCTGGGCGCTCGCTATCGTTACTTGGGAGTGCCGAAGCGCCCGCCGCCGTGTCTCACGCCGCAACGAGACCGGTGACCTGCCCGAGACGAGCTTCGACGGTGTCGCACTCGCTGAGGATCGCGAGTTGCTTCGCGCCGCGCTCGCAACGCTCGGCTCGCTCGCCGCACGCGATCTCGAGATAATCACCGCCGCGCTCGACGATGACCATGATCTCCGCGAGCGGCTGGCGCCCGCGACGTTCCGCAAACGTCTCGAGCGAGCGCTCGCGCGACTTCGCCTGTCCTGGAGGTCTCGTCATGTCTGACATCGCTCGTGTTCGGCGCGCCTACGAAGTCGCTCACCTCGCGAGTGCTGCGCGCGGCCTTGCGATCGCCTCTGTCGTCATCGTCGCCGCCGCCGCATTGCATCGGACGTCGAACACCAGCTGGCTCGTCGCCGTGGCGCTGGCCGCTGGGCTCGCGATGCTGGCCTGGCGCGGTGGCGCGTGGCGCCGCGGTGCATTTGCCGGCGTGATCGCTGGTCTGCCTCCCCTAATCGTCCCGACACTCGTGATCGCGTTGTCAAATCCCGCGGTCCATTGCGATGGTTGCGCAACGACACCGATGTGGTGGTGCACTCTGTCCTGTTTCGCCGCGAGCTCGATCGTCGGCGCGTTCGTTGGGCATCGCGCGTCCATCGATCGCTCACCCGTCCGGTTCGCCGCTGCTGCGTTGACGACCGCGTCATTCACCGGGCTACTCGGTTGCGGCACGATCGGGCTCGGAGGTGCGGCCGGAGTTGTGATCGGACTGGTTGCCGGCGGGGTGACCGGGATGATCGCGCTACACGCGCACCGACCGAATGTTTAAGTGTGGGTGCCTGCGTCCGATTCGGTCGATGGAGCCGTCTGACCGGCAGCGAAGTGCGTTCCCAGATTGGGAAACGGAATGTTTCACTATCCATCGGAGATTGTTGTGGCGACGGACACTCCGCATTCGCGGGGTTGCGTTAACACCCCGAAACCCGCAAAGTAACTGCCTACGTACGTGAGGTTTCTGATCGTTTTCGCGTTGCTGTTGTCCGTCACCCCCGGCATGTCCGAGGTGGCGGAAGCGGCCGTGCATCTGATCACCCACGCCGATCTGCCTCATCACGAGCGTGATGCGGACCACGGGGCAGATTGTGGCGAGCATTCGTGCACTCCACTAGCACACCATTGTGGTTGCCACGCGACCATGTCGGCGCGAGCCGAATCGCGCATCACGAGCGCGAAGACCTTCTGCAGCTCCTCACGGCTCGATCCAAGCTCGATCGTTGCGATGTTCGGTCGCTCGAGTGAGCCACCACCGCACCGTCCACCGATCGTCTGATCGAAGGAAGTGCGCGCCTAACCTGATCCTCGGGTCAGGCGCGCTTGCACGCACGTAGTTGCGGTCAGGCCCAACGCCCGACGCCGCTGCGGCGAATTCCGTCGATCACGTTCGGGAGACGTCATGAAACGACTGCGATCCGCTCTTACGGCGGCATCACTTCTATTGCTCTCGGTCGGCACCGCATCCGGGCGACCAATCACACTTGCCGAAGCGCTTGCTGCTGCTGACAAGAGCCCAACGTTGTCGATCGCGACCGCACAGGTCGACGAGGCGCGGGGGAACGCCGAGCAGGCAGGGAAATACAACTACAACCCGGCGCTCGAGCTCACGGCCGGGCGCGCTCGCGCAGGTGGGAAAACGTTCTACGACTTCGAGCTCGGGATCAGCCAAGCGATCGAGCTCGGCGGGAAACGCGGTGCGCGCAGGCGGGTAGCGTCGGCCGAGCGCGATGCGGCGTCGGAGAATCTGACAGCGGCACGCAACGCCGTGCGCGCCGAGGTCCGACGGAGTTTCGAGCTCGCGCTCGTAGCTAAGGCGCGCGTGGCGGTGACGACGGAAAACGAACTGGCGGCGAAGGAGTTTCGTGCCGCGGCGGACGAACGACTCAAGCTCGGCGCTGCAACCCAAACCGACGTCAACGTCGCCGTCGCCAGTCTCGGTCGAGCGCTCGCCGCGAAAAAAGCAGCCGAGCGCGACCTCTTGCTCGCGCAGCAAGCGCTCGGCGAAGCGCTCGGTTCGCCTGGCGCCGATCTCGAGCCAACCGGGCCGCTGCCACGCTTCGCCCAACCCACGAAGCCCGAAGACCAGCTTGTCTCGGATGCACTCGGAACGCGGAGAGACCTCATAGCGACGGAGCGCATGCGAGACGCGCGTGCAGCTGGAGTCGAACTGGCCGACGCCGTGGCAACGCCAGACCCCGAGCTGTCGGTTACCTGGGCACGCGACGCTGTCGATGGAGCAAACGCCGTCATCGTTGGCGTGCGCCTCGAATTGCCGGTGTGGAACCGAAATCAGGGTAGTCGTCACGCCGCACGCGCACAGCGGACCAGAGCCACCATCGAGGCAACGGCATTTCGCACCGGTGTGGAACGCGAAGTCCGCACTGCCGCGCGGCGATTTCGTGCAGCAAGCGAAGCCATCTCGTCGTTCGACGAACAGGTTGTCGGAACACTCGCCGAGAACCTGAAGCTCGCGCGTGATTCGCTGGCAGCCGGCAAGCTCGGCCTCCTCGATCTCAACACCGTTCGACGCGATCTCGTCGAATCTCAACTCACCTATCTCGACTCGATCGCCGAGGCGATCGAAGCACGCGCCGCGCTCGACCGAGCGCTCGGCCGGTCGCTGGAAGGAACGCCATGAAGAGTCACACGACCATCGTTGCCGCATTGCTCTTGGCCATCCTTGCTTGCAAGGGAGGGGACAAGGCTGCCGAACCAACGAAGGAGCACGACGAAAAGGGAGAGAAGGAAAAAGAGGGCCACGGTGAAGGCCACGACGAGAAAGGTGAAGGCAAGGTCGTTCATCTCGCTGCAGAGCAGATGAAGGCCGCGAAGATCGAGGTCGTCAAGGTCGAGATTCGCAAGGAGACAGCAGTGCTCGAAGCGAACGGCCAGATCGTTGCCGCAGAGGATCGGCAGGCCCGCGTGGGCGTGCGCGTGCCTGGCCGCATCACATTGCTCAAGGCAGGCGTTGGCGACGCCGTCAAGAAGGGTCAACTCCTCGCCATTGTCGAATCTCCAGAGCTCGGCCGGGCCAAAGCAGACTACGTGTCTGCCGCTGCGTCGTCTCGTCTCGCACGCGAGAACGCGGACCGCGAAAAGCAGCTGTTCGAGAAGAAGATCAGTGCCGAGGTCGAATGGCGAAAAGCCGAGGCGGAGGCCGTGCGCACGTCCTCCGAGCTACAGGCCGCAGAAAATCGGTTGCACGCTCTTGGCGTTGGCGAAGCCGGCTTACCGGACAAGGTCGCGCACTTCACATCCACCTTCGCGGTCGCATCGCCCATCGACGGCGTTGTTGTCGAGCGCCCGGTGACGCTGGGAGAGATGGTTAACCCCGACAAGTCGATGTACCTCGTCATGGACCTCTCCGAGGTCTGGCTTCTCGTCGACGTCTTCGAGCGCGACCTCGCACAGGTCGCGCTCGGCCAAAAGGTCAAGGTGGCGGTCACCGCGTACAAAGAGGAACAGTTCACTGGCACCGTTGGCTACGTCGGAGCGATCGTCGATTCGCGCAGCCGCGCGGTGAAAGTTCGCATCGCGTTGACGAACTCAGCCGGCCGTCTCAAGCCTGGAATGTTCGCTCGGGTATCGCTCGCAGATACCAAGGGGGACGAGCACGAACATCTCTTCGTTCCCGTCGAGGCGGTGCAACGCACCGAGACCGGAACGATCGTGTTCGTCCCAGGCGACGAGCCTGGTGAATTCGTCGCACGTCCCGTCAAGACCGGCCACGAAGCCGGTGCGAGCGTAGCCATCGAATCGGGACTCAATGCAGGCGAGCAGGTTGTCGTCTCGGGTTCCTTCATCCTCAAGTCAGAGCTCGGCAAGGAGTCGCTCGGCGAGAGCGGCCACAGCCACTAGGAGACCAGCACATGCTCGAAAATATTATTCGCTGGTCAGTTAGCAACCGCATCATCGTCGTGATCCTGTCGCTGGTCCTCGTCGCGGCTGGCCTCAACGCGATGCAAAAGCTGCCGATCGACGCCGTTCCGGATGTCACGAACGTCCAGGTTCAGGTGCTCACGAAGGCTCCTGCACTTGGTCCCGAGGAAGTGGAGAAGTTCATCACGACCCCGGTCGAGCTCTCGATGAGCGGGCTACCGGGGCTCGAGGAAGTGCGTTCGACTTCGAAGTTCGGCCTCTCGGCGGTCACCGTGGTGTTCGAGGACGGGACCGACATCTACTTCGCGCGGCAGCTCATCAACGAGCGACTCCAGCAAGCGCGCGAGGCGATTCCACCTGGGTACGGAGATCCCGAGATGGGGCCGATCTCGACGGGCCTCGGCGAGATCTTCCAGTTCGAGGTGCGTCCGAAGGGGCAGCGCGAGCTGTTCGAGGTGGCCGCGACGCTCCGCAACAATCCGGCGAACGCAGCAATCGTTGCATCGCTCGAGAAGGAGGACCTCGCGGAGATCAAGCGTCAACAAGCAGCCATCAAGGGGCAGCTCGCAGACCCGGAGAAGCGCGCGCTGTTCGACCAGGCCGTTGGGTGGCTCGAAGAGCGTCAGGGCAAAGGGCTGACGCAGATGAAGCTGCGGTCAATCTTGGAGTGGGAGATCGCACCGCGCCTACGAACTGTCACAGGAGTGATCGAGGTCAATGCGTTCGGCGGCGAGCTCAAAACGTACGAGGTCCAGCTTCGGCCCGAGGACCTGACCCGCTACGACATCTCGATCAACGATGTCGTCCAAGCACTCGAGCGCAACAACGCGAACGCTGGCGGCGCGTACATCCAGCGCGCCGGAGAACAGTATCTCGTCCGTGGCGAAGGCCTGATCTCGACGCTCGAGGACATCGCCGACATCGTGCTGACGAAGGAAGCTGATGGCACGCCGATCTTCATCCGCAACGTCGCGGACGTGAAGTTCGCACCGATGGTTCGCCAAGGCGCGGTCACGCGTGATGGTCGCGGAGAAGTTGTCACCGGCATCGCGATGATGCTGATGGGGGCGAACTCGCGAAAGGTGGTCACGGATCTCAAGGACGAGGTCGAGCGCCTGCGACCGAGTCTCACCAAGCTCGGAGTCGAGATCGACACGTTCTACGACCGCACCGAGCTCGTGAAGAAGACGATCAACACCGTCGCCACGAGCCTGATCGAGGGCGGCATCCTCGTCATCCTCATCCTGTTCCTGATGCTGCGAAATCTGCGCGCCGGACTCGTGGTCGCGAGCGTGATTCCGTTGTCGATGTTGTTCGCGTTCATCGGCATGAACCGGCTCGGTGTATCGGGAAATCTGATGTCGCTCGGCGCGCTCGACTTCGGGCTGATCGTCGATGGCGCGGTCATCCTGATCGAGAACGCGATACGACTGATCGCGGAGAAGTCGCATCATCTCGGGCGGCCCCTCACCCGTGCGGAACGAGCGGAGGCAGTCGTCGAAGCATCGGGTGAAGTGCGAAGAGCCACGCTCTTCGGCGTCATCATCATCTCGATCGTCTACCTGCCCATCCTGGCGCTCGTCGGGATCGAAGGGAAGATGTTCCGACCGATGGCCGAGACGGTACTACTCGCCCTCTCAGGTGCGCTCATCCTCGCGTTCACGTTCGTGCCGGCGCTCGCTTCGCTCGTGCTTCCTCGCAAGATGGCGGAGAAGGACAGCTTCATCGTCGCGGGCGCACGGAAGGTCTACAAGCCTGCGTTGCGCGTCACCATGCGGCACCCCGCGATGACCGCGGTCGTCATGCTCGTAGCGCTCGCTGGTAGCGGCGTGCTCACCACGCAACTCGGTGCCGAATTCGTGCCTACGCTCGACGAGGGCGCCATCGCGCTGCAGGCGTGGCGTCCACCAAGCGTCTCCCTCGAAGAGTCCGTGCGGCAGACGACCGAAATGGAGAAGGTGCTGCGCGAGTTCCCCGAGGTCACCACGGTCGTCTCCAAGACTGGGCGGGCGGAGATCGCGACGGACCCGATGGG
>Ga0075163_10011183_pt1 | contig 11701 bp, 8 predicted proteins | sample JI1023141ADNA_FD_71478 | JGI IMG/M metagenome (GOLD analysis project Ga0075163, IMG submission 71478) | Wastewater effluent complex algal communities from Wisconsin, to seasonally profile nutrient transformation and Carbon sequestration -... | ecosystem: Engineered > WWTP > Effluent > Algae... | reverse complement strand
CGCGCCAGCGCAATCTCGTGTTCCGCAGTCCCACAGCCGAGCCCAATGAGGTCCACGGGCAGACCTCGTGAGATCGTCGCGATGTCCTGCGCAATCTGAAGGAGCGGCATCCTCTCGACGAAGGCGGCCTGCTTGTCCACCACTTGCAGCCAATAGCGAACGCCTCGCTGGTCGAGATACTTGGCGCTCTGCTCGATGGGGCGATTGCTGCTGATGGCCTCCTGAACCTGAGACAGCACCGCGATCGGCTCGAAGTCCGAAGCCACGTCCAGCGTATGTGCTTGGCTGCTCCCTTCCTGGAATCCAAGCCAGCCCGGCGCAATGTGGAGCGCGGTGGCCAGCGCTTCAACGGTCTTGATGGTGGGAAGACCACTGCCGCGTTCCAAGGCTTGAATCGTGGTGTGGCCCACGCCGGACGCGGTGCCGAGCGCTCGCTGTGACATGTTCAAAGCGCGCCGTCGGAAACTCAGCCGACCACCGAAGCTCTCTGATCTGGTCTTCATGAAACGCGCCCATCCTCACCATCGAGAGTCTCGGCTGCAAGCAATTCCATCAGCAGGTAGCCAAACTCAGGCGACCTGCACCAGGCGATGGACTGTATTCAATCCAGATGACCTAAATACTGGTCATTATTCGATGTTCTTGATAGAAGCGAAGCCAACAACTGAACCCCGGACGGAGTCAGCGCAGCCCATCCGCCGGGCATCCAGCGTCGAGGCTGCATCCCAACCGGAGGAGTGCCAGATGATGTCGAGCTTTGCGGAGAGTTGGCCGTTTCTCGTAGCGGGTGGCCTTGCTGCCCTTCCTGCCCTGATGGTGGCAGCGCGTGTCCAGCGACTCGAAGCGCTGAACCATCTGGACCATCAGACGGGGCTGCGGAATGGCCGACTTCTGGACGATGACGTCGCGCTGCTGAGCCGGGCCAGAGCTCCCATCGCGCTGCTACTCGTCGATCTCGACAACTTCCGGCAGTTCAACCAGACCTCCTACGCCAATGGCGACCGGGCGCTGCTCACCGCTGCGCAGACCATGAAGCGCACCCTTCAGCGGCGCGGCGACCGCGTGTACCGCAAGTACGCCTCGGGGGATGAGTTCCTCGCGCTGCTCTCACCGCAAGGTTTCGAGGATGCGTATCATCAAGCCGAGCGAATCCGTGTCGCGCTCGAACAAGTCGGCGTACCAGCATCGATCGGCATCGCGTATTGCCACGGAGAGCCAGGGCGACGAGCCGTTTTCCCTGGCGACCTGATCGAGCGAGCGACACTGGCGAAGAACGAAGCAAAGCGGCTCGGTGGCAACACCGTCTATCCGCAGCTCCCAAAGCAGCCCCCGCTGCCGCCAATCCCGCCAGCGATTCCCGTCGAGTGCGAAACCGAGATAACGACAGCCCAGCTCGGCTCGGTAACACCATGAGTCACAATCGACCCCACCCCGCTATCGGATCGACTTCATGAAAGACGAGGGTGATGTGGTGCTCGGTCTATCTGCTCGCACCATTGCTACGGCCCAGCGAATGCGGCTGGCTAGTATTGCGATCCGAAAATTGGAAGTCTTCGTAAGTCAGCGACGGCTCGAACGCCTACTCGGGCTGTCGCAGGGCTACATCTGTCGTCTGAAAGCAGGGAAGCAAACCCCAAGCCTGCCCATCGTCGCCCTGCTCGCCCTGCTGGCAGCCTCGCCAGAAAAGCGCCTGCAAAGGCTGTCGGCGCTATGGGAACGAGCCCATCAAGACCCGCCATCGCAGTAACCGCACGACCGCGACAGCGTTCTCTTCCAAAGCATCGCACCCAAGACTTCACCCTGCGCTGGACTGTCCCGTAACAGCGACGGCCCAAATTGCGTAAGGCGCTCGGACGCTCTGCTGATAAGCTGCGCGGATCATGTCCCCAGTGACGAAAATCCTGTTCTTGACGGCCAGTCCTTCCGACAAGGCGGCGCTCCAGCTCGATGAAGAGATTCGGCTGATCAGTCAGCGGATTCGACGAGGCGAGTATCGGAATCTGTTTGAGATACGCTCCGCTCCGGCAATTCGGGCGACGGACCTGCCGTTTGAGCTGATGGACAACGCGCCCGAGGTCGTTCACTTCAGCGGGCATGGGTCGAAGACGGGAGCGCTGTACTTCATCCACGACGGGGATCGGACTGCGCGGCCCATTCCGCCACGGACTCTTGCACGGGTGTTCAAGCAGTTTCGTGACCGAGTCAAGTGCGTCGTACTCAATGCCTGCTACTCCGCGGCGCAAGCAGAGGCGATTGCGGAGTCGATTCCGTGCGTGGTGGGAATGTCGCGTGCGGTCTATGACTCGACAGCCATCGCCTTTGCCGCAGGTTTCTACGAAGCTCTGGCCTTTGGAAAGAGTGTGGCAGAGGCGTTCGAGCTTGGGCTGACCCAAGTCGAGCTGTCCGCGCCGAGTGCCATTCACGAAACCGAGATTCCCCAGTTGATCGTCCGAAAGGGCGAAGATGCCAGCAAGATCCGGTTGCTCCCACCACAGCCCGAAGAGTCGAAAGCACAGCCCCAAGTGTTTGCGCGGACTCAGCCCGAGGAGCAGGTTGTGGCCGTGTCCGACTTATCGCCCAAGCGCCCGATTCCAACGGCAAGCTCGACTGCAAAATCCAGCAACGAAGCGGCACAAAGGAAACAGACTGATACGACTGTTGGCCCCTCAGATCGTAAGCTGACCTGGCTGCACGTCTCGGATTTGCACTTCGGGCATGGTGATGCGCACTACCGCTTTGATCAGAGCGGAGTCACGAGCGCGATCATTCGCAATGCAGAGTCCATGGCAAAGCGGATCGGTCCACCGGATCTAATCTTCGTGACTGGCGACATCGCGTTTTCGGGTCAGGCTGCGCAGTACGCACTGGCCAAGGAGTGGCTGGGTCGTCTCCGCTCCATCGTCGGTGGGAATCCTCGTCTGTTTCTGGTTCCGGGCAATCATGACGTAGATCGCAAACTTGCGATGAAGACCAGTGCAGCCGCCCTCCATCAAGTGCTGCGCGCCGATCCCCGCAAGCTCGACGAACTGCTTAATGACGACACCGAGATGCAGCCGCTGTGGCCGAAGCTCCGTGCCTACTCCGATTTTGCGACCGACGCTGGGAGTCCGAGCATGAGCGCAGACAAGCCGTTCTACGTCGAGGACGTGTCCTGTCGACTGGGCGGCAAGCTGCGGATTGCAGGGCTCAACACGGCACTGCTCAGCTTTGACAACGACGACTCCCCCAAAAACCTGAGTCTAGGACGGGGGCAGCTTCTCAAGGCCATCGAAGAGCAGCCCACCGACGCGCTTCTGCTGGTCTTGGAACATCACCCCCAAGAGTGGCTGATCGACGGCAAAGCGCTGGTTGCGCAGCTTCAGCAGCGGGCGCACATCCAGTTTTCTGGCCACGTTCACAACCAGCACGGCGTGGTTCATATGCCGCTGCTCGGCGGTTCGCGTCTCCAGTTTGTGGCCGGAGCCGGACACAAAGATCAGAGCGAAGAAGGCTATCACTCCTACGCGTGGGGCCAGCTCTCCGAGGAGGGTCTGGCCTATTACTCCTGGGTCTGGCAGCCCGAGCGAATGGCCTTTGCGCTGGCGACGATGATTGAGACGGATGACTTCAAACGCGATGATCACGCGTTCGTAGAGCGTGCCAGACTCCCGAAGAGCCTGCGGAACTGGCTCTCAACTCCTTCCGCTCAGTCCCTGCCGACACCACCTGCGGTGACGGAAAATCCAATTGCCGGGGCAATGCCCAAGCGTGGTCGTCGCGCAGCAAAGAGTGGGAAGTCAACGCAGGAAAAGCCGGGCAAGACCAAAGAACCAGAAGAGGCTTCCCCACCGACCAGAAGCACGCCTCCACTCAGCTCGCCCGCACTGGACCGACTGAAAGAGGAGGTGCGAAAGGTTCTGCAAGACGCGCCTGAGTTGGCGATGGCACTTGCGAAGGTCGGTTATGGAGCAACGTCGTTAGCCGCAGCGGAGCTTGTGGAGTCCGTCTGGGCCGCTCTTTCACAGAGCTCTGTCGCGGACGTGGCGATTGCGGTCACCAAGCTGGCCAAACAATCCAGCGTGCGTGACTCTGCTCGCCAGCTCCTGTGCCATATCCTGCCGCTAGCTGCTCAGTGGCAGGCTCTCGTCGAGGGCGCGGCCGGCGCTGGTTGTTCCGGTACATCGCTAGAACTGCCTCTGCAAACGGCAACCATCGCCGAGGTGGTGATGGCGCACCTTGACGCACGCTGCTGTGAGTTTACGCCCGGAAGGGCCTATCCGCAGGGAACACGGAATATTCCGATGCCTGCGGTGGCGCACGCAGCGCTCTTTGATCCGCAGGGCAGTGTTGTTGCAGACGCGGTCGTCACGGACTTATGGCAAGAGCGCAAGATGGGCGACCCTCCGCTGCCTGATGTGGCGAGGTGGCGTGCGATCAAGTCAGACAATCCAAGCGAGCATGCGTTTCGGATCGCCGCCAAGGCAGAGATCAAAGTCAGTGCGCTGCTCGACAAGCCTCGCTACCTTCTGTTTATCGACGGTGACTTGGACCCTCAGGGGGTCCTAAAGGAAAAGGGGGAGCTAGATGCTGCATGGAAGGTCCAACAGCAGGCCCTGCAGAAGCAGCTCCCCGGACTCCGGCTGGTCCGTCTGAAGGGAGGGACCGGACCCGACAAAGACCAACAGCACGCCGAGGAGATCGAGATCGCGATTTGTGTCCGTGAGGTTCATCCCTCGTAGTAAGAGACGCCCATCATGTACCAAACCCATTTGAAGCTTGTTGCTGGAGCGAAAATTCCGTTGCCTGCGCGGGGCGGAATGCCGGAGTCCTGTCACATCATCGACGAAGACTCCGTCTTGGCAGTAAACTCTGCACTGGCGACGGGGCGTCCACTCCTGGTGCGGGGCGAGCCGGGCACCGGAAAGAGCCAGCTTGCGCGGGCTGCCGCAGAGGCACTGGGGCGGGCCTTGGTGACAAATGCGGTCGACTCGCGGACCGAGACTCGCGATCTGCTGTGGTCGGTCGATGCCGTCGCACGACTCGCTGAAGCGCAGATGATGGGGGCCTTGCGTGAAGTCAATGAGCGAGCGCTTCGCGACCGTCTGGCCATCCAAGCGTTTGTGCATCCCGGCCCGCTGTGGTGGGCGTTCGATTGGGAGTCTGCCCACAAGCAGGCGGAGTCGCTCCAGCTCTCGGTTCCCACGACCCCCGACGGCTGGAAGCAAGCGCATGGAGTCGTCGTCCTGATTGACGAGATCGACAAGGCCGATCCCTCGGTTCCCAATGGTCTGCTTGATGCCTTTGGCCACGGTCGTTTCGAGGTGCCGGGACGCCCTCCCGTGGTCATGAATCCGGAATGTCGACCACTGGTGCTCATCACCACCAATGAGGAACGTGCGCTTCCTGATGCGTTTCTGCGGCGCTGTCTGGTGTTGCCGCTTTCGCTTCCCAAAGACCGCGCAGGACTTGTTGCGGCGCTGATCGAGCGAGGACGTGCGCACTTCCCAGAAGCCAAGTGCAGCGATGAGGTCCTCCGTCAGGCGGCGGATCTGCTCGCCTCCGATCGTGAGAAGTTCTACAGCACCGACCTCTGTCCGCCTGGACTCGCCGAGTACATCGATCTGCTGCGCGCCGTCTGTGAACAGGAACAGAACAATAAGAAGCAGCGCGAGCTGATGGTGCGGATTGCGAAGTTTGCGCTGAAGAAACACCCAGACCCGTCGGAGCGGTGAGCGCTGTGGTGACGCGAGTGGCACCTTCGCCCCCCTTGACGCGTGGGCGCGCAACCGTCTGGCGCGCAGACCTCGTTCGGCTGCTGGCCACAGTGCCAAAGTCGCAGGTCGAAGCGGCCGCCGCCCAGCTTGGCTTTGATGCCCCACAGGAACAGCCGCGCCAGCGCCCCCAGACGCCGGTTGTTGTCGCTGAGCACTCCGTGGAGCAGCCCGCGACGGTCGAACTGCTCCCGCAACAGGTGCCCTTTTTCCGTCTCGAAGAGATGACCTTTTCTGACCCGCCGGGAGCGTCCAACGCAGACTCAGAGTCGAGCGGGCTACAGCCAGCGGACTTGCACAACCCCGACTACTCCATGTTCTTCACGCCAAGGCCCGAGCCCCTGTCGCCGTGGTCACGGCTGTGGCCAGCGCTGCGGAACGCACTGCAAGGCTCAGCACCAACGCGCAACCCCGACCTTCCCAAGCTCTTGCGCATGTGGAGTCGCGGCGAAGTCGTCCATCGCATCCCGCTTGACACCCGTCGGGTCTGGGCAGAGCGCGTCGCGGTGTGGGTGGACCGAAGTCCGCGGACGCTGCCCTTCCGTTCCGATCAAAACGAAGTCTTCCGCCGACTGCTCGACTGTTGCGGTTACACCGGCCTGCACGTCCGAGTCATTGACACCGCAGACCAAGCGGCTGTCGTCTCACGACGCTTGGACTATGCGGCAGGTGTCCGCCTGAATCCAGCGCAGCCCGTGCTGCTGCTGGGTGACCTTGCAGCATATGGCTCAACGGAGGAGCAAGCGGCGTGGCTGCGCACCGGACAGCGGCTGCGTCGCTCCGATGTTCGTATCGCGGCGCTCTTGCCTGCGCCTCAAAGTCTGTTGCCAAAGTCCCTGGCGCAGACGTGGTCTGTAGTGCCCTGGGAACGTGGACGGATGGCGCTTCAGTCGGCGCCCATTGACCACCAGGACCGACAAGCCCGAGCCGAGCGGCTGCTCCGGCTGGCCTCCCCGGCCGGATTCGTGCAGCCGGGACTGCTGCGAGCGCTGCGTCGACTGCTGCCGGCCAGTGAAACGGACGCTGCAACGGAAGTCGACGTGTTTCGCCACCCCGATGTTCGAGCCGCCGATGCCATGGGATTGGTGCTCCACGGAAGTGCGGCGGCACGGCACCGCCAGCAGTTTGCCGAGGAAGAGTCCCCGCAGCTCAAAGCCCAGGTCAGCCAGACCATTCGGCACTGGCATGAGCACGTCCCGCGCGAGCTGCTCCACGTCGAAACGCTAACCTGGCTGAGCCTGATTCCCCCCGAAGAAGCGCCGCCGCCAGGTTCAGCCCAAGATGCGCTAGCGTTCGCCGAGCGACTGGCCACCTCGCTACGGAAAGGAACGGAGCCGACCGCCATCGCCGCAGCGGTGAAGCGCTGCGCCAGCGCTTTGCTGGAAGCTCTGCCGGACTGTGCCTATGACGGACTGCCCACGCTCCAGCGGCTGCGGGAAGCGACCTTCGTGGGTGCGGCTCAGCCGCAGTGGTGGAGCGTGCGTCAGGTCGGGAATGTGCTGGAATTCAAAGCCACCGCCGATTCCGTGTGGCCGTCGTCTGACCTCGGGCCCGGCAGTCCTGTGGCGTGGCTGCGTGCGGCTGGGCCGCACCTTGATGCCAGGTGGCAACATGAAGCGAGTTACCCGCTAGTGCTGAAAGATGGACTGAAGATTCCCCTTCGTCCCGAAGGACGGTTGACGCTGCGCAGCCACCGCTCGACGGTCACCATCGCAAGCTGGACCAAAGAGCCCTGGACCACCGCAGCCGGACGCGACCGCTACGGACTGTGGGCCGATGCAGAGGTCGAAGGAGTGGCCGTACGATTCCGCTGGATTCCGCCAGGGCGATTTTTGATGGGATCACCCTCGTCGGAGGCTGGACGATACGAGACCGAGGGACCGCAGCACGAAGTGACGATGACTGAAGGACGATGGCTAGCCGATGCCCCGTGTACACAGGCGCTATGGGAAGCGGTGATGGGAAGCAACCCGAGCTTCTACGTGAGCCCCGAGCGGCCTGTCGAAGAAGTGAGCTGGGATGACTGTCAGGAGTTTGTCCAAAAGCTCAACGAGCGGGTGGCCGGACTTGAGGCGCGGTTGCCGAGCGAGGCGGAGTGGGAACAGGCGTGCCGAGCGGGAACCCAGACGGCAACGTGGCTCGGAGATCTGGAGTTACTGGGAGAAAACCACGCACCTCTCTTAGATAGGACCGCGTGGTACGGAGGAAACAGCGGACAGGAATATGAGCTGGAGAACGGCTATGATTCCCGTGGGTGGCCGAACAAGCAGTATCCACACACCAAAGCTGGCACGCACCCGGTACGGACCAAAGCAACGAATCCGTTGGGCCTGTTCGACATGCTTGGCAATGTATATGAGTGGTGCATGGACTGCTACGGAGGGTACGGAGAGAAAGCTGTCACCAACCTCCAGTTGCATAGCGCAGGCTCTGCCAGAGTCGCTCGAGGGGGCTCCTGGATCTCCGATGCGCGGTACCTGCGTGCTGCCGACCGCTACGGGTTCTCTCCCGCCTACCGCCGTGACTACCTTGGACTGCGGCTTGCCCGCGGTCAGGAATCTAGTCAGACCCCCATTGGGACAGGGACGAGGAGCGGCCCTGTCCCAATGGATGAGGAACACGCCCCGATGACCGGTATGCCACCGGAGGTGCCGCGCCAGCCGGTGCGTAGCACCGATCGCGAATCTTCCAAGAGGAAGCGATGAGGAATCGACCCCGGCTGCTGGACGGAATCCCCGAGCCCTGGGCGGTGGAGTGGGGGGAGGATCGGCACGGCCTGTTCATGAGCTTCGCAGTCGATGACTGCGTGCAAAAGCTGCGCTACATTCCGCCCGGACGATTCCTGATGGGGTCGCCGGAAAGTGAAGTCGGACGCTACGATGACGAAACGCAACATGAAGTCCAGTTAACGCAGGGCTACTGGCTGGCGGACACGCCGTGTACCCAAGCGCTGTGGCAAGCGGTGATGGGCAACAATCCCAGCCACTTTCAGGGCAGCAACCGGCCCGTCGAGAACGTGAGCTGGGAGGACTGTCAGGAGTTTGTAAAGAGGCTTAACGAGCGGGTTCCTGGCTTGCAGGCGCGGCTTCCTAGTGAAGCCGAGTGGGAATACGCCTGCCGAGCCGGGACGAGCGGAGCCACGTGGAGGGGGGAGATCGATCTACAGGAGGATGCCAGCGCCTCGATCTTGGAGCCCATCGCTTGGTACCGGAAGAACAGCGGTTTCGAAACCCAGCCAGTACGAGGCAAAGCGGCGAATCCGTGGGGCCTGTACGACATGCTTGGCAACGTATGGGAGTGGTGCCAGGACTACTTGGGAGCGTACGAGGCGGGCGCGTGCATAGATCCTAAGGACGCTCCTAGTGGCAGTTTCCGGGTCGTTCGCGGGGGCTCGTGGAACGGCGGCGCGCAGGACGGGCGCGCTGCCATCCGCAACTGGGGCTCTCCCGACGACCGCGTCAACCGCCTGGGTTTCCGGCTGGCCCGAGGTCAGGGGGATGATTAGCAAGCAGGCCCCCGGGGGCAGGGCCGCGGAGCGGACCTGCCGGACAGGGCGACGGAGCGCCCTGTCTGTGGCTGCGCCGCGGGACGCGGCGCAGCCACAAAATGCAAACACACTCGACTCTGCCCTCGTCTTCCTCTTCCTGGCGGTCGCTGCCCAACGCACCGTTGTTTTCTGAAACAGGCACCAGCGGCTGCAAAGCCAAAAAGCACAACCAAATCAACCACTTCGGTGCGGTCATGGTATGCTCACGGAGCATTGCCATGACCGACGCACCTCGCTGTGATACTCCGCCCATCCATGCGCGAAGACGCTCCAACTGTGGGGACTGGTCTGTCCGTCGCTTGCTCTACCACGTAGCGCAGACATGGAAGCCTTCATTCGCTGCTCGATTTCCATTCCCAATAGGAGTCTCCCGATGACCACAAAAAGCGGCTCTCCCACCGACACGACGCCGAAGCCCGAAGGGGGTGAAGAGCGAGAGGAAACCAAGTATTCCTATCCGGTCCTCAAGCTCCACCAGAATGGACATGACATCTTTCTGACCACGATTCCCATCGACGATCTGTTCCCTTTCTGTTTCGTCGAGCGCTTTCATGAAAACCCCGAAGTGGGCTACCAACGGAAGTTCGATTCCCGTCGGGCAGATGAGATTGCGGAGTATCTAAGCACCGAGGGCGAGTCGATTCCCAGCAGCATTGTACTTTCAGCCCAGGACGTTGCAGAGCTGTCCTATTCCAGCAAGACCAAGCAGCTCTCCTATCAGCGCGTGGCAGAGGCGTTCGCTGTTCTCGACGGACAGCACCGGCTTTGGGGGTATCAGAAGTGCCGTACTCGTCACCGTGTTCCGGTCGCGATCTATGCCGGACTCGATCAGCAGACAGAAGCGCGGCTGTTTCTCGACATCAACAACAAGCACAAGGGAGTTCCCAAAGCACACCTCGTGAATGTCAAGAGTGTGGCCGGAACAGAGACGGAAACAGAGGCAACCCTCCGTCGGTTGTTCACGCAACTCGGGCGCGATGAGAACTCTCCGTTGCGTGGACATCTTATCCCTGGTGAAACCTCGCCGAGCAAGCTGTCTCGCACCGCCTTCGACACCGCCGTAGGGCGTGCCCTGCGGAATGAGTCCTTGCGCAAGCTGCCGTCAGACAAACAGTACGAACTCATCCTGAACTATCTGCGGGCGGTCCACCTGGAACTCGATGACAAGGAACAGCTCGCCAAGCGGAACTACTTTGGCGCGATCTTTGAACTGTTTGATGAGGTACTGCGCAAAGCGAAGAAGGACCACAACTCGGTGAAGCTGACTGCCCTTCGCGGTATTGTGCGAGCGATCGCATCTATCGCAGAATCCGACTTCACTGGACCCGCAAAACGGCAGCGCCTTCTGAATGCAATGAAAGCCAGTCTGCATCGCGATACAGAGATCGATGACGAAGATATTTAATCCGCAATAAATCCTGTGCTCAAAGCACATCTTCAAATACGACAAAATTAGCTCGAAACCAACTCAATCGACTCGATGCGGCCGCATCGCAAAAACGCTACGGCCGTATCGGCTTTCATTAACATAAAATTTGATCGCTCTCGACGAGAAATCGAGATTGAGAGCGGCCGTGCTCAATAGGCACGCGGCCGCCCGTCGGAGAGTGCGGCCGCAAAACCGACCCACCTTCGGCGCGGTAGTGCGCATCATGCAGCGACAGGCCGACCACCACTTACACACATAGCGTCATCGTTCGATTTTACTATCGAGATGGTAATCTCGCTGGCTATGCGAATCATGTGTACTTGGCGACATGTTCACCGATTTGAGTAGTTCTCGTTGTGTGGTCCATTTTTTAGTTTTCAGAATTTCCTCAGTGTGGTGATATTCGTCATAACGATATCAGATTTAGATGAACGTGATATTCGCTGGTCGATGCAGAAGCAATCGAAGCATCGCACGAGCTGGCTTGCCATTTACCAAATTGAACCACGGATACGAAAGCCCGCACATCATACCGTGACGAGAGACTCCTTCGCGGACCGTCAAGCGACATGGCCACCCAGGACTCCCCATCATCAGACGCATAGCAAAGTGCTCGGTAAAACGCATAGCGCGTCCTCCCCAGGCCCCCCGAGGTGCGTCAAGTGCAGCCAAGGTAGTCACACCGCGTCGAGATACCAACGGCAGTCCGCAGGTTGGTCGAACCACAGCCCCAAAGCCCAGCTATCCAAGAAGGATGAGTGTCTTCCAAAACCAGAAAAAACGCCGTTTTGAAGCCGGCTCGATTTCGCAATTCTCGACGGGAATCAAAAAATAGGTTGAAAGGATGGTGTCAAGGAAAACGTAACCGGCGACGGGCGGACGATTAATTCAGGACTGCCGATCCTCACCACAGCGCGCAGATTAGTTGTGTGATTTCCGACGAAGTGTAGGCGACGTACTGGATGAAGCTTCAAC
>Ga0075163_10011182_pt1 | contig 11701 bp, 4 predicted proteins | sample JI1023141ADNA_FD_71478 | JGI IMG/M metagenome (GOLD analysis project Ga0075163, IMG submission 71478) | Wastewater effluent complex algal communities from Wisconsin, to seasonally profile nutrient transformation and Carbon sequestration -... | ecosystem: Engineered > WWTP > Effluent > Algae... | reverse complement strand
GCGACCCTCGCGAAGAACGACCTTCTCCGCGGCTTCAAGGAAAACGTCATCATGGGCCACCTCATCCCCGCCGGCACCGGCTTCCTCAAGAACCGCAGCTTCGACGTCCACGAGACCGAAGCCCCGCAGTTCTCCGCCGCCGAAGAGGACGCCGCCTGATCGGCCTGATAATCATGCTCACACCGCCTCCGCGCCCTCAGAAGCCGGAGGCGGTTTTGTTTTGGGGCATCGATCAGTCAGCCCGATCACCTTGCTGCTATTCTTTTGTCATCAGAGCCGCTTTGTCCCCCCTGCGATCAACTCCCCAGCGCCGCCATCAGCTCGGCGATCTCCGCTTCCACGGCCTCTTTGGAGTCCACTGTCTGCCGCACCTCGTGCTCCAGCACCTGCCGGTAGTCCCGCAGCAGGCGCACCAAGGCCGTGCGCAGGGCTGGCTCGCTCATGCCAAGCGCAGCCGCCAGGGAGGCAGGATCATGGCCGCGCAGGCTGCCACCCGAGAGCAGCACCGGGCGCAGGGTGTTAAAGAAGGCCTTCTTCCCGCGCTCCGCGTAGCTCTCGCCCAGATGGTGCAAGACCTGCCGCAGCAGTTGCTCGCACCATTTGCGGTCGAAGAGCTTGTCCGGCGGCAAATCGCCTGCAGCCTCGCTGGCATAGCGATCCGCTAAATCGGCATCAAAGGAGAGGCTCAGCGCCTCTGCGGACAGCTCCCGCTTTTCCCGTCGGCTCTCACGGTGATAACGGCTGATGAGGGAGCGTTCAGCCGACTTCGCGAGGAAGGTGCGCAGGCGGCCTTTTTCCTGTTCCACGCCTTGCAGCGATTCCAGCCGCAGCAGCTTGACGAAGAAATCATGCAGCGCGTCTTCCGCATCGTGATGCGCCAGCCCGCGGGCGCGGATCAGGCAGTAGAGCGGATAGTGATATTGCCTGCACAGATCACTGAGCGCCCGGGTGCTCACATCCGCGTCCGTGTTTTTCAGCCGCTCCACCAGCGTCCACTCCGTGGTGGGGAATCGGCCGTCAGCTTGGGGTGGGTATGCTGCCATGTGCTTGTGAGCGGATGGGAGATGCAGGCGGCATCCGGGTCAAGGCTTCTCCGCCACGATGCGGAAGCCGCCGTTCTCGTTGCGATGATCCGGCAATTGCGGATTCCGCACACAGGCGGCGACATAAGCACGCAGAGGGGCGGGATGACCGTTGTCATAGCTGCTGCCACGCCTGACCACATGCGTTTTGAGAGCATCAAACCAGTCGGGGCACCACTCCCACACGTTTCCTGCCAGATCATGAATGCCCAGCGCATTGGGCGGAAAGCTCATGACGGGCGCGGTGGTGGCAAAACCATCATCGTAGCCCGTGATCACGGGTTCCTGCCCGGTGACACGCTTGAGTGTCTCGTCCCCGATGTTCCCAGCCCCCTTCGACGGCGGCCAGTCAGTCCCCCAGGCAAAGTCGGGGATGAAACGTGACCCACGGTCACTCGGCAGCGCCTCACGATCCTCACGCTGGCCGATGCCCACGGCGCAGCTCCACTCATAATCGGAAGGCAGGCGATACTTGCGCCCCTCCTTCTCTGTCAGCCATGCGCAAAACCCCTGAGCGTCGTTCAGGCTCACCCGGATGACCGGGTGATCAGGCGTGGGGCTTACGACTGTATCCCGGTAAAACGACGGTTGCCGCCACGCCGCATCCACACCCGGGTTTGCTTCCGCATACGCGGCATAGTCTCGCTTCCGCGTCTCGTGGATGCAGAAGAGGGCATCTGTGCCGGGCACGGGGACAAACTTCATCCCCAGAGTGTTCGTGAAGGCCAGTTTCTTCTCCGCCACCGTCGGCAGGTGCGGCCATGCGGGGCCGGTGGCGGCGGAGGTCTTTGGCGGTGCGGAGGTGGATACGGTGATCGGCGGCAGCCTCCACACGGCGATCTTGCCGCTGCTGTGGGTGGCAGCGGGGGTGAAATCCTCAGTGAGCGTATTCGTCACCGCATAGTGGCCATCGGGACTCACCACGAGCTGATCGTGGATGCGTGGATCGGGCAGCTTCCATACTTCCGTTCCGGTATCGATGTTCCAGATGGTGAGGCGATCTGGCTGCGCCGCATAAGCAGCCAAACCGAGCACGTTCTGAGCATCCAGGAAGAGCAGCCTGCGCTGGGTGCTCGTGCGCGGCCACTTCTTCACGATGCGGCCCGCTTTCACATCCACGATTGCAAGGCTTCCGTCAGAGTGAGCGAGCATGCGATCCGGCTGGTCAGGAATGACGGCGAAGAAGTGATCGAATCCCGCCCCCCATGGGACAGGCTGCACCTTGTTCCCCGGGTGGCTCACATCCACGATGGCCTGCCTCAGGCGTGCGGTCGCGTCCATCTCATTGACGCCCACGACGACCCGCTGGTTATCCAACCAATCCACTCCATAGAGAGCCGACACATTGGAACCTATCGTCCACTGCCCGGCGGGCGCCCACAATCCTGCATCGAAGACCTGGAGATAGACCGGGCCATAAGGCCCTTCAGTGCTGGCATAGAGTGCGAGCACGAGCCTTGTCCCATCGGGCGAGGCGGTCATCGTGGTCCTCACGGCCGGGCCTTTGGGATAGAACGGCGTCCCCTTGATGGGGATCTCGTGCAGCGTGTCCCCGGTGCGGGAGTCCAGCACCAGAAGCGCGTGCGCAGGGTGCCGTTGGAAGACGACCATGGAGGTGCCGCCATCTAGCAGGACGATGGAATCGTCGAGACTCAGAAAGGGGGGGAACTCCCGCCTCCACCGTAGCTTGCCGCTTTCGACATCCCACTGGATCAGCGCCGTGGAGGTTTGATTGCCTCGTTTGATATTATTATGCTTCGACACTACCCGCCGTCCGTCCGGCAGCATGGCGAGCCCGCGCACGTCTCCCTCCGCCGCGAACTCCTTAACGAATCCTGGCTCGCCGTCCGGCAGGTGCCAGGGGGCGGTGGGAGCAGCGGCTTCCACGGGCAGGCTCACGGGTTTATCCTTGAAGAACACCAAGGCCCCCGCGCCGGAGATCACCGCCGCCGCGAGGGCTGGCATCATCCAGGAGCGGCGGTCAGCGCTTGCCTGCTTGTCGGAAGACGGCGGCTGCGATCTGCCGACCATGGCCACAGCCTCCACATCACTCTTCATCTCCGTGGCGGTGCTGTATCTTTTTTCCCGATCCGTCTGCATCGCCTTGTCCACGATGGCATCCAGCTTCGGGTCACTCTTCGGCACCACGGCGCTGATGGGGGAGAAGCGGCCGCGCGGAACCTGCCCGGTGAGCATCTGGTAGAGCATCACACCCACGGCATACAGATCAGCGCGTTGATCGACCAGAGCACCCGCCAGCATCGCCTCCGGAGCCACGAAGTCGGGCGTGCCCATCGTCACGCTGCTCTTGGTGAGACCACCGCTCTCGTGCGTGGTGATCTTTGCCAGGCCGAAGTCCGCCACCTTCACCTGCCCGTCCGCATCGATCATGATGTTCGAGGGTTTGATGTCCCGATGCACCACGCCGCGGGCATGCGCATACGCCAGCGCATCACACACGGCCGTGGTGATTCGGATCGCCTCCTCGGGCGGTAGCTGGCCGCGAGCGGACACGAGGTGCGCCACATCCGTCCCCTCGATAAACTCCATCACAAAGTAGAGCAGTCCCTCGGTGGTCTCCCCGGCGTCATGCACGGTGACGATGCCGGGATGCTTGAATTTCGCCATGGCCCGCGCCTCCTGCTTGAAGCGCTCCGCATAGTTTGATTCGCCATCATCCACGAGGTCCGGCGGCAGAATTTTGATGGCCACCGTGCGCTCCAGCGCCCGCTGCATGCCCTTGTAAACCGCGCCCATGCCGCCCCGGGCGATGAAGGCTGTGATCTCATACTGCGGCAGCATCACCTGGAGATCCTCCACCGATGGCGGCTGCCAGCCCCGCAGCTCACGGGTCACGCCCTGAGCACCCGCCGCCAGCAAGGCCTGCATCTGGTCTGGCGTCATTTTCAAGGTCTGCCCATCAGCCAGGGCGTCGCCGCCAGAGTTAGAATCAGTGCTCATGGGGACAAATGTTTGGGTGCCAGTTCACCCGTTGGCAAGGCAGATTCCTACGGTGGTAATTTTATCAAAAAGGCTGTCACGAATCTTCGCGGGCTTGGTTTGTCCCGATGCAGTCCCCTGCCTCCATCCAAAACCAGCTACTTTCCATGACCACACGCCCCATCACCGGCTGGCAAGCCAGCGCCTCCCTCACCGACGACACCGGCATCATCGCCTTCCAGTTCCAGCCCGGCGGTGCCTTCGGCCCGCCCAGCAAACCCATACCCAGCGCCCGCCTCGCCGCCATCATCGCGGTGCTGGAGTCCTCCCAACAAGCCACGCTCACCGATGCAGGAAACGGCCATTGGTTCGTGAGCAACAGCCCGAACGCGCCCGGGCTGGGGTAATTGCTTGGATCACTGCCTTCCACCGCCATGAAACTCTTCTCATTCACCACCTTTCTTGCTATCGGCGGACTCACCAGCTCTGCCTTGGCCACCCCTGGGGACTTCGACTGGTCATTCGGCATCGGTGGCTCCGTTAGTAACGGCAATTCTAACGACAGGGTCGAGGCAATGGCTCTCCAGGCCGATGGAAAGATAGTCATCGCTGGAACTTGGTCCAATGGCGGTAATGATGACATCATGGTAACCCGTTATACGGCAACGGGCAGCCTTGACTCTACATTCAATGGTTCGGGGCGGGTCCAAATCGGGGTTGGAAGTGACGATGATTGGGGGACGTGCGTGGCGGTACAAAACGACGGGAAGATACTGGTGGGGGGCTTCAGCTATGCGGCAAACGCCAATTTTGCGCTCGTGCGCCTCAATTCCGATGGGTCACTGGATGCTTCCTTCAATGGCAGCGGGAAAGTGACCACTGATATATCCGGCTACGATTTCGCGGAGGCCATTGCCATCCAGAGTGATGGAAAAATTGTCCTGGCCGGCGACAATGCTAACGACTTTGTGGTCGTCCGCTATAATTCGAACGGCAGCTTGGATACGTCGTTCAATGGAACTGGCAAAGTCACAACTGATATTGCAGCAGGAAAATTGGATGAGCTGGCTGATGTCACCATCCAAGCCGATGGAAAGATCGTGGTTGCTGGTTTTCATCAAAGCGGCCTCACAGGCGATTACTATCGGTTTGCGGTCGCGCGTTATAATACGAGCGGATCGCTGGACACCTCGTTCAACGGAACGGGTAAGGTGACAACTGATGTGGGAAGCAGCAACGACTATGCGACGAGCATGGCACTTCAGCCAGATGGAAGAATCGTGGTGGCAGGGTATACGGGGAATGGAATCTCCAGTGATGACGCTATTTTGGCCCGCTACAATGCAAATGGCAGCCTAGATGCCTCATTCAATGGCACGGGCAAGATTCAGAGTGATTTTGCCGGGAGTAGCGATCACACGTTGGATTTAGGGGCGCAGCCAGATGGCAAGATTTTAGCCGTAGGTTGGGCCGGTTATGATCTCGGCATGGCCCGATACAATCCCAATGGGATGCTGGACCCGACCTTTGGAACCGCGGGTAAAGTCGCGCCTGTGGGCTGGCTGGCTGCACGGTGCGTGGCCCTGCAAACCGACCGAAAAATACTGATTGCCGGCGCTGGTTCCACGGTGGTTCGGTTTGTGGGAGATACGCCGCCTACGGTGACAAGCTCCGCGCCGAGCAGCATTGCCACATCGTCTGTTATCCTGAACGGAACGGTCAACCCTAATGGAAACAGCACTGCGGCTCAATTTGAGTACGGACTCACCGCAGCCTACGGAAACACGGCTAGCGTCACACTCTCACCGGACGACGGCGTCAACGCACAGAATGTGAGCGCCAGCGTAGGCGGGCTGGCTCCCGATACTCAGTATTATTACAGGCTCACTGCGACAAGCGCAGGTGGCACCACGACGACCACCAACAGCACCTTCGCCACGCTCGTTCTTCCGCCTGTGGTAACCACGAGTCCGCCCACCAGCATCACCGCCACCTCCGCCACACTGAACGGCACGGTGAATCCGAACGGCGGAGCCACCACCGCGTCTTTCGAGTATGGCCCCACCATCGCCTTCGGCAGCACCGCCAGCGCCACGCTCTCGCCAAACAACGGCACCAGCGCGCAGAATGTGAGTGCCAACATCAGCGGACTGGCTGCCGACACGCAGTATTACTACCGCCTTACCGCTACCAATGCGGGAGGCACCTCGACCACCAGCACGGGCACCTTTGCCACCTTGGTGCCGCCACCCAGCGTTACGGTGACCGGCGCGACGTCCACCACAACCACATCTGCCACGCTCAACGGCACCGTGAATCCCAATTCCCTTGTCACGACCGCCCAGTTTCAGCTCGGTCTCACCACCGCCTACGGCAGCACCTTCCCAGTCACGCTCTCACCCAACAATGGCACCAGCGCGCAGAGCGTGAGCGCCTTCCCAAGCGCGCTGTTGCCAGCCACCACCTATCATTACCGTCTCAGCGCCACCAGCAGCAGTGGCACGAACACCACGGCGGACGCCACGTTCCAGACCCTGGACCCGGGAGGTTCCAGTGCGGCGAGTGGATGGCCGGTGATGGCTCCGACTGGCTCTGGCGTGGGGGATGATGAAGGACGAGGCGTGGCTGTGGATGCAGCCGGGAATGTGGCGGTGGTCGGCTCCAAGACGAATGCCAGCGGTGATCTGTATGTGGCGAAGTATTCCTCGGCTGGTGCGCTGATCTGGCAGGTGACCTATGACAATCCCACTCATCACGGCCAGGACATCGGCCGGGCCGTGGCCTTTGACCCCAACGGGAATGTGGTGGTGACGGGCCAGACCTACAACGGCTCCAGCACCAGCGGAGGCACGGAGATCGATGTTTACACGGCCAAGTATGCGGCGGCGGATGGTGTGCGACTGTGGGAGCGCTCTTACAACAATCCTCTCGCCAACAGCGACGACCGCGGGTTCTGCGTGCTCGTGGATGCCAATGGCGATGTGATCGTGGGTGGCTACACTTTCCGCGCCAGCGGCAATCAGGACTACTACACGGCCAAGTATGCGGGCGCGACGGGTGCCGTGCTGTGGCAGACGAACTACAACGGTGCAGCCAATGGTAGCGACATCGCCAGTTCGCTGGCCTTGGATTCATCCGGCAATGTGGTGGTGACGGGCTACTCGGCGAACGCCAGTGGCAACGCGGACTATGCCACCCTCAAGTATGCCGCCGCCAATGGCAGCGTGCTCTGGGAACACCGCTACAATGGCCCGGCCGCCCAGAACGACTATGCCAATAGCGTGAGCGTGGAGCCATCCGGGCGTGTCTTCGTGACGGGTGAGTCTCAGAATGCCGACGGTAGCTACGACATGCACACGCTCAAAATCGGAGCCAGCACCGGCAGCCTGATCTGGGAGCAGCGCTACAATGGCGGGGCGAACCTGAATGACACGGCCTACCGCGTGCTCCCTGATTCAGCGGGAGATGTATTCGTCATCGGCATGACGACTGCCTCGCCGGGCAATCAGGACTTCTACACCGCCAAGTATGCTGGAGCCACCGGAGCGATCCTCTGGGAGCGAACCTACAACGGCCCCGGGAACGCCGAGGATGTGCCCACGCAACTGCTCATCGCGCCGAACGGCGATGCCTTTGTCACCGGTTACTCGCGTGGCGGCGATGTGGACTACCTCACGCTGCGCTATCGAGGAAGCGATGGCTATCCGCTAAACACCGCTCGCACTCAGGGGCCCGGATCAGGCGGAGACTTCACCGCTTCTGCGTTTCGCGGTGCGGCGCTTTTACCCAGCGGCCGGCCGGTCGTGACCGGCAAGGGCATCGGCCTGAGCGGTGAGTTTGAGATCATGACCGTGGCCTATGGTGGTCCGCCTGAGGTGCAGACGAAGGCCGCGACGAATGTGCTGGCCTTCACGGCCACGCTGAATGGCACCGTGAACCCCACGGGCGTAGCCTCCACGGCGTGGTTTGAATACGGCACCACCAGCAGCTACGGCACCAGCACCACCACGCAAAGCGCCGGCAGTGGCTCGGTGGCAGCGCCGCGCACCGCAAACGTGACCGGCCTGTCCCATAACACTCTTTACCATTACCGGGTGGTCGCCCAAAACATCAACGGCACGAGCTACGGAGCGGACATGACCTTCACCACACCCGTCGCCCTACCTGAGATTCAAGTCTTCGCCGGAGCCGACGACACTGCGCCGGAACTCACAGATGGCCAGGCCGCGCCCGTGGACTTCGGCAGCACGCCTCTCGGCACGCCAGTGACGCGAAGTTTCACGGTGAAGAACGTTGGCACGGGCAACCTGCACGTCACCTGTATCGCGCTGCCGATGGTGTATGAGCACGTTGGCAACTCGCTGCCCTTCGACATCGGCCCGAACACCTCAATCACTTTCCAGGTGCGCTTCCTGGCGAACACGGTGCATGGCACCTTCGGCGGAACGATGAACCTGGCGAATGATGATGGAGACGAGGGGGCGTTTGATTTTCCTCTCACCGCCGGCGCGACCGGGACTTTGGTCCCTGGAGGTGCCTTGGACACAACCTTTGGGAGTGGCGGGAAGACCATCACGAATTTCTTCACTTCGGAACAGGGCCATAGCGTTGCTGTGCTAAGTGATGGGAAGATCGTCTTGGCGGGGGCATCGTGGAATGGGGCAGATTACGATTTTGCGCTGGTGTGCTATTTGCCGACCGGCCAGCTGGACACCGGGTTTGGCACTGGCGGCATGGTGACAACGGCGATTGGAGGGGGCGCTGACTACGGAAGGAGCGTGGCCATCCAAGGTGACGGGAAGATTGTGGTGGGCGGCTCTGCTTTTAACGGTGCCAACGATGACTTTGCAGTGGCCCGTTATACTGCTGCCGGAGTGCTCGACGGTTCATTTGGAATCGGGGGCAAGGTGATGACCGCAGTGGGCAACTTTAGGGATGAAGCCTTTAGCATTGCCATTCAGGACGACGGGAAGATTGTAGCGGCGGGATCGTCCATGGCGCTAAACTCCGATTTTGCAGTCGTCCGGTATTTGGTGGACGGGCAACTGGATGGCAGTTTCGGCACCGGTGGCAAGGCAACCACGGCTGTCAGCATGCATGACTACGGCAATAGCGTAACGATTCAGGCTGATGGGAAAATCGTGGTGGCCGGTAGCACCTCCGATGCTGACATAAACTATGATGTAGCCATTGTACGCTATACGGATTCTGGAACGCTGGATGACAGCTTTGGCACCGGCGGAAAAATGATTACCCCCATCGGTAGCGGGGGTGATAGCGGGATGAGTGTCGCGGTGCAGGACGATGGGAAGTTGATAGTCGCAGGCTCGTCTGAGAACTCAGAAGGACAGCCTGACTTTGCCGTGCTACGCTACACTGTGGGCGGTGCTTTGGATTCTACGTTTGGCACGGGAGGCGTGGTGACTACCCCGATTGGATCAGGCAGGGACTACGGAACAAGTGTGGCACTTCAGGGAGATGGAAAAATCGTGGTGGCGGGCGTGTGCACTAGCAACGGCACGGATGACTTTGCCTTGGTGCGTTACACAGGTGCGGGGACGCTGGATACGACCTTGGGTTCTGGAGGCAAGGTCACGACTCCTGTCGGCAATCATGATGATTTTGCTAACGGGGTAGCGATTCAGCCCGATGGCGGGATTGTGGTGGCGGGAACTTCAAATGGTATGAGCAATTCGGATTTTGCGCTGGTGCGATACCAAGGTGACAGGACGACCTACCCTCTCCCGATGGCAACAACCCTTGCCGCGACTGCTATCAATTCGTCAGTAGTGTCCGCCAACGGCACGGTGAATCCACAAGGCATCATCACCAGCGCGTGGTTCGAATACGGCAGGACCACCAGCTACGGCCAGACCACCGCCTCCCAGCCGCAAGGCTACGGCACCAGCGCCAATCCCGTGAGCGCCGCGGTCAGCGGCCTGACGCCCGGCACCCTCTACCACTACCGCCTCGTCGCCCAGAACGGCGAGACCACGGCTTACGGCGCGGACATGACCTTCACCACGCTGCCAAGCGACACCGCTGGCCCGACGGGCGGCACGATGGCGATGTTGCCAACGTCCCCATTCAATCCCTCCGCCGCACTTGCCGTGTCCTTTGCCGGGTGGGCGGATGCCAGCCCGCCTCTCTCGTATGCAGTGCTGGTGGATGATGTCATCGTGTCGGCGCAGGGCGCGTCAGCCTCGCGCAACCTCACGGGTCCGGTCACCCCTGGAGCACACACCATGAAAGGCCGGATCTACGACGCATTTAACAATATGACGGAGGTCACACAGGTCTTTACCGTCGCGCCGCCCTTGGCTGCGGACGGGCTGGTGGCGGAGTTTGCCTTTGCGGGTAATGTCAATGACGGCATCGGCGCCCTGCATGGCACGGCAAATGGAGCCGCTCTCACAGCCGACCGGTTTGGTCGTGTCGGTCATGCCTATGTTTTCGACGGCGTGAACGATTATCTTGAGATTCCCGACGGCAATGCGCTGAGCCTGACCACCACCGGCGTTCTGTCCATCTCCGTCTGGGTGCGTCCTGACGGTACCTCGCTGGATGGCAGCAACAATCTCCTCTTCAGTGCCAAGGAGGGCACAGGCTACGTCCACTGGATGGGCAAGGGCGTGCCCGGCCAGCACGAGTGGGCCATGCGTATCTACAGCGCGGACAATACCGATGTACCGAATCGGGTGAACCGGATGAGCAGCTACCTCTTCAATCCTGCCGGAGGCACTGGAGTTGGCAGCTATGTGCAAGACTCGCTCACCAGCGGACAATGGATTCACTACGTGGTCGTGATGAGCCAGGGCGGCGAGACGGTGACATGGTACAAGAACGGCGTGCAGCGGGATCAAGACTCCTTCGCGGGCGGCATCACACCCGCGAATGGCTCCGCGCCGCTGCGGATAGGGACGCGGGATTTCAATAGCTTCTTCGCTGGAGCCGTGGATGACATCCGTATCTACAACCGCGAACTGACCCCGACGGAGATCGGGAACCTGCATCTGGAGGCTGTGCCGCTGCAAGCCGCGTGGCGGCAGGCGTGGTTCGGCACCACGGCGAACGTCGGCAACGCGGCGGATGGCTTTGACTTCGACAACGATGGCCTCGCGAACCTGATCGAGTGGGCGCTGGGCCTGAACCCCACCACCGCAAGCACGCTGCCGGTAACGACCACGCGCAACGGCGTGGTCTTGGAGTTCACTTACACTCGCAGCGTCGCCGCCGTGAATGCCGGAGCCGTCTTCACCGTGGAGTGGAGCGACACACTGCCCGGCACAAGCTGGAGCAGCGCGGGCGTGACCGAGCAAATCCTCTCCGACAACGGCACGGTGCAGCAGGTGAAGGCGACGGTGCCCGTGGGAGCGACTGGGCACCGCTTTGTGCATTTGCAGGTTACGTCGCCGCCTTGACCTGATTCCAGGGTGGCCTCACAGCCCCTTCGGCATTTAGGCCTCCAGTCAACTCCACACCGCCTCCGCGCCCTCAAAAGCCGGAGGCGGTTTTGTTTTCGGAGGGATCGTGAAAGAGCGGAAACGCCTGTTCGATACCTCAACATGCCTGTTCTCGACCAGTTCCGACTCGATGGAAAACGCGCCCTCATCACTGGCGGCTCGCGTGGGCTCGGTTTGGAGATGGCGAGGGCTTTGGGCGAGGCTGGAGCCCAAGTC
>Ga0075163_10011181_pt1 | contig 11702 bp, 11 predicted proteins | sample JI1023141ADNA_FD_71478 | JGI IMG/M metagenome (GOLD analysis project Ga0075163, IMG submission 71478) | Wastewater effluent complex algal communities from Wisconsin, to seasonally profile nutrient transformation and Carbon sequestration -... | ecosystem: Engineered > WWTP > Effluent > Algae... | reverse complement strand
GATCGCAGAACTTCATCGCCGCGGGGAGCTCGGCCTTGCACTTCACGCAGGGGCGCAGCTCGGGCGCCTCGCCGGTGCCGAGGTGGAAGCTCAGGCTGCGCGTCGAGGTGAGCGGCGCGACGGAGACGCTGAACGTCAGCCCGGTGCGCGCGAGCGCCCCTTCCAGCTCGCGGCGGATCTCGGCCTCCGCGCTCTCGTAGGTGAACGCGCCCTTGCTCGCGAGGCGCTCGAGCACGAGGCCCGCGCTGGTGCGCACCTCGGGGCGGAGCAGGTCGAAGAGATCGCGCGCCGAGAACGAAGCGCGCGCGCCGAGCACGTTGGCGATGAACGAGGCGAGCCCCGCCTTGTCCCCGCGCTGCAAGCTGAACGAGACCACCACCTGCGTCTGCGCCGAGCGCCCGTCCTTGCCGGCGCGGGTCTCGACCGCGAAGGGCACGGGGACGGGCCGCTGATCGACGAGGTAGAACGCCGTGCGATCGCTGCGCGCCGTGAAGAAGGTGGAGATGCGCTCGAAGAGGTTCAGCGTGGTCTGCTCGCCGGGCGGGAGGATGCGCTCCACCAGCCCGTCGATCATCACCACGCCCACCGTGCCCGCGGGGATGCGCACCACGCGCGCGCCGAGGAAGCTCCGGCAATCCTCGGGATCGACGCGGCGGATGAGCTCGCCCGCGGCCCGCTCCCACACCCCGCCCACCACCGCGCCGGCCGCCTCCTCCGGCTGGAAGCGCGCCCCGCTCATCGCCGCGCCGCAGCTCATGCAGAAGCGGTTGCCCATGACCTGCGGGTGGTTGCAGCTCGGGCAGTAGACGCGGGCCTCCTGGCTCTGCCCGCAGCGGGTGCAGAAGCGGGTTCCTTCGTCGTTGGGTGTGCCGCAGCTCGAGCAGGGGATCTTCGACATGGGGCGGTTCTCCAGGATGGGGCGCCGGACATGGTACGGAAAAGCGCGCGTGCGGTCTTCACCGCGCCGCCGCTCCTCGTGTATCACCGGAGAGGCCGCCCATGACCACCCCGTGTTTCCAGTGCCAGGCCCCGCTCCTGCCCGCGGCGGCTTTCTGTGGAAAATGCGGCGCCGCCCAGCCAGCCGCGGAGCCGCTGGTCCCCCTCGATCTGGCGATCGATCTCGCCACCATCCGTCACTTCGAGGCCGGCACCCGTTGCCTCCTCCGCTTCCGCGTGGAGAACCGCAGCGCGCGCCCGACCCCCACCGTCGAGCTGCGCTGCGAGCTGCGCGGCGCGGGCCCGGTGCCCCCGGCGATCGCCCCCTCCCTCGCGCCGGGCGGCGTTGCCCTCCTCACGGCCTTCCTCGTCCCGAGCCTCGGCGGCTTCGACGAGCTCTCCGGCGCGGTGCTGATCACCGAGCCCGGCTCACCACGCAGCTATCGCTTCGAGGGCTTCCAGCTCCGTATCGGCACCGGTGGCGCGCCGCAGGTGCAGGTCGTCAACATCGATCAACGCAGCGCCCGGGTCGTCGACAACAGCCGCAGTCAGTTCGGGCTCTCGCAGCCTGCCGGAGGCGCCCTCCTCGATGGCGAGGGCGAGTGGCACCCTCTCCCGCTCTCCGCCGATCCCCTCACCGAGGGCGAGCCCGCCGAAGCGCTCATCGAGGCCTCCGCGCCGCCCGCTCCGGTGGATTTCGAGATCAGCACCGACAAGGGCGCTTATCACCTCACCGGCACCGTGGCCCGCGGCGATCTCGCCACCGTCTATGGCGGTATCCACCGCTCCACCGGCAAGGACATCGTGCTCAAGCTCTGCGACGATCCCGTCGACAACGACCTCGTCCAGACCGAGGTGCGCGTCCTCTCGCTGCTCACCAGCGCGTCGAGCCCGCAGCAAAAGCACCTCCCCGTGGTCCTCGATCAGGTGCAGACCGGCGACGATCGCCTGGGCACCGTCTTCGAGCGCCTCGACGGGATGGATCTCTGCACCCTGCGCGAGCGCCTCCCCGAGGGCGTCCCCGAGCGACACCTGATCTGGATCCTCCGCCGCACCCTGAGCGTCCTCGGCCTCGCCCACTCCCAAGGCATCCTTCATGGCAACATCGAGCCCGCCCACATCGTGGTGCGCCCGCGCGATCACAACGTGTGGCTGGTCGACTGGTGCTGGGCCATCATCGAGCCCAAGCGCACCGGGCAGACCTTCCGCTGCATCAACGAGGACTACAGCCCTCCCGAGGCCAGGGAGCGCAAACCCCCCTTGCCGAGCAGCGATCTCTACTCCCTCGGAAAGACCATGATCTACGCGGCCGGGGGCGACCCGCAGGAGAAGACCTTGCCCGCCTCGATGGACCCGCGTATCCAGCGCTTCCTCCGCTTCTTCGCCTACGAGAGCCCCCTCGGGCGCCCCCAGGACGCCTGGGACATGTACAAGCAGGTCGACAACCTCCGCAAAGAGGTCTTCGGAAAACACGAGTTCGTGGAGCTGATCGTCTGACGCAGCCTGGCTGCAAGGAGCCTTTGTCATGGGTGGTGGATCGTACAGCCAGGATGTCGCGCAGAATTTCCGCGCCAACACCAGCGCCTTCGCCTTCGACAGCCACGTGCCCACCGCCGAGGCCGCGGCCCGGCGGACGGTGCACCAGGCCTTGAACCCCTTCGGCAAGACCCGGGAGGTGAACAACGAGACGCCGATCGTCGTCGCCCTCGACGTGACCCGCTCCCGCGGCGACGACACCAAGATGATGTACGACAAGCTGCCGATGCTGATGGGGCAGATCGAGCTCAAGGGCTATGTCCCCAATCCAGGCATCAGCTTCGCCGCCATCGGCGACGCCACGGTCGACTCGGCCCCCCTGCAGGTGAGCCAGTTCGAGGGCGACAACCGGATGGACGAGGCCCTCGGCCGGATCTGGATCGAGGAGGGCGGCGGCGGGACAGGGCAGGAGTCCTACGAGCTCTGCGCCTATTTCTACTCCCGCACCAACTGCGTGCGCCTGGCCAAGGGCGCTGGCAAGAAGGGTTATTTCTTCTTCGTCGGCGACGAGGGCTTCTACCCCAAGGTCTCCCGCGAGCAGGTCAAGCAGGTCATCGGCGACGACCTCCCAGCCGACCTCGACGCCGCCGAGGCCTTCCGCCGCCTGCACGAGAAGTTTCATGTGCTCTTCATCTATCCCAACAAGGGAATGGAGCAGCGCAAGGCCGACATCGACGCCGAGATCAAGACCCGGGTCGAGGCCGCGGGCGGGCAATACGCCAACGTCGACATCCGCGCTTCGCTCCTGTGGAACAACCGGAACGACCTCGATCTCCACGTCATCCCGCCCTCCGGGGAAGAGGTCTTCTACGCCCACAAGAAGTCGGCCTGCGGCGGCTGGCTCGACGTGGACATGAACGTCCACGGCGAGACCACCAAGCCGGTGGAGAACGTGCGCTGGGCCAAGGGCACGGCGCCGAAGGGCCGATATCGAATCTACGTCCAGAACTACGCCTTCAAGGAGCCTGACGCGGCGCCCACGGAGTTCCGCGCGGAGGTCGAGGTGGGCGGCGTGGTGCGGCAGTTCGGCGGGACCATCTCCCCCAAGGGCGAGCGCGGGCCGGACAGCAACGTGCTCATCTACGATTTCGAGTACGACCCCGACGCCAAGAAATCCGCCGCCCCCGCCGCGCCGGACGACCCTTATGCCCAGTACTCGGACGAGGTGATCCTGAAGCAGTGGTCGACCGTGGTTCGCCCCGAGCACATCCTCCGCATCGACGATCCCAAATCGATCGTCGACGTGCTCCTCGGCTCCCTGGCCATCCTCGAGGGGACCACGAACCTCGATGGTTATCTGAAGGATCTGAAGGGCCGAAACCAGACCGAAGAGCGGGTGAGGGAGGTCGAGCGGGCGCTGGCCGGGCTCTCCCCGGTGCGCAAGGCGGCGAGCGCGCAGGGCGCGGTACCGCCCGGGCCGCCGGCGGTGAAGGATCGAGGCGGGAAGACGAAGCGGATCGGGTGAGGCCATGAAGAAGCGAGACCCCGAGAGCAGCTTGAGCAGCGGCGGACGGACGAGCCTCTTCGTCTATGCCGCCATGATCGGCGCCACCATCGTGGCCTTCCTCGGCATCCGCTTCGTCGGGCGCGATCTCGGCGCGCCGCCGGGCAGCGGCTTCGGCACGGGCACGACGGCCCACACCGAGACATTGCTCCACGTGCTCCTCGCCCTGCTGGTGGTCATCCTCGCCGCCCGCGCGCTCGGCGCGGTGTTCAAGCACCTCCAGCAGCCCGCGGTCATCGGTGAGGTCATCGCCGGCATCGTCCTCGGCCCCTCGCTCCTCGGCCGCGTCGCGCCGGGCGCGTCGAGCTACCTGCTGCCGCCGAGCGTCGCGCCTTTCCTGGGGATCATCGCCCAGGTGGGGGTGATCCTGTTCATGTTCCTGGTCGGCCTCGAGCTCGACACGGGCCTCCTCCGCAAGAAGACCCACGCGACGATGGCCATCTCCCACGCCAGCATCATCGCCCCCTTCCTCCTCGGCTCGGGGCTCGCGCTGGTCATCTATCCTCGCCTCTCCAGCAGCGATGTCCCCTTTGGCACCTTCGCCCTCTTCATGGGCGTGTCCATGTCGGTGACGGCCTTCCCGGTGCTGGCCCGCATCCTCACCGATCGTGGCATCCACAAGACGAGGCTCGGCGTCATCGCCATCAGCTGCGCCGCCGTCGACGACGTGAGCGCCTGGTGCCTCCTGGCCTTCGTGGTCGCCGTGGCCCAGGCCAAGCTGACGAGCGCCCTCGTCACCATCGTCCTCGCCCTCGTCTACATCGCGGTGATGATGGGGATCGTCCGCCCCCTCGTCCGCCGCTTCGTCGATCGTCAAGAGCTCACCGGCCGCCTCAGCCAGAACGCCGTCGCCGTGGTGCTGATTGGCCTCCTGCTCTCGGCGCTGGTCACCGAGTACATCGGCATTCACGCCCTCTTCGGCGCCTTCCTCGTCGGCGCCGTCATCCCCCACGAGTCGCGCCTCGCCAAAGAGATGACCCACAAGCTCGAAGATCTCACGGTGATCTTCTTCCTCCCGGCCTTCTTCGCCTTCACCGGGATGCGCACCCAGATCGGTCTGGTGGAGGGCCCGACCCAGTGGCTCTTCTGCGGCGCCATCATCCTCGTGGCCTGCGCCGGTAAATTCGGTGGCAGCGCTGTCGCCGCGCGCCTCTCCGGCCTCTCCTGGCGAGACTCGGCCTGCCTCGGCGTGCTGATGAACACCCGCGGCCTGATGGAGCTGATCGTCCTGAACCTGGGCCTCGATCTCAAGGTGATCTCCCCTCCGCTCTTCGCGATGCTGGTGATCATGGCCCTGGTGACGACCCTGATGACGACCCCCGCGCTCCACCTGCTCACCCGCGGTCGCTCCCTCGACGAGCCGGATCTCTCCGCCTCGCCCACCGGGTGAGGCGCGCCGAGGAAAGACGATCATGGATGGTAAAACCAAGGCCCTTTGCGTCACGTACGGCCTGATCTCGGCGGGGGCGCTCGTCGCCACCTGGTCGCAGAACCTGGCCTTCATGAGCCAGCCCGACAACGGCGGGCTGATGGGCTTCGTCCAGGCGGCCGGCGCCAACGCAGCGGCCCGCTCGATCGGCCTGGATCTGGGCTTCTTCTGCCTCGCCGCCTTCGTGTGGATGGTGGTGGAGGCGAGGCGCCTCAAGATCCGCTTCGTGGGGGTCTACCTGCTGCTCTCCTGCGTGATCGCCGTGAGCGTGATGTTCCCGCTCTTCTTGATCGCGCGGGAGCTCCGCCTCAGCTCCCGTACTTGACGCCGCAGCCGTAGGCCTTGGTCTCCGGCGTGGCCACCGGCTTTCCCGCGGCCAGATCGTCGAGGGCGGCGTCGACGTAGTTGATGAGCTTGCCGCCCGTCGGGCTCTGGCCTTCGCCGTCGGGGGAGTTGTCGATTGCCCCCTTGTAAACGAGCGTGCCTTTGGCGTCGATCACGTACATGTGAGGCGTGTTGGTGGCGCCATAGAGCTTGCCCACCTGTCCGGTGGTGTCGGCGAGGACCGGGTGATCCAGGTTGAAGGCCTTCTTGCCCTCGTTCACCCGCTCCGGGCCGAAGCCCTGCTTGCCGCTGGCGGCCGAGTTCACGCCGAGCCAGACGATGCCCTTGGCGGACTGGCGCTTGGCGTCGTCCGTGAGAGAGCCCTTGTTGTGAGCGGCCTTGACGAAGGGGCAGTCGGGGTTGAACCACTCGAGGACGACCGTCTTGCCGCGGAGATCGGCGAGGTGGACGGTCTTGCCTTCATAGTCCTGGAGGGTGAAGTCCGGCGCGGGCTTGCCGATCTCCGCTTGCGACGCGGCCTGTGGGGCGCCCTGGATCTTCGCGCCCGTCGTCGGGGTGCCGGTGGTGGCGGCCGGTGCGGAGGAGGCGTTGCCGCAGCCGAGGAGGGTTGCGGCGGCGAGGAGGAGGAGAGCGCGTTGGGTCATGGCGCCCAGTGTTGCACGAGCGGGGGCCGGGGCACTCCCCCGATCATCACGCAGCACGCGCCTCGTGGATGATCCTTCCGCCCTCGCTGTGCTAGCCTGCGCGGCCATGATGGTACTTCGACGGCTCTGGACGCTCATGGCCGCCGGCGCGCTCCTCGCGGCGCCGCTCTCGGCCACCGGTTGCAGTGACACCCCGACGGCCCGGACGGCCAGCGTCAGCGCGGGCGAGATGCCCCAGGGCGCCGACTGGAACGGCGTCTATTTCAGCGAGCTCTACGGCTACCTCCACATCGTCCAGGATGGGAACACCATCACCGGCAAGTGGCAGCGACCGCACAAGGATCGCTGGGGCGAGGTCAAGGGGACGGCCACGGGCGATCTCATCCACTTCACGTGGAAGGAGTACACCGTGGGCTCGGTCGGGCCGAACTCGGCCAAGAGCGGCAAGGGCTACCTCAAGTACAAGCGCCCGCCGGGCGAGAACGTGGACGACAGCGTCGTCGGCGAGATCGGGCGCGGCGAGGACGAGGTGGGCGAGCCCTGGGAGGCGGTGAAGCAGCGCAACATCAAGGCCGATCTCGGCTCCATCGGCGGCACCGGCGCCGGCGACATCGGCGGCGGGGACTGGGACGGCGACAACAAGGAGAAGGGCTCTCCCGAGGCGCCCAAGTCTCCTCCCGCGCCCTGATTTCCGCGGCGCTCGCGCCAGCGACGAGCTTCGCTGCGCGGGCGCTTCCCTCCTCGCCCCGGATCCCCTACCGACCGAGAGCCCCATGACCCTGCCCCAGCCTCAAGGCCTTCAGTTTCGCGAACCCTCCATCTTCGAGCGCGGCAGCAAGGGGCGCAGCGGCGCGTCCCTCTCGCCGCTCGACGTGCCCGAGGTCGACCCGGCGGCGCACTTCGGCGCCCTCGCCCGCGTCGAGGCGGCGGCCCTCCCCGAGGTGAGCGAGCCCGAGGCCTTCCGTCATTTCGTGCGGCTCTCGCAGTGGAATTTCTGCATCGACTCCCAGCTCTATCCGCTGGGGTCCTGCACGATGAAGTACAACCCGAAGGTCAACGAGTGGGCGGCGCGCATCCCGGGTTTCTTGCGCCTGCACCCGATGACGCCCGACGCGCTGGCGCAGGGCTCGCTCGAGGTGATGTTCCGCCTGCAAGAGGCCCTCTGCGAGGTGAGCGGGATGGATGGCTGCTCGCTCCAGCCCGCCGCGGGCGCGCAGGGCGAGCTCACCGGCCTGATGATGATCCAGGCCTATCACCGCTCGAAGGGGCGCTCGCCCCGCAAGGTCTTCATCCCCGAGAGCGCGCACGGGACCAACCCGGCGACGTGCGCGCTGAACGGCCTCGTCGCGGTGAAGATCGGGAAGAACGCGAGCGGGATCGTCCGGCCGGAGGAGGTGCTCGAGGCGATCGAGCGCGAGGGCGCGGACGGGGACGTCTGCGGGCTGATGATCACCAACCCCAACACCCTCGGCGTGTACGAGACGCACCTGCCGCAGATCGTCAAGCTCATCCACGACAAGGGCGGACTGGTCTACGGCGACGGGGCCAACACGAACGCGATCATGGGCACGGCGCGGCCCGGCGACGTGGGGATGGATGTCATTCACATCAACCTCCACAAGACCTTCACCACGCCGCACGGCGGCGGCGGCCCGGGCGCGGGCCCGGTCTGCTTCAAGAAGCACCTCGACCCCTTCCAGCCCGCGCCGGTGGTGATCCGCCGCGACGGGAGCTACGCGCTCGACTACGAGCGGCCCGAGACCATCGGCCGTTTGCGCGCTTTCCACGGCAATTTCGGCATGTTCATCCGCGCCTATGCCTACATCCGCGAGATGGGCGGCGAGGGGCTGACCCAGGCCAGCACCCTGGCGGTGCTCAACGCGCGTTACCTGTGGGCGCGCCTCAAGGATCACTACAGCGCGCCGGTGCCGCAGCCCTGCATGCACGAGGTGGTGCTCTCCGACGTGCAGCTCGAGAAGGAGACCGGGGTCAAGACGCTCGACGTGGCCAAGCGCCTGCTCGACTACGGCTTCCACGCGCCGACCGTGTACTTCCCCCTGGTGGTGCCCGGCGCGCTGATGATCGAGCCCACCGAGACCGAGACCAAGGAGACGCTCGACGAGTTCGTCGGGGCGATGCTCGCCATCCTCGAGGAGGCGCGGGAGACGCCGGAGCTGGTCAAGGAGGCCCCGCACAACACCATCGTCGGGCGGATGGATGAGGCGCTCGCGGCCCGAAAGCCCCGCCTTCGCTGGGGCGCCGGGCCCTGAGCGTGGGCTCGGAAAGGCCACAAACTCGCGGCGGCGAGCGTCCAGGACTAGAATGAGGCCGACGAGCCCGAGATCCCCCGGGTATCCCTTCTCCCTCGGACGAACCTAGCGTGGCCCGAACCATCGAGAGCTCCGGCGACATCGAGACCGTCTGCAAGAGCAGTCCGCTCAAGGCCGGGGACACGGCGACCCTTTTCTTCCGGGCCGACGACGATCTCGAGCCGCCCTTCACGCTCAAGATCAAGTCGCCCGCGGGGGTGGTCATCGTCGAGCGCGTGCTGCGGGAGCTGCCCATGGACAAGCCGCAGAGCGCGCCTCCCGTGGTCGTGACCCTCTCGGCGGCGGGCGAGTACAAGATCGAGATCAAGCGCCTCCAGGGCAAGCAGCGCGGCGACGCCATCCTGCGCGTCATCGACTGAGGCGCGACCGAGACTGCTGGATCGCAGGGCGTTCCCCGCGCTATTTCGCGTCTTCGCCGGGCTCGTCGCGCTGGAGGCTCTCCTCTCGCCTGGCCTCTCTGGCGCGCTCGGCGGCCTCGTCCGCGGCGGCGCGGGCGGCGCCCACCCGGCGGTGGCGGGCGAGGGACTCCACCGCGGGCACGCCCCGGAGCAGCGGGATCACCAGCACGGCGCGGAGGAAGAGCACGCCGATCGCCGCGACGCCGATGTCCTCTTCACCGAGGAAGACGACGCCGGCCGTGTCGAGGAGGAAGAGGCCGATGGCGAGGAGCAGCGCGGCCTTGGATCGACGCAGGGTGAGCGCGCCGAGCACCGCGTAGAGCGCCGCGATGCCCAGCGAGGGCCAGCCCAGGGAGATCTCGCCGACCACGTCGAGATCGGTGAGCTCGGCGGCGAGGGCCAGGAACGCGGTGAGCGGCGCGAAGATCAGGATGAGGTACGTCGCCTGGTTGGCGCGCTCGGTGGGATCGGTCGGCGAGCCGGGGAGCGGGACGCCGTCGCGGGTCACGGTGAGCTCGGTGCTGCCGTAGGCCTGGGCGAGCTTGAGCATCAGATCGCTCCCGTCCGGCAGGCGGATCCGGTGCCCGCGATCGAGCTGGGATCTGCTCTCCATCGTCCAGATCGTCGCGCCGTCGAGCTCGACCACGGCCGTCTCCCACGCGCCGGTGGAGAGCAGCTTGAGCCGCTTCTTGCCGCGGGGAATCAGCGCATATTCGAGCGTGCCCATGCCTCGCTCATGCTGCCCCGGGGCAGGCGCTCGACGCAAGCGGATCGAGCGCGCTCAGATCTCGGGCTCGATCTCCACCGGCCCGCCGGTCACGCCGCGCACCACGTTGAGCGCCTCGCGCATGGTGTCCTTGAGCTTGGGGAATTTCTCGCGCTTCATCGCCTCTTCGAGCAGCGCCGGCGCCGGGCCCGCGTCGTGGGCCACCATCACCGCCACGGTGAGCGCCAGCGTGGCCTCGTGACGCGCCACCGGGTCGGGCGCGGCGAGGTGGAGGAGGAAGAGATCGCTCCAGTCCTCGTCCCAGGCCACGACCATGTGGGCCAGCGTGCGCAGGGCCTTGCCGGCCTCCTCGTCGCGCACGTCGAGCGCGGTGCCGAGCAGCGTGGACTGGGCGTAGAAGCTGGTCTTTTCGAGGATGTCCGCGAGGATGGGCGGCGCGTCGTCTCCCGCGGCCTCGATGAAGAGCACCTCGAGCTCGGGGCTGTCGAAGACCACCAGGCTCGCCGTCTCGCGCTCGTTGCTGAAGCGGGCGGCGGAGCCCTCCTCCTCGATCGCTCGTAGCCCGGCGGCGAGGGCGATGGGGCGCACGGCCTGGGCCCCGAGATCGCGGGGGACGGCGTAGATCCAGCGGCAGCGGGCGGTCATCGCCTCGAGCAGGGCGCGGGCGCGGCTGCGCAGGGCGGTCTCGGTGGGGCGGGGCATGGCGGGCGTCACTAGCACGATCACGCCCCAGCGGGCGCCGCCGGCCCTATTTCAGGAATAGGACCACCCTCGCGGTTGTCTCGACGCCGTGAGGCTTGCTATGAGCCCCACGGGCCGGAGACACCCGGGCCCACGACCCACCCTCCGTCGAGACTCCCGCTTATGCATGACGTTCGCGCGCTAAACGAGCTGGTCGCCCAGGAGAGCGCCTTCATCGACACGCTCACCACCGAGATCGGCAAGGTCATCGTCGGGCAGACGTACATGATCGAGCGCATCCTGATCGGCCTGCTCACCGGCGGTCACGTGCTCCTCGAAGGCGTCCCCGGCCTCGCCAAGACGCTCACCGTCCGCACGCTGTGCGACGCGATCCACGCCAAGTTCGCGCGCGTGCAGTTCACGCCCGACCTGCTCCCGGCCGACCTCATCGGCACGGTGATCTACAACCACCAGAAGGGCGAGTTCACCTCCAAGCTCGGCCCGATCTTCGCGAACCTGGTGCTGGCCGACGAGATCAACCGCGCGCCCGCCAAGGTGCAGAGCGCGCTGCTCGAGGCCATGCAGGAGCGGCAGGTCACCATCGGCGACACCTCGTACAAGCTGCCCGAGCCCTTCGTGGTCATGGCCACGCAGAACCCCATCGAGCAGGAGGGCACCTATCGCCTGCCCGAGGCGCAGGTCGATCGCTTCATGCTCATGGTCAAGGTCGGCTACCCGAGCCGCGCCGAGGAGCGCACCATCGTCGACCGCGCCACGGGCGTGATGGAGGCTCACGCGGCCAAGGTCGTCGATCCGGAGACGCTGCTCTCGGCGCGCAAGGTGGTGCGCGACGTGTACATGGACGATCGGGTCAAGGACTACATCGTTGACGTTGTGTTCGCGACCCGCGATCCCAGCCAGAAGGGGATGAAAGAGCTCCAGAGCCTCATCGAGTACGGGGCGAGCCCGCGCGCCTCGATCGCCCTCGCGCTCGCCGCCCGCGCGCACGCCTTCCTCCGCCACCGCGGCTACGTGACGCCCGAGGACGTGAAGGCCATCGGGCCCGACGTGCTCCGCCACCGCGTGGTGCTCACCTACGAGGCCGAGGCCGAGGAGGTGACCGCCGAGCAGATCGTCCGCCGCGTGTTCGAGGTCGTCGAGGTCCCGTGAAG
>Ga0075163_10011180_pt1 | contig 11702 bp, 12 predicted proteins | sample JI1023141ADNA_FD_71478 | JGI IMG/M metagenome (GOLD analysis project Ga0075163, IMG submission 71478) | Wastewater effluent complex algal communities from Wisconsin, to seasonally profile nutrient transformation and Carbon sequestration -... | ecosystem: Engineered > WWTP > Effluent > Algae... | reverse complement strand
CGGGAGCAGGCCGAGTGCGACCAGTTGCTCGCCCGCCTCACCGACTACCTCAAGAACGAGCACCCCTCCATCCAGATCGACCAGGAGCAGGAAATCCCGCGCTGGGTCATCGACAAGTTGTTCTCCCTCGGCGTGCTCGGCATGACCATCCCGCGCGAGTTCGGCGGCCTCGGCATGGGCATCACCTCATACAACCGCGTCCTCGAACGAATCGGCATGTACTGTGGCTCGACGGCGGTGATGGTCTCGGCACACCAGTCGATCGGGTGCAAGGCCGTCATGCTCTTCGGCAATGAAGAACAGAAGAAGGCCTGGCTGCCTCGCCTCGCGAAGGACTGGCTGAGCGCGTTCTGCCTGAGCGAGCCAAACGTCGGCTGCGACGCGGGCGGGCAGGAAACCTATTTCGAGCGCGATGGCGATCACTACGTGGTCTATGGCGAGAAGAAGTGGGCCACCTCCGGCGCGCTCTCGGGCCTCTTCACCGTCATGGCCCGCGAGAAGACGCCCGACGGCAAGGGCAAGGTCTCCGCATTCGTGCTGCACCCCTGGCTCGAAGGCGTCGAGATCTTCCAGAAGAATCGCAGCAAGTGCGGCATCCGCGGCACATGGCAAGCCCGCATCCGATTCCACGGCGTGCGCGTCCCCAAGGCCCACCTCCTCGGCAAGGAAGGCCGCGGATTCCAGATGGCCCTCACCTGCCTCAACTACGGGCGATGCACCCTCTCAGCAGGCATGCTCGGCGGCGCATCACGCGCCTACGACCAGTCCACCAAGTGGGGCCAGACACGCTACCAGTTCGCCGCCCCGCTCGCCGAGAAGGAACTCGTGCGCAAGCGGATTGCGAACATGGCCGCCTTGTGCTACGCCATGGACGCTGTCCTCTACATGACCACCGGCATGCTCGACCGCAAGGACGAGGACCATCAGGTCGAGACGGCCTTGTGCAAGGTCTTCTGCTCCGAGATGGGCTGGCGCGCCACCAACGACGCCATGCAGATCATGGGCGGCGAAGGGTACATGACCGAGAACGAGGTCGAACGCATCTTCCGCGACTCACGCATCAACCTCATCGTCGAAGGTGCCAACGAAGTCATGCAGTCCTACGTCTTCGGCTACGGCGGCAAGCAACTCGCCGAGTACATGCTGGGCGTTAAGAACTCGCTGACATGGGGCGGCGACGGCAGCCCGCAGTCCTTCGGCTCGCGAATCTCCCGCATGTTCCGCGCCGCGACCAACGCGAAGATCATGAAGGCCGCGATCCCGCTGGGCTTGGAAGTGTTCATGGGCATCCGCCGCCCGATGCCGCAGATGCCCAACGTCGACAAGTCGCTGCGTGGCGTGGCGGAGCGCCTCTGCACGCTCGTCCGCGAGCAGACGTTCCAGTTCAAACTCGCCAGCAAGAAGTACGACGCCGAGATCATCAAGCGTCAGGCCGTGCAGGCCCGCCTCGCGGACAGCGCGATGTGGCTGCACGCCTGGGCGTGCACGCTCTCCAAGTTGGATAGCGACCTCAAGCGCCACGGCGGAAACGGGTCGAGCGACCTGGAGTTCCAGCGTGACAAGGCCGCCGCCCTGCACTTCTTCGACATCGCCGAACTCGGCATCCGCGAGTCCTTCCGCAACATCTGGGAGCACGCGGACGACACCATGCTGAAGGCGGCGGACGCGGCCCTGAAGTTCTCCGATTCGCAGGCCGCCGAAGAGTTCATCATCCCCGAGAAGACCCCGACGCCGTTCCGCGGCAAGGGTCGCGTCGCAAAGCAGCAAGGCATCAAGCAGTTCCCCGGCCCGGGCGAGTACAGCAAGCCGGCGGACGCGGCGACGACGCTGTAGGGTTGCTGAGTTGGTTTAGGAAGCAGGGTACGATCGAGGAACACGGCGGCGTTCGTCGAATCGCACACGTGCGCGCACGAGAATCACTGCGGCCCAAAGGCCAGCCACACCAATCGGGCCAGCTGTGAGGATGTGTCCGTCATGTCGGCCGAGTTGATCGGGACTCCGCCACATCACATCATTTCGAACTGAGGTGTACGTCACGTGCCCCGTTGAGTTCTTTCTGGTTTGATCCATCATCACCGGGCCACCCGTCGGTTTCATGGGCCCCTCGCTGGTGAGGTGTAACCACGCGTCGTCCAGGACAGGCCTTGCAATTCCAAACGACAACAGTGCCAGCGAAGCGATGACGACGACTCGAAGTCGCATCTGAAACTCGCGACCCAGAGCGATGATCGATGCACCTGCCATCCACGCCGCACAGACCCCACCCACAAACATGAGCAACCCCGAAGCAGTGCCAACCATCTGGCGCCATCCATAGAGAAAATGCCACTCCCCCTCGGACGTTTTTCCAAGTGCGAATCGATGGTGGCCGTATCTCAAAGAAAGAGTGAGACACAGCATCGTGGCCGTGGCCAGAAGAACGTGGAACAGCATTCTGCCCGAACGAGACATTCGCAGTTGCAGCGTGCCGATAAGGCACATCGCGCCAGGGACGATGCACAGCAATAGGGTGATTCGGGAGTACACGACGACGGATGGGGTCGTGTTCGGAGCATACTCCATAATCCACCGGCACACCGTCGCCGCTGCAAAGGCCACCAGCAACAACGGCAGTCCCCACGCGAGCAACTCCAGACCGGACGCGACATCCGACGCCCGCCAGCGCGTGGTCCAGTGGGTCAACGTCGAACCACACTCTGGGCACCGACCTTGCTTGGCACTGCCCGAAACGCAATAGCCGCACTGCGGACACTCCTGCCCCTGCGGCTCTGCCGGTGTCGGTGTTTCCATGGGCTCCAGCATACCAGACTGTCGTTTCCGCGGCGTTTGGCATTCTTTCGCGTGGGCCGCTAAACTCCGTGGCCATTGGTCGTACCCCAGCCAGACTTGGAGCCCCCCATGCCCATCCGGACCGCCTATTCCACCCGCATCGACTACATGCAGATCCTCGACGAGAACGGGGTGCTGGACGAGAAACTCGCCAAGAACGCCGACGGCTCGCCGGTGCTGACCGACGAGGAAGTCCTCGAACTCTACAAGTACATGCTCAAGTGCCGCGCGGTGGATGACATCGCGTTCAAGTTGCAGCGTGCCAAGCGCATGGGCACCTATCCGCAGAACAAGGGGCAAGAGGCCGCCGCGATCGGCTCGGGTTACGCGGCCCAGCGCGGCGTCGATTGGCTCGTCCCCTGCTATCGCGAGAATGCGGCCCTCTGGATGCACGGCCTGCCCATGCACTACGTCTTCCTCTACTGGATGGGCGACGAGCGAGGCAGCCAGATCCCGCCGGGCGTGAACGTCCTGCCCCTGTGCGTGCCGATCGGGACGCAGATGCTGCACGCGACGGGAATGTCGTGGGCGTTCAAGATGCGCAAGGAGCCCAAGGTCGCGTTCACGTACTTCGGCGACGGCGCGACGAGCGAGGGTGACTTCCACGAGGCAATGAACTTCGCGAGCGCGTTCCAGACGCCGACGATCTTCTTCTGCCAGAACAACCACTGGGCGATCTCGGTGCCGCGTGAGCAGCAGATGAACAGCGAGACGGTCGCGCAGAAGGCCGTCGCGTACGGCATGCCGACGATCCAGGTCGACGGCAACGACCTCTTCGCCGTGTACAAGGCAAGCAAAGACGCGGCGGACCGCGCCCGCTCCGGCGGCGGGCCTTCCTTCATCGAAGCCGTCACCTATCGCCTCGCGGACCACACCACCGCCGACGATGCACGCCGCTATCGCGACGCGGGCGAACTCGAAGCATGGCAGGGCAAGGACCCGATCATCCGCCTCCGCAAGTACCTGACGGCCAAGGCCCTGTGGACTGACGCGTTGCAGGCATCGTACGAGGAAGAGTGCAAGGCCCACGCGACGCAGGTCGCGAAGGACGCCGAGAGCCTGCCTGCGCCGACGAGCGATGACATGTTCGACTACACGTACGCGGACATGCCGAAGGAACTCGAGATCCAGAAGAGGACGCTCAAGACGCACAGCCTGGGGCAGTATCCGGAGCAGGCGGGGTTGAAGCCCGAAATGGCCAAATAGCAAAGATGCAAAGGGCCAAATGAAGAGGAAGTCATGGCACGCCTGCGTGAAGAGTTGCTCGACAGAACAGAAGCGTTTTCGCACCGGGTTTGCGACGTCGCGGATGCCATTGAGGAACTGAAGAAGAGTCGCCGCGTCGTGGACCAGTTGTACGGAAGCGGCACATCGATTGGAGCCAATGCGTTCGAGACGTCCGAAGCCATGAGCCGACCGGATTTCTGCCGCGGGATCAGCGTGATTCTCAAGGAGTTGGCAGAGATTCGATTCTGGGTCCGGTTCGTCGCGAAGCGGAACTGGATTGCACCCAAGCGTCTGAGCGAGATCGATACCGAACTGAGAGAACTGCGTCTGATCTACGGAGCCATCCTCGCCCGATCCCGAAAGCCCGCCAAGTCCAAGTCCTGATTTGCATCTTTGCACCTTTGCCATTTGGCTATTTGGAGCCTTCCATGCCTCGTTCCGAACAAATGATCTCCCAAGGCCTCACCCTCGTCGACGCCATCAACGAAACCCTCGCGCAGGAAATGGCCAAGGACTCTCGCGTCTGCTGCCTTGGCGAGGACGTCGGCGTCAACGGCGGCGTCTTCCGCGTCACCGAAGGGCTGCAGAAGCAGTTCGGCCCCGACCGCGTCATCGACACGCCTCTCTCTGAGTCCGGCATCATGGGCACGGCGATCGGCCTCGCAATGGCGGGCATGCGGCCCATCCCCGAGATCCAGTTCGAGGGGTTCATGGGCCCCGCGTACGACCAGTTGGTCAACCACGCCGCGCGGTACCGCAACCGCAGCCGCGGCGCGGTGACCGTGCCGATGACGATCCGCGTGCCGTGGGGCGGCGGGATCCACGCGCCGGAACTGCACAGCGACTCGCCCGAGGCGATCTACGCCCACACGCCGGGGCTCAAGATCGTGATCCCCAGCACGCCGACGGACGCGAAGGGCCTCCTCCTCTCCGCGATCCGCGATCCGGACCCGGTCCTCTTCTTTGAGCCCAAGCGCGTCTACCGCAGCATCAGGGAGCATGTGCCGGAGGAGGAATACACGATTCCCTTGGGCCAGGCGAAGGTGATCGCCGAGGGGACGGACATCACGATCCTCTCGTGGGGCGCGTGCGTGCACACGTGCAACGATGCGCTGGACCTTTTGCCCGAGGACGTCTCCGCGGAACTGATCGACCTGCGGACGATCAACCCCCTCGATACGGACACGATCATCGCGAGCGTGGAGAAGACGGGCCGCTGCGTGATCGTGCACGAGGCGCCCAAGACGGTGGGCTTCGGCGCGGAGATCGCGACGATCCTGATGGAGCGGTGCTTCCTCAGCCTCAAGGCCCCGGTCCAGCGCGTCGCGGGCTTCGACGTGATGATGCCGTACTACAAGTTGGAGCAGAAGTATCTGCCCGACGCCGAGCGCGTGCGTGAGGCGGTTGTGGCGTGCCTCAACTACTAGGGAAACACCGTGCCGGACGCCAAGCCCACGAGTCGAGCCACGATGGTGTATTTGGGGCTCGTCGCCGGGGGCTTGGCAATCTACTTGTACGGTTGGCAACTTGAGGATCGCTCCACGGGCGCGATGAGCAGCCTGCATTCAAAGGCCGTCGCGCAGCATTGGTACGCGATGGCGATCCTGCTCGTCGCGTTCGTCGCGTGGTGGCGCATGTCGCGGCTCCGCCTGCGCCCCTCGGCGGCCGTCGGCGTGCTGCACGCCCTGCACGTCCTTGGCTTCGTCGCGACCGTTTTCCTGCGTGCCTGACGACGGCCGCCGGTGGATAGGATCACGCATGATCACTCTCGCCCAATCCAGCGTCGGCGCCAGCGGCGGAACACAGATCGCCATGAAGTCCATGGCGGCGGGCGTTTACCCGCTCGTCGTCATCGGCGGGATCTTGCTCTTGATTGTGATCTTCGTGCTGCTGGCGAAGATGAAGAGGAATGACTGAGCCGCCGCACGCAACTCGTCAGTGTTCGTAGCCCCAGATGGTCTTGCGGAGTTCGATCAGTTTCCGCTCCGGGCCGCCCGCGTCGGGCTTGAACCACAGTTGGAACAGGACGTCGTGCTTCGATTGCCAGCCTGTGCTGGTTTCCCTGATCGAGAAGAGCGAGTTGGCGTAGAACAGTTGCTCGGGCTTCGATGAGTACCCGATTCGTTCGCGGGCGTAGAGGTGCTCGTGCGAGACAGTTAGGTCCTTGGTGCCGTCGCCCGACTTCACGCGGACCTCGGTCACGCCCGCCTCGCCCGGGTTCAGCCATGCTTCAAGGTGGAGCATCTGGCGTTCGTTGTCATCGATGGTGAGCGTCGCCGTGCCCTGACGCGTGTCCGTCGCGGCGAGTGCGGAGAGCACATCGCCCGCGACCACGGCCTTCTGCACCGCGGCCAACTCGGTCTCAACCTCCGCGAGCATGCCGGGGGTCTTCTCCAGCGTGCCCACCGTGTCGATCTCGTGCGTGGCCAACCACAGGCCGGGCGTTCCGACCTGTAAGCGTGCTATTCGTTGCTTGGGATCGAGCGAGTAACTGCAGATCGACACAGACGTGCTTCCTGCGGTCGGCGCGGCCGACGTCACACAAGGAGCGGTAAATGGCAAAGCGAACGGAGACTCGGCAATCTCAAAACCCATGCGAGTCTGGCTCTTGGTGCCGAGGTAGCCGTTGAGAGTGATTCGTGTTCCCGATCGCCGGTACGCGACCACGAGTTCCTGATCGCCCCGACGTTCCACGCCGACGCGCCAGCGCGGCGAGGCTTCGAGATAGCGTTTGAGATCGCCTTGCTTCCCGTCACAAAAGAACTTCAGCGCGGGAAGATTGACATCAACCTTCTGCGTGCCAACGGCGGCGTAGGTCGGGGGCGCCTTCGCCTTGACAGCAGGCGAGGGTGCCTGGAAACCGAGGAGCAGCATCGCGAGCAGGTGGAACATGCGACAATGGTAGTGTGGTCGGGCGGCACCTTGCCACGTCGCCGCGTCACGCCTTCGCCGTGCCGCATTCCGGGCAGCGGCCGAGCCCTTTCCAGTCGTAGCCGCACGCGGGGCAGCCGCTGGTGATGCTCGCACGCGGGAACACGGCGACAGCGCCGAACGCGACGGCGAACGGGGCGAGGGCCATGATCCATGAGTCGCTCACGCGTTCGGCGTTGATGGTGAGAGCGACGCCTTCGACGGCAATGGTGACGCCGCCAGCGAGCAGGCCACAGAGGCCCCAGCGGAGCATGTGGACCAATGGCGTGCGCTTGCGTTTATCGAAGGGACGCAGGAGAATCGCGATCTCCGCCCCGATCCACGCGCTCGCGACCGGGATCAGGACCACAGGGAGAAAGAAGCCGCGCCATGTTTCCGATTCCACCATGCGCTGCCCGAGCGCGGTTTCATACGTGCCCCAGAACCAGGCAGCGGCCTGCACGACAGCGAACGCGAGCACGAACGGGATCATTGTTTCGGCTCCTCGAGCAGGCTCTTCGCGTGGTCCACGGGCGTTGGCGGCGGCGGAAGCATCACGACGCCCGAGATGAACTGGCCGCGCAGCCAGGGTCGTTCCTTCCCCAACTTCTCGGAAATCCACGAGAAAGGACGCACACTGCGACAGACGCTGACGGGGATGGCCCAACGGTTCGATCGCTGCATTGCCGCGTTTGCCTCTTCACGCCTCAGGGCAAAGACCGCGACGATCGCCACCGTCGCGACCGCCGCGACACGCCTGATCCCGGCCCACGCGCGGCTCCTGATTGCTGCAAGGCCAACAGGGCAGTTCTTGGTCAGCACTGTGCCATCCGCCCGCTTGTACATCCGCACGCACACGCGTTTGCCGTTCGACACGTTGGCCACGACTTCCGTGAGGAAGTGCTCGGCCTCGCCCTGGCTCATGCCCGAGATGTTGTGGACGTGCAGGCCGCAGTCTTCGCAAAGGCGACGCCGCTCATCGCCGGTCATGTCGTCCCATTTCGCGCTGCATGGCGAGGCGATGCTGAGTTGTTCGAGTGAGATCTGGCGCGGCGGGCGAGCGACCATGGGCGGCCTCCGATGTTCTGTGCATCTTTGACAGCACAGATCGTCGATTGGTTCCACTTCGCGGTAGACATCGTGACACGGCGGTGACTTTGGAGGCCGAACGTGGTGCGAACGGACGAGGGAGACATGACCAAGTTGCACATCGCCACATGGCCACATGACGAGAAAAGCCCGGGACCGCTGAATGGTGGTGCCGGGGTTGTCTTGTTGGTCGTGCACCCCTGCAGACAACACACGACCGTGCAAAGCCACGGTCGTGTGTTGGCACCCGGACATGGAGCATGGGACCTGTTGCGCAACCTCGCGGCCTACCGGTCCGGCTCGCCGATCTGCGGGAAGAGTTCCGCGTCCGTCGGCGGGGCGAAGGCCCAATCGGGAATCACCGCGTCGAACTGCACGCGGTCCGCGACGATCGTCGTCACCACCGTGGTCTTGTTCGTCTTCGGCGCGTTCGGATCCGCCGAGGGGGCCGCTCGCATCTCCACCACGCGCTCGATGACCGCGCGACGGACCGCGAGCGCCCCATCGATCCAGACCGTCACGACAGCGCCATCTTTCTGCACGCCCTTGACCACGCGGCACGCCTGGCCATCGAACGTGTCGTCGGCGAGGAACTCCGCAGACTCCAGGGCGAGCAGCAGCGGCAGGTCCGTCCCCTCGATGAGCATCGGGAGCACGAACGTCGTCGCCGCACCCGAGACCTGCGTCGGGCGGAGGAACGCGGTCTTGGCATCGACGCCCGAATCCTTCAGTTTGCGGCTCGTGCGGGCCCAATCAAACTTCTTCCCGTCCGGCGACCAGATGCCGTAGAACATCTCGGCGGGCATCCCCGGCCCGCGGCTGTGCTTGAACGTGAACTTCACGCGCCCGCCCCGTTCATACGCCGTCTCGAACGGCTTGGTGTCGATGAACTCGGTGCCGGCAACCATGAACTTGTTCATGCAGCGTCCCTGGTCGCGATAGGTGCGCAGGGACTGGTACTTCGCGCTCGTGCGCTCGAGCAGTTCGGCGGCGGTCGCGGGGCGCGCGGGCTCGACGGGCTTGACTGGTGCGGGTTCAACCGGCTCCACCGGAGCAGGCCCCACAGGTTCCGGCTTGTGAGCGTTCTGCTTCGAGGAACACGCAAAGCCGCACAGGCACACGATCACGAGCAACGCGGATGCTGATCTCACAAGGAGGCTCCATGCATGACGAGAGGCTCAGCCCCGCGCGGGCGTCAGCAACTGCTCGGGGGATTGCAACAACTCGATGATCTTCGCGAGCGCGAGGGCCGCCATTGCCCCGTCCACCACGCGGTGGTCGCACGCGAGGCTCAAAGGCAGCATCAGACCCACGCGGAACGTGCCCTTGTGCACGACCATCCCTTCGCGGGCACGGCCGACGGCGAGGATGCCAACCTCGGGATAGTTGATGATCGGCGTCGCGAACCGCCCCGCGTGGCTTCCCACGTTGCTGATCGTGAACGTGCTCCCCATCAACTGATCCCGGGAAATCGTGCGGTTGCGAGCACCGTCGGCGACCATCGTGATCGAGCGCGAGAGTTCGAGAACGCCCAAACGATCCGCGTCGCGGATGACGGGGACCATCAGCCCATTGTCCGTGTCCGCCGCGATGCCAAGGTGCACGCTCCTGAACTGGATGATCTCGCCCTCGCCGTTGTTCGCGGCGTCGTTGGTGTTCGCGTTGAGCCCGCGGAACTCGCTCATGCCGAGCACGCGCGTCACGGCCGACGCGACGAACGGGAGGAACGAGACCTTTTCGCCGCTCGCTCCCGCCAACTTCTTGCGGAGCCCATCGAGCGCGGAAACGTCGGCCTCATCCATGACGGTGAAATGGACCGTCTGCGAGATCGACTCACGCAGACGATTGGCGATCGTGCGACGCACGCCCCGGAACGGAATACGAGTGATCTCTTCCGCCGAAGGAATGCTCGGCGTGGTGCGAGGTGTCGGAGCGGCCGCGCGTGTCGGCGCAGGAGCAGCACTCGGCGCAGGTCGCGCTGCGGGCGCGGGCGACGATGCCGGAGCAGGGCGTGACTTCGCCCCCCCACCCCCAGCCGCCGCCTGCACGTCCTTCTCAAGGATGCGTCCGCCGATGCCCGAGCCGCGAACGCTGTCGATATCAACGCCCATGTCGCGCGCCATGCGACGCACGGCGGGCGTCGCGAGCGCCTTCTTCTCGCCAGCGTTCATCATGCCGACGACCGTGCCCTCGTCTTCACGCTCTTCCGACGCTGGGGCGGTCGTTGCGGCGGGCTGAGGCTTGGGCTCGGGCGTGCTCTTGTGCTCAACTGGCTTGGCGGCAGCGCCTCCGCCTCCGGAATACTCCACGAAAGAGGCACCGACCTTGATGATCTCGCCAGGCTGCCCGTACAAAGACGCGATCGTGCCGGCGCGGGGGCTGGTCACCTCGACCAGCGCCTTGTCCGTTTCCATTTCAGCCAAGACTTGCAACTCGTCGACCTTTTGGCCGACCTCGACTCGCCATTTGATCAGTTCGGCTTCGGCCAGCCCTTCGCCAAGGTCGGGAAGAAGGAAGATGTTGGGGTCTTTCGATGCGGCATGGGCCATAGTCTTCGTGCTCCAGGGTCGAAGGCCAAACGGGCCCGGGACAGCCCGGGCCAGACGAACCCAAGAATAGTCCCGACTCGCGCCGGAGTCCCCTTCGCGACATTCCCAAAGCAATCCTTGGGAGTGTAAGTCCCGCTAGCATCGCGGCATGAGCGAAGCCCCGTTCCCGCATGTGCCGCATCGTTCCTTTGACCCCGGCACATCGGCAGAGGCCGCGGCGCGTGCGTTCTATGAGACCATGCGCCAGCGGCGGTGTGTCCGCTTCTTCGCCAACACGCCCGTCTCCGAAGAGACGATTCGCGCCTGCATCGCCGCAGCAGGGACCGCACCGTCGGGCGCGAACAAACAGCCCTGGCGATTTGTGGCCGTGAAGGACCCGTCGATCAAGCACCAGATTCGCCTCGCCGCCGAGGCTGAGGAGAAGGAGTTTTACGAGCGCCGGGCCACTCCGGAGTGGCTGGCAGACCTGGCTCCTCTCGGCACTGACTCTGACAAGCCCTTTCTGGATATCGCGCCGTGGCTCATCGTGGTCTTTAAGATGATGAAGACGGATCCTGATTCACATGGCGCCCAAGGAAAGGTCTACTACACCGATGAGTCCGTCGGCATCGCCACTGGGCTTTTGATCGCGGCGATCCACCACGCGGGCCTGGTGACGCTCACGCACACGCCCAGCCCGATGGGGTTTCTGTCCAAGGTCCTTGATCGTCCTTCGCACGAACGGCCGTTCCTCCTGCTCCCCGTGGGCTATCCGGCCTCGAATGCGACGGTGCCCGACATTCATCGCAAGCCGATCGACGAGATCATGGTCGTGCGCTGAAACTCGTCTTCCCGTTGCTACCATCCCCTACTCATGGCGGACCACACCAACGTTTCACCTTCCGCTCCCTGGCTCCGCGAGGACGCTCTCAAGCGCAACAACATCGACTTCCTGCGTTTTTTCCTCGCCAGCCTCGTCATCTTCGCCCACTGCTTCGCGCTCACCAACACCAGCGCGTCGGGCGACCTTGATTCCACCGAACCGCTGTTTCGTTTCTCCCACGGCCAGCGCACCTTTGGCGGCATGGCCGTTGATTTCTTCTTCATCCTCAGCGGCTT
>Ga0075163_10011178_pt1 | contig 11705 bp, 12 predicted proteins | sample JI1023141ADNA_FD_71478 | JGI IMG/M metagenome (GOLD analysis project Ga0075163, IMG submission 71478) | Wastewater effluent complex algal communities from Wisconsin, to seasonally profile nutrient transformation and Carbon sequestration -... | ecosystem: Engineered > WWTP > Effluent > Algae... | reverse complement strand
TCATGCCCGACGAGCCGGAGGCGCTCGGCCTCCTCGCGCTGATGCTCCTCACGCTGGCCCGGCGTCCGGCGCGCTTCGACGACGCCGGAGACCTCGTGCTCCTGCCCGACCAGGACCGCACCCTGTGGGACTCCGACCTCATCGCCGAGGGCCAGGGCCTGGTGCGGAAGTGCCTGCGCCGCAACGCGCCGGGGCCGTACCAGCTGCAGGCCGCGATCTCCGCCGTCCACTCCGACTCTGCGTCCGCCGAGGCCACCGACTGGGCGCAGATCGTCGCGCTCTACGACCATCTGCTGCGCGCCGCGCCGTCGCCGGTCGTGGCGCTCAACCGCGCGGTCGCCGTCGCCGAGCTGCGCGGACCGGTCGAGGGGCTGGAGCTCGTCGACGCGCTCGACCTCGACGGCTACCACCTCGCGCACGCCGTCCGGGCCGAGCTCCTGCGTCGTACGGACGACGCCGTCGCCGCGCGGTCGGCGTACGAACGAGCCCTCGCGCTCGTGACCAACCCGGCCGAGCGCCGCCACCTCGAGCGCCGCCTCGCGAGCCTCACCGCCTCTCGGGTCCTCGAGTAACTGCCCAAAGTGGGGTGTTGAGGCTGCTCAACGCCCCACTTTGGGCAGTTAAACGCGAACAGGGCGGGGTCAGCGGCGGTCGGGGTGCGCCTCGAGGATCGTGCGGACGTCGCGGTGCAGCACCTTGCCGATCAGCGAGCGCGGCAGCTCGTCGAGCACGAAGACCTGGCGCGGCACCTTGTAGCCCGTGAGCGACTCGCGCACCGCGTCCCGCACCGCGGCGGGATCGAGTACGGCGAACCCCTCAGCCACGACGGCAGCGACGACGGTCTCGCCGCCCGTGTCGTTGGGCAGGCCCACGGCCGCGGCATCGGCGACGCCGGGCACGCGACGCAGCGCCTCCTCGACCTCGGACGGGTAGACGTTGAACCCGCCGGTGATGATGAGCTCCTTCATGCGGTCGACCACGGTGACGAAGCCGTCGTCGTCCATCACCACGATGTCGCCGGTGCGGATCCAGCCGCCCTCGAGCAGGGTCTTCGCGGTGTCCTCGGGGCGGTTCCAGTAGCCGCTCATCACCTGCGGGCCGCGCACGAGCAGCTCGCCCGGCTCGTCGACCGCCACGTCGTGGGTGGGGTCGTGCGGGTCGACCACGCGCACCTCGGTCGACGGGAACGGCACCCCGACCGAGCCTGGGCGCCTCGTGCCACCGGCCGGGTTGCCGAGGGTCACCGGCGACGTCTCGGTCATGCCGTAGCCCTCGACGAGCAGCCCGCCCGTCACCGACTCCCACTGCTCGACCGTCGCCGGCGGCAGCGACATCGCACCGGAGATGCCGTACCTGATCGTGCTGAGGTCGACCCCGCGCTTCACCGACGCCTCCGCAAGTGCTTGGTACACAGGCGGAACCGCGGGCAGGAAGGTCGCGGGTCGACGTGCCGACGCCTCGAGCACCTGGTCGACGTCGAACCTCGGGAACAGCACGAGCACCGCACCGATGGAGATCGTGAACGTGAGGCACAGCGTCAGTCCGTACGCGTGGAAGAGCGGCAGGACGCCGTACACGACCTCCTGGCCGTCCTTCAGGCCCGGCATCCACGCGCGCCCCTGCGCGGCGTTCGACCGCAGGTTGCGGTGCGTGAGCATCGCGCCCTTCGGTGTGCCGGTCGTTCCGCCGGTGTACTGCAGCAGCGCGAGGTCGTCGGCTCCCGGCTTCGGGTGGTCGGCTGCGAGCGGCGTCGCGACCTTGAGCAGACGGTCCCACTTCAGGGTGCCCGGCGCCGGTGCCGTCATCGCAGCACGCGTCTCGCGCGCCTTCTTCACGGGCAGCTTGAGCATGAGCTGCTGCTTACGCGGCAGCGCCGTGGTGATGTCGACCGCGACGATCGTGCGCAGCGGGGCAGTCTCGGCCACCTGCTGCAGCGTCGCGGCCACCTTGTCCCACGCGATCGCGACCTCGGCGCCATGGTCGTCGAACTGGTGCTGCAGCTCCTCGCGCGTGTAGAGCGGATTGTGCTCGACCACCACGGCGCCGAGGCGGAGCGCGGCGTAGAACGCCACCACGTGCTGCGGGCAGTTGGGCATCACGAGCGCCACGCGGTCGCCGCGTCGTACGCCGAGGCCCAGCAGCACGTTGGCCATCCGCACGACCTGGTCGCCGAGATCGCGGTACGTCGTCGTCGCGCCGTAGAAGTCGAGCGCCACCAGATCGGCGAAGCGCGTCACGGACGTCGCGAGCAGGTCGGCGAGCGACTCGTCGCTGATGTCGATCTCGGCGGGGACGCCCGGCGCGTACTGGGCGAGCCAGGGGCGGTCTGCGGTGCTCACGGTGACTCCTCGGGTCGACGTACCCACCCTCCCACCTGCGCGCACCCCACGTGGACCGACCTCGAGGCACCCGCCCGGCGCGGGGGATGCCGGTCGGCGGATCGGCTGGCTACGGTGTCGCCATGGCGGAGCAGGTGAAGGGGCCGGCGTCGTACTTCCCCTCGATCGAGAAGAAGTACGGCCAGCCGATCAGCCACTGGATGAGCGAGATCGACAAGGTCGCGGGCGAGGCCCACATGAAGCAGGTGGAGTTCCTGAAGACCGAGCACGGGCTCGGCCACGGGCACGCCAACGCCCTCGTCGCCGCCTACCGCGCCGACCACCCCTCCTAGCCAGCCCCGGGCTGGCGGTGGCGATCGCGCGAGCATGCGGCAGGATCAGCCCGTGCGGATCCTGGCTGTGTCGGACCTGCACTACCGCCTGCCCCACTACGACTGGCTGGTGAACGCCGCCGACGGCGTCGACGTCGTCGCGCTGGTGGGCGATCTCGCGGACGTCGTGAGCCCCGTGCCCCTCGCCGTGCAGACGGTCGTGCTCGACAAGTACCTCGGCCTGCTCGCCGACAAGGCGGTCGTGCTGGCGTCGTCGGGCAACCACGACCTCGACGGCCCCGGCGAGCACGGCGAGCAGGTGGCGTCGTGGCTGCGCGCCGCCGGGCGCGACAACGTGCACACCGACGGCATGTCGGTCGACCTCGGCGACACCCGCTTCACCATCTGCCCCTGGTGGGACGGCCCCGTCTCGCGCGAGGCCGTGGCAGCGCAGATCGCGGCGGCCGCGGTCGACCGTCCGGCCCGCTGGGTGTGGCTCTACCACTCGCCGCCGGCCGGCACTCCGCTGTGCAAGGACGGGCGCCGCGAGTTCCCCGACCACGAGCTCGCCGGGTGGATCGCCGAGCACTCGCCCGACCTCGTGCTGTGCGGCCACATCCACCAGGCGCCCTGGATCGAGGGCGGCACCTGGCACGCCGAGCTCGGCAGCACCAAGGTCTTCAATGCGGGCAAGCAGCCGGGCAAGGTGCCGCCGCACATCACGTTCGACCTCGAGGCCGGGACCGCGGAGTGGTTCGGCGTCTACGACGTAGAGAGCATCACGCTCTAGCCGACGTACAGCCGGGAATCTGCCCCCGGTTCCGTCGTGACTTCACGACGGAACGGTCCGAGAAGCGACGATCTCGGGGGCAATCGCCGTCACGGCTCAGTGGACGTGGTCGCCCTCGGGGTCGCGCGCGGACCCGGTGCGGACGTCGGGCGCCTGGTGGTGCACGAGGGTGTCGAGGATCCCCTCCACCATCCCGAGGTGCCCCTCGAGCTCGGCGAACTGGCCCTTCACGTCGACGAGGTACTGCGTGAGGCCGTCGAGGCGGCTGGCCGTCGTACGCAGGACGGCGAGCGCGGCGCCCGGGTTGACCGTGAGGAAGCCCTCGGCGTCCTCTGCCACGTGCACCTGCACGTCGGTCTCGGCGCGGACGGTCGCGGTCGCCGGCTTGCGCAGGACGACGGCCATCTCGCCGAACACCGCGCCCGGCGACTCGATGCGCGCGAAGGCGACGCCGTCGCGCTCGATCGTGACGCTGCCGGACTTCAGCACGTAGAGGCGGCCCGGGTCGGTGCCCTCCTCGATGAGGACGGCGCCGGCCTCGACGGTCTCCACGGGCAGGCGTGAGGCGAGCGCGAGCAGGTCGGCCATGGGGTCAGTCTGCCCGACCCGTGTTTCAGCGACGTGCCCAACCCGGCACGTCAGCCGCGCGCGATCAGCCGCGTCCGGCCAGGGCCTCGATCTCGGCGACGATGACGTCGGCCGCCTCCCAGTTGACCGTGTGCCCCGCACCGGGCACGCGCACGAGGCGCGATCCGGCGATCCCGGCGTGCAGGGCGTCCGTGTGGAACGGCGGCGTCGTCTTGTCCTTGGAGCCCACGAGGATCGTGCAGGGCAGGCTGATGCCGGCGAGGTCGGGGTAGCGATTCTCCTGCACCATCGCCTCGAGGATCGGGACGAGAGCGCCGAGGTCCTGGGCCCGGAACATCGTCAGGAACGACTCGACCATCGCCTCGGTCTTCGAGTCGCCCATGAGCGTGCGGGCGAAGGGCTTGCCGACGAGGTCGGAGCGCACGAGCCGCGGGAGGATGCCCGAGCGGATCAGCGGGATCTGCATCTTGTTCTGCGGGTTGTCGCGGTTCACGTCACCGGCGAACGTGGCCACGAGCATGGCGCCCCTCAGCCGCTGCGCCACGACCTCGGGGTTCTCGACCAGGAAGCGCACGCCGACGAAGCCGCCCATGGAGTGCATGACGAGCACGCCGTCGGTGACGTCGTACGCCTCGAGCACGGCGACGTAGTCGCCCGCCATCTGGAGGCTGCCGATCCCGTCGGTGCCGACGCTGGTGCGGCCGTGGCCGCGCTGGTCGAAGGCCACGATGCGATAGCCGCGCTCGACGAGATCGGCCGCGATCACGTTCCACTCGGTGGAGTCGATCGCGAAGCCGTGGGCGAGGACAACGGTCGGCCCGGTGCCAGCGCTGACGGTGTGGATGCGGGTGCCGTCGGTCGTGGTGACGACGCGCACCTCCCCGGCCAGGGGGTCACGGGCGTCGACAGTCATGGCGGAACGGTAGAGACGCGACGGGCGCCGCGCGGTCGGAACCAGGAATCAGGGGCTCGGCGGGGCCGAGGAGCCGACGAGCCCGGCCACCGTGGTCGTGCACAGCGTCAGGCCGGGCTGATCGGCGCGGCCGGCGACGTACCCGACGTCGTACAGGCGGATCCGGGAGAAGGCGCTGCCGTAGCCGATGATGTCCTTCGGCTTCTCGGGCGGGAACACGAAGCCCTTCTTCACCGCGTACACGTCGCCGCCGAGCTCGGCCATCGTGGCGTGGTGCGCCCAGGTGCCGATCCGCGTGTCGACCCACGTGCCGTCGGCCGCCGTACGACCCTGCACCCAGCCGGCCATGCAGTCGGCCGACAGCTCGCCGACCACCGTCGCCCGGTTCGACGTCGTGAAGCTGGGGCTCGCGAGCCGTGCGTCGAACCAGGGGCGCTGGCCCGCGACCTCCTGCACCCAGTGGCCGAGCTCGTGCGCGAGCTCGGTGGTGGTGCCGACGAGCGGGAACCCGTTCGCGAGTGCGGCCGTGGTCGTGCCGGCCGCCGCGGCGTCGCTCGCCAGCACCCCGCGCTCCTTCGCGGCTGCGGCGTACTGCGTGGTCCAGTACTGCGCCGCATTGGCGGACACGTAGATCGTGCCGTTCTTGCCGCACCAGAACGACGCCTCGACCGCGTCGGTCTCGCTCAGGTCGATGCACGGGTTGGTCGGCGGCGAGCTGAAGATCACCACCTTCGGCGGCACGACGCCGGCGAGTCCGCGCGACTCCAGCTGCCGCGTCCATGCGGCCACGTAGACGGCCGTGGCCCGCTTCACGCACTGCCGCAACGCGGCCTGCGAGAAGCCCTTCGGGCACGAGCCCGCCTGCACCGGTGCCGGTGTGGGTGCGGGGCTCACGGTCGGGCTGCTGCTCACCGAGGGGCTCGCGCTCCCCGACGAGGGGAGCGGCGAGGACGAGGGTGAGGACGTGACCGACGCCGTGGTCGAGGCGGGCGCTGCCTGCTGCGTCGGCGAGGTGCACGCCGCCAGCGCCAGCGATGCTGCGGCCGCGAGCACCGCCGTACGGCGTACCCCGGACCCGGTCATGGCGCGAGGCTAGCCCCGGACACCGCGGCACCAGCCCCTTCGGGGCCGAGGATTGGGCCGACCGGAATGCGGGTACATCCGGCGGGTCGCGACCAGCGCGACGCCGGAGGAGGGACCGCGATGTCCGACGAGCAGATCATCCCCAGCCCCGACGAGCCCGACCCCGGCACGCGCGACGGCGTGGGCGAGCGGGTGGAGCACGGCCTCGGCAGCGACGGCGTGCAGCGCATGGAGGGCGAGTTCGGCGACCTCGAGAGCCACGCCCCAGCGCTCGCCGACGACGGCGCCGATGCAGACGAGGACGCAGCGTCCTAACCGGCTGCGTCCGCGCAGGTCACGGCTATGACGTCCGATGGTGCGCCACGTTCGTTGCCCGCTGTGACCACGGCGTGACACTCTCGTCGCCCTGGCTCGGCACGGGGAGGTCGAGAGGGCGTGACGGTGACAGGTGCGGACGTCGCTGCGCCGACGGCTGAGCGCGACGCGCCCCGACCCGGCTGGGGGCCGGGCGCGGTGGCGGCGGTCGTGGTGGTCGTGGGGTGCCTGCTGTCGGGCGTGATCGCCTGGGGTGCCTGGTCGTCCAACGAGCGCAACGAGCGCGACCTGCTCGACGTGCAGACCAAGCAGGCTGCCGCGGTCCTCGGCTCGGCGATCCTCGGACTCCGTGAGCCGCTCGAGACCACCCTGCGTGTGGGGCAGGCGACCGACGGCGATCCGGCGGCCTTCCGCACCGCAATGTCGCGAGCTACCGGCCCGGAAAAGTCGTTCGTGTCCGCCTCGCTGTGGGACGTCTCGGGCGCCTCGCCGCGCCTGGTCGCGCAGATCGGCGAACCGCCCGCGCTGGACCCCTCCGGCCCAGCGGTGCGCGAGTTCGTCACCCGGGCGAGCACTGCCCCGACATTCGTCGTGACCACGCCGGGCGAGGTCGTCACCCGAGTCTCCTACGCGCTCGCCGACCCGGGCGACCCGCGCTGGGTCGTGTACGCCGAGCGCGCCATCCCGGCCGACAAGGTCGTGCCGGTGCAGCGCACCGCGCCGTTCGCCGACCTTCTCTTCGCGACCTACATCGGCACGGAGGCGCGGGCCTCAGCCCTCGCGACGACCAACGTCCCCGAGTCCGAGCTGCCGCTCACCGACCACACCGCGATCGTCCACATCCCCTTCGGGGACACGACTCTCACCCTCGTCGCGGCGGCTCAGCGCCAGCTCGGCGGAAACCTCGGCTGGCAGCTGCCCTGGATCTTCCTGGTGGGCGGCCTCCTGCTGACCGCCCTCACCGCCGTCGTCTCGGCGCACCTCGTGCGCTCCCGGCGTCGCGCGGAGGCCGACCGCCGGACGATCACAGAGCTGTACGACAGGCTCGACGTCCTCTACGGCGAGCAGCGCAGCATCGCGCAGACCCTCCAGCGCGCACTCCTGCCCGCCTTCAACCCCGAGATCCCCGGGCTCGACATCGCGTCCCGGTACGTCGCCGGCGCGGAGGGCGTCGACATCGGCGGCGACTGGTACAGCATCATCCGCCGCGGCGAGCGCGAGGTCTGCTTCGTCGTCGGCGACGTGTCGGGGCGCGGCATCGGTGCGGCCACCGTCATGGCGAGGCTGCGGTTCACGATCCGCGCGTACCTCGCCGAGGGGCACGACCCGGGGGCGGTGCTGGGGATGTGCTCCGAGCAGTTCGACATCGACGAGGACGGCCACATCGCCACGGCCGTGGTCGGGGTGCTCGACCTCGACACGTGCGGCCTCGTGCTCGCCAGCGCTGGTCACTTCGCGCCGCTCGTGGTCGACGCCGAGGGCAAGGCGACCTACCTCGAGCTCGACCCCGGCCCCCCGCTCGGCGTCCTGGCGACGACCTACCGGGAGACCACGCCGTCGATGGCGGTCGGGTCGACCCTCGTAGCGTTCACCGACGGCCTGGTCGAGCGCCGGGGTGAGAGCCTCGACGTCGGACTCGACAGGCTGGCCCGTGCCGCCGCCCGCGGGTCGTCCAGCGTCGAGCGTCTGCTCGACGTGCTGGTCGGTCACCTGATGGACGACGGCCCCGAGGACGACACGGCCCTGCTCGCGTTCCGCTGCGTCGGAGACGACCAGGCCTGAGTCTGGCCGCGCGACGGCTCAGGCTGAGCGCTGCGTGAGATCGACGTCGCCGGATTCGCCCACCATGTCCTTGCCGGTGAGGGCTGACGCCGCGAGGGCGACCAGGCGCCCGACGCCCGTCGACGGGCCGTCCCACCACTCGCCGGCCTCCACCTGCACCTCGAGCACGCAGACGTCGGGGTCCTCCGGGCCGCTGAAGAAGGCCTGGGCGAGTGGGGTCCAGAGCCGCTCGACGCGGCTGCGGTCACCGTTGACGTGTGCCCGGGCTCGGAGCGAGACGTAGTTGGTCCTGCCCGGGTCGGCGAAGGTGACGCCGACGACGGCCCCCGCCTCGGGGAGCGCCTCGGCCAGGGTCTGCACCCAGGCGGTGGCGCCGGAGACGAGGAACGCGAGGTGGTCCTCGCCCGCCTCCGCGACCGTGATGGGGCGGGAGAGCATGCCGTCGGCAGCAGTCGTGAGCATGACGACATCGCCCTCCGACACCAGGTCGTGGAGCTGTCGGGTCTTCTCGGCGTCGGTGGTCATGGTGCGATCCCTTCGTGGCCGGTTGGAGCCGGTCGCCAGGCGCTCGGTGCGGCACACCGCGGACCTCAGTGCCGTGCCCGTGCCTGGCGACGCGGCGTCGTCGGTCTACCCGTTCCGGCGCCCCTCACACCTCGAGCACCCGGATCAGGACGTGGCGACCCCCTGGAACGGGCGGACCTCCACCGCGCCCTCGCACGCCACCGTCGCGCGCTCCGCCCACGCGAGGGCCTCGTCCTCGTCTGCGACGTCGAGCACCCAGAAGCCGCCGATGTGCTCCTTGCTCTCGAGGTACGGGCCGTCGGTGCGCTCGATCGCGCCGTCGCGGGCACGGACCACGCGTGCTGCCGCCGACGGCCCGAGCCCGCCCGCGAACACCCAGACGCCGGCCGCCTGCATCTCCGTGTTGACGCGACCGGTCGCCGCGTAGGCGCGCTCGGCATCCTCGGGCGTCGGGTAGACGGGTGTGTCGTCGTTGTGGACGGACAGCAGGTAGTGGGTCATGGGGGCCTCCTCCTCGGCGACCGGCCGCTCCGGTCCCTCACGGTCTGCACGATCAGGACGACGCCGTGTCGACAGTTCGGCGGCCCCGATCTGCCGCGCGACCGAGCGAACCGGCCGGGTCGACGCCGATCCTCCCGCGGCTGGGCGTGGTGCGCTCGACCGATGCCGGCTCCCCAACGCACGGCGTCGGCGATACTCGTGCGGTGAGGGAGCAGTGGTTCGCCCGTGCCACGGAACTGGACCCGATGGGTCCGACGATCCGTGCGGTCGACTGGGCCAGCACCTCCTGGGGCCCCCCGGAGGACTGGGCACCGGGGCTCCGGTCGGCGGTGGAGATCTGCATGAGCACGCGCTTCCCCGTTCTCGTCACGTGGGGGCCGGACCTCCTCATGCTCTACAACGACGGCTACTGCGCCATGCTGGGGAGCGACAAGCAGGTGGGTGCGACCGGCAAGCCGGTGTCGCAGGTCTGGAGCGAGATCTGGACCGACATCTCGCCGCTGTTCGACACGGTGCTGTCGACCGGCACGCCCGTCTACCAGGAGGACATCGCGCTCCGGATCAACCGCTCGGGGTACGACGAGGACGCGTGGTTCACGTTCTGCTACTCCGCTCTGAGGGACCCGGACGGCGAGGTGCAGGGCGTCCTCGACATCTCGTCCGAGACGACCGACCAGGTCGTGGCTCGACGTCGGCTCTCGCTGGTCTCCACGCTGTCGACACGGCTGCACGCCACCACCGGGGACGTCGACGCTCTCGGCCGGGTCGTCGCCGACGTCCTCGGACGCGCCGAGGACCTGCAGGCCGTCGAGCTCTCGCTCTTCGTCGACGAGCAGCTCATCCCCCTCGCCCGGGCCAACGCGCGCGACGTGCCGCTGCTCGACCCGTCGAGCGTCCCGGAGATGGTCCGGTCGCACCGCCCCCAGGTGGTCGGCGACACGTTCGTGATGCCGTTGACGGGGTCGGCCGCCGACCCGGTGGTCGGCGTCCTGGCCCTGCGGGCGAGCTCTGGCCGCGCGCCCGATGCGCGCCAGATCGACTTCATGGAGCTCATCGGGGTGACGGTCGCCAGTGCGCTCAGCACATCGGTGAAGCACATGACCGAGGTCGGCGAGCTGCGGCACGTGAGCCGAACCCTGCAGGAGTCGATGCTCCCGACCCTCACCGCGTCGTCCGACGCCGTCGCCCGGTACCTCCCGGCGACCGGCAGCCTCGCGGTCGGCGGCGACTGGTACGACAGCGTCGACCAGGACACCAAGCGCGTCGCCCTCGTGGTGGGCGACTGCGTGGGCCACGGCCTCGCTGCCGCTGCGGTGATGGCGCAGCTGCGGACGGCGTCCCGCACGCTGCTGATCGAGGGCCACGGGCCGGCGCAGATGCTGACCGCGCTCGACAGGTTCGCCGGCGAGGTGCCGGGGGCGGAGTGCGCGACGGTGGTGTGCAGCACGCTGGACGTCGTGACCGGGGAGCTGGTCTACGCCTCGGCCGGCCACCTGCCGGCTCTCGTCGTCGGGCCGCGCGGGCACCGCTGGCTCGACGGCGGACGCGGGATCCCGCTGGCGGTGCTGCGCACGTCGGCGCGCGACGACGCGACCGACGTCCTGGGCGCCGACGAGGTGCTGCTCGTCTTCACCGACGGGCTCGTGGAGCGACGCGGCGAGAGCCTCGACGTCGGGCTCGACCGGCTGGCGCGCGCTGTGACAGCGGTGCTCGACGACCAGGACCTGCATGCCCTCGACCTCGAGGACCTCGTCGACGGCATCCTGCGCCTGCTCGTGCCCCAGGGGTCGAGCGACGACATCGCCCTCATCGCCCAGCGTCGCCCGCAGTAGCGCCGCATCCGGGTTCGGCCGCCCCGCTTGCCGCCCGGAGATCGTCGAGCAGACTGGGGACCACCCACGACCTAGAGGAGCAGGCATGAGCTTCCGCGTGATCGCCGACTACGACCGGTGCAAGTCCCACGGCCTCTGCATGGCGGTCGCGCCGGAGGTGTTCGAGGTCCGTGCCGACGGCTACATGTACATCCTGCTCGAGACCGTCGACGACTCGATGCGCAGCGCGTGCGAGGACGCCGTCGACGCGTGCCCCGAGCAGGCCCTGCGCATCGAGGGCTGACCCTCTCGGTACGTCGGGGCCTCGGCCTACCGCGCTACTCGCAGACCTTGCCGTCGCTGTCCCTGTCGGTGTACCAGTCGTACTCCGGATCGACGCCGCTGAAGTAGGGGCCGAAGCCCGCCGCGATCGCCTCCCGACAGGTGCCGAACCGCGGATCGAGCGAGCCGCCAGACGAGGGCTTGGTCGGCTTCGGAGTCGGCTTCGGCGTCGCGCTCGGCGGTGGCCCTCCCGTGTTGGAGGCGATGGTCGGCTGCGGGCCGGGCGCCGGAAGGGCCTGGTCGGGGCACGCCCTGAGCACTCGGATCATCGCGTCGCGCTCGGCGCCCGTGACCCAGAGCTGGTACTTCTTCTTCACCGCGATCTGCCGGGCCACGTACGTGCAGCGGTAGGCCTTGCTGGGCGGCAGCCAGGTGGCGGCATCGCCGTCGCCCTTCTGCCGGTTC
>Ga0075163_10011177_pt1 | contig 11706 bp, 11 predicted proteins | sample JI1023141ADNA_FD_71478 | JGI IMG/M metagenome (GOLD analysis project Ga0075163, IMG submission 71478) | Wastewater effluent complex algal communities from Wisconsin, to seasonally profile nutrient transformation and Carbon sequestration -... | ecosystem: Engineered > WWTP > Effluent > Algae... | reverse complement strand
TTTTTTTTTTTTTTTCTTCAAGTAGTTCCTAAACCCTAAGGGTCACTCAATAAAACAAAAAACAAAACGTTATATTTCAATGGCTTCCTCTTTTGCTTTCCATCCTACTGTCAATGAAGTGGTTCCTTTTTCTGCGGAATATAGTTTTCCCAATCAAGCCACACGACAAAGTAAGCGTACTGTCAAACTCACTCCTAAAAACAATGCTCAACAGTACCTCAGTGGTACCACCATTCGCTTTGAGTTTCCTGCTTCTGGTTATTTAAACCCTAATAACACTTATTTGGCCTTTAATGCTCGTGTTAACATTACAAGCGGTACTTTTACTGCTGGTAACGGGTCGAGTTCCTATCAAACGGGTGGGTTCCAGTTCCAAAATAACATTCAGAGTATTTTTAGACGTGTTCGTATCTTATATGGTTCGTTGGTGTTAGAGGATATTCAAGATTATAACTTGATTCAACGATTGTTTACAGAAACTTTGTTACCCGCTGGAAGTAGTTTGTCGTGTACCACAATGTCCCAAGGAATAGGTCCTTGTAAAAATCAAATACAAGACGGTAACTTCAAACTGATACAACCTTGGGATTTACGTACGGATCGTTTAAATTATCATTCCACGGGTACTGAAATAGCTCCTACGAACGTCGGAGTGACCACACGTCGTTATGCTGTACCTATTAACACTGGGTTGTTTCAACAGAAGAACTTGATTCCTTTGAAATACATGGCTTCGCAGTTGCAAGTCGAAATTGAAATCGCTGAAGCAGTGGATTGTGTCACCTGGGTTTTAGGGGTGGGTGGCTCTCCTGCTATCCCGACAGCGTGTGTAGTCAGTGTTGGGTTACCTGAAATTGTGGCAGAGTTGTTAGAATTTGATTCTGAATTTGATGCTGCCATTTATGATTTATTAGGCAATGGATTACCCATTCATTTCACATCGTATCATACTACCACCCAAACCCTCGGTGCTAATTTGTTTTCACAACTCAACATTCAAGAATCATCACGTTCTGTGAAATGGGCTTTAGCCGTCATTTTAGATGATGCTCATCGCACTCTAACGCGGGATTATCATCACTTTATTGCTGGTTTAGCTTCAAATCAACCAGACCAAACAGCGGCTACAGAGACTGAATCTTTCACTGTGAACGGATCTGCTATTGAAAGCTACCAATGGCGTCTTGGTGGAACGTATTATCCATCACAACCTGTCCCTTGTTATGGAGGTGTCTTACCTCTCGTCAGTAGTATCGATGGCACTTACGCTGATCCACCTGTGGAAATGTACCAAGAATTGATGAAAACCTTTGGGAACATGTTTGGTGACGATGGTACATTTTTAGGTGATGTGGGAGGAAATTATTGCCTGGCAACCCGTAAAGGTTTATTGAACACTGATACTTTCCCCACCACCACATTTGTCATGGCTGGTAATTTCATGAGTGATCGTGGTGATGTGATTAGTGGTATCAATGCTGAAGAACAGAATGATTTACAGTTGCTTCTCAAGTTTGTTGGTACTACCAGTGCCAACCCAAAAACAGTCAAAATCATTGTTGCTTATGACAATCTCATGATCTTGGGTGAATCCAATAACATGGTCTTGGTGAATTAATTTTTTCTAGTTTTATTTGAGGTAATTGTGGTGGTTGAAAAGCAAAAACAAAAACATGGACGAACTTCGTTATGCTATGCTTCATCTCAACAGTGGGGATTTTCAGTATGGTGATAAAAATAAACCTACCTTTATTTTTGAACATGAAATCGATAATTTTGATTCCCTTCGAGTCACACGAGCCATCATTCCCGCTACGTATTATGTTTTTAGTGCAGGTTATACGAGTTGTACTATTCAAGGAACCACAGTATCATGGCCTCAAGGGAATTACACCCCCGCAGAATGGATTGGGATTGTACAGCCTCAAGTGGCTGGGTTGACCATTACCTACAGTGATACCACCGGTAAATTTACTTTTTCGTCTGCCTCTAATATTACACTCTCCTTTTCAGCCACCGAATTGGCATGGGAGCTGATTGGTGCTAACAGTGGATCGAGTACCCCTGGAACGACGTCGTATACCCTTCCCAATACAGCGCAAATGAGTGGTCCTAATTATTTATATCTCCATGCGTCGAATGCCACTTTTTTTAATCGTAGCAGCATGGTCTATTCCAATTGTGCCAAACGAACACAAACCCAACCCAATGATCTTTTAGCGATGATACCGATTACGGTCAATCGATGGGGTTTGATAGAATACAAAGAAGATGACAGTGTGGATGCTCAATTTAGATGGGATACTCTTTCAGATAAACAGTTGACATTTTATTTGACCTTAGGGGATAGAACCACGGTATTAGATTTAAATGGTAGTACCTATCAACTATGGATCAACGGTACCCAATCGATGTATAGTAGTACGAATCAACGTAATCGGTATACTCGTACTGGATGAAAAAAAATATAATTTTACAAAAAAAAGACAGTGTCGTCTTTCCTTTCTTCTTCGCTTCTTGTTTTCTCTTGTCGTCTCCTGTCTTCTTCTCTTTCAAAAACAAAACAAACCAAAAAAAAATAAAACCCATAGAAATGTCTACTTTAGCTCTTTGTGTGTTTAGCGATTGGTTGAAAGACCAAATGGTGTTAGGTTGTTCTGAATATAAACCCCTTTATCATGATCTCAAAGTGTCGTTTTCGTTTGGTTGGGTTACCAATGATATTCAACGTAAAGCATTATATCTAGAACATGGGTATCACAGTCGACATTCGAAATACATTCATGGGCGACTTCGTTATACACAGTACGTTCAAAATGTCGGTGTTATAGTGCAATTACATTGCTTTGTGAAAGATGGTGATAGTACTCCCGTGTTAATTCAAATTGAACGATGTCTTTGTCAAGGTGTTTGCGACACCAAATACACCCATTGTCCTACTCGACATTTATGGTTAGGTCCTACTCAACCATTGACTCTTGTGTCAGAAGATCATCATACTTTATATAATAATCAAGTCAACATGTACCTCATCAGTCGGGAATGGTATTTTTTGAATGATCCACGAGATATCATGGTCGGTTGGTTGCGTCGATCCATGGTAGATGTAGAACCCTTCACCCCGTATACATACCATCATGTCAATTTCAACGAAACGTTGATTTTAGTATTGGATGTACTGATACGTATGTCACATTGTCCTTACGATACGGTCGAATTTCATGAACACATGCGATTGGATCAACATACCTTAGAGTATACTTGGTTTTACTATTCTAGTCATGAAAGCTTTCGATATGAATGGCAAATTGAATATGATGATGATATTGACACTAGTTCCACCATTGAACATCCGTTAGAATTAGATTGGTTTTGAGGAACTCACCATTGGTTCCGCCCCTTTTTTCTGTAAATAAAAGAGTTGTAACTAGATCATCTAACTAGCCAAAAAAAAAAATGTCCAGTAAAAGTATTGATAATGGTGGTGGTGCTTCTTTTGATTCCATTGTTGTGAATACAATACAAACGTCCAATCCAAATGGATTAACCATCAATGCTATCAATGGTGTTAAAGTCAATGGACCGATTCGTTCTGAAACAGGTCAAAATTTACAATTACAAGCCGCCACTGGGAAAGATATTATTGCTTACAATTCGATTTTACCTTCTGAAAATGCAGTACATTCCTTAGGCCGGGCTACGTATCGGTGGCGTAAAACACATCAACAGTTAAATTATGTGTTGGGATCTTTAAATCCCATTGGGTTCTTTAGTATTGATCTCAATCCGACCAATGGGATTGATCAAAAGTTGGCTATTACCATTTCCACTCCCATGTATGATTATGCTATGGGTACGAATGAAATTAAGATCCCGTACTCAGGTGTCTACCAATTGAACTTGTATGTTCGTAATCTGACCTCAGGTCTCTCCAGGGGTCGTTTTAGACTTCGTCGTTCACATCCGCCTTCTTTTGATTTCTATAGTTTTGATATCACCGATTATATTTCTGCCCCGTTCCGAGTGGATGGTTCTTACATCTTTTCTGCTGCTACCACGGATCGTTTTGAGATTTGGTGTGACAATGGTGATCTCGGAGATGTAGAAGTCAGAGGTACGATTCAACTCATACAACGTTTTTCTGATTAATAGTATCTTGAAAAACAAAAAAAAGGGCGTCATGGGTAAAACAATCACTAATGGTCAAGTTTCTTTTGATACAGTGACCGTGAATAATATCATTAGTTATACGTCAGAGTTAGACTTGAGTAGTCTTTCGTATGGTCTTGTCTTAAACAACACACCTCTCCAAAGTAGTAGTGGTCATCATTTAGAGTTAAAAGCACCCAGTGGGTATGATATTATTTGTAATAAGACGATCTTACCCAGTGATCAAGAGTTACATCAACTAGGTTCGTCCTCCATGCGATGGAAAGATGTGTTTACCAACGAAATACCCTGTGTGGACTACAGTAAATTGATTTGTTTTCTAGGATCCGAGGACACTTTGATTATAGCTCCCATTAATCAAAACATCGAGGTTGGACTAGAGTCCGTCTCCAACCCTGATTTTCTGTATGAGGAATTTGACAATAAATATTGTGACGTACCGTATGCCGGGTATTACTTAGTGACATGCCATGTCTATTGGACAACACCACTATCACCGACCAATGCAGATCTTTATGTGACTTGTCGTGTTGCTAGAGAAGATTATGAGTTTTTCACATCGTACATTGGAATAAACAATAGTTCTGAAACCCCTAATCAAGTATCTGGTGAATGGGTGGTGTATTGTGAACAACCATCGAATATTAGTTTCTTTGCTCAACGTACAGGTGGAGTGAGTACCTTTCGTATCGACGCCACAGTGTGTGCATTACAACTCACCGTGTAATGAAACAAAAAAACACAATTTTTTCCAGGTTTTCAAAAAACAAGAAACAAACACCACTATGGTCTATGAACAGTTTAAAGAACTTACTCGTCGTTTTTTGTCTCCTTTTGCAGGTTGTACCAATACCAGTGTGGATAGTGATAAGACTGTCCAACAACAAAAAGAGTATGCACATTATGTACAGAATTGTTTTCAGAATACCACGTTACGTTCTCATTTTCCTGTGGAGCTTCTTTCACTTTTCTTTCAACTAGAACCTTCAGTCCTTGGGTTTGCTTATGATTTAGAACAACAATGTTGGAAAACAACAACACACCAGGATGGATTACAGCATGGTGGATTACAGTTACTTTGGGACTTGTATGGATTTCAACCACAATTACCCTCCACCCCTCAAACCGTTCATCACATTGCACGTACGGAACCATTTCACGATCGTATCCCATGTACCTCCTTGGTGGACCAAGCCTTAGGATGTACTACAGCGGATGCTATGACAACGTACATTTTAGATGGACTCTATCAAAATGCCATTGCTTGGTCTATTCTTAAAATGGGATCGTTTCGGTTTTACCCTGTGTTTCAAGATCTCCAGTTGCTGACAGTTCTCACCTCGTGTATGGCTCAAGATAACTTTTCGAAGGTTACCTCCAGTATCTATCTACCATGTCGTGTTCTTTTTTATGTACCAGATAGTATGTTTAAAGATGATCAATTAGAAGCAGTGCATATCCACCACATCATACAGGAAAGGCAACGTTTAACAGAAACCAAGTTAGTCGATTGTTTACATCAACTTAGTGCCATGGTGATGCGGTATGGTGCTCAAGTCTACGTTGTCTTGGTTCCTTTTTTTGCACGCATCACTCCTTTTTCAACCAGTGCTCATCGGTTACATTACATGTTTACTCATAGTGATCAATTTGAATGTAGTTATGAAGATGTGTTTATTATGAAAGAATTATTACAATGTTATTTAGAAACCGACTCTTCATCTTGTAGTAGTCAGACTTCTAATTGAATAAATGCCTTTTCGTCTGTTTTTTTTTCAACGACGTATCATAGATCGTGTGACTCTACGTGGTGGTGCATGAGTCGGTATTGATTTTAATAAAGGGTTTCTTGGGATACGTTGGGGTGGTCTTGTCATGATCGGGTCTTCTTCTTGTTCGTCTTCTTCATCATGTCGAAGCTGAGGTTGATTTTTCTCTACCTGATCCTCTTCATCGTCTTCATTAGAGGAGGACGACGAAGAATGATACCCTGACGTGGAACTCTTCGGTTTATTATATCGTCTTAGTCGAGTCATGTCTGCTAACCGGTTCATTTGTTTCAGTTGTTCCTTTTGAATGGTTTTTTTGATCATCTTTTTCATTTTCTGTTTCTGGATGTATGCCTCCATTTCATGGATGGTCTCCATTAAAGCGTTGTTTTTAGTTACCGCTTTAGATTGGTTGATAGGGGTTAGTGGGTGATAGCCTGGTTGAGTAGGATCATTGGATTGTTTAGGAGGTCTTCCTCGTTTACGTGGTAATTGTTGTTGTTGTTGTTGTTGTGGTTGTTGTTTTGGTTGATCTTCGTGTTGTTGAGGTAGTTCCTCTTCTATATGACCTTCTTCATTCACTTCATCTAAGTTCGTTGTAGTGGTGGTGTCATACTCAGGTGTTTCCTGGACGTGAACCTGTTTACGTGATTTTTTCATTTTGTTTTTTTTTGTCGTTGGGGATTTATTTTTATTTATAATTATTGTTTTTAATTGGTAGAAAAAAAAATCACCCTACACTCAATCGGAACTTCATCCTTTGTAGAATTTCAGACAGTCTTATTTGTAACTCTTGCTTCTCTGCTGGAGTGGTCGCCTTGCTTAGTTTGGCGGATAATCGCTCATATTTGACCAGTAGAGGTTTGTTAGCTTGATAGGACCCCACATTACCCGCCTTTTTTATCTCGTTGAGATAATCTCTGAATTGATCTACTGTGGTTTTAGGTTTGGCTTTAGGTGTGTTTGTCTTCTTGACGGGTTGTAACGACGTTTGTGTTTTTAATTTGATTTGTGATTGTTGAGGTAGTTGTGGCAGTGGTGGTGTCGGTGGTATTGGTATGATCACTTGTCGTTGTTTTTTAATGAATGATGGTTTGACAGTAGCCGTTGTCATTCTTTTTCGTTTGATGGCTTTCTTACCTTTAAGACTTTTTTGCATGAGTGGTGTGTTCGATCTTTGGGCATCCTCCATGAAAACAGTAGGTAAACTAGGTCTCCTTACCACAGTTTGCGCAGGTGTGGTACCTGGTATCACATCACTAATAGGTGGAGAGGGGTGACTCGAATTCACTGACATCACCGACATCGCTAAGCTGTCTGTTGACATAGAAGAACGTGGTGATGAAGTCATTGATACAGGTGAATTGGGTAAAGTCGGTGAACTTTTAGATGAACTGTTACTACTATACACTGGACTTCGACTAACATCCATTGGCGCTAACCCCATTTCTTTACGATAGCCCATGTAAGCATCTTCACTCATTTGTTCAAATTTTTTTCGTAGTGTCATCTCTTCTTGATATTTGGCCGCATTCTCGCTAGTAGATGGGATAGGTTGAATATCCGTCATCTCTGTTTGTTTCCATTGGATGCCTTTCCTTGCAATATTGGTTGTTTCTTCATTGATAATCTCTTCTAATAACTCTTTTAAAATAGCATTGGCCTCTCGTTTCATTTGACGTTCACTCAGTTCTTTTGCTTTCAGTTCTAAAAGACGTCTATCTTTATTGATCGCTTTCAGAATATCTGACACAGGTTTGGATACATAATTCGCCACCGTTTGTAAAGTTTGTGATTCCAAGATCAATTGACGACGTTGATTGATTCCTCTAACAGTACTCTGAATCGCTGATGATACTTTATTCAAGGATGTTTGGATTTGTTCTCCTTTCACATATTCTTTAGGACCCACACCCCCATCACCACCACCACCTCCTCCTCCTTTACTTCCACTTCCACTAACTCCTCCTCTTCCTCCTCGACTTGCTTGATACCCACCGGCTATGACTGCTACTGTGGCTATCGATGCTTCTGCAATATCACCAGCTTTCTTGGCTCGCTTCAGAGATGTTTTAGGTTGCTTAGGATCAAATAGGGTTTGTTCCATGGCGGTTCTACCTAATCCCATAGCGCTTCCAACACCTGCACCATAACTACCTCCTGCTTTGGCTGCAGCAAGACCATAATTAGCACAATTCGCAATAGCTTGTCCTGTTCCCAAGGGAGCTCCTAAAATGGCTCCTTGCACACACCCTATCGCCCCACTGACCGCAGCACCGATAATTCCACCCTTGGCTGTTTTTTTAATCGTCTGTCCCACTTCTTGTTTCAGTAGAGACGCTCGTGTTGTAGTCTCAGCTTCATCGTCTGTGATATCGTCTGCAGTGTAATTGTCTGATATATTATTTTGTTTCACTTCATTACTTTTTGGTTGCTTTTTAGATGATGATGATGATGACGCTGGAGGTAGTGGTGGAGTAATAGGTGGTGTAGGTAAAGGATTCGAAGGAGGTCGTTTTGCAACACCACCTCCTCGTGACGACTGTCCTGCTTTCTTACAAACACCAAATTGACATTTACCACTAGACGTTGGTTTGCGATTAGTTTTCTTTTTCGTTACCATGGTTCTCTTCTTTTTTTTTCAAAAACACTTCCAATAATATTTGTATACGTTTAGAAATTCCATCATCCTAAACCCTACCACCCAACATCCCCCTTAAAATTCTAGGGTTGCTCGTTGTCGTCTTGTCAACATCTCTAAAGGGGCATAGTTTGCATACTGTCTTAATTGTTTCAGGTTCTTTGCCCTGGTTGCATTGGATGTGATGTTTTTGTTTCTTTTACTGCCAGTCTTTGTTTTCAATCCTTTTGTTTGAACACGTAAATTGTGTCGTTTACGAACAGGTACACCAGAGGTGGATGTAGTGGGTTGTATTCTTTCCTTTCCTTTACTTTGTTTATAAGTAATTTGTTTTCTTCCCTTAGGGTTTAGTGTTGTTGTGGTTGTAGGATCGATGATCTCTGTGATTTTTCCTTCAGGTGCCATTTCAAAACCTCGACGTTGAAAGTTCATATCGGGATAGGAGGTCTGTGATGCTGCCTTTGACAGATGTCCAATGGCTTTACGACCATAATGTGCTATCACAGCAGTATCTACAGCAGCTTCAGCGATATTACCCCAACGTTTCGCTTTAACATAGCTTTCTTCTGGATTCTCTGGGTCAAATTGACTTTGTTCTACCACAGCACGAGTGACACCCACCGCAGCACCGATACCGGCACCAACTTGTGCACCTTCAATAGCCCCAGTGACTGCACCACCAAGGCATCCAGCCAGTGCCCCCCAGGGTCCTGCTGCTGCTGCAGCGGTAGCTCCACTTAAGCATCCACCTAAACCTCCTATAATACCTCCCCAGAAACCTCCTTGTCCTGTTAATTTAGCGGTTTCGGCTATTTCTTCTTCTGCTAGATCTAATCGATTGATTGGATCCACTTCGTTACTATCTTCGTCGTATTCATCTTCTACACCCATGTCTTTATCATTTTCATGAAACAGATATCGATTGTATTCAGGGTATACCCCGACTGTACGTAGTGGTGTACACATGTTTTCGTTAACATTGCTTTTATTTAAGAAAATATAGATGGATGGATGGATGGATGGATGGATGGATGGATGGATTATTTTTTTTATATAGTACAAAATCTACAATAGGGTTGTGAGCTACAACAACAACATTCCAAACATAGGGTGATCGTATGTTCACAGTATTCACATACAAAGATGTAGGGTTCTCCAATTCTTGCCAATTGTCCACATCGATCACATTGTGTTCTTCTTGATTCTTCCATTTGTCTCTCTTTTTTTTTTCAAAGTAACGACTGTAGTTCTGTATCGAATAAGTTCTCTCGTTTTTGACACACTTCACAATCGCGTTTCCGTTTAAAGTGTAGTGTTAAGATATCATGGTATTGAGGTAATGATTGTATGATTTTAAAAATGGTCACGTAATGTAATTGACGTTTCATTTCATCATGGACAGTGGGTAATTTATACATGGGATGGTAATGAAAGATGTAAAGAATGATTTGAATGATCAAGTAGTAGCTAATCATATTCTTACGTTTATGTTCCATGTGTAGGTTGTCTTGTTGGAATACTCGTTCAATAGAACAAAAGAGTTGACACATTAAAAAGTGATCTTCATAGGAGATATTCAAATACCGTTGATAAAATTTGGATATCATGAAATGGATATGTTCATTGTATCTTGACATCAGCCTTTGTCTTAGATGTTCTTTTACTTCATAATAGATATGGATACCATCCCCTGTACGTGGATTGTGATTGGACGATAAGAAGTGACACACCTCCATCCAAACGTGATTGGGGATAAAGACATCTTGACAAAATTGTAAACGATTCAGGTGTTCTCTAAAGTGAGAGATTCGTTTATAAGGAATGTATCTTATTTTCTTCCATTCAATTTGTTGGAAATGAGTGGAGTATCGATGTGGAGTAGCCCACCCTTCTGGGTAGTTGACTCGGTAAGTATGGTATTGTACTAATTGACTTTTTTCATAGGTAGTATGTGGTAAGTTTTTATGTTGTTCTATTTTATTCATCACTTCTTGGTACTGTTCTTCATTCAGTAAACATTTATTCTCTAACATCATTTCAAGGTAAGTATTCATTATATTGTTTTGAAACCGTTCTTGTTGTTCTATTTCTCTTTCCATCATCCTTGGTTGGTAGGTGATGATGTTGTTTTGTTGCATTGTTTTATTGGTTCTTCGTTAGTGTTGGGTGTAGAAATAGTAACACAGACTGTTTTGGGTTTGGTTAATAATTGAATAGGTGGTTGTACCTGGGGGCTATGAACGGTAGTGGTTTGATTATTGTTGTGAACCGTTCCTGGGAATCGTTTATAAGGTAACGCTGTAGGACAATTTTCCTCTATCTTAACGACAGGTTCCTTCCTTTTATATTGTTTTGAAGGGTTATTTCTAGGTTGTGTTTGTCTTGTACGACGATGATTTTCGTTTTGATACACTACATTCATCGGGTGTATCGGTAATGAAGAGGTTTTGGTTTGTTGGTAAGAGGCCGATTGGTTGTTGTTATTGTTGTTATTGTTCTTGTTATTTTTTATATGACCGACTTGGTTTGAAGCTTGTGGTGGTTTCGGATATTGTAGTTGATGTCCATAGGTTTCCATTGGTTTATGTTCTATATGTTTCATCCAGCATAAACAAGGTGTATGGGATCTAATATCATAACGAGTATAAAGTAACCCTGCCAAGTTCCATTTTTGAATCGGTGCGATGGCTTGTTCAAAATAGGGGAATAAGGTACGATTGTTAGGGACACCTAACTGAAACAAACGATGCATTGTTCTTTTGGCTATTTGAAATCCGTCCATTTTACCAGTGAAGTAGATAAGGAATTTGTTAAAGGTACATAACAAGGCTGTGTTCATGGAACTATCTTCTAAGTCGTATAAGTGGAACGGTACATTCACTTCGTGTACTTGAATCAAAACATGTAATTCAATTTGTAGGTGTTGTGTCATATTCTTGATCCTTTCCCATGTTAAGGCGAGTTCAAAATGTTGACATTCACTTGCATTCAATACAATCACCATTGCTTCAATCTTTTGGTATTGATTATGTTGGTGATGATATTGAATCATGTTGATATAGGTTTGGATCAAGTTTTGGTCGACATGTTGAACAATCAACCAAAATTTTTGATGGGTTTGATAGA
>Ga0075163_10011176_pt1 | contig 11706 bp, 10 predicted proteins | sample JI1023141ADNA_FD_71478 | JGI IMG/M metagenome (GOLD analysis project Ga0075163, IMG submission 71478) | Wastewater effluent complex algal communities from Wisconsin, to seasonally profile nutrient transformation and Carbon sequestration -... | ecosystem: Engineered > WWTP > Effluent > Algae... | reverse complement strand
TGGTAAGAAAAAAGGGATTTGTATTGTCAAATTTGAAGTGCTTGACAATTATAAAATTGAAGTATGTGTACAAGATGAAGGTGATGGTATAGCTCCCGAACATTTACCCAGAATTTTTGAACGTTTTTACAGAGTTGACACCAGTCGTTCGCGCGAAGAAGGTGGTTCAGGTTTAGGTCTTTCCATCGTAAAACACATTATTGAAGCACACAAAGAAACCGTCTCCGTGTTTAGTGAAAAAGGAAAGGGATCCAAGTTTTGCTTTACATTGGAATCCAATTTACTACAAAAATAAAATACTAATCTTTCAACAATCTAACTTTGTCTTGTAAAATCCATCCGGTTTTCCCATCGGCTATTCTGATTTTAAACCATTGATTTTCTTGGTTTACCACTTGAACTTTTGTTCCTTCATGCAAGACAAACAATTCCGAATTTCCGGTTCCCGGTTCAGATTTTACAGAAACTTGCTGTGCAAAAACAATCGCCGGTTGATCGTTTATAAAATGATGTCTGGCTTTAATACCCATACTGAGCGTTAAAAAAAACAGTCCCAAAATCACAAAACTGGAAACAAAAAACAATCGTTTATTTCGTGAATAATCAGAAAAATAATACGCAATAAATAAACCGGCACTCACAAAAGCTAAGATAACAGAAATCCAAGCCCAAGCGTTGTATGAAACAGGATAAATGATAGTTTCATTTATTTTTTGGAAAAAACTTTTAGGCATGGGCTCTATGACATCTATCGTCATTCTTTGAGCAAAGATTAAATTGTTACGAGCATCTATATGGTTCTGATTCAATAATAACGCTTTTTCAAAATAATAGATACTTGGGGCAATTTTATTGGATTTATAAAATGCATTCCCCATATTAAAATATAAGTCTGCAGAATTAAAACCGGCTTTTTCAACTTTTAAATATTGGTTAATCGCTTCATCAAACTTACCATTACGATAGGCATTATTTCCTTGCTCAAAACTTTGAAATGAACTTTGAGACCAAAGCATTTGAGTCACCAAAAGGAAAAAAACGAAGATAAATTGCACCTTCATTGAGACTGATTTTACTTTTGAAAGATTTTTGATATTCATGCTTTAACCATTTATTCTTTTAGCAAAAGAAATTGTGTGGAATAGATAATGAGTTTACTTTAGTTCGGTATTGATTTTCAAAATAACCTGAGCTGCTTTATTCAATTCTGCTTCCATGGCACTTCTCACCATAGGCGTAAACCGAGCAAAATTACAATCATTGAGTAGTTCGATAAAGTTATGAATGGCCATATCACTCACTCCTTTTTCTCTCAATAAGGTTGAAATCTTATCTTGACTGATATCTGACGTTTCAATATTCAACTTAGCTTTTAGGAAATTGTGTAATGCTTTTTCCAAAGCTTCATAAAACAAATCTTTATTTCCCAAATGTTTACCTGCTTCAGATAAATATTTTTTAGTCATTTTCTCTGCTGCTCTCAATTTATTACCAACGGTGTCGGCTTCGCGTTCTTTGCGCTTTTTCCCAATTAATATAAAAAATGGAATTGCCAAATAGGGCAAGCCTAAAAGTGAATAATAAGCCAAACTACCATAAAAATCCTTTTTTTGAATGGGATTGAGTTCAGTTTCAGCGTGAATGTGTCTGAAATCTCCTCCTTTGGATTGAACTTTTTGTTTGTGACTAATAGGTGTATGGGTCGTATCTGCTGATGACCCAGCGGTAACTTCCAATACTATTTCTTCACTACTCAAGCTGTGATATTTGCCATCTTTTGGATTAAAATAAGAGAAAGTAACTGGTGGAATGAGGTATTTACCCATATAATTCGCAACAATTGCATAACTTTCTGAGATATTTCCATTCAATCCAGAAAGAGTCGTACTCAAATTTTCTTTACGTTCGGGAGTATAAACCTCCAATTCGGCAGGAACTTTCAAAGTTGGCAAATCAAATAACTTAAAATTTCCCGTCCCGTTGATGCTTACATTTACTTGGGAAGACTCATTGGCACCCAATGTGTTTTTACTCGCCTTTACTGACAAAGTATAATCACCTACCGCTCCAGTGAAATCCTCTGGTTTTCCATTTTCTGGCAAGGGTTTGATCTGAATTGATCTGGTTCCTGAAGTATAATGTTGATTAACTTTTTGAATTAACGGATAACCAAAGAAATCGTATTTGCCGGTAGGGACACCTACAATAACATCAATTTCGATGGGGTCTATGGTTAATTTCCCTGATTTTTGAGGGATTAATACCGTTTTTTTGAGGGTGAAAAAATTTAATTTTTCCCCTTTGTAATCCCCGATTTGTCTGTCGTAATTTGTGATGGGAATCTCCTGATTCCAAAACCCTTCATATTTGGGCATTTCTCCAAACTGCGGATTGTAAAATTCGATTCGATTGCTAAAATACAAGCGATACTCTACATAAATTCCTTCACCGACGTAGGGGTTTTCTTTAGAAATGTGTGCCGCGAGAAAAATATTTTGTTGTGCGGCTGTAGTTGGATCATTGGGATCCTTAGCTTCATCGACATTATCTGTTACGGTGAAGGTAAGACTATTGGATTTGTATTCTTTGCCTTGAAGAGTAATACTTGCCCCTGGCAAAGTAAAACTACCCTTAGAAGTAGGTTGTAAAAAATAGCTATACGACTGTGAATAGGATGATTTTCCGTTGATATAACTTTGACTGACAGAAGTACTTGGCCCGGCAACCACTTTAAAACCTTTAAAATCGGGAGCTTTAAAATGATCTGTTCCGTTTTGATTCACACTATATTCTACTCTGACTCTTTGATTTAACCCAAGCGTGCTCTTACTGGCTTTTGCTGTAAATTGAAAATCTTGAGCAAAGCCTATGGTATAAACCCACACAAAAAATACACTTAAATATTTCTGAATCTTATACATATTGATCAAAAGTGATTTTAAGGACAGGCAAAAATCGGAATACCACTTGAAAAAACACAACATTTCAATGAAAAAGTTATGTTAAAAAGACTAAAAATGAAATCGTATATGATTTACTGATGTATTATAAAACAAAATCGGCTTCATACATTCTGTACAAAGCCGATTTTTCTCCCGATTAATCAGATCGGGAAACTTAACCAATCAAATATTATTGAAGCAATATATACTGAAACTGAGGATAGCCTCTTTCTCCTTGCGAATTTGTCAAAGCGGTAAATTTAACTTTGTAATATATCCCTTCGGTGTCTTTGACTACATAGAACACATTGTTATAGACCCCTGGTGAGGTAGTAGGACCACCGCCGGAACGCCAACTACTTCCAATTTTTCTTTGAGAATTACTAAATAAATCTTCCTGAACCATACTTAGTGAAAAAGATGCAAAAGTTATGTCGGTGGATTCGGTAACTTTATAACTTTGAACATTCATTTTGGAATTGGTAGCAACAAAATCTGTGTAACCGTATGTTCCATAACCTGGTATTTCATTGGTAAACACAGTAAAATTTAAATCCCAATTATTTTTTTTAGGCTCAACAGAAACTTCTGATTCTGTATTAAAGCTAAAAAAAGTGAAATTATAAAATGCATCCTTTGAAATTACAACTTGTTTATGTGTGGTATCATCAATGTCAGCATATTGCAAGATATAACTATCAAAACTTTTTATAATTCTAATTTTTTTCCATCCTCTATGAAGTCCTGTTACGGCTACACTACCTATAGGAGGAACACTTGTTCCTACACTATATCCTAAGTTGAGTAAATAAACTGAATTATTAACATCTAAGACATTTACTTCATCCATAGCTGTATTTAATATATTCCCATCAAAATCATCTACATAATCAACATTGACAGGATTAAATGTTCCTATCGCCACTTGTGAATACATAGCATTGACGTCAGCTGAATTGATCGTATCCATTTGATTGGTCTCCAATTTTTTCACCGCCATATAGATGGAACTGTTTATTCCAATTCTAAATTCTTCTCCACAATAGAAAGCCAAGTCCCAAGAATCACGTTTGACTGCTTTCGTTTCTTGATTACTTAAATTAACATAAACCTGATTGGGTTGATTGGGTCCACCAACACCAGGGCTTATAAAAGCATTATTTGTAAAATCTTCTCTTTCCGGAATGGGATCTTCTTTACTACAACTCACCAATAAGGTTGATAAAACCAAACTCAAAACAGCCCATTTCTTTATATCTATTAATTTCATTTTAATATTATTTTATATCAAGATTATACGATAGTTTAACAAAATAAGATCTTCCATAGCCCAACATAAGCCCATCTGCAAGGTTTCCGTGGGTTTCGCCTCCTAATCCAAAACCAGTTCTTTTTAATTGTGTGACATCAAAAATATTTCTAATACCGAAAGTGGTTTCTAAAGAATGATTTAAAAAATATTTTTTAACGGAAAAATCAGTCCAATGATAGGATTCCGTTTCAACTTTGGTATACACCACATTTTCACCATCATCTTCATCTTCAATGTACTCATAATCTTTACCACTAAATTTATGAGTCAAAGCTAAACTCAAATCGTGTTTATCAAAAGTATAATATGCACTTAAAGAACCATTTAATTTATACAAATACTCATTATTTATTTGAGTTGCAGTACCTATTTGATCTGATACACCCAACAAACTCAATCCAATTTTAACATCAAAATTATTCACTTTAATTTTATTATCCAACGAAAACTCCAATGATTTAGAACGATCAATATTAATATAAAGGTATTCTAACGGATCTATTTTTACAATAGCCAAATCAATCTTATTCTTTAAGTCCAAATAACCAAAAGTCAATTGAGAAGTCATCTTACTGTTGGTTTTATCAAATACATCAATCTTTAGGTGTGTAAAAACAGAAAATCCATTTTCTGTTTTTAGATTAGGATTTCCCTGAACATTATGAGTATTGTCTACAAAATATGTAAAAAGCTCTTCATAATTAGGTGTCCGATAGGCGCTTCCAATTACATTTCGCAATTCAACCTTGTCTCCAATCTGATATTTAGTACTTAAAATATAGGCCTGTTGATTATTAAAAGAGGATTGAAAAGAATACCTATACCCTAGTTTGGTTGCCAATTTTTCAAAAGGTTTATATTCAGAAGTAACAAACAAATCAAAATAATGCATTTTATTACTAGCATCAATAAAGCTGTAATCTGTTGATGTAGCTGAAATAAAACCTGATTCATAGTCGAACTCGGCGCCTAATTGAAAATTTATCTTACTGTTTTGAATGAAGTTACTTACTGTACTTTTTGCATAAAAAGTTGTCCTATTGAGAAAATCTTCATATTCAAAATAATCTGCATTACGGGTGTACAAATCGTAAATATAATCTCTTGTATCTCTATTCTGGGTTTGAAAAGCTACTGAAAAATCATAAATCAAGTTTTTTGAACTTCTTCCATTTAGATTCAAATTGTGCGAAAATCTCAAAGTTCTATGATCGGTATCTCGAGCCGTTTTATCCAATTGCTGAGTTTCAGTGTTGTATATAGTTGTAACATGACGATTATATTCATTAAGCATTTCTCTAAACATTCCAAACTTATAAAAAGCAGTCAAATTATTCACTTTAAAATGCAAACTGGCATTTCCTGTCATTTGCTCTTTGGGTAACCATTCATAGCCTCTATTACCATCATCATAAATATAATTTTTCCCTTGCTTATCATTGAAATAACCTGCAAAATCATTGCGAGAAAAATTAAATGATGAATATAGCTTGGGTGAAATATTACTAGATATAGATAAGGTTTGAATATGTCTTCCTTTTGCCCACCATTCATATTCTTTATCTATAGTTTCCTCTTGAACAGAAAAATTAAAATCCACTTTGTTTCTTGTAGATTTTTTAGTAATCAAATTGATGATTCCGGTTACGGCATTGGCCCCATAATCGACACCCATAGCACCTTCCACAATTTCAATTTGCTCAATGTCATCCAAATTAATCTGGGTTAAATCAATATTGTTACCAAATCCTTCGTCACTTACCATTGGAATTCCATCCATAAGCACTTTGAAATATTGCCCGTCCAACCCAAACAAACTCACTTGAGATTTTCCAACATGAGCAGCTGGTATAATTTGAATGTTGAGGTTTTGATTGAGTAAATCAGCTAAATTGTTGGCGGCATTTTGTTTAATAACCTCATTGGAAATAACTTTAACTTCATAAACCGATTTTTTAACTGATTGTTTAGAATATTGTCCGGTAACAACAACCTCTTCCAATTTTTGAATAGAATCCAAATTAGGTTTTTGAGCCAATATGGCTAAAGGAAAAAACACAATTAATATTAGAAATTTAAAACGGGTTTTCATTTGTTATGTATAGTGCTATATTTATAAATTTGTATGGCTTTATTAAACAAATTTGAAAAGCAAACAAAGTTTCTATTTAGAGAAAATAAAAAAAATCTCGTGTTTGTCATCAAACGTTTGCAAAAGTATCCCTATATTAAAAAACAAAATAACGCTCAAAAATATATTAATAACGAGTAATTATTTTATATATTTGCATCGTAATAGCTGATTATTAAAGCGAATTACAATCTATTTCAATCTAAAACTAACTTTTTAAAAAAATTAATCATGACTAAAAATAACGTTCAAGGAATTGAAATTGAACCTGGTTTTATTCTCCTCATCAATCAAAATGAAACACCAGATTTAATCAGATGTGTGAAAGAAGTCGATTGCTCTTACATTCAAATTCATTTTTGTTTACAACAAAGCGCCAAGCTATATTTCAATCAAGGCCGATACGCTGTCGATGTAGCCGATAGCAAATCGATGCTTTTGTATAATCCGGTTCAGGATTTACCCATGGATATCGAACTTGTCCCTCAAGCCAAAATGGTGAGTGTATTGATTTCTATTGAAAAACTGCATACTTTTTTTACGCCCGAAGCCGGTATCATTCACTTTCTCAGCGAGGAAAATAAAAATAAAAAATACTATGCCGACAAAAGCATTTCTCCCGGTGAAAGCATTGTGTTGAGCCAAATCATGTCGCACAAAGTTCAGGCTACCATGGAAAAACTGTATTTGAAGGCCAAAATTTACGAGCTGTTGAGCATCTATTTCCAACCTCAAGATGACGCTTCCAACAATTGTCCATTTCTCCAACAAGAAGAAAATGTAGAAAAGATTAGAAAAGCTAAAGCCATCATTATTGAAAGAATGTCAGAACCGCCTACTTTACAAGAATTGGCTGAAGAAATAGGTTTGCCTACACATTATCTAAAGGATGGATTCAAGCAAATATATGGCGATACGGTTTTCAATTTTCTTTGGGAATACAAAATGGAATATGCCAGAAGAAAACTGGATTCCAAAAAATACAACGTTTCTGAAGTTGCCTATGAAATCGGATACAGTACCCCAAGCCATTTTATTGCGGCTTTTAAAAAGAAATTTGGTACTACTCCCAAAAAATATATGGGTAAAATTTAAATTTTGATATTTCTTTGCTTACGCTAAAAAATCAATTAGAGTTTTAATAAAAACGGCTTGTAGGAATCTACAAGCCGTTTTTATATATTTGAAAAAATGTTTTTTATTTCTTCTCTCTAATCAGATACACATAAACCGGATAATGGTCGCTATAACCGCCTGTAAATCCTCCTGTATCCCAACTTCTAAAAGGATAACCTTTGTAACGACCTTTAGGATTGGTCAAATACAATGGATTGAAAATATTGGCTTGGTAAAATTTCCAAGATGAAAAATCCTTATCGTTGCCCAATAAGGGTGAAGTCATATAAATTTGGTCAAAAAGATTGATATTATCACGATAACCCAAAGTACTGAAACCTCTTCTGAATAAATCCTCCATCGGGTTGTAAATACCACCTTCCTTCACGTCTTTTTTAACTCCGGTTGCATTTAATACTTCTTTCAAACTGGCATTGATAGGATCGTCATTTAAGTCTCCCATTCCAAATATCTTTGGATTGTCATACATTTTTTGAAGCGAATCAATCATTTGCTTGTTGTACTTGGCTGCACCCATTCTGAGTGGTCGGCTAGCGGCTTCTCCACCTCTTCTTGAAGGCCAGTGATTTACAATGACATGAATCATTTCGCCATCCAATAAACCAGACACCAATAATTGATCACGTGTAAAAACCCGATCACCGGCGTCGTATAATTTTACGTCATACGATTTGTGAAAGGTAGGTGTAAAGAATTGTTTTCTGTACAATAAGGCCACATCAATGCCACGAAAATCGTGAGAATTATAATGGATAATCCCATAATCATACTTCTTCAGATATTCGGTATGAATTAAATCTTCCAATACTTGTTTGTTTTCCAACTCACAAACCCCGATAATGGCCGGAGGTGTATTGGCTTCTTTTACCCCAATTTCTGACAGCACTCTAGCCATATTGTTCAGTTTCTTATAATAAGAATCCGAACGATCACCTTTGAGTTCCATAATCGGACTGGCCTCGTCATTTAAATCGGGATCGTTGATGGTGTCAAATAAATTTTCGAGATTGTAAAAAGCAATGGTTCTGATTTGATATTCCGTTTGATCCAGTTTTATATTTTCCGGCTCTGTAAATGGATTGACAGAATGTCCTGAAGTAAAATAAACCAGAACAGTAAAAAACGCAAAAGCTGCGATAAATTTAAGGTGACGTTGCATATGCTGAATGTTTGGAATTGTTTTAAAATAACCCACAAATTTACAAACAATTATTATACCACAGGTAAAAGAATTGTTATGTTTGGTTTTCGGGATTGATTCCGGCTAAATTTTCCTGAAACTCCATAGGACTTATGGCCTGTTCAACAGCATAATTTCCAATTTTAGTACGCCTTAAGGCAGATAAATAAGCTCCCGAATGTAGCGCTCTTCCAAAATCATCGGCTATAGATCGAATATATGTTCCTTTACTACAAGTAATTCTAAAAGATAAATGTGGTAAATTTATTTCGGTAATTTCAAATGCATAAATAATGATTTTTCTACTGGCAATTTCGGTGGTTTCTCCTCTACGAGCCAAGTCATACAATCGATCTCCATCTTTTTTGATGGCTGAATACAAGGGCGGTTTTTGATCAATTTCTCCTATAAATTGAAGCGTTGTGGCTCTAATTAACGCTTCAGTAATATGATCGGAAGGAAATGTTTGATTGATTTCCGTTTCCATATCAAAAGAAGGTGTTGTAGCGCCTACGGTAAAAGTACCCGTGTATTCTTTGGGCATACCTTGATATTCCTCTATTTTTTTGGTCATCTTTCCCGTACAAATCAAGAGTAAACCGGTTGCCAAAGGATCCAATGTACCGGCATGACCCACTTTAATTTTTTTAATTTTAAAAGTATTACTGATTAACCAACGCAATTTATTGACCACTTGAAAAGAAGTCCACTTCAAGGGTTTGTCTATAAGAAGTAATTGTCCTTCTTTAAAATCATCGACTGATAAATTCATTAAAACTTTGGATTTGTAAAATGTTGGCAATTTTGCCGAAAAGAATCTTATACAACAGTCAACTTGAGTACTGTAAAATGAATGATTAATATAATAGCTCCCACAGCAATTCTGTAATATCCGAAAAACTTAAAACCGTGCTTACTCAAAAACCCTATAAACGTTTTGATAGCAATCATCGCTACCAAAAATCCAACTATATTCCCAATAATCAAAAGATTTACCTGATCAGGTGAAAGAGTAAAACCTGCTTGGTAATAATCGTAAGCCTTTTTGACGGTAGCGCCTAAAATAGTAGGGATGGCAAGAAAAAAAGAGAATTCGGCTGCGGTTGTGCGAGATAATTTTTCAGCCATTCCTCCTACAATACTTGCTCCACTGCGAGAAACGCCAGGTAATATGGCCAAACATTGGTACATTCCGATTTTAAAAGCTTGCTTGTAAGTGATATCCGTATGTTCATGTTGACCAAACCAATGATCCACTTTGAGTAGAATAAATCCACCTATGACTAAAAACACGGCAACCGAAATCGGATTTTCGAGTAGTTGATCTACATAATCGCCAATCAACAATCCTACGATAACCGCCGGAATAAATGCTACCAAAAGTTTGAAGTAAAAATCTACACTTTGAAAAAAACGTTTAAAATACAATACTAGGACAGACAGAATGGTCCCCAATTGAATAGCAATAGTAAATAGTTTGGTAAAATCATCATGTGCAATACCCATAAATGAAGATGCCAACACCATATGTCCGGTTGATGAAACCGGTAAAAACTCGGTCAATCCTTCAATAATGGCAAGGATAATAGCTTGAAAAACACTCATATGGAATCAATATTAAAGGAAAATGACGAGGTAATGTCAGTATTTAGGAAGCTTTTTTCTTGTATAAAATTGCGAAAACTTGTAAACCCAATCCAATTATCACCAGTGTTGGAGCCAGTCTAATGCGTTGAAAATTGTAAATCTCCTCGTTGAAAACTTGAGGATCTTCACTTCCGCCTCCCGACATCAGTATAAATCCGACGGCTATGAACACGATTCCGACAATCATGATGTAATAATTTATTTTATCAAATAAAAATACAGATTGAGGTGCTTTAGGTTCAGTATTTTGGTTTGTTTTTTGACTCATTTGAAAATATTAAATTTTTTATACTAATAATTAGTCTATATTGTTTAACAAATAATCTCTAATGTCTTTTGTGTGATTCTAATCAATTTTAAAAATACATTTTAACATCAATAAATAGACATTAAAAACTAATAATACAATTCTTCGGTGCGTAAATTTAAAAATCTTCGGGTTGCAAAATACGTGCTAATTCCGGTAATTACAATTCCTAAAATTAGTATACCACCAAACACAATAGCTAGAATATCATATTGTTGTGTGATTTTAACATCAGGTATTTGCTTTTCAAAATAGATTGCCAATACATACAAAGCAATAATGGCCAAAACGGAACCGGCGATACCCAATTTGATTCCGGTAATGATAAAAGGTTTGCGTATAAAATTTTTGGTTGCACCAACCATTTGCATGGTTTTAATGGTAAACCGTTTGGAATATATGGATAATCTTATGGTACTATTGATAAGCAATACGGCTATCATGGTCAAGATGCCACTCAACACCAAAACCCAAAGGGTAATTTTTTCGATATTCCGATCTAGTTTGTCAATGTGTATTTCGTCGTAACTGATTTCATAAATGTACGGATTCGATCCGATATCTTTGCGAATTTTAGCCACGCTATCCAAGGTCACATACTCTGATTTGAGGTGCATTTCTAAGGTTTGTTTCAAGGGATTGGTTCCTAAAAACTGTAAAAAATCTTCTCCTAATTCTTGCTCCATCATTTGAGCGGCAGAATCTTTAGAAATGTAATGTATTGTTTTAACGTACTCTTTTTCCGTGAGTTTCTTCTGAAACTTTTGAATTTCCGCTTTACTTATATCATCATTTAAGAAGATGTTCATAGAAACTTGTTCCTTAAAATGTTTGGCCAATACATTGGATTGTAAAACCAGAATACCAAGTAGACCCAACACAAATAACACCAATGCTATACTCAGCACTACATAGAGATAGGATGAACGTAGTCGGTTTTGTTGATATTGATCTAATTTGGACATAGTTATAAGTAAACAGATTTCAAGGGCGCAAGATACTGAATTGAAATCAGATGTTGGAAATATTTTTTTGTTAAAATGTGAGATA
>Ga0075163_10011175_pt1 | contig 11707 bp, 10 predicted proteins | sample JI1023141ADNA_FD_71478 | JGI IMG/M metagenome (GOLD analysis project Ga0075163, IMG submission 71478) | Wastewater effluent complex algal communities from Wisconsin, to seasonally profile nutrient transformation and Carbon sequestration -... | ecosystem: Engineered > WWTP > Effluent > Algae... | reverse complement strand
GGTTTAATAATAGCCATAGTTCAAATTGCGTTAATGATTAGTTTAATCCTGCAATAATTTTTTCGGCAAGCTCAATTCCAATTCTTTCTTGTGCTTCTTCGGTAGCAGCTCCAATATGCGGTGTAAGTGCAATTTTTGGATGCGTTAAGAGTGCTTTTGAAGGAGTTGGTTCATTTTCAAAAACATCCAATGCAGCATGTGCTACTTTGCCCGAATTTAAAGCATCAATTAAATCTTGCTCAACAATTACTCCACCTCGAGCTGCATTTACTAAACAAACACCGTCTTTCATTTTTTCGATTTCGCTTTTGCTAATTACTTTTCCACCTGGAACATGCAAGGTAATGAAATCAGCTTCTTTCAGCACTTCATCGAGACTCACCGTATCAATTTTTGAAACAACATTACCAGCTCCGTAAATAGCAACAGGTATCTCAACACTTTTAATAAATGGGTCATAAGCGATTACCCGCATTCCACAACCTAAAGCAATTTTGGCAACCGATTGTCCAATACGTCCAATACCAATAATACCAAGAGTTTTCCCGCCTAATTCAATACCTTTTGCATATTTTTTTTTCAAAACGTCAAATTGTGTATCGCCATTAACAGGCATTTGACGATTGCTATCGTAGGTAAATCGAGCCATACTAAACAAGCCAGCAAAAACCAATTCGGCTACCGAATGCGATGATGCAGCAGGGGTATTCACTACCTGTACTCCTTTACTTTTAGCATATTCCACATCAATGTTATCCATACCCACACCTCCACGACCAATTAGTTTGAGTCCGGGGCAAGCATCAATTAGCTCTTTACGAACTTTGGTTGCACTTCTAACGGTTAAGGCAACATAGTGATTTTCGTTAATTGCCTGAATTAAATTTTCCTGTGCTACTTTCTCTGTAACAACAGTAAAACCAGCTTTTTCAAGTATACTTTTTCCTTGTGCATCAATGCCATCATTGGCCAGAATTTTTTTCATTTATAGGTAATTGTAAGTATAGATTATTTAGTGTGTAATTGTTGCGAATGTAAAAAAATAGACGGATACTTCATTTGTATTTTAATAAAGGTGTTTAGCGGCAATCCACGCAGTAGTCCATGCTGCCTGAAAGTTAAAACCACCGGTTACCCCATCAATATCAAGAATTTCACCTGCAAAATACAGGTTGTTGCACTTTTTACTTTGCATAGAGGTAAAATCAACGTCGTTTAAACTAATTCCTCCACAGGTAACAAATTCTTCTTTAAAGGTAGTCTTGCCTTTTGCGCAATAAATATCGTTACACAGAATTTCAGCCAACTTATTTCCTTGCTTTTTCGAAAGATCGGCCCATTTAGACTGAGCATCAATGCTAGCCTTTTCCAACAAAAATTCCCATAACCGTTTCGGGAATTCGGGCCAAGGACGAGTTCCAACTTGCTGTTTTGCCTGTCGATTTTTTATCACTTGTATTTCTTGTACCATCGCATCGTTGTGAAATTGAGGCATCCAATTAATACTAAAATCAAACTCGTAATTTTTTTCGGCCAATTCCTTTGCTCCCCAAGCCGAAAGTTTTAATACAGCAGGACCACTGAAGCCCCAATGCGTAATTAGTATAGGCCCTTGTTGACTTAGTTTACTACCCTTAATACTAATATTGGCTAAAGGAACAGAAACACCCATGAGTTGAGTTATGGGCGAATTAGGAGTATTAAATGTAAACAAAGAGGGTAGTGGAGGAATTATAGTATGCCCTAATTTTACTAACCATTCGTAGTCACTAACATTATTTATTCCTCCGCTAGCAAGAATTAGTTTGTGGGCAATCAACTTTTCATTCGTATCAAATTTAATTTCAAATTCATTGCCTTTGTGAATTATTGCAGAAATTTTTGCCTGAAGTTTTAATTGCACTTTCGCCAATAAAGCTGCCTGTGTAAAACAATCAATAATACTTTGAGAAGTGTTACTTTGCGGAAACATACGACCATCAGCTTCAGCTTTTAGTTCAATACCTTTTTGTTTGAACCATTGCACAGTATCGCTTGCATTAAATTGATGAAAAGCTTGTAAAAGTTGTTTTGAACCCCTGGGATAGTTTTTTGAAAATTGATGAATGTCGAAGCAGGCATGAGTTACATTGCATCTTCCGCCACCCGATACTTTTACTTTTGAGAGAACTTTGGCTGATTTTTCGAGAAGTATAACTCGCTTATCTTGAAAATTTTGAGCTGCATTTATGGCTGCAAAATACCCTGCGGCTCCGGCACCAATAACAACAATCGTATCTTGCTTGTTCATTCCCTGCAAAGAAAAAAATTAATCTGGTAACTTGTTGCTATTATTGATATTTTATTGGTAGGATTCAATCAAAGTAGTCTAAATCAAAGAAATTTGAAAAATAATTTGATAAGTTGTTGATACTGAATATTAATCGTGAATTTTAGAACCTAGAAATTGGCCATACAAAAAATAAACTTTTGCCTGTTAATAAGATACCTTTTGGTGACTTTCAAAAATGGCATAATTTGTTAATTTTGCAAATAGAAGGATATAAACGAAAAGGGAACTATATGTTAGAAGAAAGCAACGAGGAGAATTTTGAGCATGGGGAAGAGGCGAATGAAGTGTTGGAACGTTACGAAAGAATGCTCAAATTAAATGAACAATACTTTTTTGATGTAGCGGAGTTTGAAGAATTAATTGATACCTACATCGATAAAAAAAATATAACCAAAGCCATACAAGTAGCGCAACTTGGATTAAGCCAGCATCCGTTTACGGTGTTGTTTTTAATTCGTCAAGCTCAGTTGTATGCTGCATCTAATCAAGTACAGAAAGCACTGGACACCTTAACTAAGGCTGAAATGCTTGAACCTTCCAATACAGAGTTATTTGTTACCAGGGGCAGTATATTCAGTCAATTAAATGAGTTTGATAAAGCAATTGAAACTTATAAGCAAGCCCTCGAAACTGCTGAAGAAAAGGATGAATTATACATGCACATTGCTTTTGAATACGAAAACAAAAGTGATTTTGAATCGGCAATTAAGTTTTTGAAAAAGGCTGTACACGAAAATCCCGAGAACGAATACGCATTATACGAACTTGCTTTTTGCTTTGATATTACCGAAAATACAGCCGAAAGTGTAAAGTTTTATACCGATTTTATTGACCGTGTACCTTATTCGCCGGCAGCTTGGTTTAATTTAGGAATTGCTTATAACAAAGCCTCCATGTTTGAAAAAGCTATAGAAGCATATGATTACGCAATTGTTGTACAAGAAAATTTTTCTTCAGCTTATTTCAACAAAGCAAATTCATTGGCCAATTTAGGTCGATTTGATGAAGCCATTGCCACCTACAAAGAAACCTTTAAGTTTGAAGAACCCGATGCAACTTCCTTTTATTACATGGGCGAATGCTACGAAAAAATGGAAGATTGGGACAAGGCATTAAATTACTACAACAAGTCCATAAAGATGGATCCTGAATATGCTGATGCCTGGCTAGGAATTGGAATTATTTTGGAATACCAGAATCGTATCAGTGAAGGCATTCACTACGTTAAAAAGGCTTTGGAGCTTAATTCTGAAAATGCCGACTATTGGTACATTTACGGTGAGATTCAACAAAAACTTGGTTTTTTTGAAGAGGCTGAGATTGGTTATTGTAAAGTAATTGAGCTTGAAAGCGATAACGAAGAAGTGTATCTTGATTATTCAAATTTGATGTACATTCAAGAGTATAAAGAAGAATCAATTTCAATGCTGGCCGACGGTATAAAACACTTTCCGGATAGTCCCGAATTAAAATACCGCATGGCCGCCTTAAAATTTATTTATGGTGATACGCAAGACGGAATGTATTATTTAGAAAGTGGTTTATCGCTCGATTTTGAAAAGCACATTGATATTTTCGAATATCATCCGGCTTTAAATAAAAATGCATCAATTATTGAAGTAATTGAACAGTACCGAAAATAGTTTTCATCATTTATTGTTAGCAGTGATTTTACTTACGAAATAGGGGGGATACATCCGCAGAGTAAAAGTAAGGTCCTTAAAAACAGAATAATTTACACCAGAAAAAACACATGAATTATACATTACCGCACATACCCGAAAGAAGCCAAAAACCAAGAGTAAGTGGAATCACCATGATGATGGACAAAGGAATTAGTTTACGCGAAGCCGAAAACTTTATTTCTGCCAGTGGTCATCTTACCGACCTGATAAAACTTGGATTCGGGACTTCATTTATTAGTCCAAATTTGCAAGAAAAAATAAAGTTATACCAAGATGCCAAAATTAAGGTGTACTTGGGAGGAACTTTATTTGAAGCATTTATTGTACGCAACATGTTTGACGATTACCGCAAACTCTTGGATAAATTAAAACTCGATACTGCAGAGGTATCGGATGGTTCGCTTGAAATGCCACACGATAAAAAGTGTGAATACATACAAACATTAAGTAAGCAAGTAACTGTACTTTCGGAAGTAGGATCTAAAGAAGAAGGAATTATTATTCATCCTGCAAAGTGGATAAAAATGATGACCAAGGAACTGGAAGCGGGAAGCTGGAAAGTAATTGCAGAGGCGCGAGAAAGCGGAAACGTTGGAATTTATCACCGCGACGGAAAGGCACATACTTTATTAATTGACAAAATTTTGGCTCGAGTTCCTGCCGAAAAAATAATGTGGGAATCTCCACAAAAGCCTCAACAGGTATGGTTTATAAAATTGCTAGGAGCCAATGTTAATTTAGGGAATATAGCTCCTAATGACGTAATTTCCTTAGAAACGCTGCGTTTAGGATTACGTGGCGATACTTTTTTTCAATTTTTACCGAAGGAATTGGTGAAAAAGTGATGCTGAATCAACTTTTATAAATTCATTTTATAGTTACTACGAATCAAGGTTTTAGCAATGCTAGGACTTTTCTGATTTCGCTTTTTATCAGTTTAAAATAGGTAAGATTTTCTTATTTAATCTTACTTTCACTATAAATTTAAAATGAATGAAAGCACTCAAAAGAATATGGTCGGAATTGTGGTTACCAATTTTGATTATTGTGTTGATTGCGGTTTTTTACGAGCAAATTCTTATTTCATTTCCACATTGGCTTATTAAAATTTACCATAGCCAATTCAATAGCAAAGACATTGATCCTGCCGAAACCGGTCCTATTGGTGATACCTACGGAGGTATGCTTGGACCACTCATAGCACTATTTGCAGCATTCTTAACCTTTTTAGCATTTTGGGTGCAGTTTAAAGCCAATGTTGAACAAAAGCGCGATTTGCAAATTGAACGTTTCGAAAATAAATTTTACGAATTGTTGCGCTTTCACAAGGATAATATTTCTGAAATAAAAATAGACGGACATGAAGGAACGGTTGAGAAGCGTAAAGCTTTTGTTAGCATGTACAATGAGTTTCGCTATTCGTTTTGGTGTTGTAAGGATAAATACGATGAGCTTTCTGAAAAGGGCGAATTGAAAAATAGGTATAACGATGAGCAACTACTACGTTTAGCTTATATATTTTTTTTGGGAGGAGTGGGCGATAATTCAGATATGGTAAGCAAAGCCATTAATAAAAATCCTAACTATCAATTGGAAGAAAAATTATTTACCGCAGTTTTGAATTATTTCAAATTAATAAAATCAAAGAGCATTCGCCCTGCTTATATTGATTACGATGGATATCCTGTGGTATTACGTCTGCGCTATTTGCCTTGGGGTGGTCACCAAAGTCGTTTAGGACACTACTACCGTCATTTGTTTCAAACAGTAAAATACGTGGATAAGCAAGACACTGATTTAATAAGCGATGAAGAGAAAGTGGATTATTTAAGAATGCTGCGCGCGCAGCTTTCTGATTACGAACAAGTGTTGCTGTATTACAATGCAATTTCACATTTTGGTGAAGGTTGGTTGCAAAACAATTACTTTATCAAATACAAAATGATACATAACATTCCTTTGCCACTGGCCTCATTTGGAATTACACCCACTGAAAAATTTAAATCTGAACTCGAAAAGGATTCGTCAATGTTTGAATGGGCTGAACGTTAAGTTTGTGAAGGGAGCAATCTATCAATTAATTTAACTAAATCGTTTAATCAGGCTTCTTTCAACCAATGGTTTCTATGGCATTCAAAATTACAGCACATGCATCCTTTATTTGAGTTTCTGTAATTGTTAGGGGAGGGGCAATGCGCATCGCATTATCGCAAAATAAAAACCAGTCGGTGATAACTCCATTTTGAATACAAGTATCAATTATTTTTTTTGTGTTTTCAAAGCTATCAAATTGCAGCGCCAAAAGTAATCCCTTACCTCTAATTTCTTTAATTGTTGGATGTTGTAACAAGCTTCGAAACAAGTGTTCTTTGGCTGGAATTTGAGTCAACAATGTTTCTTCATACAGAAGTTCAAAAGCCGCCTTACTCGCTGCACAACTCACCGGATGTCCTCCAAATGTGGTAATATGCCCCAGCATAGGGTTATTTGTAAGTGCTTGCATATTTTGATGTGAACTTATAAAAGCACCAATTGGCATTCCACCACCCATTCCTTTTGCAATACAAAGTATATCGGGAACAATTTGGTAATGTTCAAAGGCAAAGAGTTTTCCGGTTCGACCTGCACCCGATTGTATTTCATCAAAAATAAGCAAGCAATTATTTTCATCACAAAGACTTCGCAATGCAATTAAAAATTCTTTGGTAGCAGGAATAATTCCCGCTTCACCCTGAATTGGCTCAACAAGTATGCAAGCAGTATTATTTAGTGAAAGTAATTTAAATTGTTCTGTATTATTAAATTCTAAAATGCGCACATCGGGCAAAAGAGGACGAAATGCATTTTTAAAATTTTCATTTCCTCCAACACTCAATGCTCCTGTTGTACTTCCATGATACGCATTATTAAAAGAAATAATTTCAGTTTTTCCAGTAAGCCGTTTAGCAAGTTTTAATGCACCTTCAATGGCTTCACTTCCTGAATTAACAAAATAGCTACAGTTTAAAGCCTCAGGTAAATGATTACTTAACCATTGAGCTAACTGTACTTGAGGTGATTGTATATACTCTCCATACACCATTAAGTGTAAATATTTTTCTAGCTGAAGCTGAATAGCATTCACTACCTTAGGATGTCGATGTCCTACATTACTTACCGAAATACCGGAAATTAAATCCATGTATTTTTTTCCACTTGTATCATATAAATACAATCCTTCGGCTCTTTCAATTTCGAGCGAAAGCGGAAAAGAAGTAGTTTGCGCCATGTGCTGCAAAAAAACCTGTCGCTGTGTTATCATAGCTTGTTGAATGCTGGTATTTATTTCGTAAAACTGCTGTCGGTAAGCGCCAGTAAAAATGCTTCCAGGTCAAGCTTGTCCTGTTCTGTCAAACTAAAACCATTGGCAGTAATTGAATCAACATTAATGGCATTTTGGACAAATTTTGAGGGTGTTGAATAATACTCAATTACTTCACGTAATGTACGAAACATTCCGTTGTGCATGTAGGGTGCTGTAAGCGCAACATTTCGCAATCCCGGTACTTTAAATTTACCTTTATCGCTTTCAAGTTTTGTAATATTGTAACGACCTGCATCCTTCAATTCTTTATCGTTATACAATCCAATATTTTTAAACTCATCGCCGGTAAAATCAGGACCAAAATGGCAATCAAAACAATGTCCTTGAAAATTAAAAATCAATTGCCCTCTTTTTGCCGATTCGCTTATTGCAGTTGAATCACCTTTGGCAAATTTATCGAAAGAGGTAGCAGATGTTTCAAGTGTTTTTTCGTAAGCTGCAAGTGCTTCAGCAAGTGTACTTTTAGAGGGTTTTGAATGAAGAATTTTTTTAAATAGGTTCACATATTCAGCTGAAGTATTTAGTCGAGCAACGGCATCTTCAATTTTTAAATTCATTTCAACCGGATTTTCTATTGGAAATATAGCCTGCTCTTCGAGTGTTTTTGCGCGACCATCCCAAAAATATACTTCACGATACATCACATTCATTACCGTAGGAACATTGCGTGTAGTAATATTGTTTCCGACACCTTTGCTAAACGCTACACTATCGGCAAATGCAAATTTTGGATTGTGGCAAGATGCGCAACTAATTGTTTGATCGGAAGACAAAATCGGATCAAAAAATAGTTTTTTTCCAAGCTGTTCTTTCGTTTGAATTTGTGTGCTTGAAGTATCGGTTTTAGATGCAAGGAGCATCAAGAGTAAAGGAATAAATAAAGCAATAAATAGTTTTTTGAACATAGATTGCAAAATTAATTTTTTTAATTTCATACGCCGCTACTAAATATAGCGCTCAATTTAATACATTTACTTTTAAAAAGAACAACATGGCTATTTGGTTTAGAGAATATACCATTGAATCAATACAAGACTTAGGAAAAAATAACATGGTAGAGCATCTTGGAATTGAGTTGCTCGAGCTTGGTGATAATTATATAAAGGGTCGTATGCCGGTTGATCATCGAACCAAACAACCCACCGGTGTATTGCATGGAGGTGCTACTGCCGCCTTAGCGGAAACGCTTGGAAGCATTGGAGGTAATTTAGTTATTGACATGAATAATTTTACTTGTGTTGGTTTGGATATTAATGCGAATCATTTGCGACCGGTAAGCTCGGGATATGTGTATGGTATTGCTTTTCCATTTCATCTTGGAAAAAAAACGCAGGTTTGGAGTATAGAAATTCATAATGAAGATGGTAAGTTAATTGGCATTAGTCGGCTCACTCTTGCGGTAATTGAGAATCAACAATAAAAATAAATCTGTAGTGCACCAGATTTAAATTCGAAACAATTTTAAATACTAAACTTATGTGGCAAGAAGAAAATAATGCACTTACAAAATCGTTTCAATTTAAAGACTTTAGTGAAGCATTTTCATTTATGACTCGTGTTGCTTTTCTTGCCGAAAAAATGAACCATCATCCCAATTGGAGCAATGTTTATAATCAAGTTAACATTCGTTTAAGCACACACGATGCTGGAAATACAGTTACTGACAAGGATAGAAAATTGGCGGCGGCTATCGATAGAATTACATTGATCTAAAAACCACAAGCATGAAAAGCCGCCTAATACTTCTATTCATTTTTGTTGCACTTATAAGTAAAACTCCCCTTCGTGCACAAAATTTTTGGGTACCCGACGCAGCTTTCAGAACTATTTTAAAAGCAAATTACCCTACCTGTTTTACTGCACAAGACTCTTTAATTACGAATTGTCCGAACCTAATACTGGATAGTATTTTATACATTACTTCAAATTCCTCTTTGCAAAATTTGGATGGATTACAATACATGACAGGTTTAACTTCTTTAGATATTTGGCTATGTCAAAATTTATCAAGCATTCCTTCATTTCCGCCATTGCTTAATTCGATTGTATTATATGGAAATTCTTTGACAACAATACCTGCTTTACCTCCAACTCTTACTGAATTGGTTTGTTCACAAAGTAATTTAAGTGCCTTACCTCAATTACCACAAACGGTGAACTGGCTTGTTGTAAGTGAAACAGCTTTAACACAATTACCTGCATTACCCAACACTTTGGTTAAATTGGATTGTTCGTACAATCAACTTACTACTTTACCTGCCATGCCTGATTCATTAAGGTTTTTGTATTGTCAAAACAATTATGGAATCGATTCCATTACATACTTTAACTCGGTATTGCAAATACTTACTTGTGGAAATTTTAATATACAAATAAGTAATTTGCCTAATTCATTAGAAGAGCTATCTATAATACATAGCAACTTGAATAGTCTACCTAATTTACCTCCCAATCTTACCAGACTTGAATGTAGTTTTAATAATCTAAACCAATTACCAAACTTGCCGGCAGGATTAAAAGTACTCAATGCATCCTACAACAATATAAGCAGTTTACCAATTTTACCGGATTCATTAAAAGTACTATTAATTGATAATTTAAAGCTCAGTAATTTACCTTCGCTACCATCAAAAATAGAAAGCATGTTATGTAGTAATAACAACTTGGGTATTTTACCAAACTTACCGGCAAAGTTGCGCTACTTCGAATGTTATAATAATCCTTTGAGTTGCTTGCCCAATTTACCCGATTCTATATTTTACATGGATTTTCACAATACATTTATTTCATGTATTCCGAATCAACCTTTAAACTTATCGCCATTTAACTGTGTTCCTCTCAACCCAATAGTTTGTGCAACTACAAATGCTTCATGTGGAAGCTACCCACTAGTGTGTGTAAATTTTAACGATGCTGATTCTAATGGTCAAAAGGATACAACTGATAATCCAATTAGCTTAATGATGCATTTTCAATCTTCGAGTTTTCAACCTACGCAACCTCAAGAATATTTAACTCTGTATGCTGATACTGGTTTGACACAAGTTTCAATAACAGTACCTAACTACTACACGGCTAGCACACCAAGTACGCAATCAGGTCAAGTAAGTGCATCTCCTGATACCTTGTTTTTTGGAGTTACACCAATTCCAGGAATAAAAGATTTAAGCATCGATATTATTCCATTAACAGCTATGCGACCCGGCTTTATTACAGGATATTGGATTAATTATAAGAATGAAGGAACCGATACTATAAATAATGTACTGGTAAATTTTATTAAATCTCCGGTAGTAACCCACCTATCACAAAACCCACTGCCTACTTATGTTCTAGGAGATACACTTCGATGGCTAATTCCTACATTGGTGCCCAATCAAACAGGTTTTATACGCGTTACAGAGAGGGTTGGTCTTGGAGCTGTATTGGGAAACATTGAACTTACTCAAGCAAGTATAACTCCAATTGTTGCTGATACAACACCCTATTCAAACTATGCAGTTATTCGTGAAGAAGTTGTAGGCTCTTATGATCCTAATGATAAAACAGTTACAAACGATAGTGTTTTAGTTAATACCAATGATTACTTATACTACACTATTCGTTTTCAAAATACAGGTAGCGATACTGCATTTAATATAATGGTGACTGATACTTTGTCGCAGATGTTAAATGGTGCAAGTTTGGTAACTGTATCCTCCTCTCATACTTGCAATACGACTATTAAAAACAATGTAGTAAGTTGGTATTTTCCTACTATTTTGCTCCCTGATTCAACTATTAACGAGCCTGCTTCACATGGATTTATAAGGTTCAAAATTTTAAAAACGTCGGGAATTCAAGCAGGAATACAAATTCCGAATTCAGCATCAATTTATTTTGATTACAATAGTCCGGTGATTACCAATACGGCCGTGGTAAGTATTTTGCCGCTAAGCATTCCTGAAATTTCGAACAATCAATTTCAATTATTTCCTAATCCCGCGCACTCATTTGTGCATATAAAATCGTTAACTAATACAAGCTTGGGCGTAGTAAAATTGATGGATATTGATGGGAAACTCATAGAAGAACGTATTATTGAATCTGATATGGTGGATTGGAATGTAAAATATTTGCCCGTTGGTGCCTATATTTTTGTGGGGAAAAACTGGTCTCAAAAAATTGTTAAGCAATAATGCAGGAATGAGAAAGTTGTTGCTTGCTGGCTGCTTTTTGACAAATTTTATTTTCAGCGCAAAAGCTTCCGATACACTTATTAAACGTGCTCCATTGCATTATCAGTTTGCACAGAATGTGGGTAAAGCAATTGCCAATCAACCAACA
>Ga0075163_10011174_pt1 | contig 11707 bp, 7 predicted proteins | sample JI1023141ADNA_FD_71478 | JGI IMG/M metagenome (GOLD analysis project Ga0075163, IMG submission 71478) | Wastewater effluent complex algal communities from Wisconsin, to seasonally profile nutrient transformation and Carbon sequestration -... | ecosystem: Engineered > WWTP > Effluent > Algae... | reverse complement strand
TTCTTGCCGCCGAAAAATGTCTTATCCCCAATCACCCCCTCTTTAAAGCATACGAAAACGCACAGGTATTTCAAAAACACAAAAGTTCGGGGGCAGAGGGTGGTTATGTCGAAATCAGAAGCTTTGACTCTGACAAGAAAAAAGACGAATCAATACCGGAAGAAGAAAAGCAACACTGGAAACAAAGAGCATTAAAGCAGATGTCAGTTGAAATCGCCCGACAACTGGAACTCGGCTATCAACCGGGCGACATTGTAATACTTGTGCGCACCAATGGACATGAAAATGAAATAGCGGATCATTTATTCAAAGAGGGCAAATATCCGTTCATTTCCTCCAACTCACTCCTGATAGCCAACCAGCCTCAGGTCAGATTTATACTCAACTGCTTCCGCTTACTATTAAATCCCGACCTGGCCCTTTTACATGCTGAAATCAATCAATTCATTGATTCCACGCAGGTACTAACGGATATCCCTTACCGAAAAGATCAACTCCTCAAGAACAGGCAATCGTGGGCCTATCTGAACATCCTCAATAAAAAGGAAACCCTTTCACCCCTACCGCTTCAATTTGTATTTCTTTATTTACTTGACGCCGGAGCACTTTCCAAAACAGATCCGTTCATTCAAAAACTAAGCGAATTAATCGACGACTTTGCCAACAGCTCCGGCAACAGCATTGCAGGATTTATACAATGGTGGGACGAACATGTAGACACCCGAAAGTGGAGTGTTGAACTACCTGACGGAGGCAATGCACTTCGAATTATAACTATTCACCGCTCGAAAGGATTGGAGTTCCCTGTTGTATTCATGCCCTTCCTCGACTGGTCGCTGATTCCCAGCCAATTTGGAATTATGTGGGCCAATGCAAAACACGAGCAATTTAATTCTATCGGAAAACTACCGGTATATACAGTCAAAGCACTTGAAACATCATACTTCAGCGAAGACTATCTTCAGGAAACTTTAGAAACAAGTATTGACAACCTGAATTTATTATACGTAGCATTCACTCGTCCGGAAGAAAAACTATTTGTATACATGCCCTCTGCAGCAAAAGAAAACGATGCAGGAGCATTCATAACGGACACCATCGAAAATACCGGAGAGCTCAATGAAAATGTCAACGCAGAAGGAATATTCAGCTTAGGTGAAAACAGCACATCCACTTCTACACATCAGCGACAGGAGCATGGGGAATTATTCAAACCTGCATCCTTTCATGCATTCGATCTTCCGGCACCGGAAACACCATCAATAGCACTACCACCTTTACAGCTGGCATTTACATCTGAAGAAACTATCTTCGGTAACCTCGTACACGAAAGCATATCTTCTATACAACAAGCAGGTGAAATCAGGCGAGCCGTTAACTCCATTTTATCAAAAGACAAAAACAGAGCATTTCACAAACAACGAACTGATCTCGAAAAAACAGTAACAGAAATCTGGAATTTACTTGAAGAAAGAAAATGGACCGCTGAGTATTGGGAAGTAGAAAATGAGACGGAGCTCTGTGATGAAAAGAATCAGCTACACCGGCCCGACAAAGTGCTTATGAAAGGTGATTCAGGGATCGTCATTGATTTTAAAACAGGCAAGCAAGACAAGCAACATCACCATCAGGTACAGGAATATTGCCGCCTGCTCCAACAGACCGGAATAAAGCAGGTAGAGGGCTATTTAATATATACTATTGAAAAGGAAATAGTTAAAGTAGACCTCGACGATACAAATGTTACCGGCCAAACCACTTTGTTTAACTAATTTTGCGGTAGAAATCCCGTTAGGGAACTTCCAATATTCAAACTTATGTCGAATTCAATATTTCAAGTACCGGTTGCTATCAACGAACCTGTATTAAACTATGCTCCGGGCAGTCCCGAGCGGAAAAGCCTGCAAGCCGCATTAAAAGAAATGCGCAGCGAAGTAATCGATGTACCCATGTATATCGGCGGAAAAGCAGTACACACCGAGAAAAAGGGAGAACTGCGTCCACCACATGACCACAAACATTTATTGGGGAAATACTCCATCGGCGACGCAAGCCATATAAAGCAGGCAATAGATGCTGCACTTGCTGCACGCAAAGAATGGGCTGAGATGGAATGGGAACAGCGTCTCTCTATTTTTCTTAAAGCAGCAGATCTTTTAGCAGGACCATATCGTGCGAAAATCAACGGCGCCACCATGCTCGCGCAGAGTAAAAACGCCTATCAGGCAGAAATTGACGCTGCTTGTGAAATGATCGACTTTTTACGTTTCAATGTGCAATATGCAAGGGAAATCTACACTGCACAACCGATCTCTTCCAAGGGAGTTTACAACCGCGTAGAGCAGCGTCCGCTCGAAGGGTTTGTATTCGCACTCACACCATTCAACTTCACTGCCATCTCAGGAAACCTTCCAACTTCTGTAGCTATGATGGGCAACACGGTAGTATGGAAACCGGCATTCACTCAGATATATTCTGCACGCGTATTGATGGAAGTATTCATGGAAGCAGGAATGCCAGCGGGTGTTATCAACCTGGTTTATGTACCTGGTAGTGTTGCCGGTGATGTTATCCTGAGTCATCCTGATTTTGCGGGAATTCACTTCACCGGATCAACCGGAGTATTTCAGGATATCTGGAAAACAATAGGAAGCAATATACATAAGTACAAATCATACCCACGTATCGTAGGAGAAACAGGTGGAAAGGACTTCATCCTCGCTCATCCTTCTGCAAATCCTGCCGAAGTAATTACAGCACTCAGCAGAGGAGCATTTGAATACCAGGGGCAGAAATGCTCAGCAGCCTCCAGAGCCTATATCCCGGCTTCTATGTGGTCAACAGTCAAAGAAGGACTCGTAAACGATTTGAAGAGCATGAAAATGGGTCCAACGGAAGATTTCAGCAACTTCATCAATGCAGTAATCGATGAAAAAGCATTTGATAAAATCACTTCCTATATTACAGAAGCTAAAAAGAACAGTAACGTTGAAATCATCGCAGGAGGTAATTTCGATAAATCAACCGGGTACTTCATCGAACCAACCATTATTCACACCAAGGATCCGAATTATGTAACCATGTGTGAAGAACTGTTCGGGCCGGTACTAACGATATATGTATACGAAGATGCGAAGTTTGAAGAAACCTGCGAACTCGTTGACCGTACCGGAGTTTATGCTTTAACCGGATCAATTATTTCCAAAGACCGCTATGCGATTCAGCTTGCCACTAAAAAATTAGTACATGCGGCCGGGAACTTCTACATCAACGATAAATGTACCGGTGCAGTAGTAGGACAACAGCCATTTGGAGGTGGACGCGCTTCCGGAACAAACGACAAAGCAGGATCATTGATTAACTTGTTACGATGGGTATCTCCGCGTACAATCAAAGAAACCTTTGTACCGGCAACTGATTACCGCTATCCATTCCTGGATAAAGAATAATAAACACCTCAATTCCATCACCCGCTATTGCTCAACCGATAGCGGGTTTTTTATGCCTTTTCAGTGACCAGCATCCGCTCGGCACTCTCGGTAAGCTTCAAAAACAAATCTTCCAGCTGGCGACGTGATTCAACTCCAAAAACAGACACATTATTCGCCACCATCCAGTTTAACAAAAGTGGAATTTGTGGTAGACCGAGCTGCAACTGCACATGTGAAGAAGAATAACCCAAACGCATTTTATCGAATTCAGTACCGGCAAGCGTTTCATAAACAGCAACAGGATTCTCTACCCTTATTTCAACCACACGATCGCTATCATGCAATAATTCAGTCAAGGACCCCTGCAACACCATCTTTCCTTTATTCAGGATGGCCATCCGTGAAGCCACCAATTCGAGTTCATGTAAAATATGTGAGGACAGAAAAATAGTTTTACCTTTCTCTTTACTCAGATATAAAATCAGATTACGGATATCAATAATACCTTGCGGATCGAGACCAGTTGTTGGCTCATCTAAAATAATCAGATCAGGATCATGCAATAACGCCTGAGCAAGGCCCAATCGTTGTTTCATACCATGAGAATAGCCTTTTACAGCATCATCACCCCTACCCATCAGACCTACAAATTCGAGCAACTCGTCAATCTTCGTTTTGGATAAACGTACCTTATTGTATTGCGCGAGCACCTCTAGATTTTTACGCGCACTCAGAAATTTATAGAAGTCGGGTTTTTCTACAATACAACCAATTCGTGAAAGAATCGAACTGCGGTGCTCATGCAGCTCTTTACCGAAAACACGAATCTCTCCACTATCCGGTTTGATCAATGTAAGCAGCATTCGGATAGTGGTACTTTTACCAGCCCCATTGGGACCGAGAAAACCGAAAACGTCACCGTGGTACACATCGAGATCAAGCTGATCGACTGCTTTAAACGAGCCATAAGACTTCGTCAATCCCCTTACCTCAATGATCTTTTCCATTATCCGGCTATACGTTCGTCAAAAGGATCAATATTTGCATTCAGGAAATGAAGTAGTTTCCCTTCTTCATCAATAACGTATTTACAGAAGTTCCAGGTTGGCTCCTGACTATTCCAACCATTCAGCGCCGGATCAGTAAGCCAACTATACAATGGATGTTTTTCAACACCCGTTACATGCAATTTTGAGAACAACGGAAATGTAACACCGTATCTTGCCTGACAGAATGTTTTTATTTCAAGTTCAGAACCCGGTTCCTGTCCACCAAAATCATTGCATGGAAAACCAAGGACAGCAATAGCATGACCAAATTGCTGATGTAACTCCTCCAACTGAGCATACTGAGGAGTATAACCACATTCAGAAGCAGTATTTACAACCAGGATTTTTTTGCCTTTAAAAGCATTCAGATTAACAGTTCGTCCTTGAATGTCAACCAACGGGATATCAAATATAGATTTCATCGGTTTTACTTTCTTTAAATTAGATAAAGTGCTTTTTGAAGCAAATCGCTTTAACAATGCATAAACAGTGTTTCTCAGGAATCCTGAAATTGATTTCTTCATATTTGCCAAACAAACCTACTGGTAAATAGTTTTTAAACCAAATAATTAAATGAAGAAGCCCGGAGGTCCGGGCTTCTTCATTTATGCTTTAAACTTTTTCAGCATTTCTTTAACTGCATCTTTATGAATCAGGAAGCCCATCATCTTCAGCTTCACATAATCTTCGTGCATAAAATAAAACCCGAAGTTTTTGCTCTCCTTTCCACAATTCCGTGAACCGGAGCCGGAATCCTTTACCAGATACCAGTCTTTTCCATCTTTCTCCAGATATCCGACCAGATGCATACCATGATCATCAGTTGTACTTCCATTCACAAAACGAATCATTCGAGCTGACTCATCAATATATTCAGAAGGAATATCAAAACTAGGCACCACTGCAATTTGATTCCATGGATCAAATCCCGGCTCGGAAACATCACCACCAATCATCATTGTGTACCCACCACGAACAGCGGCTTTCACAATCGCCATATAGTCATTCAATGGAACATTGTAATAACTACTGTCATGCCACCAGTTATCAGGTACCTCATATTCTACTTTTGCCCAATATGGTTTTCCCATTATTGAAGTCACATCCACATAATCATCCATGTTCAGCTTCAACACATCGGTCAGGTATTGCTTAGGGCTCATTTCTTTACCATTCACTTTTACTTTAACCGGAGGTTCACCAATATAATGGTTCATGATCGCCTTGATAGTACTGATCACTTCTTCCTCATTCCATGCATTTAAAGCTTTAATACTATTCAGATAGGCTTTCATCTCTGCTACCATTGGCTCGTGATTATGGTAGTTTTGTCCAGTCGCCATACCTGTATACTCTTCGAGTGGAACAGCACCGTACATCTTGTAAATTCTCACAACCGCATTTCCCTCTGAACCTTCATCAAACAAGGAAGCGCCACGTTGCTGCACAAAACGACGAGCTTTCTCTACATACTCCCAGTATGCTGTATACATTTCAGAGATTTTCACCGTCTGCTTTGACTGGCGATAAACTTCAGTTTCGAAGTAGGAAGTTGTACTGAAAGACCAACAAGTACTTGAGTTACCCTGAGAAATCGGATTGTTCTTCCACCATGTACTGAATTCATCAACCGACTTCGGATAAAAACCGATTTTAGTGACATCAACTTTATATCCGGGCTTTTTCTTTTCCGGTGCTTTAACACTCTCGAATTGCTCGATACCTTTCATGATATCTTTATCGAAATAACCGGGCTTATACGGACGAATCTCCAGTACGTCCTTGCGAGGTGTTTGTGCCTGAACTCCACATGCAACGAAGAAGGCCACCAATGAAAGCAATAATTTTTTATTCATAGTTTAACGGATAATTGATTCGATAGGATAATGACGAAGGAATTCTACGCTTCGCTGTATATCGGGATACAAGATACGATCTTTCTCTACAAATGGCACTTCCTGGCGATATTGATCCAGCATTTTCTCCAAAATTGAAGATGAGCGGGCCGGACGCCGAAACTCCAATGCCTGTGCAGCATTAAATAACTCTATGGCGAGTATACGTTCAAGATTCAACACCACGCGACGCAGTTTAGTAGCAGCATTTGAGCCCATACTCACATGATCTTCCTGTCCATTTGATGAAACAATCGAATCTACTGATGCAGGTGTGCACAATTGTTTATTCTGGCTAACTATACTTGCTGCAGTATATTGCGGAATCATAAAACCAGAATCGAGTCCGGGATTTGCTACGAGGAATGCGGGGAGTCCACGAAGTCCGCTGATAAGCTGATACGTTCTTCGCTCACTGATACTACCCAATTCTGCGAGAGCGATGGCCAGAAAATCAAGAGGCAAAGCAAGTGGTTGACCATGGAAATTTCCGGCAGAAATAATCAGATCCTGATCAGGAAATACAGTTGGATTATCTGTCACGGAATTTATTTCTGTGAAGAACACCTGCGACACATAATTCAGCGTATCCTTACTCGCTCCATGCACTTGAGGCACACAACGGAATGCATAAGGATCCTGCACATGTTTCTTGGCGCGTTTAATGAGTTCACTGTCTTTGAGAATTTCGCGGATACGGATAGCAGTGGCAATTTGTCCGGCATGCGGGCGAATTTCATGTATCAGATGATGAAATGGTTCAATTCGTCCGTCATAGCCATCAAGCGATAAAGCAGCAATCATATCCGCTGCTTTCTCCAAACGCATTGCTTGTAAAATCGACCAGGTTCCATAAGCATTCATGAACTGTGTGCCGTTCAGCAAGGCCAGACCTTCTTTCGACTTTAGCGTTACAGGGTGCAATCCAAATTGCTCCAATGCTCTTGCTGCAGGTAATTTCTCTCCATTTACACGCACTTCACCCATACCTATCAACGGCAGACAAAGATGTGCAAGCGGAGCCAGATCGCCGGATGCGCCCAATGATCCTTGCTCATAGACCACCGGATAAATTCCATAATTATAAAAATCGGCCAATAGCTGTACAGTTTCAACCTGCACACCACTGTTACCATAACTCAAACCCTGCACCTTTAGCAACAACATCAGCTTCACGATCTCCTCCGGCACTTCATCACCCGTTCCGCAGGCATGCGACATCACCAGATTCACCTGCAACTGACCCAGATCATCCAGAGAGATTGACTTATCATACAAAGCACCAAAGCCTGTGTTTATACCGTAATATGCAGTGGTTCCATCGAGTTTCTGATCGAGGTATTCGCGGCATTTGCGGATGCGCTGTACAGCCTCATCGCCGAGCACCAGTTTTGTTCCGGGCTGAAGGATCGATTTGATTTGATCAAAGGTGATGTGTTGCGAAGAGATGATATGATCCATACCGCGGACTTAATTTTTCTTTAAATATTCAATAATCTCCGAAACAGTCAGCGACTCCTGTGTTCCGGTACTCATATTTTTCAATGTCAGTTTTCCTGATTTTATTTCTTCTTCTCCTGCCAACAATACGTATGGAATCTTTCGGGCATCAGCGTAGGAAAACTGCTTTTTCATTTTTGCCGCATCCGGATAAAGTTCAGCATTTACTCCTGCTGTACGCATCTGATCAGTCAGCTTAACAGCGAAAGGAATTTCAGCTGCACCAAAATTTACAATCAGCAATTGAGTAGTTACAGATGCATTCTCTGGATACAACCCAGCCTCTTCCAGCACATCACAAATACGATCTGCGCCAAACGAAATTCCAACTCCTGACATACCGGGCAAACCGAAGATTCCGGTCAGATCATCATATCGTCCACCTCCGCAAATGCTCGAAGTAAACGTTGACCGTTCATCAGCCACCTTCACTTCAAATATAGCACCGGTGTAATAATTCAATCCGCGGGCCAGTGTAATATCCAGTTCATAACGGATATGGCTGAACGAAAATGCGGAGGCATAACCAAACAAAGTTTCCACCTCCTCAATTCCTTTTTTACCGGTTTCAGATGTTGCCAATAAATTCTTCAGCAAATCCAGCTTCTGAGTACTATCGCCTTTAAACTCCAGCAAAGGTTGTAATCCAATAATCGCCGATTCACTAACGCCTTTCCCTCTCAACTCCTCTTTCACTTTCTCTACACCGATTTTATCGAGTTTATCAATGGCAACAGTGATGTCGATTATTCTATCAGCTTCACCCAGCACCTCAGCAATTCCACTCAGGATTTTACGGTTATTGATTTGCACCAGTACCTTTAATCCGAGTTTTGAAAATACATCTTCAAACAACTGCACCAGTTCCAGTTCACACAACAGTGAATCGGTACCGATAATATCTGCATCACATTGATAAAATTCGCGGTATCGGCCTTTCTGCGGACGATCTGCTCTCCATACCGGCTGAATCTGATAACGTTTAAACGGAAAAGCAATCTCATGCTGGTGCATCACCACATAACGGGCAAACGGAACAGTCAGGTCATAGCGAAGGGCTTTTTCGGATATATGGGCCGTTAGTTTCTTACTATCCTTCTGCTGCAATAAACTCTCGTCAGCTTTCTCTAGGAAATCACCTGAATTCAGAATTTTAAAGATAAGCTTATCTCCTTCTTCTCCATACTTTCCCATCAGGGTGCTGAGATTTTCCATTGAAGGAGTCTCCAGCGGCAGGTATCCGAATTTTTGAAAGGACGCACGAATTGTATCGAAGAGATAATTTCTCTTCAGCATATCATCAGGAGAAAAATCGCGCGTGCCTTTTGGAATGGAAGGCTTCATGATCAGGAAGTAGTGAGTTTCTTATAACGGAATCTCTTCGGCTCTACATTTCCCAGACGTTTCTTCTTCGCTTCTTCGTAATCAGAGTAACCTCCTTCGAAGAAATACACTTGCGAATCGCCTTCGAAAGCCAGGATATGCGTACAGATCCTGTCGAGGAACCAACGGTCGTGACTGATTACTACAGCACATCCCGCATAGTTTTCCAAAGCTTCTTCCAGCGCACGAAGTGTATTCACGTCGATATCGTTGGTCGGCTCATCCAACAGCAATACGTTAGAACCGGTTTTCAGTGTCATCGCAAGATGCACTCGATTACGTTCTCCACCGGAAAGCACTCCAACTTTTTTACCCTGATCAGCACCACTGAAGTTAAACTTAGAGATATAACTTCTGGCATTCACACTCTTATTTCCAATGACGATATTATCAGTACCGCCGGATATAACTTCAAACACAGTTTTCTCCGGAAGCAGATCTTTGTGACTCTGATCCACATAACCGAGCTGCACAGTATCTCCCACTTTGAATGTTCCGGTTTCCGGTTGTTCCAATCCCATGATCATGCGGAACAAGGTTGTTTTACCTACACCGTTTGGTCCGATAATTCCAACAATTCCTGCTTGAGGTAATGAGAAAGTAAGATCTTCAATCAACAGACGATCTCCATATCCTTTACTGATATGATCTGCTTCGATTACATTCGTTCCCAGACGTGGACCCGGAGGAATAAATAATTCCAAACGATCTTCTTTATCCTTCGTCTCTTCGTTTACCATTTTATCATACGCTGCCAAACGCGCCTTTGACTTGGCCTGACGAGCTTTCGGCGACATTCTCACCCACTCCAACTCACGCTCCAAAGTTTTCCGGCGTTTACTCTCTGACTTCTCCTCCTGCTCCAGACGTTTTCCTTTCTGCTCCAGCCAGCTGCTATAGTTACCCTGCCATGGAATTCCTTCTCCACGATCCAGCTCCAGAATCCAGCCGGCAACATTATCGAGGAAATAACGGTCGTGGGTTACCGCAATTACAGTTCCTTTGTACTGCTGCAGATGGTGTTCCAGCCATTCAACGCTTTCGGCATCTAAGTGGTTGGTAGGCTCATCCAACAATAAAATCTCCGGCTCCTGCAACAACAAACGGCAGAGTGCCAAACGACGACGCTCTCCACCAGATAAAATACTCACTGGTGTCTCAGGATCTGCACAACGAAGTGCATCCATCGCTACTTCAATTCTATTATCGAGCTCCCATGCACCGGCAGCATCAATTTTATCCATCAACTCCGCCTGACGATCGATTAATTTTGTCATCGCATCGTCATCGAGTGGCTCACCCAGTTTATTATTTACGTCTTCGTATTCTTTCAAAAGATCTACAATCGGCTGAACCCCTTCCATCACGATTTCGCGTGCAGTTTTTGATTCGTCCAGCTCCGGCTCCTGAGAAAGATATCCTACACGATAACCCGGAGAAAACACCACCTCACCCTGAAAGGACTTCTCCAGACCGGCGATAATTTTCAACAAAGTGGACTTTCCCGAACCGTTCAAACCCAGGATACCAATCTTGGCTCCGTAGAAAAAACTCAGGTAAATATTCTTAAGTACTTGTTTCTGTGGGGGATAGATTTTACTTACGCCCACCATGGAAAAGATAATTTTGCGATCGTCAGACATGTCTAAGTGCTTGATTAATGTAACTTTATGCCCTCTTCAACTGTTTAGAAGGAAGGATTGCAAAGGTATCCCTTTCCTCCGATCCGCAAAAGGAAAAAACACACCAAAACAACCATAAATCACATTCACATGAGATTCATTTCAATAGTACTCTTTCTGCTGCTTTCAGGAGTAACATCTGCACAGGAAACCCGCCTCAGCTTTAAACTTCAGCAGTTGATTCGTGATGAAAACGCTCAAAATCGTACAATTTCTGTACTGATTAAAGGGGATGTCCTTCGGTTACGGGAGGAAATCCGCTTAATGGGCGGCTCGGTTAAATACAGCTCCGGGAACATTTGTTCTGCCAATATTCCGGTGTTCCAGCTTCATCATCTGGCCAACCTTCCGGCTGTTGAACGGGTAGAAGAAGGACATGTTAAGGTTGAGGCAATGAACGACAAAATGCTCATTAACAACAAAATAGACCTAATCCATGCCGGAGCCAGTCCATTAACTCAGGGATATGATGGCCAGGATGTGGTTGTTGGGGTAATTGACACAGGTCTTGATTTCACCCACCCGGATTTTAAGGATAGTTTGGGTCAAAGTCGTGTACTTTGGATCTGGGACCACCTTCTCCCCAATGCCGGAAATACACCTGCTCTATATGGCTACGGCCAGGAATTTTCGAAAGCTGCGATTGATGCAGGAAATGCTTCTACGCACGTTGATGCTACTGCACATGGTACCCACGTAGCAGGGATTGCCACCGCGAATGGAGATAGTCTTGCCCCGTTCAAAGGAGCGGCACCAAAGTCAGATAT
>Ga0075163_10011173_pt1 | contig 11708 bp, 9 predicted proteins | sample JI1023141ADNA_FD_71478 | JGI IMG/M metagenome (GOLD analysis project Ga0075163, IMG submission 71478) | Wastewater effluent complex algal communities from Wisconsin, to seasonally profile nutrient transformation and Carbon sequestration -... | ecosystem: Engineered > WWTP > Effluent > Algae... | reverse complement strand
GCCAGGAATGGTATGATTATTTTTGATTTCAACGGGCAAAGAACCGGATATAGCCAAAGAATAATAGATAACTCAGCAGGTTCATCAGCAGGGAAACAATGATCGTGGATTTCAACTGCTTTTGTCTGTTAAACAGGTAAAGTACCGGCGTTTCAATCAGCACGGTGATCAGCCAGAGGGCTGCCAGGTTGAGCAATTCGTTGGGGAAAAAAAGTCCGGGTATCCATTCCAGCAACAGAAACCCGATGGCCAGTGAAGCCAGGTTGGCCAGCAATGACTGAAATAAGGCCTGCCCCCATTGCTGGTATTTTAAACCACGCATCAGGGCGGCTTCTGCCAGGATAGTAATCCCCAGCAACAGATAAAAACTCAGTCCGGGGCCATTGGCCTCACGGGCAGGTACTACATCAACCACATCCAGCAGTAAATAGTCCATGTTTAAGAATAGATTCCGATGATTAAAATATAGGCCAGTAAATAAGTGACGGCATTCATCACCAGACTGACGAGTAATGTTTTGGTAACTGGTTTCTCTTTATACATCAGGTATAAACCCGTGGTCTCAATCAACAATGTCACCGCAAACATCAGGGCAAACCCGGCCATGTTTTCCAAATGGAAAAGATCGGATGATGAAGATGTCAATATAAAACCGGCTGCCAGCGAAATGAGGTTAACAACAAATGAGCGAAGCAGGGCTTTTTTGAAAACAGGTTCATACTTCATCCATTGCATCACCATGGCTTCTGCCAGGATGGCAATGAAAATAAAGAGTACCCCAAGACCAAACAATAAAAGGAGAAAACCAGCCCCTACCCCATCCAGTAAATAAATTGACATGAAGATGTTTTGCTAAATGTAACTATTCCTGATGATTTTGAAATACCCTGCTTCCGGTACGGAAATCGGAAAATTGTTAATAAAAACCTGTTAAGAAGCTCAATATACTTTATGGATTCCCGTTCAATTCTTAATTTAGCTTATGCCTGAAAAACGATCGACTTTTTTCAACCGGCTTTTCCTTTTATCCTTTGTATTGCTGATGACGGCTGCTGCGGGTGCAGGCCAAAGCGACTGGAAGCTGACCAAATCAAAAAACGGGATCAATGTATATACTTCCGCAGTAGCTAATTCCTCATTTAAAGCGGTAAAAGTAGAATGTACCATCAGCGGCACTTATGCTAAACTGATTGCTTTATTACAGGATGTAGACGGGTTTGAGGACTGGATTTACAAAACCAAGAAAAGCAAGATCCTGAAGAAGAACAGCCCGAATGATTTTATTTATTATTCTGAAACCTCCATGCCAATTCCTTTTTCTAACCGGGATGTGGTGATCAGGATGCAGATCAAAACAGACAGTCTCCCTAAATTCCTGACCATACAGGGCGGTCATCAGCTGGATTTGATTCCGGAAATCCCGGGCAGACAAAGAATCACCCATTACAAAGCCAGTTGGAAAGTCACCATGCCAACGGCCAATACCATTCATATTGTTTATTTCATGGAAGTAGATCCGGGTGGCAGTTTACCCGCATGGCTTGCCAATTCATTTGCCGATACAGGACCCTACCATACTTTCAGTAATCTTGCAGACAAACTGAAATAAGCCTATTCCATAATTACTTTCTTTAAATAGAACATGGAAGGATCGATCTGCAAAGCGGTTTTGCTGCTGACACTGATTCCTTTTTTATCCACCAACAGCCTTTTTTTCCCCTGGTCTGTAATGATGTCGACTGGCAGAGGCATATCCATATTCAGCAGACGAACCAGGTATTTGTCGTCGCCGGTTTGTTTAACGTGGATTTCCAGCTTATCAATGGTGTAAAGGAAAAGATGAAAAACCGGTTGCAGACTATTTCCATAGGCACTACTGAATAATTTTTCAACATCAGCGGTCACCACGGTATTATCATATGTGTATTGAGGATCAGTGGCCAGTTTTTTTAGTGTGGGGAAGAAGATGTCATCGCCCATGATATAACGAAGGGTATGCATAAAGAAAGCTCCTTTCCCGTAAATATCGCCGATATAGGCACTGTCTGAATCCACTTCTTCACCCCTTACAACCGGGTATCGGTTCTGTGTACCCCTTCCGGTTTGCTGCATGCGTTTCAGGTAGGCTTCTTCGCCGGCCAGTTCCCGGGTGGCCATGGCATCCCCGAAAGTGCAGATCCCTTCCTGAATCCACATATGGGCCCAATCGCGGTTGGTGACTTTATTCGCCCACCATTCATGTCCGTATTCGTGGTGCAGGAGCCAGTCAAAATCTTTACCACCCATTTTTTCATACCGGTATTTATTTCCGTATGCTATATTGGTCTGGTGTTCCATCCCCAGGTGGGGTGTTTCGCAGGCAGCAATTCTTTCTTTAACCCAGGGATACTCGCCAAAATATTTTTCATGTATCCGGGTAGACTGTTCAAAAAGGTCCAGCAGTTTTTCCGCCTGATTGACATTTTCTTCGAGCACATAATATTCCATCGGCACTTTATTGCCATTGACCGTTGTAAACATTCTTTTGGCCAGCTTGTATTTTCCAATATTGAAAAGAATGCAATAGTTGCTGATGGTGTAATTCGTTTTCCAGTGGTAGATTGATTTGTTTCCTTTTGTAGTTACTTTTTGTAATAAACCCGGTGCAGTTGCCACCAGGCCCTTGGGTATGGTAAGGATCATATCAGCCCCTTCATTGGGTTCATCGCTGGGATGATCTTTGCAAGGAAAATAAATCTTGGCCCCCTCTCCCTGGCAGGTGATAGAAACCCATGGATTGCCATTCCTGTCTGTTTCCCACTGAAAGCCACCCACCCAGGGAGGACGGGAAGACACGGCAGGGGTACCGCCATAGGCAATCTTTACCACTTGCTTTCCCGCAGGAAGTGGCTGAGAAAAAGTCATGCTGACCAGGTCCTGCTGGTTATGAACGAAAGATGCTTCTTTTCCATTGACCCATACCTTTGAAATGGTTAAACCGTGCCAGAGATCAAATAGTAAATCAGCCGAAGGTTTTAATAAATTCAGGTCAATTTCAGTATACCCATTGATCGTTTTCTTCACAGGATCCACTTCCAGGGCAACGGTATAATGCCGGATATCCATATTGGCCTGTACCGGTTTTAACACCCCTCCTGATTTCAGATTCTGTGCAGTGAGGGCAGTGTACAAAAAACAGGACAGCAGGAGTAAAATAATACGCATGGGGCGATGATTTTCTCCAAGTTAAAAATTAAAAAGCAATTTCCCCTGGTATTAATGTTTCAGGGGTCTTTTCTTGATCATGCCTCCCCTGGTATCTTTCACACTGCTCATCACCACAAATGCATCGGGTTCGATCCGGGCCAGTTCGGTATTCAGTTTATTCAGTTCCAGGCGGGTAATGACGGTATAGATGATCTCTACATTTTCGTTCCCTCCCCTTCTGCCATACCCGTACTTCCCCATATAAACCGTAACGCCCCTTCCCATCACTTCGATGATCATTTTTCTGATTTCTTCACTATGAGAAGCGACGATGGTGACGCCAACATATTCTTCAATTCCTTCTATTATAAAGTCCAGTGTTTTGGATGCGGCGAGATAGGTGATCATGGAATAAAGGGCAATTTCCACGGTAAGCAGGTAGGCTGCGGTGGTAAAAACCACAGCATTGATCACAATGATCACATCACCGATGGTAGCACCGAATTTCCGGCTCAGCCAGATAGCCAGTACTTCGGTACCATCAATCACTGCTCCTCCCCTGATCGCAAATCCTATACCTGCGCCAAGAAAAAAACCACCGAATACAGCTACAAGCAGGTTATCGTCTGTTACATTCCGGAAACTCACATTCGCCACCACAATGGCCAGTCCGGTGATGGCCAGTACAGTTTTGATGGCAAAATTCTTTCCGAGGGTTTTATAGCCCATGATCATAAAAGGAATATTAATACCAATGATCAGCAGGTAGAGTGGAATATCACTCAGGGCCGAAATCAGCAGGGAAACACCGGTGGCGCCCCCGTCAATAAAACGGTTGGTCATCAGAAACCCTTTTAGTCCGAATGCCGCACTGAAAATACCAATGCTGATAAGGATAAAATCACGAACATATCCTTTCAGGGATAAACGGGTGGCCCTGTATCTTTTTGCTTTCTGATAGGGTGATAAATCATCCATGTTGGTATTGATTACTGCCATTTCTCCTTTTTTTAAGCGTTTGGTAGGAATGACGGTACTGCTGCTGCAATACCGTCATTAAAATTTTATTTACTTCCCTGATTCTTTCAGGGCATCTCTTTTTTTATCGCGGTCATGCACTCGCACCAGGAGCCATATCACTAAAAAAATGGATCCCAGGAGTACCAGAACCGTTGTTAATGTCGGATTCATTGTACTGGTTATTTAAAATGAAAAATTACCGGGTCTGCATAAAGACCGGTTCTATCTTACCTGAAGGAAACAGGAATCACCAGAAATGATGGGAAGGGTAAATGAAGAAAAGATAGGCTTTGTGACTATTCACATGTCCCTGGGCCAGCACACCGGGTGTTCCGGTATATGCAAATCCATTGAGGGCAACAGGCAAGGCTTCACCACCGTTGACTTTCTTGTGTACGGAAAGCTGGAGGAATGAAGCACTAAGAGAACTGATCCTTTCAGGATCTTTCAGCGGATTTTTTTTGGGGCTGATACCTGCCTCTCCGGTTGGATGAAACTGTTGAACAGCGCTGTAACTACCAGCCGCTCCTGCCCCGGCCAGCAGCAGAAGACTTATTGCAAAAAAAAGAGGTATGAAACGCCGGATGAGCATATATTGAAGATACGAAATATACGGTCATGAGCCGTTGCTAAAACAGCCCTTTCAAGGATTTTAACGATCAAATTAGTAGACTAATGATATGCTTAGTTGCAAATCTTCCCGTCATGAATTTGTCATGCCCCTCAATTCCTGCTTGATTAAATTTTACCGTTGCATTCTTTAGTAATTATTAATTTACTGTTCAGAAAACCAAATCAACATGAAATATTTTCTACCGGTCATCCTGCTGTTAACATTTTCCTGTAACACGCATCAAAAAGAATCCACTTTTTCATCATCCGTAAAGAAGGGGCGCTGGGTGGATCTGACTTATGCTTTTTCTGATGAAACCCTTTACTGGCCCACGGCTGAAAAATTCAGGTTTGACACTGCATTTGTCGGAGAAACAGCTGCCGGTTTTTATTATGAAGCTTATAATTTTTGTGCGGCGGAACATGGGGGCACCCACCTGGATGCTCCGGTACATTTTGCAAAAGGTAAATGGGCGAGTGATGAAATTCCTATCGACCGGCTTTGCGGAGAAACAGTGGTGATTGATGTGAGTGCTTCCTGCGAAAAACAGGCAGACTACCAGATTAGTGTGGCGGATCTGGAGAACTGGGAGAAAAAAAACGGGCGGATACCTGATGATAATATTCTTCTTTTCAAAACAGGCTTTGGCCGTCATTATCCGGATGCCCAAAAATACCTGGGTACCAGTGAACGTGGAGCTGCAGCAGTAGCCAAACTGCATTTTCCGGGCATACATCCGGATGCAGCCAAATGGCTGGTAGCTAACCGGAATATCAAAGCGGTCGGGCTGGATGCCGCCAGTGTGGATTATGGACAGTCTGTTCAATTTGAAACACACCGCATCCTCTATGAAAAAAATATTTATGGACTGGAGAATGTAGCTAACCTTGACAGCCTGCCGGTATCTGGTGCCTACCTGATGGCACTCCCTATGAAGATAAAAGGAGGAAGTGGCGGTCCGTTGCGGCTGGCAGCCTGGATTCCGGAAAAATAGACATTAGCAGGAATCTTGTGTTCTTTATCAGGCATTCCCATCAGTTCGGCAAAGTCACCACCATTTCAAATCCTTCTCCGGGAGCAGTTCTGATTTTCATTGTGCCATCGAATACGCCAATCCGGCTGTCGATATTTTTCAGTCCGATTCCTTCATTCACCTGGTCCGGTAACATGCCAACGCCATTATCTTTTACAGACAAACGGAAAAAATCAGGAACGTTTTCCAATGTAATACCCACTTCGTCACCCTTCGCATATTTAACAATATTGGTGCACTGCTCCTGCAATACACGGTAAACCGCCAGTTGTTTTTCCGGACTTAACGCCGCAGCTTGATAATTGGTACTATTAATGGTTACCTGGTATCCTGCCATTTGCAGCATGGACCCGGTTAAACGTTCTATTAACTGCAGCAGATCGCTTTTCTTGAGATTGGGAGTAATCAGTTCATGGGCGATTTTCCGGTTTTCAGCCACGGCCAGTTCTATGTTCTCGATACATACCGGTAACACTTCGGTAGATTTTTCAGGATTCGTATTTGCCAGGGAAAGCATGATCTTAGTCCCGGTGAGTATCTGATTCACATTGTCATGTAATTCCCTCGCAATCGCACTACGTTCTTTCTCCTGCCCCTGCAACATGGCAGCAGTTATATTTCGCTGCTCCACTGTTTTGGCTTTCAGTCGCTCCATTTCCAGTTTTCTGAGTGTAGTAATATCCAAATGCATTACAACGGCACCGGAATATTTTTCATTCTCGATCGGAGTCACAATCATTTTATACCAGTTCCTGCCGGTTTTACTACCACACATATATTCATACTGAAATTCGGGAGCTGATTTTTTCAAAACAGACTGTATGCCAGTCTGCATATTAAATCCGTCTTCTTTTCTGGATCCTGCATCTGTTACTTTGTGCAGGTAATCTTCCCCGATACTTAAGTAGCTCTGTGATCCACGGGCCAGGCATTCAAAATTTCTCCAGGCATTATTGACCTCCATCACCCGGCCCCAGTTATCAATTAATGCAACACGGGCTGGCAGTGTATTAATAATGGAAGAAAGCCTTTCCATGAGTAATTTGTTTTCCTCAAAACTCTTATTCAATTCATTAGAGGTGCGTTTGATCTCACTGATATCTTCCATCGCTCCAACCATCCGGGTAGGCTGACCATTATCATCGTAAATAATATAACCGCAGTCATTCACGTAGGCCTGTGTGCCGTCTGCCCGCATATACCGGTAATCATCTTTCCAGAAAGGCCGGCGATGATTGATACAGTTCCGGATTCCGTTATATATTTTCTGGCGATCATCCTGGTGTACATGTTTCCACCAACCGGCATGGTGTTCTCCGTTGCCATTGCCATTGCCATTGTCATTGACTATTGTAACTCCATTTGCTTTGCCATTCCCGTTTCCATTTCCATTTCCATTTGTGGCCGGTTTACTATAGCCATAGTGAGTATAAAAATTATCATTCCTCCAAACGATTCCTGCCCGGATATCCCAGTCCCATATTACATCGCGGGTGGCCCTTGAAACCATTTCAAAACGTTCTACAGATGTCCGAATGGTTTCCTGTGACCTGATTCGATCGGTAATATCAATCTGGAAACCGTCCCATACCATCATCCCATCCATTCGGGTTCTGGGTACAGAATTCATATGATAATACCTGGTTTCTCCGGAAGGAAGGATCAGCCTGATTTCGGCCTCAAAACGACTTTTGGACTCATAGGATTTTTTCTCTTCCAACATAAGCAATGGAAGATCATCCGGATGAATCAGTTTGTATAAAAGCGTCGGTTCTTTGAGCACTTCCTCCGGCGTATGGCCGGTAATACTGGTTATTTCTTTGCTGAAAAAAGTGAAGTGCCGGTCATCAAAATCATAACCCGCCATCTGGTAGATCAATAAACCAGGCAGGTTATCACTGATTGTTTTTAACTGGGCTCTTTGGAAACTGATTTTTTCTTCTGCATTTTTAGCTTCTGTAATATCCATAAAGATTCCGTTCCCCAAAACGGCACCGTCCGGGCCCGGAGTAGTAAATGATGACCCTTCCAGCCAGATCAGTCCTTTTTTAGGATGCTGGTACCTGAACTGGGCTCTCCAGAGACTTAACTCTTTTGCCGCTTTTTCAGTTGCCAGTTTCATATGTTCAAAATCTTCCTTATTAATTCTCTGAATAAAAATATTTATATCAGTTATTAGGTCTTCTGGTTGCAAGCCAAGTATTTCTTCTGCTGCATCGCTGATGTAAAGAAACTGCATACTGTTATCTGCATTGTATCTGAGACTATGCAGCAATCCGGGCGAACTAGCTACAATCCAATCAATCTTTTCCTGTTCTGCTTTCAATGAATCCTGTGCCTGTATTTTCTCAGTCAGATCCCGTACCAGCACCAGCTGAGCTGCATGTCCTTCATAAGTAACCGGGTGTTTGAAAATCTGTACCTGTACAATTGAACCATCTTTTCGGGCATGTAACCAGGTGTTTTTAACAGTATCAGCATTTGTCAAATTTCCATCGTCATCAACAGCTTCCGTATTTCTTTCAACCTCCGGAAGCAAATCGGACATCTTCATGAACAGGAACTCATCTCTGGTAAATCCATACAGATCAATGGCTGCCTGGTTCACATCCCTGAAATGCCTTGAATGCTGTTCATACAAAAGCATCGGCATTGGATTATTTTCAAAAAGATTGCGGTACTTAGTCTCACTCTTTCTCACTTCATTTGTACGCAATTCCACCATTTGTTCCAGCTCGGTATTATACATCTTCAGCTGATCTTCCATTTCTTTTCTTTTGCTCAGGTCCCGGGCCACAATCATCGCTGATTTAGGCATCCCCTTTTCATCTCTTACCAGGCTGCCGGATAACTGTCCAAAAAACGAGCTGCCATCCTTTCTGTACAAAAGGCCTTCCAGATCCCAGCTTCCTTTACGCATCAAATTTTCGACACTGGATTTTAATTCAATTTCTGAAAACCGGCCCAGACCCAATTCATCCACAGTATGACCTATTGCTTCAGCAGCGGTATAACCATGTAATTTTTCAGCCCCCTTGTTCCAGCTCAGTATTCTCCTGTGTATATCAGTCGACAGGATTGCTATCCCTGATTGTTCTACAATACTGGCGAGATATTCTACTTCCTGTTGTAAACGGGTAGATTCAGTGATGTCATAACTTACCGCTACATACCCGGTCAGTTCTCCCTCTTTGTTTGTAATGTGAGTAAGGGATGTATGTACAATTTTTTCGGTTTCATCCTTTGCTTTAATTGTCAATTTCCCCTCCCAGTAAGTCTGATCCTTACTGCCATGAACCATTTTATAGGGCTCCCCGGTATTTTCCTGTGTCAATAAATAGTCTTTTGCATTTTTGCCAATGGCTTCACTGGCTGTATATCCAAAAAGGGCTTCAGCCCCCCCGTTCCAGGTGCGGATTGTGAAATCGGTATTCAGGATGGCGATGGCTTCATAAGCCTGGTTCACCTGCTGGTAAAGTGTCCTGACTTCTTCTTCAGCAGCTTTTCTGGCCGAGATATCCCGGATAGATGCCAGCATATAAGATTGGTCATTTAATTTGACAGGTGAGAGACTGATTTCTACCGGTATTACCTCCTCGTCTTTTTTCCGGAGCTGGAGCTCCAGTCCTGCATGAAATGCACGGACCATAGCGGTTTCCTGAAAAACATGCCGCATCCGGGCATGTTTTTCCTTTAAACCTTCCGGGACCAGCTCTTCCACTTTCATGCCTTTTAGTTCAGCGCTTGTATATCCAAACATCTGCACAGATTCTGCATTGCAAAAACGAATAACTCCTTCCTTATTTACCAGGATCATGGCATCCGGTGCCGCATCCAGCAGGGTACTAAAACGCTGCTTTTCATTTTTATGCTGCTCATAATGCCGCCATGCTTTTCTGTATAATACTATACCGATAAATAAAAGGGCAGCCAGTGAAAGATAGAGAATGACATTGAGATTCATGAACCCTTTTGCATTATTGGACTCAGTTAATTTCAGTTTCTGTGTTTCTGCAACCCAAAGTTCATCACATATCAGCTGAATTCTTTTTTCAAGAACTTCACTCCGCTGAAGTACCAAGGTCAGATAAGAGGCTCTCTGCTGGCTATTTTCTTTTTCATTGAATATCTCGTCTTTGATAGCCAGTCTTCTTTGAACCAACTCAGACAGTTCATTCAGCTGCCTCGAATTATCAACTGAGTTTTCATGCTGAACCTTCAGCCAGGCGAGCGATTCCTTAATCGTTCTTTGGAGTGAGTCGGCTTGCAGCAGGAATTTTTTATCCCCGGTCAAAAGAAAAGCCCGGCTACCACTTTGTAAGTCCAGTAAAGAATTAGTGATCTTATTCATTGCAGAGAGTGATGCATGGGTATGTGAAATTTCAATACCTGTGTTTACAACTCTCTTCGATTGTGTAACGGAAATAAAAACAATCAATGCAGCCACCATCAATGACAATATCAATGCTGCCTTAATGATCCGGTGGTAAGTGTTAATTTTCATGCCCTGTAAGGTTTTGGTTCGTGACTTCAGCTTCTATTCCTGTTTTCCGGAATGACTACTCATTCAACCAGGAATAAAAGCTATTTTATCAGGGTACAGGGATACTAAATTTGCATTATTCGCCACCAGTTAGATTGATTTGACTACATCCAATCGTTGATTATAGTCAACTATTTCACATTTTATAGGCGTTTACAAGTTATAACGTATAACACTTTAATGTCATTTCCGAAGAATAAAGAATTTACACCTACAATAACATAAGCATTTGTACTTACTCTTTGAATTTATAAGACAAAAAAAAACCGGCAGCCCTCAGCTGCCGGTTTGAAACCTGTCCTGTTAACTTATTTCGCTACCAATACTTTTACTGTTTGTGCAACGCCATTTACATACACCTGTACATGCAATACATCTCCGGTGCCACCTGTAAAACCTGTTATTGGCAAACTGAACCGATGCGTTCCTGCATCCAGTTTCAGTTCCTGCTGCAACACTCTTCTTTGCATGGTTTGTGATGAGGTAACCACAATACTGATTGTACTGCCTGTTGTTAACTGAAGGCTGACTGATAAAATATCACGTACCGGGTTTGGGGAAACGGTAACTGTTACCGGTGATACACCGGCATCAGTTTGTACACCCAGTTCAAAATCACGCAGTATTTTTTCAATATACAATACCCCATTGTCGTAGTCACCGTGGATTCTGTACCGCCCCTGATCATCCACAGGTTTCATTCGCCTTTCCTGTTTTACTTCATCCAGCAGTTTGCTGTATTTTTCTATAGTAAGGGTCACCAGCAATACACCAATAAAAGGATCACCGGCGTTCACGAATTTATCAAAAACCAGTACCGACACTGCTGTGCGATGACGAAGCGCCATCGCTTCCAGCAACCGGTACTCTTTGTTACGGCAATACATGGAAGGGTCACTCTGGCTGGCATTGGATGCTTTAGTGGCATCCCATGCCTGGTACAACTGCTCAAACTGATCTTTTATTTCAGGATTTACTTTTGACTTTAAGCTACCCAGTTTATCCTGTGCAGTATTACTCAGCCTCGCTTTGTCAATGATAGCAACACCGGCTCTCACCGCATCCATATCTGTTGCAAATCCATTTTGCATAATAGGACCAGCTGCATAAGTGCCGGTAGGTTTGTAATAATTGGATACTGCTCCGTACCAGTTAGGCTGTTCAAGTGCATTGCGGGGATGCAGGGTCCGGCAAAGTCCACCGGGTTTGCTTTCCCAGTCATATCCATGCGGATTATTATTACCCGGCTTCCTGACAGAAGCATGTGTATAAGCCGAAACTGTTTTCCATAAATCTACCACGGAGTTTGAAAC
>Ga0075163_10011172_pt1 | contig 11709 bp, 7 predicted proteins | sample JI1023141ADNA_FD_71478 | JGI IMG/M metagenome (GOLD analysis project Ga0075163, IMG submission 71478) | Wastewater effluent complex algal communities from Wisconsin, to seasonally profile nutrient transformation and Carbon sequestration -... | ecosystem: Engineered > WWTP > Effluent > Algae... | reverse complement strand
GGCAAGGTGACCAGGCTGGAGAGCACCGCGCCGAGCAGCACCGAGGGCACAAGGTCGATCCGGCTGCCATGCGACTGGCTGCGCTGCACGATGGTCCAGTTGGTGGCGGCGGCCAGCGGCACCATCAGTGCCACCAGCAAGCCCAGCACGGTGCTGCCCTGCCCCAGGCCATCCAGATCCACCTGGGACGCAAACATGTAGGCAATGCCCAGGCCCGCCACCACAATGGCAATCCAGGTGCGGGCGGGCAGCCGGTGGCCGATAAAAATCCGGGCGATCAGCGCGGTGACCAGCGGCCCCACCGCCATGGTGACCAGCACGTTGCCCACGCTGGTGAGCGTCAGCGCCATCATGAAGGCGGTGAACATCACCCCCCAGCAGACACCACTGAACCAGAAAGCACCCTGGCCCCAGGGCATGCGGCGGAACACCCCCGGCCCCTGCCAGAGTGGCAGGATCACCAGCAGCGATATGGCGGTGAAAAAGCTGCGCCAGAAAGTGACCTCAAAACTGTGGGCACTCTGCAGCTGGCGCGTCACCACGCCGGCAATGGACCACATCAGGGTGACGGCCACCATCACGGCGACCGCGGTGGCGTGCCCCATGCCAGCGGCAGCCGCAGAACCGGCTTTGCCGGGCTGCTGGCTGCGCCCCTCTGCGGAGGTCATTCCCGCGATGCGCGCTTGCGTTCGTGCTCCTTCAGGAAGCGCTTGCGCAGGCGGATGCTCTTGGGCGTGATCTCGACCAGCTCATCGTCCTCGATGAACTCCACGGCGTATTCCAGCGTGGCGTCGATCGGCGGCGTGATCTTGATCGCATCTTCCTTGCCGGACACACGGAAGTTGGTCAGCTGCTTGGTACGGGTGGCATTCACCACCAGGTCGTTGTCGCGGCTGTGGATGCCGACGATCATGCCTTCGTACACCGGGTCGTTCGCCTTCACGAACATACGGCCACGGTCGTCCAGCTTGCCCAGGGCGTAGGTGAAGATTTCACCGTCGTCCATGGAGATCAGCACGCCGTTCTTGCGGCCGCCGATGTCGCCCTTGTGCGGCTCGTAGCTGTCGAAGATGTTGCTGATCAGGCCGGAGCCGCGCGTCAGGTTCAGGAACTCGTTGGTGAAACCGATCAGGCCACGGGCCGGAATGCGGTATTCCAGGCGCACACGGCCACGGCCGTCCGGCTCCATGTTCACCAGTTCGCCCTTGCGCTCGCCGAGGGCCTGCATCACGCCGCCCTGGTGGCCTTCTTCGATGTCGGCAGTCACCAGTTCGATCGGCTCGTGCTTCTCGCCATCCACGGTGCGGAACACCACACGCGGCTTGGACACGGCCATCTCGTAGCCTTCGCGGCGCATGTTTTCCAGCAGGATGGTCAGGTGCAATTCACCACGGCCCATCACTTCAAAAACGCCTTCTTCATCGGTTTCGTTCACGCGCAGCGCCACGTTGTGCTGCAGTTCCTTCTGCAGGCGGTCCCAGATCTGGCGGCTGGTCACGTATTTGCCTTCGCGGCCAGCCAGGGGGCTGGTGTTCACGCAGAAGTTCATGGTCAGCGTGGGCTCATCCACCTTGAGCATGGGCAGCGGCGCGGGGTTGGCGGGGTCGGTCACAGTCACACCGATACCGATGTTTTCGATACCGTTGATCAGCACGATGTCGCCGGGGCCAGCCACGGGCGTCTGCATGCGGTCCAGACCCTGGAAGGTCAGCACCTGGTTGACACGGCCCTTGACGCTCTTGCCCTCCGGACCTTCCATGACCACCACATCCATCATGGGCTTGATGGTGCCCTGGCTGATACGGCCCACGCCGATGCGGCCCACGAAGCTGGAGAAGTCCAGCGCCGAGATCTGCAGCTGCAGCGGAGCAGCCGGGTCACCCGAATTCGGGGGAACGTGCTTCAGGATGGTGTTGAACAGGGCCGACATGTCGGGGCCCCACTGCTCACCAGGAGCGCCCTCTTCCAGCGACGACCAGCCATTGATGCCCGAGGCGTACACCACGGGGAAGTCGAGTTGTTCGTCGGTGGCACCCAGCTTGTCGAACAGGTCGAACGCGGCATTAACCACCTTATCGGGGTTGGCACCGGGCTTGTCCACCTTGTTCACCACCACGATGGGCTTGAGGCCCAGGGCCAGCGCCTTCTTGGTCACGAAACGCGTCTGGGGCATGGGGCCTTCTTGCGCATCGATCAGCAGCAACACGCTGTCCACCATGGACAGGGCACGCTCCACCTCACCGCCGAAGTCCGCGTGGCCGGGGGTGTCCACGATGTTGATGTGGGTGCCTTCCCAGCTCACGGCGCAGTTCTTGGCCAGGATGGTGATGCCACGTTCTTTTTCGATGGCGTTGTTGTCCATCACCGTGTCAACGACCTTTTCGTGGTCGGCGAAGGTGCCGGACTGGCGTAGCAACTGGTCCACCATGGTGGTCTTGCCATGGTCAACGTGGGCGATGATCGCGATATTGCGGATTTGTTTGGTCATGGTACGAAGTCAGTGGTGATGCAAAAAAGTCAGTGAGGATATATAAATCAGGAGCGAGGGGGCACTGTGAAATGAGCCGGCTCGAGTCCTTGGCGAAAACGGCTCCAGGCTAGGTCGTAAGCCGATTCCAAGTGGCGCGCGAAGCGCTCGGTATCGAATAGCGGCACTTGGAGACGCGTGTCCGCGAGCCGTTGTCGCAATGCGTGTAATAGATGCGGTGCAGCAGACAGAGCCAACGCGCTGTCGAGATAAGCCTGAGGGTCATCAGCTACCAGTTCGGGGAGTCCACAGGCATGCAACAGGCTAGCGCCAACACGCGAGGAGAAACTCTCGCCAGCGCACGTAAGCAACGGCAGACCTGCCCACAACGCATCACTGCCAGTAGTGTGGGCATTGCACGGCCAAGTATCTAGAAACAGATCGGCCTGCGCATGCCGTGCCAAGTGCTGAGGCGCGGGCATGTGCGGCGCAAATACCAGACGGTCCGATGCTATACCGCATTCAATCGCCGCAGCCTGCAGGTTGCGCACAGCGTCCGCACGACTACCCAGTAGCCACAGCACACTGTCGGGCCGCTGCCGCAGCAGGTTCATCCACAGTGCAAACACTTCTCGAGTGATCTTGGCGGTGTCGTTGAAGCAGCAGAACACGAACGCATCTTGCGGCAAGCCTAGTTCAGCACGCGAGGGAATGCGCGGACCGATGAGCCGCCGGCGGTCGTTGGCCTGATAACTGCCAGGCAGCTCAATGATCTTTTCGCTGTAGTGCACGCACAGTGGCGGAGGTACGACGATGCGATCCGCCAATAAGTAGTCAATCGCCCCCGGCATGCCCAGCGTACCTGGGTAGCCGAGATAGTGCATTTGCAGGGGAGCCACACGGCGGGCGAAGATGCCCATGCGACCATTGGCAGTATGGCCTTTGAGATCGACGGCGATGTGGATGCCCCGTTCGCGCGCCAGACGAACTGCGCCGGCATCATCCAGCTGATCCACCTGCTCGAAACTGTCGAAAGCGGCTCGCACGCGCTTACGCAGGGAATCCTCTCCACGAGGATAGCTTCCCGAGCAGAACGCCACAATCTCAAAACGCTTACGGTCATGCTGCTCTAACATGCCAGCAATCAGCATGCTGGTGGCATGCTGGTGAAAATCACTGGAGAAGTAGCCGATACGTAAGCGCTCGGGGCGCGCTCCCCCGATATATGCGCGCCATGCCGGATATTCGATCTTATTCTGTAGGGGGGCGTAGCGAGCGCCACACACAGCTTCAGTGACAGTGCGCAGCTTTGCGGCGTCCTGCGAATAGCTCATCCTGCGCCAGGGATCTGCTCCATCCCAATAGCCGCGTTCTCCGAGCCGATCCAGCGCCATTAAATCGCGTTCAGCTGCAGCCCAATTGCAGGCTTTCATATCCAGTTCAAATAGCAGGCCTAGCGCGATTTGATCTTCGGTGTCAGGCTCTGGCGTGGTTTCGAGCCATTCCGTGCTATCGCCTTCCGGCCCACGAAGCATCAGCGCGCGCAACGTCTGCACTGCGATCGCATGGTCGGGATTTGATTGCACGCCGCGCAAGGCGACTCTCCGTGCATTCTGATCCTGTTGCAATTGCGACAGCAAAAGGGCCAGACTCACATAGGTGTCCGTTTGGGCAGGATTGCATTCCAGCGCTCGAGAGTAACTATCCAGCGCATTTTGCGCATGGCCTTCACGCTGCCAGGCCATACCTAGCAAGTTCCAGGCACCCGCAGAATCAGGGTGGCGTACTACCGCGTCCTGAAGCACTTGCAGTGCTTCGGTATAGCGTGACAAGGCACCAAGCGCCACCGCAAGATTGCAGGCTGGATCGGGACGGTCAGGCGCGAGTTCAACAGCCCTGCGAAAACTACCCAAGGCGGACTCAAACTGACCAAGCTGCATGAATAAATTGCCGCGGTTGAAATGCACGGCGGGCTGATTCGGAGCTAGTTCGGCCGCATGCGCGAAGCTCTGCAGAGCTTGCGTTGTCTGGCCTAGTTCGGTCTGGATGCCGGCCAAATTGACCCATCCGGTGAGATTGTCCGGCCGGATCAACAGCAGGCGTTGCATGCATTCCTGCGCACGCTCCAGCTGCCCCAGTCGCATCAACGCAACCCCCATGAGCTGCAACAATTCAGGGTGCTCAAGTGCATCAGCCATCCAAGGATCAAGCAGTTCTACAGCCTGGTCGGAACGGCCTTGTCGCAAGGCCTGTGCGGCCTGCGCCAATGGAATGGCAGACATCGGGGATGACATCGCAGCTTGGGGTGGCATGTCGGCGTTGTTCACATGCAGACACTGGTGGTACGTTCAACTATCTGGAGCAATTCCGGTGGCGACAGCAGGCGCCGCGGGATCAACTCACCAGCCTTGGTGAAGGCTGAGCCCAACAGCGTGGCAGGTTGTTCACCAAAGACAGCCACTTGATCGGCATCATGCCAGGGACCATGCCGACGCATGCCGGACAGAAAGCGCTCTGCATCTTCCTTCGCCAACGTGACGCGCATGTGACCAGACAACAATGCCTCGACAGGCAACAGGCAGGCCAGGCGCTGCTCTTCGTCCATGGCTTCCAGCTGGGCTAGCGTGACACAGTCCTGCAGGCCAAAGCCCCCAGTGCCCGTGCGGCGCAACGCCGTCAGATGGGCACCACAGCCCAGAGCCGCACCGACATCCTCACCCAGGGTGCGGATGTAAGTGCCCTTGCTGCATTTTACTATTATTTTGATAGCTGTATGCGGAGGTGATTCCTCCGCAAAAGCCATATTCAGTGCATAAATCTGCACCTCACGCGCCTCCCGCTCCACCTCGATGCCGGCGCGGGCGTATTCGTAGAGTGCTTTGCCGTCCTTCTTGAGGGCGCTGTGCATGGGCGGCACCTGCCGGATACGGCCCGTGAACCGGGCCGTGGCGGCTACGAGGTCGTCCGCCGTGGCAAACACCTCGCGCTGCTGCAGCACGTCACCCTCGGCGTCCCCCGTGCTGGTGGTGACACCGAGGCGTGCGACCGCTTCATAGGTCTTGTCAGCGTCCAGGTGGAGCTGGCTGAATTTGGTGGCGGCGCCAAAACACAGGGGCAGCACACCAGTGGCCAAGGGGTCGAGTGTGCCGGTGTGGCCCGCCTTTTCGGCGCGCAGCAGCCATTTCGCCTTTTGCAAGGCGTCGTTGCTCGAAAGGCCGAGCGGTTTGTCGAGCAGCAACACCCCATGCACAGGGCGCCGCTGCACCCTTGTGCGTGGCGCTGCAGTCATCTATTCCTCTTTGGAACGGGATGCCACAGCCTGCGCGATCAGCGCATTCATGTCCGCCGCACGCTCGGTGGTGCGGTCGAACACGAAGTGCAGTGTCGGCACGGTGTGGATGTGCAGGCGTTTGAACAGCCCGTTGCGCAGGAAGCCCGCAGCCTGGTTCAGGGCCTCGGCGGTCTCCGCCGGGTCACCCATGAGCAGGCTGAAAAACACCTTGGCATGGGCATAGTCAGGCGTGACCTCCACGGCCTGCAGCGTCACCATGCCCACCCGCGGGTCTTTCAACTCGCGCGCGATCAGCTCCGTCAGATCGCGCTGGATCTGGTCGGCCACCTTGAAGGCACGGTTGGGCGTTGCGGTTTTTCTTTTTGGCATGAAAGCACTTGCACCAGACGCTTACAGCGTCCGCGCAATTTCCTTGATGTCAAAGAACTCGAGTTGATCGCCTTCCTTGATGTCGTTGTAGTTCTTGAGCTTGATACCGCACTCAAAACCTTCCTTGACTTCACGGACGTCGTCCTTGAGGCGCTTGACCGAATCGACTTCGCCGGTATAGACCACCACGTTGTCGCGCAGCAAGCGGAACTTGGCATTGCGGTGCACCATGCCAGACGTGATGTACGAGCCGGCAATCGTGCCGATCTTCGTGGCCACGAACACCGTGCGGATCTCGGCCGTACCGATGATTTCCTCGCGCTGTTCGGGTGCCAGCATGCCGGACATCGCCACACGCAACTCGTCCACAGCGTCGTAAATGATGCTGTAGTAGTGCAGATCGACCCCATTGCCTTCGGCCAGCTTGCGCGCACCGGCATCAGCCCGTACGTTGAAGCCGATCACGATGGCCTTGGAGGCAATCGCCAGATTGATGTCGGACTCGCTGATGGCGCCCACAGCGGCGTACACCAGCTGCACCTTGACCTCGTCGGTCGAGAGCTTGAGCAGCGACTGCGACAGCGCTTCCTGCGAACCCTGCACATCGGCCTTGACGATGATGGGCAGCATCTTCACTTCGCCCGCCGTCATGTCGGCAAACATGTTTTCCAGCTTAGCAGCCTGCTGCTTGGCCAGCTTGGTGTTGCGGAACTTGCCTGCGCGGTAGGTGGCGATTTCGCGGGCACGACGCTCGTCGGTCATCACCATGAATTCGTCGCCCGCCTGCGGCACTTCCGTCAGACCCTGGATTTCCACCGGGATCGATGGACCGGCCGTCTTGGCGGTCTTGCCGTTTTCGTCCAGCATGGCACGCACGCGGCCATAGGTCTGGCCTGCCAGCACCACGTCGCCGACCTTCAGCGTACCGGACTGCACCAGCACCGTGGCCACCGGGCCGCGGCCCTTGTCCAGCTGGGCTTCGATCACGAGGCCCTTGGCCAGCGATTCGACTGGCGCCTTCAGCTCCAGCACTTCCGCCTGCAGCAGCACCTGCTCCAGCAGCGTGTCGATGCCCATACCGGTCTTGGACGACACCGGCACAAACGGCGAATCACCGCCGTATTCTTCCGGCACCACTTCTTCGACCACCAGCTCCTGCTTGACGCGGTCGGGGTTGGCATCGGGCTTGTCGGCCTTGGTGATGGCGACCACGATAGGAACACCTGCCGCCTTGGCGTGCTTGATGGCTTCCTTGGTCTGGGGCATGACGCCGTCGTCGGCAGCCACCACCAGGATCACGATGTCGGTAGCCTGCGCACCACGGGCACGCATGGCCGTGAAGGCCTCGTGACCCGGGGTGTCGAGGAACGACACCATGCCGCGTGGTGTTTCCACGTGGTAGGCACCAATGTGCTGGGTAATGCCACCGGCTTCGCCCGCAGCCACCTTGGCGCGGCGAATGTAGTCGAGCAGCGAGGTCTTGCCGTGGTCCACGTGGCCCATGACAGTAACAACCGGCGCGCGTGGCAGCAGCTCGGCGTTCTGTTGCTGCGAATCGTCGTCGGTGAATGCTTCCGGATCGTCCAGCGCAGCCACCACAGCCTTGTGGCCCAGTTCTTCCACCACGATCATGGCGGTGTCCTGGTCCAGCGGCTGGTTGATGGTGACCATCTGGCCCATCTTCATCAGCGCCTTGATCACTTCCGACGCCTTGACGGACATCTTGTGCGCCAGCTCAGCCACCGTGATGGTTTCAGGCACGTGCACTTCGATGATGCGGGCTTCCACCGGAGCGGACTGCTGGCGCTGGTCGTCGCGGCTGTCGCGGTCATTGCCGCGGCGGCCACGCGGGCCACTGCGCCAGTTACCCCGGCCCACGCCACCACTGGCGTCACCACGGGTCTTGATTTCCTTCTTCTTGGCCGGGTCACCTGCCCAGGCGGACGAGGTTTTGGCAGCCTTGATTTCCTTGCCGGCGCCTGCGGCACCCGGGGCGGCGGGTGCGCCTGGGCGTGCAGCGCCCGGTGCGCCCGCTGGCTTGTGCAGCGTACCCTTGACGCCCGCTTTGTCAGCGCCAGGCTTGGCAACCGGCTTGGGCTCTTCGGGCTTCTTGGCAACCAGCACCTGCTTGGGCGCGGCCATCATCGAGCGGATGGCTGCAGCTTCGGCTTCGGCCTTGCGGCGGCGAGCGTCGAGGTCCACGGCACGGGCGGTCTCTTCGGCGGCGCGCGCCTTGGATTCTTCAGCCAGCTTCTCGCGTGCTTCAGCCTGGGCCTGGGCACGTGCAGCCGCCTCCGCCGCGTATTCGCGGGATGCCTCGGCCTTTTCAGCCGTGGCCTGTTGGCGCTTCTGCACTTCCTGGGCCGCATAGGCGGCAGCACGCTCTTCGGCTTCGCGTTCGCGCTTTTCGCGGCCTTCACGCTCCAGGCGTTCCTTGGCCAGCGCTTCTTCCTGTTGGCGGATCACTTCGGCCTGGCCGAGCACTTCCACTTCGCGGCGCACCAGCTCAGCATCTTCAGCGGCCTGTGCAGCGACAGCCGACTGGTTGGCCGCAGCCTCGTGGTCGTCAGCCTCATGGCTGGCGGCGCCATCCTGGCCGTCTTCACGCTTGATGAAGGTGCGCTTCTTGCGGATTTCCACCTGGATAGTGCGGGCCTTGCCACTGGCGTCGGCCTGCTTGATCTCGCTGGTGGATTTCTTGGTCAGCGTGATCTTCTTGCGGTCTGCAGCCACGGTGCCGTGGCTGGCCTGCAGGTAACCCAGCAGTTTTTGCTTGTCCGACTCGGACAGCGTGTCCGCACCGGTGCTTTTGGCAACACCGGCAGAGCGGAGCTGTTCCAGAAGGGTATCAGGAGACTTCTTGAGTTCGTTGGCGAACTCGGCGACTGTAGTACTTGTCATATGGTGTGCGTGCCTCCATCACATTACTCTTGGCCCGCGAACCAGTGTTCGCGCGCCTTCATGATGAGAGCCCTGGCCTCGTCCGCATTCTGGCCAGTCAAATCGGTCAATTCATCGATGGCCAGATCGGCCAGATCGTCCCGGGTCTGGATGCCACCGGCAACCAGTTTGTCCAGGATCTCGGGCGTTACGCCCTCCAGGTCGCGCAGGTTCTGCGATACCGAATCCACGGATTCCTCGCGGGCGATTTCCATCGTCAGCAGGGCATCCTTGGCACGTGAGCGAAGCTCGTTCACGGTGTCTTCGTCGAAGCTTTCGATCTCCAGCATTTCCTGCAGTGGCACATAGGCCACTTCTTCCAGGCTGGTAAAACCTTCGGAGATCAGGATGTCGGCGATTTCCTCGTCCACATCCAGCTTTTCCATGAACAGCTTGCGGCTGCTGTCGGTCTCGACGGCCTGCTTTTGTGCAGACTCTGCCGCGTCCATGATGTTGATCTTCCAGCCCGTCAGGTCGGAAGCCAGGCGTACGTTCTGGCCACCCCGGCCGATGGCGATGGCGAGGTTTTCCTCGTCCACCACCACGTCCATGGCGTGTTTTTCCTCGTCCACCACGATGGACGACACATTGGCGGGGGCCAGCGCGCCGATGACGAACTGGGCGGGGTCTTCCGACCACAGCACGATGTCCACACGCTCGCCAGCCAGCTCGTTGGTCACGGCGTTCACGCGGGTACCACGCACACCCACACAGGTGCCGATGGGGTCCACACGTTTGTCGTGGCTCAGCACGGCGATCTTGGCGCGGCTGCCAGCATCGCGGGCGCAGCTCTTGATCTCCAGCAGGCCTTGTTCGATTTCGGGCACTTCGTTGCGGAAGAGCTCAACCATGAATTCAGGCGCCGAACGCGACAGGATGATGGGTGCGCCGCGCAGCGTCAGGTCCACTTCCATGATCATGGCGCGCACACGGTCGCCGCTGCGCAGGTTTTCCTTGGGGATCATCTCGCTGCGGCGCAGGCGGCCTTCCACACGGCCGGACTCGACAATGATGTCGCCCTTGTCCATGCGTTTGACGGTGCCAGTGAAGATCTTTTCGCCGCGCGACATGAAGTCGTTGAGCAGCATTTCACGCTCGGCATCACGGATCTTTTGCAGGATGACCTGCTTGGCGGCCATGGCGCCGATACGGCCGATAGGCACGGATTCGACACCTTCTTCGATGTACTCACCCACCTCGATGTCGGCGATACGGTCCTGGGCGTCCATCAGCAGCTCTTCGGCGTCGGGGTTTTGCAGCCCCGCATCGTCGGCCACCACCAGCCAGCGGCGGAAAGTCTCGTACACGCCCGTGTCACGGTCGATCGCCACGCGGATATCCACTTCGCCTTCGTACAGCTTCTTGGTCGCCTGTGCCAGGGCCGACTCCACTGCACCAAACACCACATCGCGCTCGACGTTCTTCTCGCGCGAGATGGCTTCCACCAGCATCAGCAATTCGCGGTTCATGCCTCGACTCTCCTATTCCCAAAATCCATTGAGGACTACCGTATGGCGGCCCTATATCGATACCCAACCAGACCCACAGCGACAAGCGCCGTCAGGAATCGGCTGGCGCACCCGAGGGCTTGCGCCCCTTGAAATCCACAATCGGCGCGAGCCGCGCTTCGCGTAGCTCGTCCAGCGTGAAGCCCAGCACCTGCATAGGCACTGGCGCGCGTTTCTTGCTCACCCGCTGGCCCGGCTTGGGCTCGGGCGCGTCGCTCCAGACGATCTGCCAGCCAGCGAGGCCTTCGACCCCATCCACCACCACCGCCTCGGCCCGCTCCAGACGGCCACGAAACTTCTTGCGGTTGGCACTGACCTGGCCCTGCGCTGCCGCGCCCATCGGGGCCTTCAGCGTGATGTCGATCATCTCGCCCGTGAAACGCACAAAATCCTGCTCACCGCGCAATGGGCGGTCTATGCCTGGCGAAGAGACTTCCAGCCGCTTGTATTCAACGGCATCCACCTCCAGCGCAAATTGCAGCTGGCGGGTGACTTTTTCGCAGTCTTCCACGTTCACGAACTGTTCTTCGGCCTGCCCGGCATCCCAGGGCATGTCGATCGTGATGCGCAACAGCCCGCCGGCAGAGCGATCAATCTCCACCAGGTCGTAGCCCAGCCCGGCCACGGTTTGTTCGACTATCTGTTGCAGCGCCACGTTAAGTTCGGATTCTTTCGCCAAAAAATGAGGGGTTGATGACCGCCCCGCCATACGCTTGGGCGAAGGGGCCAAAAACAATCGACCAAAAAAAACGGGCGGTGAGTACCCGCCCGTTTGGTCGTGAAGCCACAGATTATAGCCTTCAATACCATGGTTTGCATAGCGCCGCACTCGCTAAAACACCCCATATGGCGCCGATTTATGGCCCGAATAGTGGTTAAACAGCCAAATTCATGCCAGCTTGTCCTGAATGGCATGCCACAGCGTCTGCACATCCGCCCCCAGCAACGGCCCCGGCTGCTCGCGCTGGCTGCCAATCAGGCGGTCCAGCACACCAATATGGGGGGGCAGTGGCGAAAAAAACCGGGCACCGGCCTCATTGGCAATCAGCAGCGTGGGGAAGGTTTCAATATCGAGGTCCCCGACCACGTCGGACTCGTCCTCCACATCCACCCACTGGAAACGGATGCCGGGG
>Ga0075163_10011171_pt1 | contig 11709 bp, 8 predicted proteins | sample JI1023141ADNA_FD_71478 | JGI IMG/M metagenome (GOLD analysis project Ga0075163, IMG submission 71478) | Wastewater effluent complex algal communities from Wisconsin, to seasonally profile nutrient transformation and Carbon sequestration -... | ecosystem: Engineered > WWTP > Effluent > Algae... | reverse complement strand
CGCTCCAGCAGCGCCAACGTCTTCGGATACGCCGCCTCGCTGGAAGCCGTGGAGAATGCCAGCAGCGTGGGCTCCCGCACCGCTTTGAACAGCGACACGGCGCGCCCACGCAGAACGAACCACGCGGCGACGAACAGCAGAAGCCACAGGATCAGGATGCCGAAGTAAAACTCCGCCATGAACACACCGTAGGTCTTGAGAACGCCCAGGCCGCTCTTGGCAATCGCGGAGGCCACCGCCGCAAACACCGCAAACGGCGCGAACCACATCACCAGCATGGTGACTTTGAGCATCACATAGGACAGCCCTTCCAGCGCATCCACGAGGGCCTTGGCCTTTTCGCCCACACCGGCGCAACCCACGCCGAAAAACACCGAGAACACCACGATCTGCAGAATCTCATTCTTCGCCATGCCGTCAACGATGCTGGCCGGTACGAGGTGAGTCACAAACTCGGCCAGGGTCAAACCCGTCGCCACAATGCCCGAGCTTGTCCCTGCGTCAGGCAAGGCGATGGTCAGACCCACGCCCGGCTGAAACAGATTGACCAGCATCAGACCCAGGGTCAGCGACATCAAGGAGGCACCGACAAACCACAGCATGGCCTTCAGTCCAATTCGCCCGACCACACTGACATCGCCCATCTTGGCAATGCCCACCGCCAAGGTGGCGAACACCAGGGGCGCGATGATCATCTTGATCAGGCGCAGGAACACCGTGGTGACCAGACTGAAGTGCTGAACGATGGACGTGACATCGTCTACCGCGTAATGGATGGCCATGCCAGACACCACGCCCAACAGCAGCGCGATCAGAATCCAGCGGGTCAGTTTGTTTCCAGAGGTCATGCGTTTGCTCCTGAGCGCCGACGAACCGGCAGCGGGAAAGACTTAAGGCTTGCGGGAAGACAGGCCACGCACCGCGCTCCAGTACGCGTCGAGTTCTCGACGCACCACTGGCAGCAACAGATAGACGCCAATCAGATTGGGGATCGCCATGATGAACAGCAGACCGTCGGCAAGGTCCACCACACTGGCCAACGGCATGGTGCATCCGACCACGATGCCGATCAGGTAGATCAGCTTGAACCCATACAGCGCCGCGTGGGATCCACCGGCCAGAAAGCTGGCAGCCTTGGCGCCGTAGTAGCCCCAGGTAATCATGGTCGAATAGGCGAAAAGCAGGACCGCCAGGGTAAGGAAGTAGGGGAACCACGAGGACACGGTGGCAAACGCGTTCGAGGTGAGTTGCACGCCATCCGCGTTGCCGTGCAGGTACTGTCCCGAGATCACGATGACCAAGGCGGTCATGGTGCACACCACCACGGTATCGATGAAGGGTTCCCACAACGCGACAAAGCCTTCGGTGACCGGCTGATGCGTCTTGACGGCGGAATGCGCAATCGCCGCCGAACCGAGTCCCGCCTCATTCGAGAAGGCGGCGCGTCGGAAGCCCACGATCAACGCGCCAAGCACACCACCCTGCACGCCGTCCGCGGTGAAGGCACCATCCCAGATCGCCAGCATCGCGGCGGGCACATGATCGATATTGACCACAATAACCACCAGTCCCGCGAGCAGATACAGGGCGGCCATGAAGGGAACCAGCTTCTCGGTGACTTTGCCGATGCGCGTGATTCCGCCCAGAACCACCACGCCCGTGAGTATTGCCATCGCCGTGCCGAACACCCAGGCACGCTGCGCCAGCCAGCTTTCGCCGCCGCCCGTGACCGCAACGATCTGCGCGTAAGCCTGATTGGACTGGAACATGCCGCCCGCGCCAATGGCGCCGAGCATGGCGCAGACAGCGAAAATGATGGCCAACAACCAGCCGAGCCAGCGCAGGCGGGGATACTCCTCGGCCACGCCACGCGTGAGGTAATACATCGGCCCGCCGGATACCGTGCCATTGGCATGCTGGCGCCGGTATTTGACGCCCAGCGTGCACTCGGCGAATTTGGCCGACATGCCGAGCACACCCGCCAGAATCATCCACAGTGTGGCACCCGGACCACCGAGGGTGATCGCGACCGCAACTCCGGCGATATTGCCAAGCCCAACGGTACCGGACACTGCCGAGGTCAGCGCTTGAAAGTGGCTGACCTCTCCACCTGCACCGTCATGGTGGTGACTGAAATCGCCACGCAGTAGATGGAAGCCATGCAGGAAGCCACGAACATTGATGAAACGAAGCGCCAGGGTGCAAATCAATGCGCCCGCCACCAGCCACGCGACGATCAAGGGAAACATGACCTCGCCAGACGGCGTTTGCACGGGGACCGCGTGGAAAATCAGTGCCGATACCGCATCCGCGACAGGCCGCAACCAGGCATCGATCTGTTGGTCAAGGCTCACTCGCACGAATTCACCCACAGCCGCCCCGACACCCTGGATGACACTGGCAAAACTCATCATTCGTAGGCATTCCCCGATGGGTCGCGCCGTCCGCGACCGTGACTGCGGCATGCCCTCTCATGCCGCGCTGCATGCCCATGGCGACGCAGTCCAGCGGATGGTACACCAGCGTTCCTTCACATCGGTTCGCGACAGAACGTTTGCCGACGGCTAGTGCGGCGAGCCGCGCTCTGGGTACAAGGATGGCAATGCTGTCGCCTTCAGTGCCGAAGATTCGCTCTGCCATTGTGGCGCCTGGCGAAAGGCGTTTCGCAACGTGTCGCGAAGAGTCGCCGCCGCAGCCACCCTGTCGTCTGTGCCCGCCCCGTAAAGATGGCGCTCCAACAGCAGAACCGCGTCACGTTGCCCTGCGAGGGTCAATCGGGTGGCCAAATCTTGCAACGAGACAAATCGGATTCCCGTGGCCTGTTGTGCAGCCTGACGCAAGGCGCTGGCAATGGCCGACAGATCGCCCTGTTGCAGGACCGGACCCAAGGCTGTCGGAGGCACTGGGCGTTCGCGCTGCGTCGGTGAGACCGACGAAGGCGGCGAACGCCGCTGCAAACGCCAGACCCAGCCCAAAGTGCTCAACCAGAGCACGGCCAGCACGGAGCTGACCCACAACCACGGCGACGCGGACGTACTGGTCGCTAGCTCGCCACCGGATTCGCCTTGGCTCTCCGGACTGTTCTGGGCAGCGGTCACCGTCGGCGGGCGGGCGACCTGCCCATCCACACCAACGACGCTCAATGTCTGTGCGGCAATTTCGGCTTTGGCCGCTTGGTCGGCGACGACATCCCACCACCCCATATTCAGCGCAGGAATCTGCAACGCACCCGGTTGCTTAGGAACGATGGCGAATCGCCGGATGCGCTCGCCCACAACCCAACCCGCATTCTCGCGGGTCTGAGAAGACTCCTGATCCGGATAGATCTCAGCCCCTTCTATATCCGGCAGGATCAGCTCTGGAAGCTGTTCAGCGGCCAATCCTTGCGCCTGCACTCGCAAGGTCAAGGTAATGGGCTCACCGACCTTCGCGGGCGATGAGGCCGAACTGACCTGCGCGGTGTATTGCAGAGACTGCGACGGCAGCCAAGGGGTCGCGGCCGTCGCGGGCGCGGGCCGCACGTCCAATTGCAGTGCTTCGCCTTGCGCGCTGACCGTCCTACCCGGATCGAACATCCTGCCGCGGCCAGCATCGGACAAGGCACGCCCACGAAACCTCGGTGCAGGCAGTGTCAGTGCCCCACTGCGTTGCGGGGTGATCGCGTAGCGCCATTCGATGACGTTGTAGCGTCTTCCATTGCGCTCACTTTGATAGGTGGCATCGCTACCTATCCGACGAATCTCCGCATTCTCGGCACGCGGATCGTCCAGTTGACCGTCAAGCAGGGTGACTGCGTAAAACAACCGGATGCTGTAGATGAGTTGTTGCTGGACGTAAGGCGATGCGCTCGTGGATTCAACTTCGATGAAAACCTCACCTTGCGCGGAAGCCCCGGCGGCAACCGTGCGTACGGTCAGCGTTAGCGGTTGGGTACTCTCTCCTCGCACACTGAGCGCCGGGATACCGAGTACGCCCTCCTGCAGCGGCTCCAAGACTACGCCCCACAAGGTGCGTGCTGACTGCTGCCCGTTGACCAGACTGACTTGGGTATTGCTGGAACTACCCAGCACACGGAAGTTGTTCGCCAGGGCCGACAGATCCGGCTCGCCACTGCCGATACCATCGACCTCGATATTCAGCGTCACCGTCTCGCCCAGTCCGATGCTATCGCGATCCAGGAATGCGCGTGCCGCGGCAACGACCTGACCGCTGCACAAGCTCAGCGCGACCAGCGCCCACGCGAACCATTGCCCACCACATCGCGGCCACGCGCTTTGATTGGGCTTGGCGAAGATGTTTTTCACTAGCGACCTCATCGCTCGTTTCCTTCCTGTTGCCGACGCTGGTATTCGAGGATGAACTTGCGCCGCAGCAAACCACCGGGATCATCGGGCACACGGCGCAACAACTGCTGCATCGCCTGCTCACGCTCTGCCTCGCTGATCTGCTCGGCACTGACCGCTTCGGACGCCTTCTGCTCACCCTGCGTCTGATCCTGCTCGGGCGCCTGAGCGTCGAGTGCCTGCTGCATTTCCTGCTGGAAATCCTGCTCGGATGCCGCTGACTCCTGCGATGAAGAATCGGCTTGATCGTCCGCTGACTGCTCGCCTTCAGCATCCTGCGCTTGACCCTGTTCGCCAGACTCCCCCGCGTTAGGGTCGGCGCCCTGCTGCTCGCCGTCTTGCGGCTCACCGGATTCGCTTTGTTCGCCGTCTTCAGGCTTCCCGTCGGAGGGCTCCCCCTCGCCGCTCTGCCCGCCGCCCTCGCCCGATTTCGATTGCTCGGGCTTTTCCTGCTGCTTCTGTTGCTCCAGCCACTGTGCCACCGCATCGCGATTAGCCTTGGCGTCGGCATGCGAAGGGTCGCGCCTCAAGGCCTCATCGAGTGCACTCAGTGCCTCCTCGTAGCGCTGTGCCTTGGCCAATGCGGTGCCGCGGTTGTAGGCGCTGTCGACATCCGCGCCGCTGGCAAACCCCTCGGCCGCAGCGTTGAAGTCCTGCGCACGGTAGGCGGCACTGCCACGCAATGCGGGGTCTTCTGCCAATTCGCGCGCGCGCGCAGGATCATCGGCCTGCAGTGCCTGCCAAGCCTGTTGGTCAGCGCGCTGCCACAGGTCGTCCCAGACGCTGGCCTCGGATTCCGGCGTGACGGAAAGTAGAGGCGTTGCAAGCACCAAGGACCACAACACACCGCGCCGCGCCGCCATAGCCACCATCGGCAGCAGCAGCAGCAGCTGCCACGGGCCATCATCTCTTGGCCGTGTCATGCTTTGATCGGCGGCGACCTCATCGCCAATGTCCGTGCGCGTCGGATCGAGCACGCCTAGCGCCTGCAGATCAGACTCGTCATCCGATATCCGTTGATAGGCGCCACCGCCCGCGTCTGCCAGCGCTCGCAGCGCGTCGTCATCCAGTTTGGGCAGCAGAATGCCGCCACTGGAATCCTGCAGAAATCCTCCGCCACCCACTGGCACCGGCGCACCATGATCCGTGCCCACACCCAGAACCGAAACGATCAAGCCTCGACGCTGAGCCTCGGCAGCAGCCCGCTCCGCATCGTCAGTGGTGGCACTGGTCAGCAGCAGCAATCGCGCGCGCGCCAACGCCGCATCATCGAGCATCTGCTGCGCCATGCGAATCGCGCGCTCGGGTCGCTGACCTGCAATCGGCATCACCGAAGGGTCAAGTGCCTGCAGCAAGTTGTCCAAGGTGCTCAGATCATCGGTCAGCGGTGCCACGGTGAACGCCTCGCCCGCATAGGCGATGAGAGCCGTTTGTCCGGCCTTGCGCTGTCGCAGCAAGGCGGTCAACTTGAATCGTGCACGGCTCAAGCGATCCGGCTTCAGGTCGCCTGCGCGCATCACCTCGCTGAGATCCAGCGCGACAATCAGGGCGTCACTGTTCTGGTTCAGTGGTCGTGCTTCACGACCCAGACTGGGGCCTGCCAGCGCGATGATGGTCAGCACGTAGACGCTCAGCAGCCACAGCAGACGCAGGCGCATTGCACTGCCAGAAGAGACTTGCTGTGCCTTCAGCAATTCGGCGTCGCAGACGGCCCGCCAGGGGTCAGCACGGTGGCTGCGCCAGCGCCAAAGCAGAATCCACACGGGAACGGCCAGCAGTCCCCACAACCAAACGGGACGCAGCAGAGTCAGCGCCTCCATGCCATGCCCTCCATCCACTGCAAGCCGCCCAGCAGCAGGCCCAGGAGTAGGGCAGCAGCGAGCGGCCAGACGTAAAGCTCGTCGCGCGGACGCAATGGCTCGCCCTCGTACTCAACGGGCTCCAAGCGATCCACTTCCGCGTAGATGCCCGCCAACTCCGCCGTGTCGCGCGCGCGGAAGAAGCGTCCGCCGGTGCGTTCTGCCACGGCAATCAGCGTGGGCTCATCAATCTCGGCACCCGCGGTATTCAGTTGCAGGCCGAACATCTGCGTCGCACCACGCTCGCTGCCGATGGCCACGGTGTACACGCGAACTCCCTCGCTTGCCGCCAATTCAGCCGCCTTCAAGGGCTCCAACGTGCCAGCCGTATTGACGCCGTCCGTCAGCAAGACCAGAACGCGCTGCGATTCGGGGCGTTCGCGCAGGCGTTTGACTGCCAAACCAATCGCATCGCCGATGGCGGTCTCGCGTCCCGCCATGCCAATCACGCTGGTCTCCAATTGATAGCGCACATGTGCGCGGTCAAAGGTCAGCGGGGTGAGCAGGTAGGCCTGCTGCCCGAACAACAAGAGCCCGACGCGATCACCAATGCGTCGTTCCAGAAAATCACCCAGCACCACTTTGACAGCAGTCAGTCGATCCACCCGACGACGCGCGATCACCATGTCCTCGGCCGCCATGCTGCCCGAGACGTCCACCGCCAACAGCAGGTCGCGCCCAGTCTGCGGAGGCTGTGCGACCTCACCCAACCACTGCGGTCGCATCGCAGCACCGACCAAGGCCAGCCACAGCAATGCGAATAGCCACACCGCCGGACGCAATGCCGCGGACTTTCGACCGGCGACGGAATGGCTTAGCTCCACCCGAACGGGCAAACGAAGCAAGCTGCCGCCAGCGCGCCCCGAGGCCGCAAGGAGACGCGCGAGCAAGGGCAAAAACACGGCGAGTCCGAGCCATGGCCAGGCAAACTCGATCATTGCCCGCCTCCCTGTTGAATCATGCTGCGCAGGAGTGCATTCGCTTCCGCAACAAATCGAATTGCCAAGGACTCGGCGACGTCGGGTCGCCACTGGCCATCGCGCCACAAGGTTTGCACTTCTGCGTCCAGGTTGGCGTCGGCACGTAGGGACTTGAGGTAGTCCAGCCACCGCTCGCCAGGCAGTGACGCGTTTGCGGGTGCGTATTCGTGCGCCGCACGACGCAACAGCGCGGTGGCTGCGCGAACCCGCGCAATGGGCAAGCCCGTCTGCGTCGTACGATCAAACTCGGTAAGCCACTGGGCGGCACGGGCACGACGCCGTTGCCAACGCCGCCACCGATAACCCACCCAGACGAGCACGGCGAATATCACGCCAGCCAGCAGCCACCATCCCGGCGCGGGCGGCCACCACCCCGGTTCGATGGGCAAATGAATATCCTGCAGAATGGGACCTTGCGGTGCTGGCGCGTTCATTCGCCCACCGCCACGGCGGGGACACCGCGCAGCAGATCGCGCAGCACCTGCACTGGGTCCTGGTCGCTACGCGCAATCATGGCGCCCGCGCCGACCTTTCGCAGGCGCCAGACTGCGGACTCCTGCGCCATTCTCCAGACTTGCTGCCAGGGCGCTTCGCCATCTGCTTCCACTACCAGTTGCGCTTCGCCCGCCAATGCAGCTACCCGATAGACACCCGACGGTAATCGGCTGCGCTCAAAGGCATCCACCAACACCACCGCCATCACGTCATGGTGTCGACGCAGTCGCCGCAGCGCTCGCTCGGCATCCTCGTCCACACTGCGCTGATCAACCACCAGCAGCACATGCGCACCGGAATTCAATCCCCGCGCCAAGCTGTCCAAGGTCACGCTGAGTGTGGTCTCGGATGGCGTGTCTGCAATCGCCTGAGATGACCAGCGACAAATCGCGTCCAGTGCCCGCAGCGCGCCGCGACGTCCCGCCAACGAGGGGATCAGGCCCCCATGGCGACCAAAGCTCGCTGCACAGATGCGATCTCCCTGCGCCACGGCGGCCCAGACGAACAAGGCAGCCAATCGGGCCGCAGCCACCGTCTTGTAGCAGGCGCGTGTGCCGAATCCCATCGCCGCCGCGGTATCAACCACGACGGCAGAGGTTCTCTCGCGTTCGGGCGCAAACAACTTGGTATGCAGCTCGCCGCTGCGCGCGGTGACGCGCCAGTCGATGTGACGAACGTCATCGCCGGCGGCATAGGCACGCGACTCCGCGTAATCCATGCCGCGCCCGCGGAATGGCGAGTGCCGCGTACCCGCGTCACGATCTGCCGAGCGCCTTCGCGCGCCGCTGGCGAGTTCGCCTGCGCGCGCGCGCAACGACAGCAGCTCTGGCATGGTGGGCTCGAAGAGCGAGTGATTCACGTCAGTGTCGCCTCAAGGGCAGGGAACGCGATCCAGCAACTCGGCGATCACCTGGTCACTGGTCACACCCTCGGCTTCGGCCTCAAAACTCATCAGCACGCGATGCCGCAAGACATCCGCAGCGATCACCTGGATGTCCTGGGGGGTGACGTAGTCGCGGCCTGCAAGCCATGCATTGGCTCGCGCGCAACGTTCCAGTGCAATCGATCCACGGGGGCTGGCGCCGAAAGCGATTCGACGTTTCAGTTCGTTGCTGTAGGCCCCCGCATCACGCGTGACGAGTACAAGCTCGATCAGGTAACGCTCAAGTTCAGGCGCGAAATGGATGTGCAGGGCCTCTTGGCGCGCGGCGAAGATTTCTGCCTCACTGATTTTCGGCTCACGCAGCGGCGCGCCAAACCGCGCGCCACTGCGTGCTTGCTCGCGGGTCAGGCGGAGGATCTCCGCCTCTGCACTGGCTTCGGGATAACCGATGCGCACATGCATCAGAAAGCGATCCAGTTGCGCCTCCGGCAAGGGATAGGTGCCTTCCTGCTCGATCGGATTCTGGGTTGCCATGACCAGAAACAGCTTCGGCAATGGATAGGTCACGCGGCCCACGGTGATCTGTCGCTCGCCCATCGCCTCCAGCAGGGCCGACTGCACTTTTGCGGGCGCACGGTTGATTTCGTCGGCCAAGAGCAAGTTGTGGAACAGCGGACCCGGCTGAAACTCGAAGCGCGCTTCCTGCGGGCGGTAGATGTCCGTACCCGTCAGGTCAGCAGGCAACAGGTCTGGGGTGAACTGCAGGCGGTGAAAGGTCGATTCGATGCGCTCCGCCAGCGCCTTGATGGCCGTCGTTTTGGCCAGACCCGGTGCGCCTTCCACCAACAGGTGTCCATCGGCGAGCAATGCGATCAACAGACGATCCACCAAGGCGGGTTGGCCGACCACGGTCGCTGCCAGTGCCTCTCGAAGGTGGGCGAATCGCTGGTGCAGAGACGGGGTAGTAAGCGTGGCGTCGTTAGCGTGCTCGTGCATGGGCCTTCCGAGGGTCAAAATCAGCGCGCCTCCGACCATAGGTTCGGTTGAAGGTTCCGTCATTGGCACGACTATGCTCCGACCAAGCTGGCGGCGCATCTCCCATCGGTCAGGGTTAACGGTGCCATCACGTCACGACTGACGTGCAGTTCGGCCTAGGCTCTCGCAATAGTGGCGAATGGCCTCGCTCACGGGCTCCGGACGCCCCACAAGCCAGCCTTGCGCATAGTGCACGCCCAACTGCCGGAGCACATCCAGTTCCGCCTCGGTTTCAATGCCCTCGACCACCACGTCAGCATCCAGATTGCTGGCCATTTCTACGATGCTGCCGAGCAGTACCCTAGTCCGGGCATTGTCGACCATGCCACGCGCAAGCGACTGGTCCACCTTCAGGGTATTGAAGGGCAGCAGGTGCATGTGCTGCAGATTCGAATAGCCCGTTCCAAAGTCATCCAGCGCCACGCGAATGCCATTGCCTTGTGCCAGCTTCATCACCGCGGCAACTTGTGCATAGTCGAGCTGCTGGCTCTCGGTAATTTCCAGTTTTATAGCGGATGAAGGCAAGTCGCGCTCGCTCAGATCCTCCAGCAGCTGCTCGACTAGATTGGCGCGTGACATCTGGCGCGCGGAGACGTTGATCGCGATGAAGGGCAATGTTCCGAGTCCTTGTTGACGCAGATCCACGAGCGCATCCAGCGTGCGCCGTAGCACATAGTCACCCACCGGCTCGATCAGTGAGGTTTCTTCCGCGAGCGTGATGAACTCTGCCGGAGAAATTGGCCCACGCTCTGGGTGATGCCAGCGCACCAAGGCCTCAAATCCGGCAATCCCGCCCGTCAAAACATCCATCAGCGGCTGCAGGCGCAGATCCAGACCGTCGTTCCTGAGCGACTCGCGCAAGGCGGATTCCAGACGGATCTTGTGAATTCCTAGCGGTTCGTTCTGGTAGGGGTTCTCGGACTCGCCCTGCGTCCCTTGGATGGCTGCGAGCGTTGCGCGATAGCGACGAAGTTGCCCTTCCAACAGAGCGCGAACGATCGGATCGGTGTTGCTCAATCGCTCCGATATCTGCGCCGCATCAATGGCCAGCAGCAGACAGTCACTGATCGCGGTTGCCGTCGCCGTACGTGGCGATTGATCGATTACCGCCATTTCACCAACCAGCTCACCCGGACCAATTTCCGCAAGTACACGCTCGCCATCGTCGGATCGCGCGGTGATGCGCAAGCGACCCGACTCAAGCAGAAACGCTGTGGTCGGCGGATCTCCTTCGTTGAACAGGACTTCACATGCCTTCAAGCGATGCGTGACTTCTCTGTTCATTTCCCCTCCTACAGGAAAGACAAAGGGCCGCTTTCGCGGCCCTTTGTTGTCAGCATGAACTTACTGGAAGTTGATGTTGCATGTTCTTGCTGCACTGATTGACGGGATGATGACGAATACTGGCGATGTGAGGCTACTCGTCGTGCATTCACCCGTCACGCTCGTAACAGTACCGTCTCCACCTGCACCTTGAGTCGCGACGACGGTAATAGTCGCCCCTTCATCGAACTGCGCGGTGCAGGGAATTGACCCGCCGCTGGCAACCGTGCAACTCAAGCCTTCCGGTGTACTGGTGACGTTGCCACCCGGTGCGCCGCCGGTCAGGTTGAGGGTCACCGTGAATCGTGCCGCATCGTTATCACAACCGGTAGGCGGCGGACTCGTTCCAAACAGGCAGACGTCTCGGCCGATGAAGAGCACATCTGCAGTGGGTTCGCCACCAGCAGCCGAGAAGGTACACGTCCACTCAGCGCGCTCATTGGGACCATCCATCTCGGATGCACGCACACGGACTGTCGAAGTGCCCGAAGAATTGGTCAGCGGAATCTGATCCAACAGCGAGACGTTTGAGTTGCCAGATGCCGAGCCAGCCGTACAGGTTCCCGTCAACGGTGCCCCGACAACCGGATTACCGGATCCGTCGATCAAGCGCAGCGTCACCGTGTGAGTGCCGTCGCCAACAAATGTTGACGGCGTTGCTTGCAGGATCAGTCCCTCTGCCAACACAACCTCAACCACCGCGGGTTCCGCACTGCCCGCAGAGAAGATCAGCTGATTGTCTCCCGTTTGTGTCATCCCCGATGTTTCGACATCGGCCACCGCGCATCCAC